>Ga0105107_10003539_pt1 | contig 10414 bp, 6 predicted proteins | sample PPLLaktember2015_6_FD_79335 | JGI IMG/M metagenome (GOLD analysis project Ga0105107, IMG submission 79335) | Freshwater sediment microbial communities from Prairie Pothole Lake near Jamestown, North Dakota, USA - PPLs Lake P8 Core (1) Depth... | ecosystem: Environmental > Aquatic > Freshwater >...
ACTCAGCACTCAGAACTCAGCACTCCGCTCTTAGCCCTAGGCTCTGACGCTGGCTTCAGGAATTCTTGTTGTTAGATCTTTGAATTGCTCAAAACTTTCAATACCGATGGTAAAGCAATCGATAAATTCCGTTCCCAGCTGGAACTGAAGACATTCATCTTTTTTATCCATAAGATCGCCCTGGCCCAGGACTTTCATTCCCATAATGTATTTGCCATTTGCTTTCATTTGTGTCAGGACTTTTTTAACTACGGAAACGTCTGCATCCATGTGTGCTCCTCCTGGATTCCAGCGGGCAAGATCCAGCTCTACCCATGGTTCTTCTGATGCAGCCTGCAGTGCAGATAATGAGTGGCAGGAAATGCCCAGCATTCTTACTGTTCCTTTTTCTTTAGCTTCTGATAATACTTCCATCGGACCTTTGAGATCATTTCTCCAGTTTGGATTGGTGATGGCATGAAGGAGAATTATATCAATATAATCTGTACCTATTTCCTGTTTGTACCTCTCCAGGTCAGCTTTCATGTCATCTGCAGTCCGGGCACCGGTTTTGGTCATTATAACAACTTTTTCGCGTGGTACCGATTTTAAGGCTTCTTTCAGATGAGGATGGGACCCGTATCCATCGGCTGAATCCCAGAATGTGACTCCTTCATCATATGCTGCATGAAGAAGGTCCGATAATCCTTTAATGCCGAGTTGACGTGTCTGGTTGGAATTCTTTCCGCCTCCATTGGTGCCGGTACCCATGGCCATACGGGAAACCTCTACTCCGGTATTGCCCATCTTTACCCTGTCCCAGGCATATTTTTTTTCTGTCCCTGCATACAAATGATAGGGGAACTTGCTTAATGAGATAGCCCCGGAAGCTATTAATGATGTTAATATAAAGTCTCTTCTTTTCATTGGATGAAATTTAGTATTTCATTTCGGAGGAAAATAAAGTGCTATATTAAATCAGATTCGACAGAAAACAAAATTTTGATTGTTAAAAAGGTGTTATTGTTAAGGTACAAGGTACAGGATGCAGGGTCCAAGGACCCAAGGGATTAAGGATTCAGGAGGTCAAGTGATCAAAGTTACAAGGCTAAAGTTTTACAAGGTTATAAAATTACAAGGGACCGGAGCGCAGTTAAAAAATTACCCCGATTTTGTCTATCACGATACAAAACCGGGGTGATTTTTTTGAGAAAAACTTAATTACTGTGTGGCTGATCCTATCTAACCATGAATTTTGAAGTGTGCGTGCCAGTCAACGATTCAACGGTGATAAAATAAACACCTGTTGGCATGTCACTCAGTTCAACTGACCTGCTGTTCACAGTCTGGAATTTTTCCATCCTGATCGTTTGTCCAATCATATTTGTGATGGTATATCCTGTCATATCAGGAGCCTGTACATACATGACTTCATCAACCGGATTTGGGAAAACTTTGATGGATGGACCTGATAATTCCCTGACCGAAGTAGGAGCAGTACCTGTGATATTGTCCATATAAACTGTTGGACCTGAGGTTCTGTTTTCAACGAAATCAGCGAAAAAAACCAATGTTCCATAAGAATAATTAATTCCGGCAGTAAAATCAAAGGTGAGTAATTCCCATGTGTTTTGAACTGTATTTGGAACTTTTAACTCGATATTTGGTCCTCCATTCGTACTTCCTTCAACTTTAAGTCCGCTATTGCTGATATTTGGTTTATACACCATCATCGTTAAAGTATGATATTCTGCTGTAAATGCGATTGGTCCAAAGTGAGTAGACCAGGCACCTACCCATGCATCGGCAGTAGCATTAACTTTGAATTGCAGCACACTGTCTGAAGTATTGATCCCTGATTTATCAGGATTAGCAACAATTGTCATATCATCAGGAGAGTCAGGATTATTGGACATAATAGTCCATAGATCATCATCCGTAGTAGATTCAAAATCGATAATACTCACTTGTGCACTTACTCCAAGAGTAAATGCAATAAGAAATAAAAAAGTAAAAGTTTTTTTCATAGTTATAATGTTAAATTAGTTAATATTAGAAATACTTTCAAAAAGACAAAGATAAGTTACTTTTTTTTACAATGAAGAAATTCTTTTAACCTCCTTTCTGATTACTGAACTATTAATTTATATAATTCAGAAGATCTGCCTTCTGAAGTAATTCTTGAAATATATGCTCCAGGCAAAAGCTTATATCTGGAAAGCTCAATAGTATGATTTCCTGCCCGAAGTAATTCATTAGAGTAAATTGTTGCCGCTTTCATTCCGTCCATACTAAATAATTCCATACTGACTTTACTCCTTTGATTTAGCTTAAAAGTGATAACAGCATCTGTATTACAGGGATTTGGCCATACCTGTAATTCGGGATTTATAATTTCTGCTTCTACATTATTGGGAGCATAATAAAATCCGATCGCGTCCAACATGGGTTTTATCTCCCGATTACTCATGAACAGATCCCAGAGTAATTGTGTCCTGTAATTCTCAATCATTATTATGATAGGTCCCTGATCAATTGCGAGGTAGGATGTTGCCCACCAGTTCCTGTTCTGGTTGAAAGCATCATAAAATCCCATCCAGTTCCATGTCTTATCTCCAAGCTCGCGATAAAAATGCTTCAATGCCAGCATGGATTCCTCAGGTGTATAAGGAAATGATGCAAGTGCCGCAGTCGGAGTAATGGTCCCATTATCCCGTTCTGATGTTGGCTCATGTACCTTGTAGCCATCCGGATCATCGCTTGCAGTCAGTCCCCAGCAAGCTTCGCTATAGCCTGTATGACCAAGAGGATTATGGATGGAATATGCATGATGGATCAATGCTGTATTACGGTTGTTATCGAAATAATTCGCATAACCATCACTGATATTTCTGGGATCAAATCCAAGGAAAGAATAATGAGCAAAAAACAGCGGGCCGCCATAATCCCAGCCGACTCTAAGCAAATTGTTATAGAAAGTCTTTCCGTTAAGGTAATATGATATTCCGGCCCAACCGGTCTTCCATAATGATGCAGGAACACCATGTGTGGGAGAAGCAATAGCCAGTAAATAAACAATTGCCGCTTCATTCCATCCCCTGATCTGCATGTTCATCTGCCATCCATAATTTGGCGACCAGTGCCAGTAAAGCACATTTAAACCATTTTGCCTGTACCAATCCCATTCCACTTCTTCCCAGAGCTTAGTAATCTTTTCCACGATTGTTTGTTCATCCTCACTGACTCCATTAAAATATTGCCGGGCAGTCAGAAGTCCCTGGATCATAAATGCAGTTTCAACAAGATCTCCGCCATCATCCTTCGTACTGAAAGGTATAACCTCTCCTGTACTTCCATCTATGAAGTGAGGCCATGCCCCGTGAAAACGGTCAGCTGTTTCCAGGAAGGTTAATATCTTCAAAATCCGTTCGATACCCTGTTCCCTGGTAATGTAACCTCGCTCAATTCCAACAATGATTGCCATGACACCAAAACCTGAACCTCCTGTGGTGACGATATCTTCAGGGTAGTTACGGTCACGGCTCATTCCGGATGTGGATTGCGCATAATCCCAGAAATACCGGAAAGTATAGCATTGCACCATGTCGAGCAGTTCTTCATCACTGAAAGTCCTTGTTGATGCAGTCACAGTGTCTGAAGGAATTGAAGGTTCATTGATATCATTCAGTGCTTTTATACGGTAAGATGCTGTCGCTGAATCTCCCATTTGTCTTACCCAGTCAATGTAAATTGAGGTGGATTTATCAGTAACTTTCAGTATGGTAAATGTACTGCTACCGTTCAGTGAACGGTCTATTTCATATCCGGTCACAAAATTTTCTTCATTCAGAGTCCATGAAACCTCAATATGGCTGTCATATCCTGTGGCGGTAACACCTGATGGCTGAGTAGCGGCAGGAGAAGTCCCGTCACCGGTGAATACTCTCATGTCATCTATGAGCATGATGTGTTCTAAACCATCCGCAGTATTCTGGGTGAATCCAATAGTTTTGATTTTTGTGAAATCAGTGCCGTCATTTTCATTAAAGAATTGTGACATTGGCATAGCGATGCGAGTCCATGATCCATCTGTCAGATCATCAGCCCATGGTGAAAGAAGCTGAAAATTGCTTTTTTTATTGGTGATATCTTCCATAAATATTTTCGGAAGATTAGTCTCTGATATGCCTTCGACACTATACAGCCAGAACATAAGAGTATCAGCTGCGCTGATATCTTTCTCTGTCCAGTTGTTACCTGCTGCAATAGCAAACCAATCCCCGCCAGAATTGGAGCGCCATTTAAGCCTAAGGCAGTTGACTCCCTTATGTGCCAGGATGGCCGATTCAACAGGAAATCTTCTCAATTCTGACCCATACCGTTCCAGTTCACTGGGGGTAGTCAGTTCCATCCAGCTGTAATCGTAATAACCAGAAGTGGGACTATCCTGAAAGTACAGGTAAGTCTGCGCATTCAGAGCTATGCTGAACAAACTTACAGCAATTTTAAATGTTAACCGTTTTACCATCCTGGATTTTGGGTGAGCTGTCCACCGCTCAGGTCAATATCAGCCTGGGGGATGGGGTAAAGCTCGTGTTTACCTGCTTCAAAACCATGGCTGGTAAGTACTTCTGCGGCTTTGCCAATTCGGATAAGATCCCAGAAACGGTCATTTTCTCCTGCCAGCTCAAGATGCCGTTCAGTCCATACATCTTCAAGAGTAGGATTATTAATCGGATCCAGTCCGGCGCGGTCACGTACCCTGTTAAGAGGTGTTGCTGCATCACCGCCGGTGTGCAATGCCGCCTCAGAATTGATAAGCAGTATCTCAGCAAACCTCATGATCCTTACATTCTGATCGCAACCGTAAGGACCGGTAAGCCTTGGAATACTGGATGGTACGTAAACCTTACCATTATAGCGTGGGACTGTAACTCCTTCCATCAGTTCAACGCCCACAATTGAATCACCATCTTCAGTAACATCTCCACGGTAGAGAATGGTGACCTTTTTACGGATGTTGTCTCCGGCTGCATCGAATGCAGATGCAAGTTCATCAGATGGAACAAACCAACCCCATCCGAATTGTCCTCTGACTGCCTGAACTTCTGCATACTGACTGTTGCTAAGATCACCCTGACCGGCAATTTGGGTTGCAACTATCTCAAAAAGTGATTCTTCACAGAACTCCTGACCAACACGGAATAATTTATAAAAATCGGGATACAGATCAAAGGGGCCATTATTAATAATATCATCTGTGAAGCTCTTGCAGTCCCCCCAGTTTTCCATGTACATATAGGTTTTTGCCAGTAAGGCCTTTGCCGCCCATTTTGTTGCCCTGCCCAGTTCATTTGTGGGAACAGTTTCCGGCAGGTCAGGAATGGCATCCTTGAGATCCTTGACAATCTGATCCCATGTTTCATCAGCGGAATTTCTTACCAGTCCTTCCGGGCCAACGGGTACCTGAAGCACAAGCGGCACTCCTCCGAAAGCCCTGCCCAGATAAAAATAATGAAATGCCCTCAGAAATTTAGCTTCGGCTATCATCCTGCTCCTGAGGCTTGCATTCATTTCTATATCAGGCAAATTGGAAATGACCTGGTTGGTCAGGTTAATACCTTTGTACCTGCCGCTCCAGAAATCCCTTATCTGTCCGTTAGTTTTGGTGTACTGGTAATTTACAAATTCGTTAGCCCAGGAGCCATCACCAGGACTGCTTCCTTTCAGCATATCTCCTGAAGGAAGGGATCCAAGGATAAGATAGTTAAAAGCAGAAATATCCCAGGATCTAAGGTAGCCATACATTGCATTTACAGCTTTCTGTGCATCGGCTTCAGTTTGAAGAAATTCGGTCTCGGGAACTTGTTGTTCAGGTGGGAACTCAAGGTAGTTTTCGCAAGAAGTGATTATCACCAGGAACAGAAATAACAGAATAATATTTGTTTTCATGTTTATATATATTTTACGATTGTTCATATATCAGAAGTTAATCGTTACTCCAAAGGAAGTGATCTTTGATAATGGATAAACCCCATAGTCAATTCCCTGGGTGGAAGGACTGCCTCCTGGTATTTCAGGAGAGAATCCGTTATAGCCAAAGAATGTGAATGGATTCTGGGCTGTCAGGTAAAATCTGATCAAGCCTGCATTAATCCTGTTAGTCAGATTTTGGGGCAATGAGTAACCAAGCTGGATATTCCTGATCCGGAAATATGCACCTGACTCCACAAAGAACGTGCTCGGGAATACGTTTTTACCTCCGGCAATATCCGCAGACGGATATTCATCGATGGTCCCTTCTCCATGCCATCTGTTTTTTGCGAAATCAGCATCATAATTCTCGTTCCCAAATCGGTTAGCACGTTTTGCATTGTAGATCTTGTTACCGGCAATACCCTGGAATTCTAAAGAAAAATCAAACTCTGCATATTGCAGTCCAAAATTAAGGGCATACATCAGTTTCGGGGTATAACTTCCATAAGATATGCGATCTTCATTATCAATAATACCATCTGAATTCTGGTCTTTGAACCTCAGGTCACCGGGTACTGCATCTGGCATAATCAAATCACCTTCTGAATCCACATAACTATCAACCTCATCCCAGTTCTGAAATACTCCGTCGACTTCCAGAACATAGAATTCTCCGATCGGGTGTCCTTCCTGAGTATAGGTACCAAGATTTCCATTGAACACACCTCCATCATAAAATGGGAGAGTCCCGGGGACAAGTTTATAAACTTCATTATGATTAGTGGTAAAATTACCTCCGACGGAATAATCAAACCGGTCAGTCAGGTTATCCTTCCAGTTCACTGTCAGTTCAACTCCTGTATTAAGAATATGGGCATTATTATCAAGGAAACTACCGCCGGATGTACCTGATGTTGTAATGACAGGTACAGGGAAGATTGCATTCTTGGTCATTCTACGGTAGAAATCAAATTCCACATTCAGGCGGCTGCCGAACATCAAAGCTTCCAGACCGGCATCCACTTCTTCAACTGTTTCCCATTTAAGCAGGGGTTCAACAATTGAGGTTATGGAGGCTCCCTGGCTGATAAGAGTGCTTCCGTACGGACCGTAAACAATGGAGTATCCGCCCCAATTGTCAACAGTAACTGTATAGGCATTTTGAGGCACATTATTATTTCCAAGGATACCCCAGCTGGTCCTTAACTTGAGGAAATTGATCTGGGAGATATTGGTCATAAATCCCTCCTCGGAAATAACCCATCCTATGCCGAAAGCAGGTGCATTCGCCCATCTCTCTTCCTTCGGAAATGTACTTGAACCGTCCCTTCGGAATGTCCCTGTGAATAAGTACCGGTCGCGGAATGAATAAAATATACGGCCAAAATAGGACGCACTTCTGAACTTTCCTCCGCCGTCATCTGCGGACAGATCATCAGTCGATCCATTTGAAAGATAAAGCGTGGATTCAGTAAAATAAGGAACCCTGCTGGTAGATGCGTAAAATGACTGGTTTCGGAATTGAATAAAGGAAAGACCTGCCATAGCCTTAAATCTGTGGTCGCCCATCACTTTTTCATAGGTTGCTGTGTTATCCCAGGTATAATTCAGGTTCTGGTTATTTGATTTTGAGAGATGTGTAATTGTATCATGTTGAGTAACAGAGACATAGTAATATGGAGAATAGCCTCTGCCCTGACTGTAGGTCCCATCGACCGTGAACGAACTCCTGAGGGTAAGTCCCTTTACCGGATTGATCTCTGCGTAGACATTGGTAAGTGCCTTTACTCCCTGTGTAATATCATTAAAATACTCCACTGTAGCAGCCGGATTTGCAAAATTTCCGAAGCCAAGAATTACAGGGTCAGTATAGGTACTATCGCTAACCTTTGGCTTAAATGCCGGAGGGGCAAGATAAGATTGCATAAGGACATCAGGGGCATTATTGGTTTTCCATGCGCTGATATTAACATTATAGCCAGCTTTAAGATGTTTATTTATGTTAATATCCTGCGTACCTCTTACGTTGAGACGGGTAAATTCATTCTTTTTTACCATTCCTTCCTGCCTGGTAAATCCAACTCCGAAATTATATGATGAAAAATCATTGCCGCCGGTTATATTGATATCGTGATTCTGGATCAGTGCAGCGCGCAGAACTTCGTCGAACCAGTCAGTATTATCATTATATGCTGCAGGATCGAATGGCTGATAGCTTCCGGTGACAGTATCACGGGTGTATCCGGCGTAAAGTTTTTCATTTAAAAGTTCAATGTATTGATCTTTATTCGCCATTTCCAGAAGATTGGATACGAACTGTAGCCCAACATATCCATTATAAGAAACATTTGGCTTCTGGTTTTTTCCTCTTTTGGTAGTGACAATAATAACTCCATTTGCTGCCCTTACTCCGTAGATTGCAGCAGAAGAAGCATCTTTCAGCACTGTGATTGATTCTATCTGATAAGGTGACAGGAATCCAATATTATCTACAAAAACACCATCAACAACATAGAGCGGATCCGCAGATGAACTGACAGTGCCCAGACCTCTGATCCTTATTGTAGGGGAAGAACCCGGGGTCCCGTTATTGGAAACCTGAACGCCTGCGACCTTACCCTGAAGAGCCTGCCCGACAGTAGCGACGGTCTCCTTAACAAGATCTTCACTACTGATAACTGAAATCGGCGCAGTAAGATCCTTGACAGGGGATGATCCGTAACCAACAACAACAACTTCATCCATATCAAATGCGACATCAGATAGCTTAATATCAATTGTTGTCCTGTTGTCGATTTCGGCTTCAAAAGTTGTGTAACCAATAAAGCTGAACAGAAGTATATCAGCCGTATTTGCAATAAGGGTGTATTCACCATCCAGATTGGTAACAGTACCCTGTGTTGTTCCTTTTATCAGGATCGCAACTCCAGGAATACCCAAATTGGTTTCGTCTGTCACTTTCCCTGTAACAGTAATAGCATTCTGGGCTGTCAGCAAGATTGCAGGTAAAGTGAACAGAATAAGTAATAGCAGTTTTTTCATAGTTTACAAATTTGTTGCGATTTTATTTAATCTAATTAAGTAATTCATATTTCAAGCCACCCTCCATTAAAACCTGCTTTCCTCAAACCATTTATGATATATTTATTTTTTTTCATTACTTCCCAGATCAGGCCGGTCTGCCAGTTCTCAAGCTGGATCAGAATCGGACCCTGATCTATACCGATATAATCTCTGTCGAACCACCCTGTTTCAGATTTTTCACCAGCCATGAAAGAAAGATTAAAGGCATCTTTAAATCCATATTCGTGATATAATGAGTCTCCATAATTGTATTTCATGGCAAGCAGTGCATTAATACAGATCTCAGGCGCAAAGGGGATTGAACCTCCAGCTGCTGTGGGTGCTATTGTGCCGTCATCTACAATCTCTATGTTGCTTGCTCCGCGTGCCCTGTAGCCCCAGAATTGAACGCTGTCAATCTCAAATGGAATTTTTCTTTCTCCGGGACCATCACAGGCTGTAAGTCCCCAGATTTTTTCATCATAACCAAAGAAACCTGAAGGATTATCAATACAATAATCCCTGTTGGCATAGGTTGCTCTTCTGGAATTCTCAAAGTAATCAATCCCTTTTTCAGCCATGTATGGATCACGGATACCCCTGAAATCAATAAACATATGTGAAAACTGGTGTCCGAACAGAGGAGAGAAATTAATATATTCCTGTCCGTAAAATTCTGACCACTGGTAGTTTTTACACCAGGAGGCCCATGCATTATCATGTACAGGGTGAGTTGGTGATCCCAAGGCAATAATGACCAGGATCATAGCTTCGTTGTAACCAGTCCATTGGGCATTCAGGAAACCACGATCGGGAAACCATCCCATCGACATACATTCCTGGCCGTTCATAGCCCAGCTCCAATCAACGCGCAGATATAATGAATCAGCAAGACTTCTGATTTGTTTTTCCGTTTCATTATTATTATCAAAATATGACTGACATGAGAGAATACCAGCCATTAAAAGTCCGGTATCGATTGTTGATAATTCCACATTCTGATACCGGACTCCATTAACATATGTAAGGAAATGATAGTAAAATCCTTTGTGACCTGTAACGCCAGAGGTTTCAGGACCCTGTTCCGATTGCCACAGCCAGTTCAGAGCATGAAGAATTCGTTCTGCTCCTTCTTCCCGTGTAATAAAATCATTTTCGATACCGACCAGGTAGGCGGTCAGTCCAAATCCGGTTGCCGCGATACTTGTAAAATTTTGGGTTGGATACCTGTCAGGTATCTGTCCAGTGGTTTTATCTGCCAGCTCCCAGAAGTAAAGGAAAGTTCTCTTTTTAAGATCGTTTAAAAATGATGTTTTTTCTTCTTCATAAAAAGCCTGATAATTGCAGGAAAGCAATACAATTGAGATGAGACTGAAAATCAGGTATTTCAGTAAAT
>Ga0105107_10003540_pt1 | contig 10411 bp, 8 predicted proteins | sample PPLLaktember2015_6_FD_79335 | JGI IMG/M metagenome (GOLD analysis project Ga0105107, IMG submission 79335) | Freshwater sediment microbial communities from Prairie Pothole Lake near Jamestown, North Dakota, USA - PPLs Lake P8 Core (1) Depth... | ecosystem: Environmental > Aquatic > Freshwater >...
CGTCTCGCGGTTCAGCGCGTAGGCGAACACCTGCTTCGTCGTCTGGAAGAGGCCCTTGATCTCGCGGCCGTCCACGTTCACGTCGAAGAGGACCGGCGCCGTCGGCGTGTCGTAGTTCCAGACATCGTGGTGCACCATCTGGTAGTGCCAGCGGCGCTCGCCCGTCTCCACGTCGAGCGCGATGATGCTCGTGCTGAAGAGGTTGTCGCCGGGACGGAAGCCGCCGTAGTAGTCGATCGTCGCGCCGTTCGTCACGACGTACACGAGGCCGAGCTCCGGATCCGCCGCCATCGGCGCCCAGGAGGACACGTCACCCGTCCAGTCCCAGGCGTCGTTCTCCCACGTCTCGTGGCCGAACTCGCCCGGACGCGGAATTACGTGGAACTTCCACTTGAAGTCGCCCGTCGCGGCATCGTACCCGAGGATGTCGCCCGGCACGTTCTCGATGCGGGTCTGCTGATAGCCCTGCTCCGCCGAGTTACCGACCACGACCGTGCCGTTCACGACGATCGGCGGAGACGAAGTCGTGATGTAGCCGATCTCCTGCGGGATACCCTGATTCGGATCGTACGCGCCGCCGGTCCACCGCTCCCACGGACCCCACCCCTCGATCAGGTCGGGGATCATGTCCACGCCGCCCGTCTGCGCGAAGCCCGGGAGGGGGATCGGCTCGCCCCAGTCCTCGAGCGGCTGACCGGTGTCGGCGTCGAGCGCCCAGAGGAAGAAGCCGGGCGTCGAGATGTAGACCACGCCGCCGCGGCCCGGAACCTCCGCGTAGGCCACGCCCTTGCCGTAGGCCTTCCGCATCGAGTACCGATGGCGAATGGTGTTGGGCGGCTCGGTGAAGCTCCAGATGAGCTTGCCGGTGGACGGGTCGAGCGCGATCACGTGCCGATCCTCGCCCGTCACGGTGATGAGCTTGCCGTCCACGTACGAGGGCGTGGCCCTCGGCGTGCTCGGTCCGAAGCTCGCCGCGTTGAACCTCCAGAGCATGGTCAGCTCGTCGAAGTTCTCAGCCGTGATCTCGTCCGCGGGCGTGTAGCGCGTATGCCACGCATCACCGCCCAGGTAACTCCAGTTCCCGTTCTCGGTCCCCGGACCCTGTGCCGTCACCGCGAGCGGCGCCACGGCCAGCAGACCGAGCGCGAGTCGGGACGACAGCCGCCAGCCCCTGTGGTTCGTCATGTTCTTCCTTCTCTCTTCGGTTTACCTCGAGGTGGTTCCCACTGGACCGGGCCGTCGCCAGGTCGAGCGTTACGCTACGGGTGGCCCGGCGGACCGACAAGAGGCGCCGATTCTCGGTTGCTGGGCGGACGGCCGACCCGTAACCTCTCCGACCCCACCCCTCACGATGTCTCGCCACCCAAGGAGGAGAGCCATGGGTCGATTCCCCGAAGCGAGCCTGAAGCTCGCGGCCGTCCTCGGCGCGCTCGCGACGGTCGGCGCCGGAAGCCTCGACGCCCAGATCCCCGTGCCCCTCAACGACTTGCCCAACCCGTACCGCAGCGTGGACGGGTGGGCGAAGCTCCCCGACGGGCGTACGTGGGGATCGACGGCCGGCGTGGACATCGATCCCGACGGCGTCCACCTCTGGGCGCTGGACCGGTGCGGAGGGAACTCCTGCGCAGGGTCGAACCTGGATCCCGTCCTGAAGTTCGACCCCAACGGCAACGTCGTGGCGAGCTTCGGCGGCGGCTCGATGCTCTTCCCCCACGGCATCCACGTGGACCGGGAGGGGAACGTGTGGGTCACCGACGCCCAGGGGCCGAACGGCACGGATCCCAGCCGCAACGGCAAGGGACACGTGGTGCTGAAGTTCAGCCCCGAAGGTCAGCTCCTCATGACGCTCGGCACGCCCGGAGTCGCGGGTGACGGCACCAACGCCCTACTCGAAACGCCTTGCGACGTCGTCACCGATCTGGCCGGCAACATCTATGTGGGTGACGGACACAGCGGCCAGAGCCCCAATGCGCCGCCGAACACGGTCGCGCGCATCGTCAAGTTCGACCGCAACGGCAACTACATCACGCACTGGGGTGGGCTCGGCTCGGGCCCGGGGCAAATGCGCACTCCTCACGCGGTCGACATCGACTCGCAGAACCGTCTCATCGTCGGCGACCGCGGCAACAATCGCCTCCAGATCTTCGAGCTCGACGGCACCTATATCGGCGAGCTGCGGCAGTTCAGCCGTCCGAGCGGCATCTACATCACGGACGACGACATCATCTACGTGGCCGACTCCGAGTCGCAGTTCGAGAACTCGCAGAACCCCGGTTGGCAGGACGGCGTCCGGGTCGGAAGCCTTCGCGACGGGATCGTCGACTACCTCATTCTCGGCGAGGTGGCCGCCTATCCCGACGGCTCCAACCCCGAGGGCGTGGCGGTCGATGCGCTCGGTAACGTCTACGGCGCCGTGGTCTCGGAGGGCGGTGCGCTCGTGAGGTCGTCGCGCCGCTGACGGACCCGCGGGCGGCTGCCGCCCTCCCGTCCGGCGCGCGGGCGCGCCATCTTGCGACATGACCCGGCACACCCGCGCGCTCCTGACGCTGTCCGTCCTCGGAGCCGGCGCGTGTGGCGGTGCGCCGCCGCAACCGGCTCCTCCGGGCGGCCCCTCGTTGGTCGTCCTGCTCGTGATCGACCAGCTGACGCCCGACCTGCTCGAGCGGTACGACGAGCTGTTCACCGGGGGATTCCGCCGCATCCTGGACCAGGGACTGCGCTTCGAGAACGCCACCCACGATCACGCGAGCACCGTCACCGCCGTCGGGCATACGACGCTGGGTACGGGCGTATATCCTGCACGCCACGGGATCGTCGGCAACGAATGGTTCGAGCTGAGGAACGGCGAGTGGACGAACGTCTACTCCGTCGAGGATCCAGCCTCCCCGATCCTCGGGCACCCGAACCTTCCGGGCATGGGCCCTCGCAACGTCGAGAGACAGGGGCTGGCGAGCTGGATCGCGGCGCAGGACGAGGACGCGCTGGTGGTGTCCATCTCGAAGAAGGAGCGCTCCGCGATCGGCATGGCCGCGCAGGCCCGCGGGCACGTCTACTGGTTGCCTGAGGACGTCGCCGAGTTCGTCACCTCGACGGCTTACGGCAGTGAGTACCCTGAGTGGGTCCGCCGCTTCAACGAGCGTGAGATGCCGCGACTCTACTCCGATACCATCTGGGAGAGCCGCGTGCCCCCCGCCGCGGCCGGGCTCAGCAGACCGGATACCTCGCGATGGGAGTTCGATCGCGAGCATACGGCGTTTCCGCATCGTGCGCGCGATCATGCCGACATGTCGAACCCGTACGAGGCCAATCTCTGGCGCTGGGAGAGCACGCCCTTCCCCGATCGCCCCGTCGTCTCGTTCACGCTCGAGGCCGTGCGCACGCTCGACCTGGGCCGCCGCGGCAGCGTGGACTTCCTCGGCGTCGGGCTCTCCCAGGTCGACCGCATCGGTCATTCCTTCGGCCCGGGAAGCCGCGAGCAGCTCGACAATCTCCTGAGGCTCGACACCGAGCTCGGCCGGCTGCTCGACGGGCTGGACGACCACGTCGGTCGCGGCCGGTGGGTGCTCGCGCTGTCGGCTGATCACGGCGTGCTGGAGATCCCCGAGCACCTCGCCGACGAGGGCGTGCTCGCCGGCCGTATCTCGCGCAATCAACGCGTCGAGCTCGCGGAGCGGATCCAAGCCAGCGCGGCCGGCGGCCCTTGGGCGATCCGGGAGGCGGTGTCGTCTCTCCCGTTCGTGGCGGGCGCGTACACCTTCGAGGAGATCGAGAGCGGCCAGCCCGCGGACTCCTTCGCCGTGCTCTACGCCAACTCGCACTCCCGAACACGGATCGTGAGCGCTGCGGCGCGGGCGGGCGTCTACGTGCGCTATCCGGAGAACTTCCTCTCGGTCGCGTCGATCACCACGCACGGATCGCCGTACTACTACGACCGACATGTACCGCTGATCTTCCTGGGGGCTGGCGTCGATCGTGGCCTCTCGGCCACGCGCGTCGCCACCGTGGACGTGGCCCCGACGCTCGCCCGCCTCGCGGGCATCCAGGCGCCCGACGACCTCGATGGGCGCGTCATCGCGGAGGTCGTCGGCCCATGAGATCGATGCTTGGTATCACCGCGGCGGCCCTCATCCTCGTGCCGCCTGTCGCCGCGCAGAACGTCGCCACCGACATCTCCGCCGAGGAGATCGCGCTCGTGCTCCGTGGGATGCACGGCCGGTCCATCGATCAGCAGTTGAAGATCGCCGACATCGGAGCGGGCAACCTGGCGGTGGGAATCCTGCACCGGACCGGCGAGCACGACACCGACGGCGTGCATCGCGGCGCCATCCACGTGCACCTCAACGAGGTGTACTACGTGCTCTCCGGCGGGGGAACGCTGCTCACCGGCGGCGAGCTCTCGAACACCACCGAGCCCGGCCCCGACGAGGTCGTCGGTCCGACCTTCTCGGCCGACTCGCGCAACGGCACCGTACGCGAAGTGCGCGCGGGCGACGTGGTCATCATCCCCGCGGGCACGCTACACGCGTGGCTGAGCATTCCCGACCACGTGACGTATCTGGGCATCCGCCCCGACCCGGCGCGCGTGCTGCCGGCCGGTTACGTGAACCCCGCCATCGACTGAGACAGGCCCGGCGTCAGCGGGCTCGTTGCTCGCTGATCGCGATCAAGCTGCGAGGATCGACGCTCGTGTGCCCGTAGCGCACGACCCAGTGGAGATGTGGGCCGGTGACGCGGCCCGTGGCGCCGACGCGCCCGATCGGCATACCGACCTCGACGGTGTCGCCGGCCGCCACGAGCTGCTCGCTCAGGTGAAAGTAGGCGCTCACGAGGCCGGAGCCGTGGTTGATGTACACGTTGTTGCCGGCGAGCTCGAACTGACCCGTGAGCTCGACGACGCCCCGCGCCGGTGCGTACACCGTATCGCCCGTGGCCCCGTCCAGGTCGAGGCCCGTGTGCTGACTCGACACCTGCCCATTGAAGATGCGCCCGTCGCCGAACCCGCTCGTCACGCGCTGCACCGTCTTGGGCAGGACGACCTCGCCCGACCACAGACGGCGCGTACGATGCGCCTGCTCCGACACCTCGGCGGCGAGCGCGGCCTCGCGCTCGCGCCGCGCTTGCTGCTCGGGAGTGGGCGGCGAGCCGAGCTCGGGCGCGACGTTGAGCTCGCGGTGGCGGTAGACGCCGGGCGTGACCGGGACGACGAGCTCGGCCTTCTCTTCCCCGCCGTCCGCGTAGAACGTGCTCAGCGTCACCGGCACGCTCGCGCGCGCGCCGAGCGGGACCGCGGCGAAGCTCTCGAGCGCGCCGTCCGCCGAGCGCTCGAAGTGCAGGGGCTCACCAGCGGCCTCACCGACGATCAGCACGACATCCCGGCCTTCGGGCGGCGCGACGCGCACGACGAACAGTTCCCCTTCGTTGGGGCGCTCGGGTAGCCAAGTGACGTTCGGCTCGCTCACGGAGGCCGTGGCGGGCTGTGCGTTCACCGCGGCGGGATCGGCGGCGAGGAGCGACGCAACGAGGGCGATCCACGCGTATCCGCGAACGACGAGTGACGTCGTCCGGGCGGAGTTCGATTCCGTCTCGTTCATGTCGACTTCAACCACCCGGCCCGTCGGTCGGTTCCCTCGCTCCTACCTCCGCCGCGACGGCGCCCTGTAGACCGCATCCTCGACCGGCTCCAGCCAGTTCACCGTGCCGCCGTAGATCGTGAGCTGGAGCGCAGCCTCGTCCGGATGCGCGCCGTGCCAATGCTCGACGCCTTCCGCCGTGTACCATGGCTCGTACGGCCGCATCTCGTAGACGGGCTCGCCCCGCACCTGAGTGAGACCGCGCCCCTCCTCGAGCATGAGAAGCTGACCCCCACCGACGTGGGAGTGCCAGTTGGACCGGCTCCCCGCAGGGAAGCGGAGGCGCTGTGTGCGCGTGTCGCCGATGTCCTCGCCCGAGGGGTTTCCGCCCATGAACCGGCTCGGCGCCTGCTGGGCGGCCATCGATTCGGGCCGACCGGAGACGACGACGACTCCGACGAGCGCGGTCACGGCCGCGGCGACGAACAGGATCGCTCGCGTGGGCTTCGACGAGTACCGGTCCATGGCATCTCCTTCAGTTGGGTTGCTCCCATAATGAGGCGGGCGTCACGAGGTCGCCAGCGGACCTCTGCGCGGGGCTGACGGAAGCTTCACGACCATATTGAAGCGGCTCCGCGATCCCCGTATTGTCTCGCTGCGCAAATGATATGCGCGGAGGGCACCGCCTGCCTCGCCTGGCGCGCCGCTCCCGGATGAACCGGAGGCTCGAGGCCTCCAAGGGTCCCGCTCGGGCGAGCGGACGCAGGGACCCGAAGAGAACCAAGTCAGCAATGCTTCGTGTGCCTACGTACGTGGCCCAGAGCCCGATCGCAGGCGTCGGCCTCTTCTGCGCGATCGATCTACCTGCTCAGCACGTCATCTGGGAGTACGCCGACGGCATCGATTGGCGCATCGCCCCGTCCGAGCTGATGCTCTTCCCCGAGCCGTTCCAGACGCGGTTGCGTCACTATCTATACCAGGAGGACTCGGGCCTCTACGTGCTCTGCGGCGACAACGCGAAGTACATGAATCACTCCGACGAGCCCAACTGCGACGACACCGGCGGCGAATACACGGTGACCCGCCGCGCCATCCGCGCCGGGGAGGAGCTGACCTGCGACTACCGGCTCTTCGATCTGGAAGCGAAGACGCTCGGCCTCACGTTCAACGGCCAGCCGGCCATGGCGGTACGGCAGAGCGCCTAGACGCGCCCGGCACCCGCGGGGCGTGCCTCGCCCCCGCACGCCCCACGCTTGCCCGCCCCCCGGGTGCGATCTACTCTCACCGAGGATCCGGCAAGGAGGCTCCATGAAGCCGTCGACGTTCGCTCGTCCGGTGCTCGTCCTGGCTCTCGTCGTCGTCGCCGGTCTCGGCGCCAAGCGCGCGTCCATGCGCAACGTCGCCCTGATGAGCGACGCGGCGAATGCCTTCATCTCCTCGCTTCCCGAGGAGCAGCGCGCCCGCGCGGCTTTCGCGTTCGAGGCTCCCGAGCGCGTGCGCTTCCACTTCATTCCGCCGGAGTCGTTTCAGCGCCACGGCGTCCCGATCAAGGAAATGGGGCAAGCGCAGCGTGAGCGCGCGCACGCCCTGCTGCGCACCGGTCTCAGCCAGCGCGGCTACATGACCGCCACACAGATCATGGAAGCCGAAGGCATCCTGCAGATGCTCGAGGGCGGACGCGGTCAGTTCTCACGCGATCCCCAGCTCTACTTCGTGTCGGTGTTCGGCACGCCTTCGTCGACCGGCACGTGGGGATGGCGCTTCGAGGGGCATCACCTCTCGCTCCAGTACACGATCGTGGAAGGCGCCATCACCGTCAGCTCGCCCACGTTCCTCGCGGCGAACCCCGCCGAGGTCCCGGACGGCCCGCGCCGCGGCATGCGCGCGCTCGCACGCCAGGAGGACGCGGGCCGGGCGATGCTGTCGGCGCTCACGCCCGAGCAACGCGAGATCGCCGTCCAAGACGACATCCCCGTACGCGACGTCGTCGCTCGCGTCGCGCTCGACATCGATCCGCTCGCGCCGGTCGGCATCGCGGCGTCCGCCATGGACGAAGCACAACGGGACATCCTCCTGGAGATCGTCCACGCCTATACGGACGTGATGACCGACGAGATCGCCGCCCTACGACTGGCCAAGATCGAGGACGCCGGTGTCGGCAACCTGCGCTTCGCCTGGGCCGGTGGCACGAAGCGCGGCGAGATGTCCTACTTCCGCGTGCAGGGTCCGACGTTCCTCATCGAGTTCTCGAACACGATGAACGACCCGAACCACATCCACTCGGGATGGCGCGAGTTCGGCGCCGAGTTCGGCAGGGACATCCTCGCCGACCACATGCGCAACGACCACTGACCCCCAGTGACGGGCGGCGTCGCTCGACGCCGCCCGCGCCGTATCCTCAGTACGCCAACGGATCGGGCCTGAGCTGGAACTTGACCATCTTGCTCCTCGTGCCCGGCCCGCCTTCCAGGTGCCACGGGACGTTCGTCCCGAAGTCGGCCCACACCGCCCTTCCCTTCCACCCGGCGGCCGGATCGTCGATGCGGCCGTCGAGCCCGCGCGAGTAGAACCCTAGCGGGTAAGGCACTCGCATCACGACCCACTCGGCGGTCGCGGGGTCGAGCGCGAGCAGCGCGTCGGAGGTGGTGCCGTTGGCGATCGGCACGTTCTGGCCCATGCCGAGCGTGTTGAACTGATCCACCCAGTTGTAGTAGTGGAAGTCCGCGCTGCCCGACGTGACGACGTTCTTCATCTGCGGGCCCGGTGTCGCGTGGAGCGTCCAGCCTTCCGGGCAGTGCTGCCCAGTGGCGGTCGGTCCGCTCAGTACGGCGCACTTGCTGCGGTCGAAGCTCGCCAGGTGACCGCTCCCGGACAGCGCCGTCCAAATGACGCCGTTGCGGTCGATGTCGATGCCCCGCGGCGAGAAGCCCCATTGATCCTGTGGCACGGCGGCGTTCCCGAAGGGCGGCTCGTACACTTCCGCCTGGCACGTGACCGGCGGGTTGTCACCCAGCTCGAGCCGGAAGATCCGTCCCGGCACGCTGCCGGTGCGCGCGACCCAGACCGACCCGTCGAGCGGGTTCACGATGACGCCGTAGGCGAAACCGGTCATCTGCGTGTCGCGGCGCGGGTCGAACGGAGCGTTCGCGGTGTTCCACGGCCGCGTGATCCTCCCGTCGCCATTCGTGTCGATGACGGTCGGACACCATCCCTGCGCTGCTTCCTCGCGGAGCGCGAGCCGGCCCGGTGCCTGATCGCGGATCTGCGCGACGGCCGGCCCTTCCGGTCCGTCGAGTAGAGGACGCGTCTTCACCCACCCGATCACGCGCGTGTCGCCGCTGAACCAGAGCGTGTGATCCTCGTCCTCCGCGAATTGGAGATGGTGGGTTGCGAAGCATGTATCGATCAGCGTGAACGTCTTCGTATCCGGATGATAGACCGACGCCTGGCGCGCGCTCGTGTCGAGCGGGTAGTACCGAGCGAACGGGTTCGTGGAGCCCTCACGGCACCATGTCGGGTTGTCGCGCGTGTTCCGGATGCGAGACGTGAGCCACACGCGCCCGTCCTGGTCCATCATCGGATTGTGCACGTTGGCCGGCGCGTCGAGCACGATGCGGCTGCCCCAGAACGCCCACGGCTCGAAACCCGGCGTCGTCGGGAAGTACGATTCCGTGTCGGGATCCCGAACGGGGATGCGCTCGTCGCGCGTGGTATGGGCGTTCGGATCGACGATGAGCAGCTTGTCGTCCGCCATCGAGACACCGTAGACGAGCCCGCCCGCGTTCACGGTGGGGTTCCGCTTGTCCGTGGTGACCTCGTCGTGCACGTACGAGGTCGGCGTGCCCCAGTCCCACATCGTGAGCACCAGGTTGCGCTCACGGCCCTGCGGGCGCGGCGGGCTCGGCGGCACCTCGCCAGCCAGGATGCGGTCCGTCCATTCGGCGAAATGCGCGATGCCCTGCTCGCGGCCGAGACCGGTCATGACGGTGCTCATCTGGATGCCGCGCTGGCCGAAGAGCACGCGATGGTCCCAGGCTTCCTCGGTCGAAGCGAAGCGGTCCTGGATGTGCGCGATCTCCCGCGTCGTCCGGTTTCCCAGCTGGTGGCAGAGCTGACAGCCCTGTTTGAGCACGTCGACCCATTCGGCCTGGTTCGTCACCGAGGGATCGATGCCGTTGCCCGTCGGGCCCGTGCCGGGAAACTCGTGTGTCGGGGGCACCTCCATCAGCGAGTACCAGTAGTTCGCAGGATAGACTGCCGCTTCCTCCTGCGGTGTAGCCGGATAGGCTGCGGACAGGACCACGTCGACGCCGGGCTCGGCCGCGAGCGCCTCGGAGTCGGCCAGACCGTATCCGCGCACCCAGAGCGAGTAGGTCGCCGCGGGCAGCTCCGGCAGGACGAAGCGGCCAGCGTCGTCGGTCACCACGATCTTGATGAACGGAGTGCCCAGGTCCCCCGTCTCGGCCACCACCCACACGCCGGCCTCCGGCCCTTCTCGACCCTGTACGACCCCACTGATGATCTCCGGGGAAGCGGCGTCGCCGACGATGCCGGGCGCGCTCCGGTCGCACGCCGTCGTGGCGAGCGACGCGAGGGTGAGGATCGCGGCGAGAACGGCTCGATCGGCACCGACCACGGCGCCGGCGGCCCCTGCTTCGTGATGGGCTCCGCCGTGCGAGGCGGCATGGCCGGAAACCACCCCAGCGTCAGCTCGCTCATGAACGGCAACCTCGGCGTCACGACCGACTTCCGCACCGTCTGGCAGGCAATCATCGGCGAGTGGCTCGGCGGCGACCCGGCCCGCATCCTCCCCGGCGCCCCCTTCGCCGGCCTCAACCGAC
>Ga0105107_10003542_pt1 | contig 10408 bp, 9 predicted proteins | sample PPLLaktember2015_6_FD_79335 | JGI IMG/M metagenome (GOLD analysis project Ga0105107, IMG submission 79335) | Freshwater sediment microbial communities from Prairie Pothole Lake near Jamestown, North Dakota, USA - PPLs Lake P8 Core (1) Depth... | ecosystem: Environmental > Aquatic > Freshwater >...
AATGGTGCAATATAGGGATATTTTTCACCCTGAAATGCGATTCGGCAGACATAGCCCTTTTCAATGAGCCGATCGTACTCCTGTTTCTCCATCCGGGGGATTTTCAATATGTCCATATACTCACATCATTTGAGTTCCCGATGGTACCAGATAAACTTTATTAATCTTTGTCGAAAAAATAAAAAAGAACAATTATTTCTCTATCCGGTAGCCTGCATTTTTCCAGGCGGTCATACCTCCGAGGACATTGGTCACCGCACGATACTGGTTGTTCGCAAGGATGCTTGCTGCAAGGCTCCCTTTAAACCCCGCATCGCAATAAACCACCACCGGTTCATTCTTGGGAATTTCAGCCAGATGTTGTGGCAGTTCACCGATATATACATGATGGGCCCCCCGGATATGGCCGACGGTACTCCAGTTTTTGATATCCCGCACATCCAGGATAAACAGGTTTTCTTTTTCCAGCCGGTCCTTTAACTGCCGGACTGAACAGGTCTGGATGGTCCCGATATCCTGCGCGGCTTTGGTCCAGAGGGGAAAGCCCCCGGAGAGCACACCCGCAATGGTATCGTACCCCTGCCGGATGAAATGAGAGAGGACCGTGACAAGCTCGAGGTTAAAGTCATCCACGATAATCACAGGTCTCTGGTAATCGAGGAACCAGCCTATGAATGATGGGATTCCCTCGCGCCAGATAGAGATGCTGCCCGGAATATGCCCTCCCCCAAAACTGGTAGGTGACCGGATATCGACGATCTGACACCCGGATTTCCTGAGCCGGTTGACTTCTGCAATAGAAAGTTCTTTCAGATCCGGAAGCCGGTGAAGGATTCGGGCACCTTCGAGGTTATATTTCTCCATCTGCCAAAAATATGGAGGATAATAGGGGGACTCTGCGGAACGCTGTGAAATGAATGATTCCCGGCCCTGTGCAAGCTCCCTGTTTGTCTCTTTTTCATAACCAACAGTCGTGAAGGGGTGATCGGCGATATCACTTCCGCACACCGACCCGGCCCCATGGGCAGGACAGACGATCACACCGTTGCCGAGAGGCAGGATTTTCTTACTGATACTGTCATAGATTTTTGCTGCCATCTCAGCCTTGCGTCCCTGTCCGAAAAAGTCAGTCCTTCCAATAGCCCCGGAAAAAAGCGTGTCCCCGCAAAATATCATGTACGGCTGATCTGAAACTTCCCTGTCAAACAGTGCAAGGGAGATGCTTTCTTCGGTGTGTCCCGGAGTCTCCAGTACCAGTAACTCCAGTGATCCTAACTGGAACCTGTCCCCTTCACGGATTGGGTATCCATACGCAAATGCCAGCTGAGCCCCGTGATAAATTTCTGCTCCGCACCTCTCCTTAAGCTCCAGGGACCCTATTACATAATCCTCATTCCGGTGCGTCTCGAATATGTGGGTTATGGCCAGTTTATTCCGGCTGGCGATCCGGAGGTAAATATCGCAGTCCCTGCGCGGATCGATTACTGCCGCCCTGCCTCCTGATCCAATGAGATAGGAATTATGCGAGATACCCTCAGAAACAATCCGTTCGAATAACATCATACCTTCCCCTTATTCGAGGAATTATACACCCGGGCGGTATATAGGTTATGAAAGAGATAAAAAAAGATGAACTCATCGTTCTATTCCCAACAATAGGGATAATTCAGCAGGATCGGTGTTTTGTCAGCACCGGATAATCTCCCGTGTATGAGACTGCAGACATGGTCAAGGTTGACCGGAATATAGCCCAGTACTTCCGCACTTACATTGATTCGACGAAGCTCAAAATTGATGAACGGGTACCTGATGAGATTATTGTTATGATGATGACCGTGGATCACCCAGCCGTCAAATCCTTCCGGGGCATCCGAAGGGTCGTGAACGAGACAGAACCGGAAGCCGCCGTGTTCGAGTAATACGATGGATGCAGCCCCCGGTTCACGGGTATCGTGATTTCCCTGAACGAAATAAATCCTTCCCCTGAGCTTGTTCCGGTAATACCCTGCAGAGACCTCATCACAGCCGTATCGCAGGTCCCCCAGGTAATATACACGGTTTGCAGGGGAGATCGTATAATTCCAGTTTTTTATCAGCACGTGGTCCATTTCCCCGACATCAGGAAAGAAAAAGGGACGGGAACAGTAACGAATAATATTTGCATGACCAAAATGCAGGTCTGAGATCAGGAATATATCTGCAGGATCTGATAACCTGGGATCCAATAGTTCGAATCCTGCCTTCTGGCGGTAGACAGCCAGTGTTTTTTGCCAAGCCTCATTATTGTGACTATGATTAGCGAGTATCCAGCGTTTTTCAAGGAGATCATATTCAGCGAGAATTGAATCACCCTGCATAACGGTGATCCTGAGTCCTGCCTCGTCAAGGGTAATCGGCCGGACTTCATATCTGACTCTTTTTGTGATGGCGTGATACAATCGTGAGAAGATCCGTGTAATGAAACCAGGTAAGGTGACGAGTACCTCCTCGTCCTGGTTATGTGTCGTGAGCGCCGAAAAAACGGACGACGCACGGTGGAAGTCAAGACGATTTGCCACGGTCACATGGAACCATTTGTTGTCCGGCACAGGGTCCCATACATTGGTGCTCTGCACAAGTGGGGATAACGCACCCGCTATCGATGCTGTGAGGTTTTTTAAGTCTTCCGAAGGACAGACTCTGAATGCGATCACGCTGCCTGACATCCCCTGCCTTTTTTCCCAACCGTCGATGGTGAAGGGGACAGGATCGCAGGCAGATGCGACCGCTCCTATGGCATCGAAGAGCTGTGTTATGGCAATTCCCTGATTAAGGGTCATAGGCCCGAATAATGTGACATGGGGGTGCTTTTCGATAAAAGACCCGATGTTAAACAACCGTCCAATGGTAAAAATTGTTTCCTTTATCCGCCATTTTGTCCTGCCAAGACGGATTTCTACAAGATAAGTCTCATCCATATTCCGCAGCCTGCAAATGTAATTTCTATTGGGGGTCTTCAGGGTTAAATCTTTGATTTTCACATTTCATCGCTTGATGAGGAGGATGATCGCGATATTGCGGTTATCCATGACAGTTTGCGATGGCACCCGGGGACAGATTCATCTGCATTACCCGTACCCTGGCAAAGTCTGCCAACACTTCACGATAGAGGGAAGATTACCGTCTGTAGTGACTTTGATCATCCATAACACAGATATTACTCAGCTGACAGGATTTATTCACACCCATGTGAACCTGAAGTGGCTTTGACTTTGAAAAACAACAGTCATCGACCTTAACTCCGGAATATAGTAGGGGGTTATCCCAAAGACTAAAAAAAAGGTTTTTTATCCGACACCGTCCGGGAAGAAGAATCGGATAGATATGCTGCAGGTTGTGCATGACAGGGGGAACGGACTCACTTCACTCCTTAAAAATCCGCTCAAAGATCCCCGGTGGAAGAGAAGAGGTTATCTCTCGCATTACCCGACCTATTTCATGAGCCGGATGTTTTAAACATCGTTGTCACCAGCAAAAAAATGCCAGTTTTCTTTATTGTGTAGGGGGCTGTTATCAGCCGCATCCGGGCAATAAATTATCAAATCCGTTTCATTATTGAGGGGCAGGAAATTAAATTCCCGCAATCTCTTCTCAAGTAACTCCCCCCCCAGATAATCAACAGATATCGATCCTGCTCCCTTCTTTTGAATAAACCGTGAAAACTCCGCAAGAAGCGGGCAGAGAACCTCCGTTGACGGGTCGTATAACATATCCATAATATGACACATATTATTTTCAAGAAAATACACAATATACCCGATAATATCTTTATGTTCGTTTAAAAGACAAAAAATTTTATATTTTTTTGCAGGTGCCTGTATATATCTCCAGTTTAAAAAAAATGAAGTTCTTTCTCCGATAATGGTAAAATACTTTGAAACGTTTTTCCAGAACACATCAAACCGTTCATCAAAATATTCAGGAGTTATAATTGAATATTTTAATGTCGTTTTATAGCGGTTTTCTTTCGAAAAACTCTTTATGAGAATGTCAACTGCTCCTGCAAATATTTTTAATTGTAAAAAAGAGTGGATATATTTTTTATCCTGATATTCTGATTTTAAAGGTTTAATGAAATGAGTAAATCTCCCGATTTTTTTATATCCTATTCTTAATAGAATACCTTTTGATTGTTTGTTTGGAAGACCATAAATGAACCTGAATCCGGTATTATGGATTTTTGACTGTATTTCCCTTTGTAAAGCAAACGCTGGTATTAAATTCCTATGGTGTATATCAACCGCAAAATCACCGGCAATCGCAGCATATATATGTTCACCATTCACGAGAATCACTCTCGGAAAAAGTGCTGCTGTTCCTATGAAGGCATGTGATTCTTCATGTTTGGCCAACCAGCAATGGGCAGCTCCATAAGGGCACTGAATATAGTTCCACACATACTTCTCTGAAGACGGTTCCTGAAGGTTTTTTATTAATATTGGAAAGATATCATCCCGGTTATTCCCGATATCCGCTTTGATAATAGAATATTTATTCATTGTATTCCTGTTTTCTTCGTACGTATGCCAAGGGTATTTGCGTTTTCGGGGGAGTTAGTTCTGGTGATTACAGATAACCATGATAGTACAGCCATCATGTACTCAAAATGAATATTAGATGGTTTCTATTGATATAACTAGTTTTAGAGAATGTATTCTTCGTTTTTTTAAACACTTTTTGCTTGTCGTCCTGGGATATTATTTTCTGGTCTCTCAAAAAAATCCAACTTCGTCCCGTGTCAGTACATGCAAATACCGGGTTGATACCAGGATGAAGGTAAGGTGCTCTTTGAGGAGCTGGAGAGATCTTTTATGTCAATAAAACCTGGCTCCGGTACTACGAAAAACAGCAACGCTGTCTGAAAAGTTTTTCATGCGAGAATCCGGTGCTGTATACGCGATCAATACAACCTCAGCGCTCTCCGTGCATTTTCATCCCGGGCTGCTTAACAGATACGCTGCCTGAAAACCACATAATTTCTAAAAACGGGAATCCGAAGTCATTGCCCTGGGTGATATGGCGGTAAAATGAGAACAGGGATTATATCCTTTTTCAGAGTATAGGTTCATCAGTTCATTGCCGGAACAGGACTTTTAAAAAGAGCCGGGCATTTGAAATAAAATCCCCTCCCTATGTACGAATAAAGACTTTTCAATGGAAGGATATGACTGACATCCAAAGCGCTGGAATGAATGCAACACCCCCCCCCCTCAGGTCATGGTCGGGAACCTCAGTGAACCAGTGTCAGTTTGAAGAAATTCCCTGGTACTGGGAGAAAAACGACATCGTCACATTCCTTGCCGATCTCAAAATGTATTATCCTGCGCTTTACGACGATCTCGACATCGGTGAAAAAGAAAAGGAACAGAAATTCAAAACAGAGTATTTTAAGAAAAGATTCACCTTTTCACGAAGTCTTCTGAAACGTATCCTTCAGCCAGTTCTGGGAGCTGCTAACCCATTGGATATCCTGCTCGGCAAAGAAAAGAAAGGAAGGGTCCTGCTACCCGGCAGGTCTGACATCTGTATTTCCCTTTCATATTCCGGTCCCTATATTGCAATCAGCATAGGAAAACAGAAAATTGGTTGCGACATAGAAGTCGTGCGTCCGGTAACGATCAGAAAACTTGAATCCTGTCCTTTTTTTATGCAATTCAACCGTTCGAAGGATCGGGAACACTCGCAGCGGGTAATCCACATGTGGACAATTCTCGAATCCTATGCAAAATTATATGATAAAAATCCGTATGTCCTTCTGAACAGCTGTTCTCTTTTCAGGGATGCGAACATTGTTTCTTATTGTATCGATAAACACGTGATCTTATCACTCGCCTCCGAAAAGAGCGAATGTACCGAGACTCTGGTATGGCTCGACATACCCGGCGTGGGGGAGGTATACCATCTTCCATCGGCAACACCCTGAACATTTCAGGCATCTGAGGCGCTGTTATACCGGTAAACGAAAAGGGAAACACCCGAACATTTTTTTTACACGCTGCGGGAAAAAATAATTTCTTTCAATGCAGCCAAATCCATCTTATTGGAAGAATTTAAAGGAAATTCGTCAATAAAGAATATTTTTTTAGGAACTTTGTACGAGGGAAGCCTTCTGGTGCAGTGTGCAAGAACCTCCCTGCGGAGGTCAGACTCATCGACTGTTTTGGTTGCCTGGATGACAGCGACCACAGCCTCGCCCATAATTTCATCCGGAATACCAAAGACCACGCACCCCCTGAATTTTTCCAAAGAGAGGATTTCATTTTCAATTTCAATGGGAGAGACGCGGTAGCCTCCGGATTTGATGATATTTTTCGACCTTCCAACAATATAGATAAATCCATCATCATCAACCGTGGCGAGATCACCGGTATACAACCAGCCATTTTTCAATACCGCATCAGTTCCTTCAGGATCATTATAATACCCTTTCATGATATTATCTCCCGTTGCGACTATCTCACCAATTTCCGAAGGTTTCACTGCATAGTTGTCATGGTTCAGCACTGCAAGGGTGACGCCGGGAATCCCTTTCCCGATAGATCCCATTTTTGTAGTAATTAATTCAGGAGGGAGGTAGGACAATCTGGCGGTTGCTTCTGTTGCACCATACATAACATAAAACTTTTTTTTGGGAAAATGGTCGACAATTATTTTTATATATTTGTTTGGCAGTTGACCACCGGCCTGGGTGAAGTATTTCAGACTGGGGAATTCCTGCTGCAGAAACTGTGTTTTATTGATGAGGATCTGGTAGGTACTGGGAACGCCGGCAAAACCGGTACACTGATAGGTGTCAATATCCCTGATAACCGATCCAAGGAATGGTTTCTGGTTCAGGACAATACTTCCTCCGGCACGAAGGTGGGTGTGCAGCAGTGATGCCCCATAGCAATAGAAGAAGGGAAGCGCAACACACATCCTGTCTGTGTAGTCGAGTCCGAGATACGTAATAATCGAACCAGTATTGGCAATAAGATTTTTATGAGAGAGCATTACTCCTTTTTTTGTACCGGTGCTTCCAGAAGTAAAGATAATAACCGCAATATCATCATTCTGCGCAGGAGGAAGGCGCAAAATTTCTTTTTCAATCCGTTCCTTCAAAATAGCCTCGTTTGTGATACTGAATGGCGAATCTTTAAATTGGTGACGGTATTTATTCTGAACAAGTGCACCGGAAAGTGAACTGGTATGAATTATTCGGGAAAGATCATCCTTGCTGATCCTCGTTTCAACGAGAACCGCGGTATTGCCGCTGTAGATAATTGACAGGTAACAGATGATAAAAAAAGGTGTGTTATCTGCCATTAAAAGAATTTTCTTCATGCTGCCGTATTGATGAATAAGGAAAGAAGTTACCTCCTCCACTTTTTGTCCAAGCTCTGCATAAGAAAGAGTGCCGTGATCACCCAAAATGAATAATTTTTCTGGATCACGGGTTCCTTCAAGAAGATATCTGACAAAATTCATATCTCTTTATACCTCTGTTTTCGATGATTTATCATGTAATTCCACGGACGGCGTAATATATTCCCGTAGAGAGAATAATCCTGATTCTCCCCTGTATATGGGTAAAATCAGATACCAGTAATCCAAAAAATTCTGCTATATTTTTCATGACAGCCCTTCTCAGATGATAAGATTTCACATCTGTTTATACACAAACCGGAGGGGAGATCTGGAGTACCCTGGCAGCATTTTTCAGACTGAGAATGTGCTTATTTGTCCATTCCAAGTGTTCCGCATCCAGTTTCGTGCTCTGTTGGACAATCTCTTTTGGGAGGTGATTTTCTTCAGCATACAGAAGCTGGTCCAGAATATTATAGGGTATTCTTAGTGAAATTTCTTCGTCAGACGTGAAGTGACTCCAGGTATCCGGGCTCGGTGCCCGGGAAATGATCCTCGCATCGATATGTAATAATTCTGCAAGCTTGTACACCTGCAGTTTGTAGCAATTCGCTATAGGTTCCAGATCGACACCACCGTCTCCATACTTCACGAAAAATCCCGTGAGTAATTCAGTTTTATTGGTGGTTCCACAGACAGCATAATTCATTTTTTCTGCAAACATATACTCGACGATCATTCTTGTCCGCTGTTTGACATTCTGGAGGCTGAGAACGTTGAAAAACTGTGCCGCAGAAAGTCGTTTTGTACTGACCACTTCACGGTTTTTTAACAGTATAAGTGAAGGGATATTGAGTACTTTTTCTGCGGTTATCATAGGAGGACGGGATAAAGATGTCGTATGTATTGCAGGATCATATTGAGGGAAAATCTCCCCGATAAGGGCTTCTTTCCGGGAATATATATTGAATGATTCCAGCATGGGTGTGATGGGAACTTCCGCGTAGCGGATTTTTAGCGCCTTGCATAAATCTATCCCAAGTTCCCTGCTGGAAGGAGACGACTCTTTTTCCGGGAGGACCAACCCGAAAACCCTGTCAGGACCCAGAGCAGCAACAGACAGAGCACTGACGACTGCAGAATCTACACCCCCTGAAACCCCGATGACAATACCCTCTTTTCTGAATTGATGACTGACAGTTTCCTTAATGAAAACCGTTAACTTTTCTTTCAGTTCTTCGCTGTTTTTGAGCAACTCTTTTGTAATATCAAAACCGTTTTTTGCCTTGTCAGCCATATGATACACATTCCCTTCTCAATTTCTTTTACCTTCTACTAGAAAAAATATATCAAATAACTCAACTTACCTACAATAACATATCAAACGAAGTGAAACCCTCATGGAAGAGTTACGCAACGATATACTGGATTTTTTGAAAAAACAAGGATTTTTCAATGAAAAAACCAGATTGCAGGATAACGACTCGTTATCAGAAACCGGGGTAATTGATTCAATCACCCTGCTCCAGCTTATTGATTTTCTCGAAGCAAAATATAACATCCGGATTCCGGTGGAAATGATAACTCCGGAAAATTTCGACACGCTCGCGGGAATCAGTCAATCAGTTATAAAATTGAAGAATGGATAAGTGTTTTTTTATGGCAAAGGCCAAACAACCCTGTAAAAAATGCGTGCTGGATTCAGCAACTCCCGGAATTTCCATTGATGCGGATACGGGTCTATGCCAGTTCTGCGAACACTTTACTCCTCTTACACCAGAAAAAAAAGAGGAATATGGTTCCCGGATGGATTCTTTGCTCAAATCTCCTCCAGACAAAGGGAAGTTCGATGTTATCTTTGCCCTGTCCGGAGGGGTGGATTCCTCGTATATGCTGCATCGGATAAAGAGGGAATACCCCCACCTGAATATCCTTGCAGTCCAGTTCGACAATGGTTTCATCTCAGATACAGCTCTCGAAAACGCTCAGAAATTTTGTGCCCTGACAAAAAGCACCTACATGCGCCTCTCCCTGGATCAGGAAGCATTGCAGGTTACCTTTTCCAAAGCAGCAAATTCTTTTAATGCCTACCCCGGTGCAGCAAAATACCGGGCAAGTGACATCTGCAATACATGCATAAGTATCATCAAGCAGAAGATTATCGAATTGGCCTTAACAACAAAAGCACCCTTTATTATATTTGCTTTCTCGCCAGGCCAGACCGATGCTCCATTCGTTACACTCTCAAAACCTGTTCTGGTTTGGATGAGAAAACTTTTCGATCGGAACCTGAAAACAATGGGAGTGACTGACCGGGAACCTTACCTGATTGATGCCCATCTTCTCCAACCAGGTTCGTATAATCATGAAGTAATGATGATTCATCCCTTCCTTATATGGGATTATGATAAAATAAAATTTAAAAAAGAGTGTATTCAACAAGGATGGATTGATCCGAACCTGAAAGATCAGAATTCATCCAACTGTCTGCTGAATGCATTTGCAATAAAAAACCACCTTGACAAGTATCATATTCACTCGTATGCCTATGATCTGGCTTCGCTTGTCCGGCAAGGATATATGAAACGTGAGGATGCACTGAAAAAACTAACCCTTCAGATTCCTGATATAACAGACGAAGAGATCAAACGAAAACTGAAACTGTAAAAAGGGTAGGTTGTCTGTTTAACGCCTCATTTTTACGTGCCAGGAAGGCCTCTCCTTTGGCTTGCCTCCGCCACTGTGACGCCCCGGGTATATTAACGGCAGAACGGGGCTACAGTAAGGCAGGGCAACCCCTTCATGAAATCTGATATGCACTGCATGAGGAGATCTATTGATGGATAGTGATCCAAAACTCTTTCAAAAACGAATCACAACTCTGCTTTTTGATATGGATAATACTCTTTTTGACCTTGTCGGGGCACAGATTGCCGCCTGCCAGGCAGTGGCAGAGCATCTGGGTCAGGATGACGGAAAGGAATTGTTCTCATATTTTCTGACGCCCGCCCATGGATTTGAATCC
>Ga0105107_10003543_pt1 | contig 10408 bp, 5 predicted proteins | sample PPLLaktember2015_6_FD_79335 | JGI IMG/M metagenome (GOLD analysis project Ga0105107, IMG submission 79335) | Freshwater sediment microbial communities from Prairie Pothole Lake near Jamestown, North Dakota, USA - PPLs Lake P8 Core (1) Depth... | ecosystem: Environmental > Aquatic > Freshwater >...
AAAAAGAGAACATTTTATGGTAAGAAGAAAATCATTTCAATATTACCTACATCTCTGCCGGTTCGACCTCGTTTATTGGGAGCCGCAACTCTCGCTATAAAAGTAATATTCGATGATTATAAGATAACTATGTGATTATTATATAATATTGAAAAGAAATAGATTTATAAATTTAATTTGTTGGTTCAACCAACTATTTAGGAAATTTATTTAATTATAATTTAAATGGAAAAACAAAAATTAACTGTTGGTGTTGACATTGGCGGGACTAATACTGTCTTTGGTTTTATTAAGGACAATGGTGAAAATTTATTCAGTGGTTCAATCCCAACAAACCCAAATGAAGGTGCCGATAAATTTATAATCAGAGTTGCCAGGGAAATTAAAACCAGAATTAAAGATTATGATGAATATAATTTAGTCGGAATTGGAATAGCTGCCCCAAGTGCAAATCATTTTCATGGCACAATCGAAACACCTTCAAACCTAAATTGGGGTACAGTGAATTTTGTAACAATGATGAAGGAATATTTTGAAGTTCCAATAGTTATTACTAATGACTCAAATGCTGCTGCATTGGGAGAATATGAGTATGGTTCAGGCAAAGGTTTAAAAAATTTTATTGTAATAACTCTTGGAACCGGATTAGGTAGCGGTATTGTTATAAATGGAAATCTTCTTTACAGTGAAGATGGCTTAGCGGGTGAATTTGGACATACAATTGTTAACCCAGGGGAACGGCAATGTAATTGTGGTCGTGAAGGTTGTCTTGAAACTTACGCTTCGGCAAATGGTATTCGCCGGACAGTTTTTGAATTTCTTGCCCGTTATAACGCACCAAGTGAATTACGTAATATTCCGTTTACTCAAATGACGGGGGAGATTATTAGTGATATGGCAAATAAAGGAGATTCCATTGCAATAAAAGCTTTTAACTATACAGGTGAAATTTTAGGTAGAGCTTTGGCTAATCTTGCAGCCAGTTTTGTTCCTGAAGCTATAATACTTTTTGGTGGCCTTGTTGATTCAGGCGAATTACTTTTAAAACCAACACGAAAGTATTTCGAAGAAAATTTATTGAGCATTCATAAAGGAAAAGTGAAACTGTTAAAATCATCATTAGGAAATGGATTAGCTGCTGTCCTTGGTGCAAGTAGTTTAATTACAAAAACTCTAAACCATAGTGCATCAATAGAATTTTATGCAAGCAACGCTTTTGAAAAAAAATGATTACCATAAGACTTTGTGAATAGAATAAATCAGCATTCAGATTGTTTCTAAAGTTTTAATAATTACTCTTTTAAAAGAGGAGGATAGAATGGTTAATTATTTACAAAGAACTTTTTTTAGAGGATTGTCTCTCTTCTTACTAATCATAATAGATCTGTTTGCCGGAACTACTGGTAAAATTGCAGGCATAGTTGTAGATAATACAGGTGCACCACTACCTGGGGTAAACATAATCATCGAAGGTACTACATTAGGAGCTGCAACAGATATAAATGGTCAGTATACCATATTAAATATTCCTCCGGGTATTTACATAGTAAAAGCATCAATGGTGGGTTACCAAACAGTTTCTGTTAGTGAAGTGCGTGTTAAAATCGACCAGACTGAGAGAATTGATTTTGAACTTCAGGAAGAGTCTATTACTGTTGATGAGATAACTGTTGTAGCAGAGCGGAAAATAGTTGAAGGAGATGTTTCCTCCAGTATAACAACGATAGATGCTACTGAATTAAAAGAACTACAGGTAAATAGCGTTACAGGAATAATTCAATTACAAGCTGGTGTTGAAAATGGTTTAGTCATTCGTGGCGGAGGTGCTGATCAATCTCTATTCTTAGTAGATGGTTTTGCAATGAGAGATGCAAGGAATAGTCTTCCGGTTACAAATGTAGCATTAAGTTCAATTGAACAGGTCTCACTGGAAAGGGGAGGATTTAATGCTGAATACGGTCAGGTCCGTTCTGGAATTTTAAATGTCATTACTAAAGAAGGCAGTAAAACAAATTATACAGCTTCATTTACTGTCAGATATAGTGCACCGACTTATAAACATTTCGGAGTATCTCCTTATGATCCGAATTCTTTTTGGCTACGTCCTTACTTAGATTCTGAAGTTGCTTACGTGGGAACATCAAATGGAACCTGGGATGAATTTACTCAAGCACAATATCCTGTTTTTGAAGGTTGGAACGAAGTTTCAAGAAAATTATTGGAAGACAGTGACCCAAACAATGATTTATCTCCAGATGGAGCAAAAAGATTATTTGAATGGCAGCATCGTAAAAGACCTGTTACAGATCAACCTGATTATGATATTGATGCAGGTGTTGGTGGTCCAATTCCAATATTAGGGAAACCATTAGGTGACTTAAGATTCTTTCTCTCATACAAAAAAAGCAGAGAGATGCTCTTAATACCTTTAACAAGAGATGATTATATAGAAGACAATTGGACATTAAAGTTAACTTCAGATGTAAGCCAGGGATTAAAGTTAACGTTTTCTGGCACTATGGGGAAGAGTTTTAATATTGCTGTAAATGGTACTGAACAAGCAGTGTTTGGAGGGACTAATGGATTACCAAACTACACAAGCTTTATCAGGTCGCCTTTCCAGATAGCAAATAATATAAGTTTGCTTTCTCAAAACCACAGCAGGGTTTTTTCCGATTCGTATTATAGTCTTTCTGAAGTAAATCACCTGGGTTTTTCTACTAACCTGACACATGTAGTTAGTACAAACACTTTTTATGACTTGAGGATAGATTACTTCAGAAGGGAATATGAAACAGGACCTGCATCTCGTCGTGATGAGACAGATAAATATGAAATTATCCCAGGTTATTTTGTCGATGAAGCTCCATTCGGATTTAGTCCGGTCCCATCTACAGGGATTGGAGTTTCAGAATTCTTTTTTGGTGGTCATACAAGTACAGCAAGGGATAGTTCTAAAACTTCTTCAGTAACAGTTAAATTCGATTTAACGAGTCAGTTAAATTTTAACAATCAGATTAAAACAGGCGTTGAGTTCGCATATAATACTTTGGATCTCAATTTTGGTATAGTCAACCAGGTCTTTCCGGAAAGCAATACTTATATAAAAGAAAAATATAATCCTATCAGAGCTGCTTTTTATGTTCAGGATAAAATGGAGTTTGAAGGATTCATTGCCAATTTAGGATTAAGACTGGATTATAATGATTCTCAAACAGACTGGGCTGATGTTGATAAATTTAATAAGCAGTTTTATGGAGCCGGTTTTAATAAAAATTTTCAGTATAATGTAATCTCGGCTGAGAAGCAGTTTTCAATTAGTCCTCGTTTAGGAATTTCACATCCGATCACAGAAAACTCAAAATTATATTTTAACTATGGACACTTCAAACAATTACCAAGTTATGATCAACTTTACCAGCTATCAAGAGGTGCACAAAATCAGGTTAAACTTTTCGGAAATCCAAATCTCGAATTAGCCAAAACTGTATCTTACGAACTTGGTTATGATCATGCTCTTTTTGACGAATATTTAATTCAGCTTTCGGGTTTTTATCATGACATAACTGATCAATTGGCTGTAACCCGTTATTTCAGTGCAGATGGAACAGTTACTTACAATTCAATAAACTCAAATAATTATGAGGATATAAGAGGTTTTGAGGTAACTCTAAAAAAATTAGCAGGTAATTGGGTTAAAGGTTTTCTTACATATACATACCAGGTTACTTCGCAAGGAAGATTTGGAAGAGACCAGATTTTTGAAGACCCTTCCGCACAAAAAAGATTTGACGAAACCATTGGCAACTTTGCACAGAACAAACCCGTTCCTCAGCCCTATTCAAATTTAGTTCTAACTTTTTCTACTCCTCCTGATTTTGGACCAGAATTCTTAGGCAAAGGACTTCTTGGTAATTTTTATCTTACCTTTATAGGAAATTGGAGAGCGGGATTTTGGGCAAGCCTTGGCACTGGGATTCAAAATGTTCAGGCAAAAGATTATTGGAATCTTGATTTACGCCTTAGTAAAGATATTGATCTGGGGAATATAGTTTTAACCTTCCTGGTAGATGTATCTAATGTACTGAATATCAAGCGGCTTTCATTAGTTGGTTTTGAAGATAGTGAAGACTTTACAGCTTACTGGCAATCTTTACAACTACCGGCAAGTGAAAACTATGAAAATATTGTTGGAGATGATCGGTATGGCGAGTTCCGCGACTCGGATGTGGCATATCAACCAATAATTAAAGTAACAAATGTTTCCAGTTTAACAGATCCAAGCTCAATACCATTCTATTATGAAAGCAGTTCAGGAATGTATATGCAGTATATAAATAATTCCTGGGTACAGGTGGATAATTCGAAACTTGATAAAGTGCTTGAAGATAAAGCCTATATAGACATGCCAAACATGACTTCGTTTAATTTTTTAAATCCGCGTAATGTTTTTATTGGAATATCAGCTCAAATAAAATTATAGGAAAAAATTAAAGAAAGTAATACTATGCGAGCATCAAAATTCAATAAAGTAAGTCTGATAATTTTTCTGCTATTAAATTTTAACATTAATATCTCCGGTCAGGCTCAGGATCCAACGGAAATAAAATGGTTTAGAGTAGGTTCTCTGCATAGTTGGTTTTCTGCAGCAGGAATGGAAGTTGAAACCGGGCGTACAGGTTTAGCTACAGAACAACTTGATGGTTTAAGATGGGATGCTCAGTTTCTTCGCCAGGATGTTGAGGCTGCAAAAGCTGTATGGATGGGAACGACAAACTATTTTGACCGGTTTCTTCAACAAACCATTCCGCACAAAGTTATTAGTATAGGAACAAGGATAGTCGATCCTATAGGTATGTTCATACCGGTTGAGTTCAAAATGCTGGGACGATTCTCTGCTCCAACAGTTATTGTAGATGGAGAAACAGCAACTGAAAATAAAGTAAATGATGTTGTTGATGAAGTGGTTGATACTCTAAAACCTGACCGAATGATTATTAGTATTCTTAATAGTACCATTGGCATTACAGTAACACGTAAACTTATGGCATTCAGTCAGCAGAATCATGATAATTATTTCATACATGATTACACTTTTAAGAATACAGGAATTTATAATGTCAATGGAGATGTTGAGAATAAAACTCTCACAGATGTTTATTTCTTCTTTCAATACCGTTATGCTTTTGGTCTTGAAGCTTATCCTCTCGAAACAAATCCGCCATATACTGCATGGGGACCATCTAACAATATAACCTGGGGCAGAAATGCAGTTAATCAGCAGATTGGTATGGATCCCAGTGCACCAGGTTTTGAAATGCGTGCTGAATATTCATGGTATGGCCGTCATTCACAGGGTTACCAGGCACCACCACCTTTTCAGAGTTCAATTTTAGGTCTTCCAAATCACTTAGATGGTGGAGATGGACATATTTCAACACCGCAATTTGTAGGTACTGTAACAATTCATGCAGATAAAACAGCAACAGATAAAACAGATGATCTGCTTCAACCAAAGACTACTCATCATGTTGGTTCAGACACTGACTATCAGGATTCTGATCAATTCAACACAACTCTAATGTCCAATAAGTATGGTATTATGACACGTGGTCATGCAAATCCTACACATGCAAATAGTATTGGGAATGGTTTTGCAGATCAATTTGGTGCTGATGCAGGAGGGTTTGCGCAAGGTCAGGGATTTGGGCCATACACACTTGCACCCGGAGACAGTATTCACATTGTATTTGCAGAAGGAGTTGCAGGCTTAAGCAGAGAACAATGTTATGAAATAGGAGCATTATGGAAAGAGGGAATAAATGGACAGGCAACTTCATTTACTTTACCAAATGGTACAACTACAAGTGATCCGAATCTATATTTAAATGAATGGGTTATGACCGGAGAGGATTCAATTCTTCAGACTTTCAGAAGAGCTATACAAAATTATCAATCTGGTTTAACTATTCCTCAATCTCCGCCGCCTCCAAATATTTTTGAAGTTAATTCCGGAGGAGATAGAATTAGTTTAACCTGGTCTAACAATGCAGAATCGTGGCCTAATTTTCAAGGCTACAAAATATTTCGTGCAATTGCAAAGCCGGATACATTTTACAATTTAATTGCAACTCTTCCGGCAGGGACCAACAGCTTTGATGATGTAGACGCACGAAGAGGTTTCGAATATTACTATTATATTCAAAGTTACGATAATGGCACTACCAATGATATTAATCCTGGTGAACCACTCGCAAGCAGTAAGTTTTATACAATGACCAACAGACCTGCATTTCTGCGAAAACCTGCTAAACACTCTTTATCGGAAATCAGGATAGTTCCAAACCCTGTTGACATCCGCACAAATCCATTTGAAGGAAGAATAGCTTTTTACGGATTACCTCCACAATGCGTAATCAGAATTTTTACTGAAAAGGGAGACCTTATAAGAACTATCGATCATACAAACGGCAGCGGTGATGAGTTATGGAATAGCCTGACATCTTCAGAGCAGATTCCGGTAAGCGGTTTATATATAGCCTATTTTGAAGTTACTGAAGATGTTCGTGATGATTCAGGGAATATCATATTAGCTAAAGGCGAATCAACATTTAAGAAATTTATAGTAATCAGATAATAAATAATTCAATGAATAAATTTCAAAATTCCGAAGAGGATATATGAAATTAAAATTTTACTTACTCAGTTTTTTTCTAATCGTTAACTGTATTTCAACTAACATTGCCCAGGAAAAGTTAGCACAAACCGGGATGCAATTTTTAAATGTTATTTCGGATGGAAGAGCAGCAGCTTTAGGTGGTTCTGTTACTGGCAGAGAAATGCAATCAAGTTCTCTATTCTTTAATCCTGCCACAATGGGTTTTGATACCAGCTATGTAAATGCAGCATTCAGTCGCAACAATTGGATAGCAGACATAACAAATAATAATTTTAGTTTGTCAGTCCGTCCTGAAGATGGAGACTATGGTGTCTTTGGTGCCAGTTTACAATTAGTTGATTATGGAATTATTGAAGGAACTATTGTTGCAGGAAATGACCAGGGTTATTTAGACTACGCAGATCTTGGAATCTCTAATCCAAAACCCAATGCTCTGGCACTAGGACTTGGCTATGCAAAAACATTATCTGATAAATTTTCAGTTGGCGGACAAGTCAAATGGGTACGACAATCATTAGGCGAAAGCCTTATCCCCGTTGATTCTGCAAATTTTAATAAAACCAAAAATGAGCTTTCAGTTTTAGCTTTTGATTTCGGTACACTTTATAAAACCGGTTTTAAAAGTCTTGCATTTGGAATGTCTGTTAGAAATTTTTCTCAGGAAGTAAAATATGTCAGGGAAGAATTTCAACTCCCGCTCACCTTTTCGATTGGTATATCAATGGATTTAAATGATATATCAAACTTAGGAGAGGAACATTCATTTTTATTTTCTGTAGATGCTATACATGCACGCTCTGCTACCGGCCAGGTTGGATTTGCTCTTGAGTATCAATTCATGAACCACTTCTTCCTAAGAGGAAGCTATGTAACTAATAACAGTGAAAATGAATTCAACCTTGGTGCAGGTGTAGCCTGGTATGGAGTACAATTCGATTATGCATTTTCACCTTATGGTGTCTTTGGAGATATTCAGAGGTTCACTGTAAGATTTTCTTATTAATAAAGTATAAAGTTTAATAACGCGGAGATATGAGATGAGTATTTTTAAAACAAAATATAAAATCTTCAGCTTCATAATAATTCTCACCTTCGGATTTTTTTCATGTGAAGAAGAAGCTCCAACTGAAGTTTATAAAACAGAGCCGGGAGCTCCTGCACCTAAAATTAATAGCATAGAACCTTCTGATTCTATATACAGTTTTGTTACCGGGATCAGGATTGCAGGAGAAAATTTTTCAACCTTAACAGATCCTGTTATGGGAAACAGAGTTTATTTTAATAGCCAGCTTGGGTCAATTTTATCAGTTTCATCAACACAAATTATTGTACTTCCTCCTGATTTATCCGGGGATTCAATAAGAATAAAAATTATTTCACCGCCTTCAATTCCTATCGCGGAATTCTATCCTCTAAAAGTGTATGCTACTGTTGATAAGATTGAACAATTTAATCCATTGGAATCTGTAACAGCAATTGATCTGGATTCTGAAGGTAATCTTTATGGATTTGTAACCGAAGGCCTTTCAGGGAAGATCTATAAAGTTACTAATGATGGAATTAAAACCGAATATGGTACAGCTCCTTTCCCTTCTGCTTCAGATATGAAATTTGGACCTGAGGATTATTTATATGTGCAGCAATCTAACAATGAAAGAATCCATCGTATATCGCCTGGCGGTGGTGCCGCATCAATATTTGTAACATTACCTAACACTGCCGATAATATGAGGTTTTACGATTTTGATGAAAACCAAAATTTATTTGCTGCTGGTACAAGAACCGGAATTTTTGTTATTAACCATCAATCGGGAAATGCAAGAAGGGTAAATGATGATTACAGAAACCATGATATTAAGTCAATTAAAATTTATAACGACTATGTTTATGTAGCTGCAACTTATAATGGAACTAATGCATCATTTCCGGCAGAAGGCATTTGGAGGAGTCAAATAATATCAACGGAAGGAGATTTAAGTATTCCGGAGGTTGTTTTTGATTTTGCCGATGCAAGTATTCAGGCTTCTTCACTCATAAGCGTACCATTAACTTTTTCAAGTGCCGGGGATATTTTCGTCGGTACAGATAAAGAAAATTCAATTCTAATTATTCACTCTGATGGGAATTATGAGTTTTTGTACCCGGGTTTTATTGAGCCCACATCATTACAGATAGTCTGGAATAATGGGAAATTTATTTATCAGAACCGGACTGACAGGGGAGGTGTTTTTAAAATATATGCAGATCGTTTTGGAGCCCCTTATTACGGCAGGCAGTAAAATAAAAGAATATTATGATAATCAAAAATAAGCTTAACAATAGAAAAGGAAATTGAAAGTAAAATTTTTTCAATTTCGTAAACTTTTCTTTAACAAACATAAAGGAGGTTAGTTATGAGGAAGCTGCACTTTTTATTAAGCATAACATTGTTGATTTTTCTTTCTGCCGGAAGTTATGCTCAAACCGTTCTTAATTTTGATGGTACTGCCAGTCAATGGGTTACTTCTGCGGCAGCCCCTGAAAATACTTTTGCTTTGACCGATAACTTCGATGATTATGAAGAAGGAATCGGGTCTTTGCAAATCCGTACTGAAATTGTTTTGCAGGCAGCAGCCTGGGGAACATGGACTGATGCAAAGTATAATTTTGCTACGCCACAAAACTGGACTGGTGCAACCGACTTAAGATTGAGAGTTAAGATCTTACAAAATCCTGTTCATAATCGTAGCTTACAATTCACCCTGGATTTAGTTGATAATTCCGATCAGGGGCAGGAGTTGTGGCGTTATATGGAAGACCTTGATTTTCTATATCATTACAATGTTGATGCTGTTGGGTTTGTAGATGGATGGCACGACCTTGTAATTCCAATTAGCAGATTGGCAATTCCAAGTTGGTCTACAACATTCGATGGACAAGTAAGTCTTGATCAGATTCTTACAGTAGGTTTTGGAATTCACAGTGATTCTTCCGGTGTTGCTACCGATACAGTAGTTGTACTTTTTGATGATCTGAGAATTTCTTCCTCACAAACATTTGGTCCATCACCTTTAATAAGTTGTGATGGTGGTGCTTCAAATTGGGTAACTGCTTTAGAGAATCCGGCTAATTCCTTAACCATTACAGATAATTTTGATGATTATGTAGAAGGCATTGGTTCACACCAGGTTACAGCTGCATTTTCAGTTTTTGCACAAACCTGGGGTACATGGACAGATGCAAAATGGACATTCCCGGCAATTGTTGATCTCACTGGTGCAACTGAAATAAGGTTCTGGATGAAGATTGTCGATCCCTCGGAACGTGGCTTATTAAGGGATGGGGTAAAAGCATCATCAAATTCTCAATTTACTTTTGATCTTTTAGAGAATTCAGATATATGGAGATACTTGCCAGCGGGTGGCGGTATTTATGGTATGCTGCTTTCCACAAATCATCATGCTGAGTGGAATGAAATTGTGATTCCATTTTCAGATTTTGGATTCCCATCCTGGGCTCCTTCTGTTGATGGAACTCTGGATTTGGATTCTATTCAGACGGTTGCTTTTGGAATTCATGGAGATAGTAATTTATGTGATCCGGATACAGTCATTATCCTTTTAGATAATTTTTATGCAACAGGTCCTGCAGCTGTTGGAGTTGAAGATGAAAAGCCTGGTGTACCTGATTTCAGTTTCAGGTTAAATGAAAATTATCCAAATCCATTCAATCCATCAACAACCATTTCAT
>Ga0105107_10003546_pt1 | contig 10401 bp, 6 predicted proteins | sample PPLLaktember2015_6_FD_79335 | JGI IMG/M metagenome (GOLD analysis project Ga0105107, IMG submission 79335) | Freshwater sediment microbial communities from Prairie Pothole Lake near Jamestown, North Dakota, USA - PPLs Lake P8 Core (1) Depth... | ecosystem: Environmental > Aquatic > Freshwater >...
ATGCGAGGCAGTAGGTGAGAAATATTGTCCAATGGACTTCGTCAGCGGCATAAACCGTATATTTCCCAGTCGGTATTCTCAAGCAAATAGTCGGCCAAGTGCGAGCCAACCATGCCCGTAATACCTGTAATTAGAGCATGCTTCTTCATCAGTCTATTTCCAAAGTTGGGCTACTTGTTCTGATCTTTAACCGTCATGACTTTCGGATATCCAACAACATTCCCGTCAAGCGGGGCGCCGTCGAGAAACACAATCAAGGAGCGTTTATTTTCCTTTTGCCGCACAATTCTCCGAACAGTTCCATCTGAGAAAATTACATAGCGGCCAATTGCAAGATCATGTTTTGCCTCAGCTGAGTCCTTGACAAAAATGCGGCACTCCAGTTCTTTGCAATGCCATTAACCCAATCCTGATCAGAATGGTTAGCAGGGGTGTAAGCCGCATCCGGCCTTTGACTATAGCACCCGACAACAAAAGAAGCGGCCAGACAGATCCCTGCGATTACGATTCGGTTGAACACTAGAACTTCCTTCAAGAGTATCGAGATTGTATGTTAAACCTACTTATGCGCCACGAAAATAAGCTGTTCGCCGCCCAAATAACCAAACGAGGCCGACCAGAACATCACTGCATAGGCATCTGAGAATCCTGCTGCTTTGACTTGGTCGAGCATCGCCCAACCAAAATGTGTAAAGCAGAGGCAACCTTCGGTCGTTAGTGGATCTCCGTGATATTCTGGTTTCTGTAAGTGTTCCACTTCTCCTTTAGCATTGATGCGAGCCCGAATCAGATTCTCTGAAAAACTTGGCACAAATGGCACTGACCACAACATTTTCCCTCCGGGTGACAATATTCTGGCACATTCACGGAATGCCAATTCATAGTCTGGAAAATGCTCAAGACAATCCAGTGAGATAACACGCTCAAAACTATTATCTGGGAAAGTCAAATTCGTCAGACTTTCATTGCGGATGCCACGATCATCAAACGCACCAGGCGGATATCGATCACCTAAATATTCGCTACCTACCACTACATCATATTTAGTGGCGAAATACCGGTACATCGGCGTAATTTGTTCTGATATATAGATACGATCAGACTGATGTGCCGCTGCCTCGCTATCAAACAGATGAATTGCTGCACGCATACGGTTGTTAAATCCTGTTATTGAGCAGTTTAAGTGTTCTCGCCAATTCACAGAGCCGTCTGCATGAGCGTGTTCGAATCCAACCAAGAAATCTACTTCACAACCTGCCGTGTACGAATAGCCCTTCACCTTAAAGCGTTTCCGCCCATTGTTCGGTATCATGCTATTCTCGGTGCGCTGCATCATTGCCAAATATTCACGTGACTTGGCTACGTGATCTAAATATTCATTCTGACTCCTGATTTTGAATAATTTCATAGTCTCTCTTTCTTTATTGGCTCAACGCGGAAATGTGTGGGTGATTTCTGCATGATCCGGGAGCAGTAGCAAAAAACGCGCAATGATCTAAATAATGGCAGGTACTGTTCATCGTGAAAGCCATAGGCCTTGCGCTGGATGACGCAAATGGTGTTGTTCAGTTTCTCGACGCAACCGAGCAAGACATTGTTTTCGGGCTTGCAATAAGAAACAATGCCGTCCCAATGACTCAATCGGATCGGGAGATTCGAGCCCGCGGGGTTACAAAGGTGGACAAGGTTTTTCGCCATGTGCGGCGCGGCTTGCAAAGAACAGCGGCGTGAAAGGTCTGCAGCAGCTCCTCATCGGAATACTGGTGCAGCTCCGCCCTGATCTCTGGCGTGAGATACTTGCGGTCTTCGTCGAAGATATGCGGCATCGAACTTACAACTTTGAAGCCGACGCTTTGGGCATAGTCGAGGAACTCGGGAATCCGCATCCTGTTGAGGTCATAGCTGATCTGCTTGCGGAACAGCGCAGGGTCCGTCGCATAAACAGCTGCACGCTCGGCCGTGGGCGTGTGCTCCGGCGGGAAAGCGGTCGCATACAGCTTCGGATCGCTAAACACCTCGCTCAGTTTCCTGACGTGATCGGCTTCGGAAAGGCGAAGGTGAGCCCACGGGTAGTAGAATGGTATTCCAATATCGTGACCGCCCATCTTGAAACCCGCGAAAGGGTTCCAGTTGATGACTGCGCCACCGCCGGGCTTCACGACCCGAAAGAGTTCCGCCAGAACTTCGCGGGGCTTCTGCACATGCTCGAAAACGGCGTTCGAAATCACGATATCAAACATGTCATCCTTAAACCACATATTCGAGGCGGACATCTGGAGCAGCGTGATTTTTGAGAAGAAGTCGTCGAAGTGCAGGATGTCGGTCGAGGCAAACACGACGCGGCCATCCTCCAGGCACTGAACGTCAACCCCTAGCGTGTCCTTCGCCTGCTTCCAGAACGCGACTTTCGCGGGCTCCGCTGAATGCAGTTCGGGGTGGGCTATGTCGATCCCGAAACAACGCTTGGCGCCGTCCTGCAGAGCCAGCGCTAGCGTCAGGCCGCCGTGAGTGAGTTGGAACCCGACGCCGAGATCCAATACTGTCTTTCCCTTGAACCCGCCGAGATGGTCTTTCACTCCCTTCGCAAACAGGTTGTAGGGAATGCGGGCCTGTGCGATGTACTTTGAAAGATCGGCCTGATACGTGAACAGTGCGTCGGTCATTTATCGCCTTTGGGGTCTAGTAGTTGAGAGTGATAGTAGCACTATTTTTCAGGCTCCCGGGTGCGCCGACCCTCGGTATGCGCGACGGGACTTCCCAGCTCCCTCGCGCCTTCGAGCACGGCGCGTTGATCTGCTCCGCAGGCCCGGGCCGCTTTCGGTCATGCCAACGAAAGCCAGCATCCAGAAATCGTTTACTCTCGTGACGCTGAATTCCTGGACTTGGCTTTCGCCGGCGTGGCAGAGAGTTTTGCAGCACCCTGCTAGTTCAAAGAACAATCCACAGACCTGTTCGCATGCCCTGCGCGCGCTCTCAACCTAGTACGCGACCGGGTACTGGCCGCACGGACTATCAGACGTCTCAGGTTCACTTGTCAAGAACCTCGATCTTCCTGGGGAAGCCTACAAGGATACCATCCAAGTAGTCGCCATCGACATACACGATGGCAAGATCGCCACGTTCTTCGACCTTCGATATCGTGCGCACGGTTCCATCGGCAAATCTCAATTTCCTATTTTCATGAAGTCCTTGTTGTTTTGACTGTGCTAACTTAAGCAGTACCGCAGGGCCCCAATCCTTGGCCACACCATTCGTCCAGTTCTGCGGATCGGTAAAACTCATTGAGGTTAGGTGTCGCGCATCAGGAAGCTGGACTAGTACCTCGCAGTTGTAATCACGGCCCTTCAAGATCAGCTTGTCATCCATTGCATCCGTGAGTACATAAGCTGAACCACCTGCATTATGCGCTTCTCCAGTGTCAGTAAGGCCATACCGAACATAACCGCTTACGCCGTATCCGATTATCTTTCGCTTCGGATTCAGCACATAGAACGCATTCGGTGTAAGGTGTGTATATCGATCCATCAACCACAACGAGAGCCGAGCAAAGCGACGGTCGCCGGGTATTACGTTTATTGTTTCAATACTCCCGACGCAGTCTATTCCATGATGTTGGTCGACCGACATCAAAGATTTCGCTGCATCGCGAATTAATGGATCACCAAAAATGGAGAGATTTCTCTCTATGGGTTTCTGTGCGAGAACGATAGCTGGACGCATCCACGGGAAGATTTTCGTGATCTGTTCTTCGTCCTGGACACCCAGTTCAAGAGCGAGAGCTGCAACCAGACGATCCGTTAGTGCATTGCTATCTTTCTTAAGGGCCTGAACCTGCGTTGGCAACAATGCTGTGGGTATCGCCAGCATGAAAAAGAACACAACAGTTCGACAGCGGCTCATCGTCGGGCAGCGATACAGCAGGAGCAATATCATTGCCGCCCAAAGAACCAATACGTTCGTCATATATCTGCTGGTAAAGGCGTATTCAACGCCCAAATTAATCCGTGATCCCGCGATCCCAATACTCGATAGGATCGCGTACAACAATACGGCTAGGATGATATACCTTGCCCTATTCTCAATGGGTCTGCCCAGGCTTGTGACGGCAACCCAAGCGAACCCACACACAATGAGCGAACCGGTAATGACTGCGGCCAAAAGGCCATCCCGAATAATAAAATGAGCAGGCGCTCCGATATAAGCAAAGAAAAACGTCAAGACGTTCAAGGGCTGCTCTAGCAGTGAGCGGAAAAGAGAACTGCGCTCGGGGGAATTTGGAGCTGCAAAGCCCAGAAAATAGAGAACACTGATGGCTACTGCTAGGACGACAATCAAGCTGATCCGTGTTTTGGAGGCTCGAAGCAGGATGCCCAAAACAGCCATGATTGGAAGCGCAGCCAGGCCGTTTATCATCGTGCCAGCAGAAACTACTCCGGTTGCCAACGACCCCACGTAGTATAGTTTGCTTCGCCGACCAGTTGAGTTTTCGGCTCTGTAGAACAACATGAAGGCGATCATTGGAAAAAGGATTCCTGTGAACATCTGACTTTGGAACGCCCAAGTCAAATTCTCTTTCTGAGTCCATGAAAACAGGAGTGCCAGAGTGACCCCAGAATAGAGACTCCGTGATGTCGCCAATTTTTTTTCAGGCAGAACAGACTGAGCGATGCTACGCAACGTCAGCCACGTTGCGAGAACTAGGAGGTAGTTCACTAAAATAAGAAACCACAATGCCCCATTAAAGACTCTAAGATCGATCCAGAATAGGAGATTCGACACTACAGTGCGGTGATCTACATGCTGAGCCCACCATGCTGCATAGTCGCCATTTGTGACACGGACATAAAAATTAAGATACCCATCCCACATATCCCAAAACGGTACGGGGGAAAAGTTCTGAATTGCACCTACGACCGCGGTGACAAAGAACACAACACCTAGAACTTTGGCAATTCGAGATGCGACAAGTGGAAATGGGGCGAACATGCATTTCACTTTCGTATAATAGGCACTGTTTGTGTAATTCACGCAGACGGGTTCGCCACGTTGAATATCACGAACATGTGAGAGCCAGATTGGCTCGCCTTTCTTGCATCGCTTGTCTAAAACATTGTCGCGATATTATTTGTTTTCTCATCATTTCTTGTGCATGTAATTCATTAACGCCTTGCAGTTCTCCAGCTGGCGGAATACCATTCGTAGGTATTTCGAATTCCCTCATCCAGTTGAATTTTTGCCTTAAACCCCGTGGACGCCAATTTGGCCAAGTTGTAATACCGCTCAAGTTGCCCGTCTGGCTTACTTGCATCCCACTCAACACGGACCGACTCTCCACAGATACTCTGCAATGACGAGACGATATCCTTAATCGGATGCCTGAAACCGCTTCCTAGATTTACCGGTCCTTCTATTTTCAATAATACTTCGTATAGCGCTCGTGCTGCATCGTCACAGTACGAGAAATCTCGAATTGCAACGCCACTACCCCAGACTTTTACAGAGTTACCTGTTTGTGTCGCTTCAAAAAACTTGGCAATCAGCGAAGGGGTAACATGCCCCTCTTCAACGTCGAAATTGTCATGTGGACCATATAAATTGCCACTAATTGCGAATGCTGATGCAAGACCATATTGTTCTTTTGCTGCTTGCAGGTGCGCTAGCATCAGGCGTTTTGAGTGCGCATAGGAATCTTCTGAAGGATGCGGGGGGCCATTCCATATTTGTTCCTCAAAAAGCTCTTGCTGTCCTTCCAATTCGGGGTATACGCACCCCGATCCCATGGCAACGACCTTGATGACACCCGTTCTACGTGCAAACTCAATCACATTGGTGTTGATCATGACGTTGTCGAAAAGAATGTCGGATTTATATTTCTTATTACCACCTATGCCATGTACCCGTGCCGCTAGGTGAAATACATAATTCGGGCGTATATCAGAAAATAAACTTTGCACAGCATCCCCGTCGCGAAGATCGCAATCCCTGCTGCCAATTGGAATTACATTTATGAATCCTTCGTCTTTGAGCGCTCTTGACAGAGCCCGCCCCACCAAACCGGTTCCCCCCGTAATTAATACACGTACATGGCGATCGACATGCTGATCGTTTTGCATTTAATTTTCCTTTTTAACAAGTTTGTATCGCTGACAGAACTTACTTACAAAGTGGCCGTTCAGCGCCAAAGATGCGGCAAGCGACATGCCACATTGAAAAGTCTTCAACACTGAGATTTGAAAGAGTGCTCGCAACACATCGAATAGCCCCGCAGTTTCATATAGAAACCTGACTGCGTCTGTGCTCATAACCGACGCTAATTCTCGCAAAGGCCGCCCTGCCACTCGAAAAAGAAGGTACTTTGTCAGAATAAATTCTGCTTGTGAACGAGCGGATTTGACCCGGACACGAGAGGTAACTTCATGCCGACGAAAGTGGTTTAGTGTCTGTTTGCAATAAACAACTGCACCTTGTTGCAGCACCCAGCCAACAAAGAGCCAGTCCCCGGTTAACTTTAGTTTTTTAAGAAAGGGGTGATACGCATTGCGAAATGCGCTTGCCGTAATTAGTGCTGAACTCATGTTTGGAACTGTCTGCCCTCGTATTTGAAATTGACTTAGTTCATCAATCCCAGACTGAACGAAAGCTTTATCCCATCGTGACTCACGCCAGGTTTCATGAAAGTGGGTATCCGTATGGTCAACCTGCTGGCCATACTCGTCGATGATCCATGAATCACAATAAGCGAGAGCGGCCTCCGGAACCTTCCTCAGGGCCTCGACAGTAACTTCCAAATATTTTGGATCGGCGTAGTCGTCACTCTCGCAAATCCAGATGTATTCTCCATGCGCGATACTGAGGATACGCTCCCATGCTGAAAATGGTGTCCCCGAGTTATGCAAGTTTCTGATGTACTGAAATCCATGTTGGGACTGCAAAGATCTAATAATCGAATCTGAGTCATCTTCTGAACAATCATCGATTACCACTAATTCGACATTATCGTAGGTTTGCTCTAGTACGGATTCGATCCGCTGCCTGACATAATGGCCATGATTAAAAGACGGCACCAATGCAGTTACTCTGGGTTTGCTTAAGTTCATGCTTCCTCAAAAGTGTATATTTTCCGGATGGCATCAATCTTTGATTCCCAGGAATATTCGGAGAAAGCCTTTTCTCTTGCCTGCTGCCCCATGGTCTTGTTGAGTTGATTGTCCATAAGTAAGCGAATGCACCGATTTGCGAAGATATCAGGTTCATCAGCGATATAAATATCGATTCCGTCTTCGTAAGCCAGTCCTTTTGCCGAGACCGACGATGCCACGCTAGGTACGCCGAAAATAGCGTACTGATTAATTTTCCCGCGAAATCCGGATCCACCTAATGCTGGCGCTATTCCCACTTTTGCGGCACCGATATATGGGGCAAGAGTTGGCACTTCTCCAACAAATTCGATTGAGTCTGACTGGTAGTCGTTAAAAATGGTTAGATCACCTCTACCGACTATTTGAAGTTTATATTCTGGTACCGCTTTCTTAATCAAGGAATGGATGTTTTCGAGATACCACTTCAAGGCGACAATGTTTGTTTCAGAGCCAAAATACGCAACATAAAGAATCGTGTTTTTTTTGTGCTCCGGCATGAGCACTTCCGTTTTATTGCCAATTGCATTGGAGAATTCGATGTTAGATATTGCGGTCTCCAAGTAATTGATTTTCTTCGTCTGGCATATAAAGCGTAGTAATGAAGCATCTAATCTTGACACACACACAACTTCATCAACTTTTGAAGCAAATACAATTTCCTCTGCCGCAGATTTAATGCCTGCGATTATATTTCTCAGAGAATATGGGGTCTCACGCCGTAAGGTTGCACGCACATTAGTTGCCAAGCTTCTCACAAGCGATTCCATCGGCGTGAAAAGTATTTTCCCACCAAGAGTGCGCCATTGATCCAAGTGATGTGCTGATTGATGAAATTGTAGATCTATTACGTCATATCGTCTGGGCGCCCCAGATAACTCGGACAGACCACCAGGTGATAACTTCTCAACTGGCGAAAAGTATATCTGATCGAATATCTGCTCAATATCAGAATACGACCAATCGATTTCTGGACGTTTGTGTGTATATAAATCAATTTTTACTTCTGAGAATGAGGCTTTGATCAGACTGTAGATATCTAGTATTCGAAGTCCACCGCCGTGCGCTCGTGATGGACAGTAGTAGCTAACCAATAAGATTCGCTTATGATGAGTATCCACTGATAATGCCGGCGGTGTTAGCGCACAAGGCTTGGGTTCTAATTCTTTAATCACGGCTGTGTTTTGTGATTCGCACTTTCCTTCTTCTTTAACTACAGAACTCTCTTTCGCCTCTTGCCGACTACGGATTGAGGCCTGAACTGCCGCCCAATCTCTTCGATATATACGACCAGCTAGTCGTAATATCCTCGTGATTTTCCATGAACGCGAAGACAGAATCGTTTGCAGGTCACGACTGATGGCAACCACAGCATGGTTGAGGTTGGCGATCTGCCCATCCCGCTCTGCCACAATCTCGTTGAGTCTGGCGATCTGCCCATCCCGCTCTGCCACAATCTCGTTGAGTCTGGCGATCTGTCCATTGCGCTCGGTAAGGGAATTACTCATGCCAGCAACAGCCTCGAGAGAGAAGATGTCGTGTTGCCCAGTAATCTTTATGAGGTCCAGATAATCAAATCCATACCAAGCCTTAATTTTCTTTGATGTCTCTACGTCCCATAAAAGCTCAAAAAGCAACAAGACCGAAAATGCTTTGGCCATGTGAAGACTTTCATCTTCCAAGGCGAGCATGGACAGTACAAATCCTGGGACGAAACCTTTCTTAGATATTCTCAACTTCGCTTCTGGAAAGATCGCTACAAAATCATCGAAAGATTCGACATCTAGATAATTTCTGAACAACAGAAAGAACTCGGTGGCGCAACGAATCCTGACCTCTGGCCGATTACCGCTCGTATTGGCTTCACCCGCGCGCACCCTGAACCGCACCAGTTTTTGGGGTAACACGTGGATTTGATATTTCAAACACAGTCGAATCCACATGTCGAAATCGGCGACTTGGGCAAGGCCATACCGATAGAGGCCGCATTCCGAGTAACACTGCCTGCGAATCATCACGCTGGGATGACACAGAGCATTGCCGCGATAGTAGAAGTAGTTCAGCCATTCATGGCTAGTTCGATTTGGCTGATCGAAGATTGTGTAGTAAAAGTGGCTACCATCCTCAAATGGCCTACCCTCCTCATTGATTATTGATGCGTTTGTAAATACCGCGCCAACATCATGGTTGCGATCGAGAAAGGCAACCTGCTCGGCGAGTTTCGTTGGCTCCCAAATATCATCAGAGTGATGAATGGCAATAAACTCGCCCGAAGCGATCTCAGAAATGGCTTTGTTTATCCCCCATACGCCTCGTTTCTGCGCCTCGTTACGGAACGCCTTAACTCTCGGGTCAGAATATTGGTTTATCAAATCCCACGAATTATCGGAGGAAGCGTCATCCCAAATTATCAGCTCAAAATCGGTGAAGGTCTGATTGAGTGCGCTATCAATCGCTTCGCAGATGTAATTTGCGTGATTAAACGAAGTGAGTACTACAGACACCCTTGGTATGTGCACCAAATTCGAGGGCAAATTGGCAAATTGATCTTTCCTTTTCATTTTCAAAAGCTCATCAGCGCTTTTTCAATCTCTAGCCTATTCGGCAGATTATGATCTCGGGTAAGCCTGAACTGCTCCGGCCCGGAATAATCTTTGGCAAGGCCACCGATCTCCAGTTTCTGGATCAATTGTTCATATACATGGCGAGGTCCCTGACAAAATTCTTCATACTGCACCACTAACTTTCTGGTCTCTTCCACCGTTTCCATTCCTTGCGTAACGGCCTTATTGATGTAATGCAACTGCCCTGCTGACTGGGTAATCGCGTCAAGGTTACTCAGTTGGGGGTACTCCGGTATCTTGAAAGAATACCACTCGTTCTCGCTGCTCAGTTGCCGCTTGCGCGCCTCAAGAATAGAGGCCACATTCGTCGCTGGATCGCGTCTGATCTGGACGAAGATTGCTTTTTTAAAGATCGCATCAAGGAAGCGAATATTGTAATTAAGGATCATGCCCTTCAGCGCGAAGGGCTTGCTGAATACCCGCGTCAACGCAGTAAGTTCGCCCACAAGATTCTCTTTATCAACAACACGGAGCAATTCTTCATCGGGCAGCCAGTCCAGTTCCTTGAACGGCAGGAAACGTCGCCAGAAATACCAGAACTCGTTGGGGGCCAGCGCGCCTTTAGTCTTGCCATTCTCAGAGTCAAACAATATGGGACTGTTGAAATCCAGTATCTCGTTGCGGAAGTTGAAGCGCGGGTC
>Ga0105107_10003547_pt1 | contig 10399 bp, 7 predicted proteins | sample PPLLaktember2015_6_FD_79335 | JGI IMG/M metagenome (GOLD analysis project Ga0105107, IMG submission 79335) | Freshwater sediment microbial communities from Prairie Pothole Lake near Jamestown, North Dakota, USA - PPLs Lake P8 Core (1) Depth... | ecosystem: Environmental > Aquatic > Freshwater >...
AAGATCATACTCGGCGGCCTCGAATGGTACACGGCGATCGGCACGGGAGACGTGAGGACGAACCCGTGGGGAGGGAGCAAGGGGACGAAGATATTCTCCCTCGTCGGCAAGGTCGCCAACACGGGGCTCGTCGAAGTCCCCATGGGCATGACGCTCCGCGAGATCATATTCGACATCGGCGGAGGTGTGCCGAAGGGGAAGAAATTCAAGGCGGTGCAGACGGGCGGGCCTTCGGGAGGCTGCCTTCCGGAGACGCTCCTCGACCTTCCCGTCGATTTCGATGCGCTCACGGAGGCGGGCTCGATGATGGGTTCGGGCGGCATGATCGTCATGGACGAGGACACCTGCATGGTGGATGTCGCTCGCTACTTCATCGACTTCCTCAAGGATGAGTCGTGTGGAAAGTGCCTGCCGTGCCGCGAGGGGCTCCGCTCGCTCCTTGAAATCCTGAACCGGATCGTCGAGGGCAGGGGCAAGAGGGGCGATATCGCGCTTCTCGAGGAGATCTCGGAGGGGATCGCCGCGACCTCGCTCTGCGCGCTCGGCGGCTCGGCGCCCAATCCGGTGCTCACGACGATACGTTATTTTAGAGACGAGTACGAGGCGCACATACGCGACAAGCGCTGTCCCGCGGGGGTCTGCAAGCCGCTCCTCCATTTCAGGGTGATCGACAGGAGCTGCACGGGCTGTCATGCCTGTTTCAAGGTGTGCCCCGTCCGCTGCATCAGCGGCAAGGCGAAAGAGATTCACATGATCGACGAGGCGAAATGCATCAGATGCGGCGCCTGTTACGATATCTGCAGATTCGAGGCGATAGCGAGATGAGCCGGAACGGAGCACCAAACGCGATTGTGGCGGCGCTCCGGAAGGAGCGCGCGGGCGCAGGCGCGCGGGCGCCCGGCGAGGTTTCCGAGCCGCAGAAGGTGCAGCGGATTCTGGAGCGGCACGGACGCAAGGCGTCGCAGATCATCGCGATCCTGCAGGATCTGCAGGCCAGTTATCACTACCTGCCCGAACCGGAGCTGCGTTTTGTATCGCGCGAGCTCGGTATTCCGCTCACCCGCCTCTACGCGATAGCGACCTTCTACAAGGCCTTTCGGCTCACGCCCCGCGGGCGGCACGAAATCGCGCTCTGCATGGGAACGGCGTGTCATGTGCGGGGAGCGGAGCGCGTGAAGGATGCGATCGAGCGGGAGCTCGGGGTCAAGGCCGGCGGCACGACCGCCGACCGCAGGTATTCCTTCGAGACGGTGCGGTGCCTCGGATGCTGCGGCCAGGCCCCCGTGATGACGGTCGACGATGAGCTCGTGAGCAGGCTCGATCATCTGACGGTCGGGAAGGCCCTGGAGAAATACAAATGAGGCTCGTCATAAACGGCAAGAAGGTGACTGCGCCGGCCGGCTCGACAGTACTCGAGGCCGCGCGCGCGTCGGGGATCGATATTCCCGCCCTCTGCGCTCATGACGCGCTTCAACCCTACGGGGCGTGCAGGCTCTGCGTCGTCGAGGCGCGAGAGCAGGGGAAGAAACGCCGGCGCGTCGTCGCATCCTGCCTCTATCCGGCGTCCGAAGGGCTCGAGGTCAGAACCGACACGGAGAGGATAGAAAAGCTGAGGAGATTCCTTCTCGAGCTCTTGCTCGCGCGATCGCCGAACGCTCCTTACGTGCGGGAGCTCGCCGCGCGGTACGGCGTGACGAAAGCGCGTTTCTCGCAGCTCGACGACGACTGCGTTCTCTGCGGGCTCTGCGTGCGCGTGTGCTCCGAAGTCGTGGGCGCCTCAGCGATCGGCTTCGCCGAGCGGGGTATCGACCGGAAGGTGGAATCTCCCTTCGGCATCGATCACTCGCGCTGCATCGCGTGCGGCGCGTGCACGGCAGTGTGCCCGACAGGCGCCATTCAGATGGAGTTTACGAGAGCGATGGAGCTCCGCCGGGAGGGCGGGGAGCACCGCTGCCGGTACACGCTCATGGGGTTTCTTCCCGATGCGGTTTGCTCTCTCAACTATGAATGTTTCCGCTGCGAAATAGATCAGAAGCTCCGGACCGAATCGGGGATGCATCCCCTCCTCGCGCGGGCGCTCTCGTCCGCCCGGGAGAAACAGGGGGGGAAGGGTCCGATGAAGGCGAAGGGTTTACCCGCGGCGAAGGGATCATCCAGGGTGAAAGGGTCCACCACGGCGAAGGGCGCGCCGAAAAAGAAAGCGAAGCCCCGCGGAAAGGCCCGGGGATAGATATGGCGAAAAGCGGCGAGAAGATCCGGGCGAGAATCCCGAGCGAGAAGGCGGCATGGGAGCTCATGAGCCTCGAGACATCTCCGTGCACGCTCGCCTGCCCGACGCGCATCAACGCGCGCGGCTACGTCTCTCTCATCGCGGACGGCAGATTCGCCGAAGCGCTCGCCCTCATTCGCGAGCGCAATCCCTTCCCGGGGGTCTGCGGGCGCGTGTGTCCGCGGCCCTGCGAGGCGGCGTGCACGCGCGGGAAATACGACGAAGCGATAGCCATCTGCGCGCTCAAGCGATTCGTATTCGATCTCGAGATGAAGCGGGGAATCAATCCGGCCGCTCCCGCGGAGATGCGCCGCGCCGAGAAGGTCGCCGTGATCGGCGCGGGACCCGCGGGGCTTTCAGCCGCGCGCGAGCTCGCGCTCCTCGGCTATCCCGTGACGGTGTTCGAGGCGAAGGGAATGCCCGGCGGCATGATGAATATCATCCCCGAGTTCAGGCTTCCGCGCGCGGTCGTGCGGCGCGAGGCGCGGGCGATTCTCAATCTGGGGATCGAGCTCGTGACCGGCGCGCGATTCGGCGCGGATATCACCTGGAATCAGCTCAAGCGCCGCGGATACAAGGCGCTTCTCCTCGGCACCGGCGCGTGGAGCGAGAAATGGAAATGGGGAAAGCCCGGAACGCGGGGCGTCCATCACGCGATCGATTTCCTGCAGAGCGCCGCTCTGGAGATCGAGGACACGAGGGTCATCGTCGCCGGCGACGGACTGATGGCCCTCGACTGCGCCCGCACGGCGGCGAGGCTCGGCGCTTCGAGCGTCCTCTTCGTCCTCGGCACGAGCCGCGAGCGCGCCCCCGTCCACCCGAATGATCTCGCCCAGGCCGAAAAAGAGGGCGTGAAGGTTCTCTTCCTCGCGCGGCCTTCGAGGCTCGTCATGAAGGGGACACAGCTCGCGGGAATCAGACTGGTGAAGCTCCGCGAAGGGAAGGCCGATGCGACGGGGAGGCGGGAGACCTTCGAGATATCCGGCAGCGAAGTGACCGGCGCCTGCGATGTTTTCATCGACGCCTATACCCGCGGGATCGACGTGAGGGGCTTCGGGTCCGGTCTCGGGCTCAAAGTCTCGGCGCTCGGGACTCTCGGCATCGATGCAGAGACCTCTGGCGCGGGAGCGAAGGGCATCTTCGCGGCGGGGGATCTCGTCACCGGGCCGCGGAGCGTCGTCGAGGCGATCGCCTCCGGCCAGAAGGCCGCCTACGGAATACATCACTATCTGAGCGGCGAGACGGCGGCGTCCCCGCTCGATCTCACGGTTGACGAAGCGGTCGCGCATCGCGAGTTCGCTTTCGAGATGGTGCCCGGTTCTCATGCGCCGCGCGAGGCGATGCCTCTCGAAGCAGCGAAGGCGCGCAAAAGCGATTTCCGCGAAATTGAAAAGGGATACCCCGCTCAGACGGCGCGGCGGGAGGCGCAGCGGTGCCTCCGCTGCGGGCCGTGCGGCGAGTGCGCGGTATGCGTTGATATCTGCGAAAAGAAGGACCTTTTGCTGCGCGTGAGCGATGATCTCGTGATGAACGTCCACGCCGGCAGGGAATTCTGGTCGCGCGCCGAGGAGAGTATCGTCCTCGAGCTCGGGGATGAGCGTCTCGAAGCGGCGGCGCTCAGAACGGTGGCCGTGGTGGATGCCGAGCTCTGCATCGGCTGCGGGAGATGCCAGGAGATATGCGGATACCGGGCCGTCCAGGTGGAGAGCATTCCCGGCGGACGGTTTGTCGCGCGCGTCGACGAGCTCGCCTGCAAGGGGTGCGGCACCTGCGCCTCCGTGTGTCCCACGGGCGCCATGGATCAGCGGAACTTCGCCGCAACGGATATTCGGAAGAAGCTCGACTCCGTCGCGCAGTCGCGCGCGAAGGTGCTCTTCGTGTGCCGCTGGGCGCGCCCCGAGCGGCTGGATCTCCCCCGCGACGTCCTCGTGGTCGAGACGATGTGCTCGGGGAGGGTTTCGCCGCAGCTCATTCTCGAAGCGGTGCTCCGGGGGAGCCCGAAGGTGCTCGTCGCCGGCTGCGGCGGGGAGGACTGCCACTACGGTTTCGGGAGCGCCGCGGGCTCGCGCGCCGTGCGGGAGGCGAGGGAGCTCATCAGGCTATTTGGATACAAGCCCGAGATGGTGACCGAGATCGCCGCGAAACCCGAGGAGTTCGCGCTCGCGGTGAACAAATGGGCATGGAAGTCGAAATGAAAGACACGGAAATACGAGCGAAATACCGCATCGATGATTGCACGAGGTGCAAGAACGAGTGCGCCGCCGCGTGCCCCGTCTACCGTCATTACGGGACGAATCATCCGCAGCATCTCGCGCACCTCTTCCTCGAGGGGGGTGCCGAGGCGACGCGCGGCCACGGGCTTATCTGGACATGCGTGACGTGCACCGCGTGCACGGAAGCCTGCCCCTTCAAGGTCGATTTCGCCGGGTTCATTCGCGAGCTGCGCATCGGCCGCGTCGATTACCGGCCGGCGCACGGCGGGATTATCCAGCACTATCAACGGCGCCAGGCGGCATCAAAGGCGATCGCGATCGGGAAACCTCGGAATTCCTGGATAGACAAATCAATCGACGTCAACAAGGGCGCCGAGGTGCTCCTCTTCGCGGGCTGCCTCACCCTCTTCGACGCCGTTCCCGGCTGCGAGTGCGGCGACGGCTTCGCCGGCATGGCGCGCTCGGCGGTGAAGCTCCTGAACAAGCTCGGCGTCTCTCCGATAGTCCTCGAAGATGAGCGCTGCTGCGGGCGCGACCTCTACGATACCGGGGAACGGGAGCTCTTTGCCTCCCTCGCGCGGCACAATCTCGAGGCGATAAAGAAAACGGGAGCCGCGAAAGTCCTCACGATTTGCCCCGAGTGCGCTTTCACGCTGAAGCGCACGTACGCGGAGGAATTCGGCGGGGCGCCCTTCGAGGTGGAACATATCACCGAATATATCGCCGCGAATATGTCAAAGCTCGGTTTCGAGAGGGGGGAGGAGCGGTTCGCCTTCCATGATCCCTGTTACCTGTGCCGATCTCTCTGCGTGAGCGACGCGCCGCGCGCGGTGCTCGCGGAGCTTTCCCGCGAGGCGCCCATAGAGCTCGAGCGGCGGGGCGCCGCCGCCCCGTGCTGCGGGGCGGGTTCATGGACGAATCACGGTCCCCACACGCGCACGGCGGTGAACGAACGCCTCACGGAGGCTCACCGATGCGGTGCGGACGTGCTCGTCACGGCGTGTCCGAAATGCACGCTCCTCTATGCCGAGGCCAATCCGGCCTGCTCCTGGAAGCAGTCGCCGGTCGTGGTACGAGATCTTATTTCCATCGCCGCCTCGAGGCTCAAGGGCTAGGCCGGCCTCGCAGGATAGGGTAACGGACGTAACGGAGTCGAGACAATGGCTCGCGCGAAAGCTGAAACGAAGAATCCTACCGCCGGCGGCACCCGTTACCGCGTGCGCAGCCACCCCATTCTCCCTACACCCGAGCGCCGGGAGATTTCCTTCACCTTCAACGGCGCGCTGCTGAAGGCGTATGAAGGAGAGGTCGTCACGACGGCCCTCTTCGCGAACGGCATCCAGGTGTTCGGCCATCACGAGCGCGACAAAAGCCCCCAGGGAATCTTCTGTGCGAACGGGCAATGCAGCCAGTGCACCGTTCTCATCAACGGCCTTCCCGTTAAGGGATGCATGGCGGTCGTGAAGCCCGGGATGCGGGTGGAGAGCTGCGAGGGGAGCCCCGCATTGCCCGCCGATGACACGCTCCCGGCCTTCAAGGAAATCCCGACCTTCGAGACCGACGTGCTCGTCGTGGGAGGCGGCCCCGCGGGCATCAACGCCGCGAACGAGCTCGGCGTTCTCGGCGTGAGGACCCTCGTCGTCGACGACAAGAACGAGCTCGGCGGCAAGCTCACGCTCCAGACGCACACATTCTTCGGCTCGCGCGACGACTGCTATGCGGGGACGCGCGGGATAGAGATCGCGCATATCCTCACGCACGGCCTCGAGAAATATCCGTCCGTGACGGTTATGCCGGGCACCACGGCGGTCGGCGCTTACTACGACAAGCAGGTCGGCCTCCAGCAGGACGGAAAGTATTTCCTCGTGAAACCGCGGGCGGTTCTCATCGCGTGCGGCGCCCGCGAGAAGAATCTCGCCTTCCCCGGCTGCGATTTGCCGGGAGTCTACGGCGCGGGGGCGTTTCAGACGCTTCTCAACCGCGATCTCGTCCGGCCGACGGAGCGGCTCTTCATCGTGGGAGGGGGGAACGTCGGGCTCATCACCGGCTACCACGCGATTCAGGCGGGCATCACGGTCGTCGGCCTCGTCGAGGCGCTCGCGCAGTGCGGCGGCTACAAGGTTCACCTCGACAAGCTCCGCCGCCTCGGTGTGCCCGTATTCACCTCGCATACCGTGCTCAAGGCGGAGGGGAAGGGCCGGCTCGAGCGGATCACGATCGGGGGCATCGACAAGAGCTTCAAGCCGGTGTCCGGCACCGAGAAGTCGTACGATGTCGACACGCTCCTCATCGCCGTCGGTCTATCCCCCGTGAACGAGCTCTACGAGAAGATGCTCGAATACGGGATCGAATGCTACAAGGCGGGAGACGCGGAGGAGATCGCGGAGGCCTCGGCCGCCATATTCAGCGGCAAGATAACGGGGCGGAGAATCGCCCAGTCCCTCGGCTACGAGATCGAGATACCGGACGAATGGAATTCGACGGCCGCGATCCTGCGCAGCAAGCCCGGTCGGACGATTCCGGCGCCCGCGGCGAGGCACGAAAAGAGAATCTACCCGATCATACGCTGCGTTCAGGAAATCCCCTGCAATCCCTGCGCGGACAGCTGCCCGCGGAACAGCATCACGCTGGGCGGCGAGTCGATCATGAACAACCCCGTATTCGGCGGGGAGTGCATCGGCTGCACGAACTGCGTCGCGGTCTGCCCGGGGCTCGCGATCAGCCTCGTCATGCCGGACTACGACGCCGGGGCCGGGACTTCGCTCATCATGCTCCCCTACGAGCTCACGACGAAGGATCTCGTGCAGGGCCGCGCCGTGAGGACGACCGATAGGGAAGGGCGCTTAGTCGGCCGCGGGACGATTGTCGCCTTCCGCACCTCGAATATCGACGAGAAGCGGAAGATCGTCTCGATCGAGGTGCCGCGCGCCGAGGCGTTCGAGGTCGCGGGATTCGCCGTTCTCGAACCCGAGGCGGGGGAGAAGGGCTTCGGTGTCGCCGAGCCCGTACCGGACGATACGATCATCTGCCGGTGCGAGCGTATCACGGCGGGGGAGGTTCGCGCCGAGATCCGCGCCGGGGTGCGCGACATGAACATTCTCAAGGCGACGATCCGCACCGGGATGGGCGCCTGCGGCGGGAAGACCTGCACGGAGCTCATTCTGCGCCTCTATCGCGAGCAGGGCGTCGATCCCCGTGAAGTGACCCTTCCGACGAACAGGCCCTTCGTGGCGGAGGTGCCGCTCGGGGTCTTCGCGGGATCCGATAAGGACGGCGGTGCCGCGTGAGCGGGAAGATCTACGATGCGATAGTCATCGGCGCAGGGAGCGTCGGGCTTCCGACTGCCTACTACCTCACCCTCGAGGGGCTCAAGGTTCTCGTCGTTGAATCGGAGCACTCGCCGGGGCAGGGGCAGAACAAGGCCGCGATCGGCGGGGTGCGCGCGACGCACTCGGATCCGGCGAAGATCACGCTCTGCCTCCAGAGCCTCGAGTTCTTCTCGACGTTTCAGGAGAAGACGGGGATAGACCTCGGATGGGTGCCGGGCGGCTACTGCTTCCCCGTGTACCGCGAGACGGAGGAGAATATCCTCAAGGGGATACTCCCCGTTCAGAAGAGCTACGGTCTCAATATCGATTGGGTGGGCCCCGACCGGATCAAGGAGCTCATCCCCGGCGTCAACGAGAACGGCTTGCGGGGCGGAACGTTTTCGCCCGGAGACGGCCAGGTGTCGCCGCTCAAATATGCCGCGGCGCTCTGGAAAGAGAGCAAGAACAGGGGCTGCGAGTATCGATTCAATGAGCCGGTGACCGGGATTCTGAAGAAGGCCGGCGCGGTCAAGGGCGTGAAGACCTCGAAGGGGACCTACTATTCCGATATCGTCGTAAACGCGGCGGGAGGGTATGCGAAAGAGATCGGGAAGATGGCGGGTATCGAAATCCCCGTCGTCCCGGACAGCCATGAGGGCGGCATCTCCGCGCCCATGAAGCGATTCTTCGATCCGCTCGTCGTCGACCTTCGTCCCGGCCCCGAGGGTTTGACGAAGAATTTCTACTTCGGCCAGAACGACCGCGGCCAGGTTATCTTCTGCTACACGCCGCTCCAGCTGATCCTCGGAACGAACAGGGAAAACACCTCTGAGTTCATGCCCGTTCTCGCCCGGCGCATGATCGATCTCATCCCCCGGCTCAAGAACATGCTGGTCCGGCGAACCTGGCGAGGCCTCTACCCGATGACCCCCGACGGCGTCATTATTCTCGACCACGTAAGGGAAGTGAAGGGTCACTACCTCGCCGTCGGCATGTGCGGGCAGGGCTTCATGCTCGGCCCCGGCGTCGGCCTCAACATGGCGAGCTTCATCCTCACCGGGAAGCCCGCCATCAAGCAGGAGGTCTGGAACTCGATCTCCTTCTACCGCGACTTCTACGCGGGGCGCAAGGAAGCGCTCAAGTAGCCTCGGACGACCCAAAGGAGAATTCACGTACATGAAGGAAAAGGCAATTCAGGATTGCTACGCCGATCAGTCCGCCTGGTGCTACGGGTGCGGCCGCCTGAACGAGCAGGGGCTCCACATCAAGAGCTACGAGGATGGCGACGAGATGGTCTGCACGTTCGAGCCAAAGCCGTATCACACCGCGATGCCCGGCTACGTATACGGGGGCCTCATCGCTTCGCTCATCGACTGCCACGGGAACGCCGCCGCGGCGGCCGCCCTCTCCCGGGCGCAGGGGCGATCCCCGGGCTCCGATCCGCCCGTGCGCACCGTCACCGCCTCGCTCCACGTCGATTATCTCCTGCCGACGCCGATCGGCGTTCCTCTCGAGCTGCGGGCGCGCATCACGGAGATCAAGGGACGCAAGGTCGTCGTGGCTGTGGATCTCAAAGCGGGGGGAAAGATCTGCGCGCGGGGGGAGCTCGTCGGCGTTCAGATGCCCGAGCGCCTCGTGAAGGGCCTCTAGCGTTTCAGAAATCGAACTGAATCGTCGTGTGCTCGATGTTGTATTTCTCGTCGAGGAGCCTGTTTATCCTGCCGAGAATATCCCCCTTCGGGGCGGCCGCCGCGGAATCGAGCGCTATGTGCGCCGTGAGCGAGTACATGTTCGACGTGATCACCCAGATGTGCATATCATGAATCTCCCTGATTTCGGGAACGGCGCGCCGGAGCTCTGCGCTCACGGCATCGACGTTGATTCCCCGCGGGGCCACCTCGAGGAGAATGTTGACCGAATCCCTGAAGAGCCCCCAGGCCCATACCGCGATCATGGCTGAAATGCCGATCGCGAGCAGCGGATCGATGAAGTTCCATCCGGTAGAGAAGATGAGAATCGCCCCTGCGATAACCACGATCGATGAGACCGTATCGGCGAGCACGTGGAGGAATGCACTCCTCATGTTGAGGTCATCCCGCGCGCTTCCGCGGAGAATGAGCACGCTCATAACGTTCACCGCGAGCCCGATGATCGCGACGAAGAGCATCTCGCGGCCGAGGACCGGCTCGGGCGATATGAGCCTTTGTATCCCCGCGGCGAGGATGTAGACCGTCACCCCGAAGAGAAACAGGCTGTTGAAGAGCGCGGCGAGTATCTCGGCCCGGAAGAAGCCGTAGGTGCGGTGGTGGCATGGCTCCGTGCAAGCGATTCTGATCGCCGCGTAGGAGATGCCGAGGGCGAAGAAATGCGTGAACATGTGCCCCGCGTCGCTGAGGAGCGCGAGGCTTTGCGTGAGGATCCCGCCGATCACCTCGATGATCATCACGGCGCCCGTGACGGCCATCGTGAGCTTGAGCTTCTTCTTCTCGACGCCGCGGTACTCCTGGAGCGGGCCGAGAGCATCGCCTGATTTGGGCCTATGCGCGTGTCGTGCCGCCATGGGGTCTGAGCCTAGCCGAGCGCACACCGGCTGTAAACAGGGAATGAGG
>Ga0105107_10003548_pt1 | contig 10398 bp, 9 predicted proteins | sample PPLLaktember2015_6_FD_79335 | JGI IMG/M metagenome (GOLD analysis project Ga0105107, IMG submission 79335) | Freshwater sediment microbial communities from Prairie Pothole Lake near Jamestown, North Dakota, USA - PPLs Lake P8 Core (1) Depth... | ecosystem: Environmental > Aquatic > Freshwater >...
CCTTCAGCTTTCTCGCGGACGCCGACGGCTGGCAGCGCTGGTTCTTCACTGCCGTCGCGATCGCCGCGACGGTCCTCATCGTCGTGCTGCTGCGGCGCGGCGGCAGCGGCGTCTACTGCGCCGGCCTTGCGCTCATCCTCGGCGGTGCGATCGGCAATCTTATCGACCGCCTGATCATCGGCAAGGTCGTCGACTTTCTACTATTCCACTACCAGCAATGGGCCTGGCCCGCGTTCAATGTTGCCGACAGTGCGATCACGATCGGTGCCGCGCTGCTGATCATCGACAGCTTCCGTGCCCATCGGCGGGAACCCGTGGCGGAGCGCTGATGGATATCCTGCTTGCCAACCCGCGCGGCTTCTGCGCCGGCGTCGATCGTGCGATCGCGATCGTCGAACAGGCGCTGACCCGTTTCGGCGCGCCGATCTATGTCCGGCACGAGGTCGTTCACAACCGCTTCGTCGTCGACGATCTCAAGGCCAAGGGCGCCGTGTTCGTCGAGGAGCTGGACGAAGTCCCGGCTGGCGCAACGGTCGTGTTTTCGGCGCACGGCGTCTCGAAGGCCGTGCGCGCGGAGGCCGACACGCGCGGCCTGCGCGTGTTCGACGCCACCTGCCCGCTGGTGACGAAAGTCCACGTCGAGATCAGCAAGATGCGCGAGCACGGACGCGAAATCGTCATGATCGGTCACCGCGGGCACCCGGAGGTCGAGGGAACGATGGGTCAGTGCGACGGCGGCGTCTATCTGGTCGAATCGGCCGCCGATGTCGATCGGCTCACGGTGCGCGAACCGCAGAACCTCGCCTACGTGACGCAGACGACGCTCTCCGTCGACGATGCCGCGGCGGTTGTCGCCGCATTGCGGCGCCGCTTCCCCTTGATCGTCGGGCCGAAGAAGGACGACATCTGCTACGCGACGCAGAACCGGCAGGACGCGGTCAAGCAGCTCGTCGCCCAGTGCGACGTGATCGTGGTGGTCGGCTCGCGCTCGAGTTCGAACTCCAACCGCCTGCGCGAGATCGCGACCACGCGCGGCATCCCGGGCTACCTGGTGGACGGCGAGGCGGACCTCAAGCGGGAGTGGTTCGAGGGCAAGCGCGCGGTCGGCGTGACGGCGGGCGCATCGGCGCCCGAGTCGCTGGTTCGCGAAGTCGTCGAGCGGCTGCGGGAGTGGGGCGGGCGCGAAGCGGTCGAGGTGGTCGGTCGGGAAGAGAACGTCGTGTTCGGGTTGCCGCAGACGCTCCGCCGGGTCGCGAAGAGCGAGTCCGCCGGCCGATGATTCACTGCCAGCAGCGTGCCGTGGCGTCCGAGCCGCCAAGATCCGTCGCCGTGCGCCGCCCGCTCTCGTCGATCGAAAAATTCGAACAGCCGGTATCGCCGCTGTCGTCCGTCGCGGTCGCGACCACGCGGTATCCGGCGGCGTCGGCCGTCGGGACAGAGAGGACATAGCGCCCGCCGGGGGTGCGCGAGGCGACCGGAAGTCCGGGTGGATCCTCGCCGGCCAAGGCGTCAAGGCGATCCCCGTAACGGCCGTTTGCAAGGTGGAATTTTTCCTGTTCCGCGGCGGCGACGAGCAGGGCGTGAACCGCTTCCGCGCGGTGGCCGCGCAGGAGGTAACGGCGGTAGGAGGACGCCGCGATCGAGGTCGTGATCGCGACGATCGCGAGCGCGATCACCAGCTCGATCAGGGTAAAGCCGGCGGCGGGACGAGCTTGCGCCATGAGGTTCTCACCGGATCGCCCGAGTAACCCGAATCGAAGGTCGCACCGCCGGAGATGCCGAACGGGCGCGGACGGCAGCCGTCGCACGGCACTTCCCAGCGAACGTCGAACCCGAAACGCAGCGCCGGTGGCAGGCCGGTGACGGCGACTTCCTCGGGTTCGTCCTCTTCAGAGTCCGCCACGGTGTTCGCGGGCAGCGCGGTTCGCACATCGAGCGCATAGCGTCGCGCCACGGCCCGCGGCGGGCCGCAGGGCGCGTCCGCATCGGGCGGCAGCGGCTGGTAGGTCTGGAAGTGCAGCCGGTGGTCGAAGGTCACGGTCGGCCCGACGACCTTCTCGCCGGCGCCGTGGGACTCCAGCCGCGCGAACCAGCCGCGGGCGCCCAGTGGAAGCGCGTCGGCTGTGCCGGTCGCGTCGAAGAGGTCATCCTCGTTGATCTCTCCGGTCGCACCTCCGGCCAGCGCGTCGAAGACGACGTAGACGCGATCAACGGCACCTGCGTCGCGCGGGCGAGTGAGCGCGCCGGACCCGACGGCAATCGCGAGGCGAGACATGCCGCCGATCTGCACGACCGACGCATCCGGTGTCGCGAAAAAGCGATGCGCGCCGTTCCCGAGCCGGGCGAGCCGGCGCGCGCTGGCAAGGTCCGCGGCGGCGGAACCGCTCGCGAAATTAATGCGCCAGAGGTCGCCGGTCACGTCGATGAGGTAGGCGCGGTCAACATAACCGTCGCCGTCGAGGTCGAGTGCACGCGGCGCGGACGACAGCGAGGTGAAACCGTCGATGGACCACAGCAACCGTCCGTTCGCCGCATCCACGGCAAGGAGTGAGTCACCGGCCCCGCTGCCCGTCGAGTCGGGTGCGTCGAAGCGCGTGTCGTAACCGCCGGGCAGCAGCACGACCCAGTCGCCCGCGCTCTGCCCGGAGCCGGACACGGCGAGGCGCGTGACGACCGGTTCGCCGCGGGCCTCGACATCCCCATCAGGCAACGCGAACGACCAGAGAAGACGTGGATCCCGAGGCTGCGCGAGGTCCAGCGCGTAGTAGCGGCTGCCACCGCGGCCGAGTCCGAACAGGAGCCAGCGGTGCTCGCCGGCCGCGACGTCGATGCGCCCGTCGCCGTCCGGATCGTGCCGGTGCAGGACGAGGGCACCATCAATGCCGTGGCTGCGCGAGAACGCCGGTGCATCGCGCATGAGCTCCGGCAGGCGCGGCAGCAACTCCTGCGGCAGGAAGGCCCACTGCTCGATGCCGCTCTCGGCATCGAAGGCGTGCAGCAGGCCATCCTGCGTCGCGGCCAGCACGAGGGCCCGTTCGTCGACGGCGTCCTCGACGACGAGCGGTGCGTGCAGGTCCGGGTCGCCCAGCGTTCGCTGTGACGCGAGCCAGCCGATGACGTCGTCGAGGGTTTCGAGGTCAAACGCGCCGAGCCCGACCGACGCGCGGTCGAGGCGCGGGTTGCCAGGCTCGAGCGCATTGCCGGCATCGAGCAGCCGGTTCGCGGCGACGTTCGAGTGCAGTCGGCGCGCATCCGCCGGAGGCAGCCGTCCCGCGGCGCCGCCCGCGAGCAGGTTCGCGTCTGGGGCGTCGCTCCATAAGCTGCGCGTGTGCGGCCAGGGCAGGCCGCCGTCGGGGTCGATCGCCGGCTCGCCATCACGATCGACGAGGACAGGCGGTGCGAGCGGCGATGCCGGCGCGCGTAATCCGTAGCGCAGGAGATTTCCGTGCCAGCGCGCGCGAGCGCGCGGCGCAGTGAGCCCGAGGATCACGCCGGGGCTGTTCGATGCGGCATCGGTAGGTGCAAAACCCGCTGCGGACAGTTGCGGACCCGCAGCAATGGCGGCGTCATGTTGAAATGCGCCGGCCACGAGGTTCACGCCGGCGAGCGGATCGGACGGCGAAAGTCCGGGCCCCGGTGCGAGCCAGGAGACCGGCGCTGACTGCGCGCCCGGCAAGTCGTCGCGCAGGTCCGTCGCGCCGAGTTCGGCCGCGAGTGCCTGCGCGTCACCGGAAATGTCAGACGCCGCGAGGACCGCCATCGATACGGGCCGGCAGGCGCTGTCGAAAGGCGAGCGATAGCGGCCTGACGGCGGCGCTACCTGCGCGGCCGGATCGGCGCGGCTGTCGCCGCCAAATTGCACCGTGTCGCCACGCAGCCAGCGTGCGGCCTCGGCGAGGGTCTCGGCGAGTGGGGCATCACCGGCCGGTGGAGTGATGGCCAGCGCACGCAGGTGCTCCGCGGCGACCTCGTTCGCGACCGGCGCGAGCGCGACGTAGCCGCCGTCCGGTCCGTCGTCATCGGTCAGGACGAGCGCGACGTCGAGCCCCGTCGTCGCTACGAGCGCATCCGCAAGCCGGTTCGCAAGCACGGTGGCCAGCGGTTGCGCGCTCGGCGGCTGGGCGGACCGGAGGTAGTTCAGGAAGTTGCCGGAGTAGAAGACGCGGGCGTCGGAATGTGTGCCCGCCGCGTTACCGAGGCATTCGGCCGCCAGGGTGGGCGAGGCGACAAAATAGCCGTAGGCGGCAAGGGGTGCGCGGCCAACTTCGCAAGCGAGAGTGCCGAGGGTTGTCTCACTACGACAGTCTGGCGCGGGGCCCGGGCCGCGCCGCGCGGAGATCAACGCCGACTCGCAGCGCACCTCCGCGTCGAGGCCCGCGCCGTAGTCGAACTGCGGATCGAAAGGCGCCGGTGCGTCGGTGACCTGTGCCGTCGCAGCCGAGCGGTCGAGCAGCACGGTGAGTAGTGGATGCGTTCCGGCCGGAACGTCCGCCCGATGCAACCAGGCCTCGTCCTGGTCGGCGTGGCAGGGAATCACTGCCAGCAGGCAGAGCAGGAATGCCGCCCTCATGACGCGGGCACCACGACGTAGAAGCCCTGCTCGAGGCGCGCGCGGACGCCACGGCCTGAGCCTGCGTCCGACGTCACGAAGAAATGGCGGGCTGCGAAGCTGCCTGCATTCTCGCCGATGGTGAATCCCGGCGGCAGGATCCCCGGTCCCTCGGCCTCGCGGGTTTCCGCCCGCCACTCGGCGTACGCGGTCGCTTCATCGGGCAGCACCTCGCCCTCGCTTACGCCGCCGTCGCGCGTCTCTGCGGCCGCGAGCAGGGCATGCAAGATCCCGGCCTCGGCGGCTTCGAAGGCGTTCTGTGCCATGTGCTGGTGACCCGCGAGCGCTAACGCGGTCATGGCCGCCGCAGCGGCCGCGAGCGCGAGCGCGCCGAGGCCCGATAGCAGCACGAGCACCACGACTAGCGCCGAACCGCGTGCCGGCGCGGTCACGACGACGCTCCGGCGTTGCGCAGCTCGACGACCCGCGACACGCGCTTGCGGCGAGTCAGCTCCGGCTGGTCGCGCTCCGGCACGTCGCTCCTCGCTTCGAGCTCGATGCGCAGCGCGCGCAGCGTGGCGCCGTTCGTCGGCTCACCCGGCCGGACCCATCGGTCGACGGCTGCATCCGCGTCGGCCGGATCGTCGGTTCCCAGCATGATCTGCAGGTCGGCAATGCCGCTGACCAGTTCCTCGTCCTGGAATGCCGGGCGTGTCCCGCCGACGAGCCGCTTGCGGCGCAGCGAGGGCCAGTCACGCCGGCCGGTCGAATCGCGGCTTACGTAGAAGATGCTGACCTCGAGGTCGTGCCGGCGCGCACCGGCGCTGAGCGCCGCGGCGCCATTCGCGAAGAGCACGGCGGCGCGCAGGTTTGTCTCGAGCTGCAGCCGGCCCGCCTGCGCGGGAACGGCTTCTGCGCCTGCGTGGCGGATAGTGAGGGTGTCTGCCAGTTCCATGGCGCGCCCGTCCGGCGACGGGCGGCAGCCGATCACGACGCCAGGCGCCACCGCGTAGGCCGCGTTGACGGCTGCGATCGGAACCGCAAGATCGTGCGCCAGCGAAGGGCCGCAGCTGCCGGCGACGACGAGATCCGCGCGCTCCGGCGTGCCCAGCGTGGACGCGCCCTCGACCGGCGACCGGGGCGCCGCAAGGCCGAGGTATCCGGCGAGGTGGACCTCGTCGACCAGCAGCGCGAGCGCGGCATCGAGCGCTTCCTCGAGGCGGGCAATCGATTCGCCCGTGCGATGCACGACGCGCCCACGGACGACGAAGGTCGTCGACCCGGCGATCACGACGAGCACCAGCGTCATCGCCACCAGGATCTCGACGAGGGTGAGCCCGGCACAGCGGTTCATGTCGTCACCGGCAGGACCAGCCGCTGCATGCCGACGCCAGCCACTGGCCACTCGATCCGGATGAGGTAGCCCTCGGGCGTCGCGCCGTCGCGGTCCACGCGCGCCGACGCACCTTCGGGCAGGGCGGCGACCACCGCGGCCGACCAGTCGACGATTGCAGGCGCGTCCGGTCCCAGCGATGCGAAAGCGTCGCGATCGAGCGCGCGCAGCTCGTCGGCGAGCGAAGCGGCGAGCCGCAGCGCTGCGCGCCGGTTGCCCGACTCGCGTTCATGCTGAATGCTCCTGCCCAGGGCGAGGCCGGCGCCGGCAAGTCCGATCAGCATCAGGGCGAGTGCGACGAGCGTCTCCACCAGCGTGAACCCGGCGATGCGGCGGCGGGTCAGCACGAGAGGGCCCGGTCCGAGGCATCGCGCCCGCTGGTGCGCGGGCGGCCGCTGCGACTCACGATCACGGCGCGTGCGGCCTCTGCGCCGCGGCGGTCGCAGACCGTGAGGGTGGCGGGCGTCGCGAAGCCCGAGCCGGCCTCGAAGCTCAGGATGGCGCGGTTCGAGCTAATCCGCGGCGCGCCGTCGCCGCCGGGCAACCCCATGCTCTGGCGCAGACGTCCGCCGTCGTCCGCGAGCAGCAGGCCGCCCGACCAGTCCGATGCGCCGGTGCACTCGCGCGCATCCGCGCTTCCGCACAGCCGGATGGTCTCGCTGCGCGTCGCCGAGAACTGGCGCGCCAGGTTGACCGCGTGCATGGCGGTCACCACCGTGGCATTCATCCGGCTATCGAGCAGCAGTGTCGAGAAGGTGGGAACCGCCGCCGCGGCGACGATGGCGGCAATGCCGAGCATCGTCAGCAGTTCCGGCAGGGTGTGGCCGGCAGCATGCGGAAACCTGTAAGTCATGCGGCGAGGCTATCCGGCTGCGGCGCGCGGGCCCGCACGGAAATCGCCTGCATTCGAGCCGTTTCTCGCCGGGCCAGCCGTGCCGGGCCCGGCGCATTGCCCGGACCCCGGGGCTTGCCTATACTTCGCGCCCCAATTGCCGGTGTAGCTCAGTTGGTAGAGCAGTCGCTTCGTAAGCGAGAGGTCGGGGGTTCAAGTCCCTCCACCGGCACCATCGTCCCACGCGCCACCGGCGAACACCCCGCACGATGACGCATGCAGCGTGGCGTCGGCTCATCGCAACAATGCTGACTATTGCTCTCTGCAGCATTTCGTATTTCGCATTTAGGTGGGTCCGGAGCGACATCACCTATTGGTCCAGAAGCACTACAGTTGAGTACAAGGCAGCTACCTTGGAACAATGTGTCAGGCTCGCAGTAGCTGACTGGCCAGGTGTCTCGGCCTCCTTCTCGGGGCCGACGATCAAACTCAATATGCCAGCCCAAGAAGGTGTCATCGTGAAGGACACGCCTACGCCACAGGTTGCACGAATCGTAGTCTATGGGCACAGCGAATCAGTTTCTCGGCTTGGTCCGAAATCAGACGAACCCGTGACGGAACTTCTGCGTCAGTTGAGTCACAGGATGTCCACTCGGTGCGGCGGTGCCTGACTGCGCGTTGGAGCGGTCCGTTACGGATACGAGCGAGCGCGCCACAAGGGGGATCTGAGCCTGTCTATTCAGCAAGATCCGAATGCGTTGGACAGGTCCAGCCGCTCCATCGGCACCAGTTTCCCGCTCCTCGGCAAATACGCGCTCGCGCTCGTTTCGCTCATCGCCTTCGTCGCGATCTCGTTGCTCGGCGAACACCTGGAGTCGGGCATTGGATTTTCCGAGTCCGGGTTCTGGCTCAGGCTCGCGACCGGCGCCGTTTACGGTGCGCTCGTATTGGGCCCCTATGCCGCACCAGCGCGTCGCGTGCCGCGCATCCTGGCGCTATCGGCCGCGAGCGCCGCGATCTACTGGCTCGCCGTGCGCTTCGTCGCCGACGGGCCGATTCCCTACGACTCGATCGTCTCGTTGATTATCGCCGGCAGCGGCGCCGCGCTGCTCTGCGGGCTGGCGGTGGTCTTCATCGCACCGCGGGCATTCGGCTGGGGACTCGTGCCGCTCCTGCTCGCCGCGGGTGCGCTGGGTGGCGCAGCCTTCGAGATCAGGATCCCCAACGACGAACTGCTGCTCGTCGGCCATGTGGCCTGGCAGCTGCTTGTCTGTGTCGCCCTGCACGCCGGGTTCCGGCGGACGGGCCTCACTTCATCGTCGGCATCGTGAACTCGGCTCCCTTCGAGCCCTCGGGCCAGCGCGCGGTCACGGTCTTGAGCCGCGTGTAGAAACGCACGCCGTCGGGGCCGTGCATGTGCAGGGGACCGAACAGGGAGCGCTTCCAGCCGCCGAAGGAGTGGAAGGCCATCGGTACCGGGATCGGGACGTTGATGCCGACCATGCCGGCCGCGACGCGGCGGCTGAACTCCCGCGCGGCACCACCGTCGCGCGTGAAGATCGAGGTGCCGTTGCCGAACTCATGGCGCTCGATGAGGCCGAGCGCCTCGTCGAGGGTCTTGACGCGAACCACGACCAGCACCGGCCCGAAGATCTCTTCGCGGTAGATGCGCATCGACTCGGTCACGCCGTCGAACAGCACCGGGCCCATGAAGAAGCCCTGCTCGTGGCCGGCGACGACATGCTTGCGTCCGTCCACGACCAGCTTCGCGCCTTCCTTCACGCCGGTCTCGACGTAGCCGAGCACGCGCTCGCGATGCTCGCGGGTGACCAGCGGGCCCATGTCCGCGCCCTCGGCCGTGCCGGGCAGCACCTTGATCGCGGCGAGTTCGGGCTTCAGGGCCTCGATCAGCCGGTCGCCCGCGTCGCCGACGGTCACCGCGACCGAAATCGCCATACAGCGCTCGCCCGCTGAGCCATAAGCCGCGCCGACGAGCGCGTGGGCGGCTTCCGCGGGATTCGCGTCCGGCATCACGACCATATGGTTCTTGGCGCCGCCGAGCGCCTGGACGCGCTTGCCGGCCTCGGAGCCGGTGCGGTAAACGTGTTCGGCGATCGGCGTCGACCCGACGAAGCTGACGGCGTCAACGCCCGGGTCGGTCAGCAGCGTGTTGACCGAGTCCTTGTCGCCGTTCACGACGTTCAGCACGCCCGGGGGCGCGCCGGCCTCGGTCATGAGTTCGGCCAGGCGCAGCGGGCAGCCGGGATCCTTCTCGGAAGGCTTCAGGATGAAGGTATTCCCGCAGGCGATCGCGACCGGGAACATCCACATCGGCACCATCGCCGGGAAGTTGAACGGCGTGATGCCGGCGCAGACGCCGACCGGCTGGCGCAGCGACCAGCTGTCGACGCCGCGGCCGACCGCGTCGCTGTACTCGCCCTTGAGCATCTGCGGGATGCCGCAGGCGAACTCGACGATCTCGAGGCCGCGCGTGACTTCGCCGCGCGCGTCGGCGAGCACCTTGCCGTGCTCGCGCGTGATGATGGCGGCGAGCTCCCCGGCATGCTGCTCGATGAGGTCGCGAAACCTGAACATCACCCGCGCGCGCCGCAGCGCCGGTGTGTCGGACCATTCGGGCAGGGCCGCGCGCGCGGAGGCGATCGCAGCGCGCGTCTCGGCTACGCTCGCGAGCGCGACCTCGCTCGTCGCGACGCCAAGTGCCGGGTTGTAGACGGGCGCCGTGCGGCCGGACGTGCCGGCAACGGCCTTGCCGTCGACGTAGTGGCCGAGTTGCTGGAGCTTTGCGGTCATCGTGTTCCACTCCGACGGTTGAAGACGTGCTCGTAGGCGAGCACCGGCTCGCCGCTGCCGTCGTCCGGTGTCGAGATCAGGCGGATTGTCGCGCTATCCGCCGCCAGTGTCACATGCGCGAACCCCCAGACCAGGCCCTCCGCGAACAGGCTGTTCATCTGCGGATTGTTTGCCTCCTGGTGGCGCGCGAACGCGGTGTTGAGCGGGCGCTGCTTGGCGGCTGCGCCCGAAACCACCTGACCGAGAGGCGGCCGGCCCTGCACGTCGGGGACCGCGCGGCAGTCGTCGGTCTGCGCCTCGAGCGTGTGCTCGTGGCCCGCGAGATAAAGGTCCGCATGGCGGCAGAGCGCCGGCAGGATGAGCTCGCGCAGCGCGCGCGCCTGCTGGAACTTGCTGCCGGCCGAGGACCACAGCGGGTGATGACCGATCACGATCTTCCAGCGCGCCGGCGATTCGGCGAGGCTCTTCTCGAGCCAGTCCGCCATGCCGCGCTCCTCGTCGGTCTGCGGCATGGACCAGGGGGAGGGCGGGTCGACCTCCTCGGTGTGCAGCTCGCTGCCGTCCGGCGCGAGTTCGTCTTCGAGCACCGTGACGCCCGAGAGCATCACGTGCGTGTCGATCACGAAGACTTCGAGGTCGCGCGGATCGCCGGTCGGCGCCACCCGGTAGCGGATGCCGTCCATGTAGAAAGGGCGGGTCTGCTCATGGTAGCGAACCTGTGCCAAGGCACCTTCGCGCGACGTCCGCCAGTCGTGGTTGCCGAGCGTGGCGTAGATCCTGAAGTCCGCGCCGTTTTCGGCCAGCGGCGCGAAC
>Ga0105107_10003549_pt1 | contig 10398 bp, 8 predicted proteins | sample PPLLaktember2015_6_FD_79335 | JGI IMG/M metagenome (GOLD analysis project Ga0105107, IMG submission 79335) | Freshwater sediment microbial communities from Prairie Pothole Lake near Jamestown, North Dakota, USA - PPLs Lake P8 Core (1) Depth... | ecosystem: Environmental > Aquatic > Freshwater >...
CCATGCGGGAAGGTATTCGCTTTTGCGATGCTCTTGAGACGACCGGAGGACGGGCGCGCGCCGGCGCGGGACGGCGCGCCTCAGGGGCGCGGAATCGCCCACACGCCGAAGCGCGTGTTGCGGTACACGAGCGGCAGATCGTTTCGCGCCGCAGCGGCGCCTTCCACGACGAATACGCGATCGAAGCTCCCGAGATCCTCGCGCGCGATGCTCATGAGGTCCTCCGCGTCGAGCCGGGCGGGACAATTCTCGAGCGAGCTCCTCGAAGCGACGCCGAGCCGGTTCATGCGCCGACCCCATTCGCGCCCGAACGCCGGGTCGAAATTCATCATCGTCCCGTCCTTCCAGTCCGCGTATATCGACCGTTCCGATTCCACCCGGAAGCCCTCCATGCGCGGGGGCACGATGAAGACATCGGTCCTCGATGTGTGCGACCGGGCCCACCGCTGCACGTCGAGCCACGCCGGATCCTGCGCGCTGCGTATGGTGAAATCACGTGCCGGCGGCGAGCCGATAGCGCCGGCGAAAAGGAGCGCGGCGCCCAGAACGGGCGCGAGCGCAGTCTGAGGAACCCGTCCGGCGAAGGCGGAACGGGCGAGGACGACGGCAACGGCGACGGCCGCGCATGCGGCCACGGCATATTCCCCGGCGTGGGCGTCGTAGAGCAGCGCGGCGGAGAGAGCGGCCCCGGCGAGCAACGGGAAGGCGGGGCCGCCGCGATCGAGGAGCCGAAAGAGGAACGCCGCATAGACGAGCACGGCGAAGTAGATGACATACTGGAAGCTGCGGATCGGCTGCAGCGTGAAGACCGCGGGGACCGGCAGCACCTCGGCGCACACGGTGCCGAGGACGCAGAGTATCGCGACGGCGAGACTGAATGAAACGATGGTCCGCCGGTTTCTCCCGCGGAGCTCGCGTCCAAGGAGCGCGACGAAGAGCAGCGCGGCGAACGCCGCCTCGATGAATTCGCGCCCCGGCCATGCGGAGGGAAAGATAGCCGGCGACGAGCGAAGCCTGAGAAGCCGCATCCATTCGGGATCGGCGGTGAGGAGCTGAAACGACGGCGGGGAGCTGAGCGCTTTCCAAACGAGGACCGGGCTCGCAGAGACGAGAAAGACGCCGCAGGCCGTGAGCATGCGGCGCACGCCCCCCTCCCGGATGTCGCGGAGAAGCGCCAGAAAGAGCATGGCCGCGACGTATCCGGCGGACAGCGGATGGATCAGAAAGCCGACTCCCGCGAGCAGAGAGGCGCGAATAAGGCGCCCCCGGACGCAGCAGTACAGGGACATGAGCAGGATGGGCAGCGCGACGCTCCTCGTGAGAAGGATGCTCTCGATCGTGGAGACGTCGCCGAGGCTCTTCTTCGAGAACACGAGGAGACAGCAGGCGAGCGATGCTATTTCCCACCTCCCAAAGAGGGCGCGCGCGAGGAGAAAGAAAGCCCCGAACGTCGCGAAGAGCGCCGATGCATAGCAGGCGAAGAAGAGCGCGGGAAGATCGGCCCCCGAAGATCGCGCAAGGAGACCGATCCCTTTCCAGAAAAGCGTATAGTAGTACCGGTCGACGGTGAAGAGGTAGTCGCCGGGGTAGAGTTCAGCGTTCACGAATTCCTTCACAAAGGGCACCATGATCGCATGATCCCAGACGCCGTACCGGTATTGATTCACCGAGACGATCGAAACCGCCGTGCAGGCCACGAGCAGAAAGATGACGAGGATTATCACCGGGAGGCCCAGCCGTTCGTGGAAACCGCCGTGCCGGATCGCATCATTCATTCGAGACCCGTGCCGCGGCCTTTCCCGCGTCGCTCTCCTGCCCCTGCCCCCCGCGGAGCGCCGCCCAGAGCGCGGCGGCCGCGGCGCATGCGCCGGCGAGAATCGCCGCCCCCGATGCCAGTCGCCCCATGACGAGGTGGCCGATGCCGAAGAGGGCGAGATAGAGCGCTGCGACGCCAAAGATCATCTTGAGCAGCGTGCGGGAGCCTCGCTCGCCGCCGGGCATATCGGCGACATCGCGCCTCACGACCTTCCACCCCGGCCCTCCCGGCCGGCAGCGCTCGTAGAACCGCGCGAGGTGCTCGCGGCGCACCGGTCTCGTGAGAAACGTCACGATGATCCAGAGGGGCGTCACCACGCACACGGTAAGCGCCGTCGAGTAGGGGAACCTGACGAAGGCGGAATCTCCGAAACGATCGCTGCCGGCGGCGACCCCGAGGACGGCCGTCGACAGCAGCGCCCCCGCCATCGCCGCTATCTCGCTCCACGCATTCACGCGCCACCAGTACCACCGCGCGATATAGACGGAACCGACCCCTGCTGTCACCGAGATGATGAGCTTCCACGCGAAGGATATATCCTTGATCGCGAATGACCCGATCGCGCCGAGGACGGCGAGACCGATCACGGAGAGCTGCGCCGCCACGAGGTACTGCCGGTCCGACTTGCCCCGCCACGCGAACCGCCGGAGGAAATCATTCACGATGAGAGACGATCCCCAGTTGAGCTGCGTGCTCTCCGTCGACATGAAGGCGGCGAAGAACGAGGCGAGAACGAGGCCGAAGAGACCGGGCTGGAGCACCGCGCGCATCACCATCGGATAGAGGCGCTCGGGATCATCCATTTTCCCGTAGAGCGCCATGCCGCAGAGCCCAACGATGATCCACGGCCAGGGACGCAGCGCCACGTGGGCGACGCTGAACCAGAGGTAGCCGAAGACGGAATGCCGTTCGTTCTTCGCGGCGAAGAGGCGCTGGGCGAGATAGCCGCCTCCGTCGATCGTGTAGGAGGCCCACCAGACGACGAGCACGAGAATGAGAAATTCCGTGAAGGGATTCGCTCCGTCGAGGGGCCCGATCGCCGGAATGATCCGGAAGGTGTCATCGACAGAGTAGCCCCCGGCGGCGATCCCCTCCCTGATCGCCCCCCATCCCCCGACCGCGCGGAAGGCGATCGCCGCCGTCGCGATGCATCCCCCCATCGCGAGCACGAACTGGAAGAGGTCGGTGATGACCACCCCCCAGAGCCCCGAGATCGTGGTATAGGCGACGGTGACGGCGAAGAGCGCGAGAACGGTGAATGATTCGGCGTCCATGCCGGCGATCATCTTCGAATCGTCCCACCCCATCACGACCACAACGATTTTCACCATCGCCTTCATGACCCACGCGATGATCAGCACGTTCTGCAGGATGCCGAACCAGATCGCGCGGTAGCACCGGAGGATCGCGGCGGGCTTGCCGTCGTACCGGAGCTCGACGAACTCCGCGTCGGTCGTGATACGCGCGCGGTGCCAGAGGTGGGAGAACAGGAAGACGGTCACGATTCCCCCGATCCCCCACTGCCACCAAAGCCAGTTCTGCCATATGCCGCCCTTGGCGACGAGACCGGAGACGACGAGCGGCGTATCGGCGGCGAAGGTCGTCGCGACCATCGAGGTGCCGATGAGCCACCAGGGGAGCGACCGGCCGGAAACGAAATACTCCTCCGTGTTCCTCGTCGCCCGTTTGGCGAGGATGATTCCCACCGTGAAGGAGAGGGCGAGATAGAGGATGATAATCGAGATATCGAGCGGCGTTAGGCGCATATGAACCGGCATCCGTCAGCCGGCCGCCCCCTCCTTCCCGGCGCTCCCCGCGACGAACCGGTTGTATGCGAAGAGCGCGATGAGCGCGATGATCCCCACCCCGGCGAACGTAAACCACATCACGGCCGGCTGCCGCGCGCCCGTCTCCGGCACGTACCGGTCGACGAGCACGCCGGTCAGGCGCCCTCCCGCGAAATTCGCGATGAAGCTCCGCAAGTACGAGTAGCCGAGGTAGAGGCCGACCTTGCCCGGAGGAGCCAGGTTCGAGACGTAGTCGAGAAAGCGGGGCGCAAAGGTCATTTCGCCGAGAGCGAAGACCGCGATCGAGAGGCACGCGCCCGGAAGCGTCGGAATGAGGCCGAGGAGGATCATCGCGAAGGTCGAAATCCCCATACCGAGCGCCATCGCACCGATCGGTTTCATCCGCCGCATCGCCCAGGCAACGGGCATCTGGAAGATAATGATCATCCCCGGATTGATGGCGACGATCCACTCCATCGGCGCCCGTTCCGAGATGTGCCGGACGATGTAGAGAGGCACCGAGAGGTAGAGCTGCCAGAACATGAGATCGAAACCCGCGAAGATGAGGATGAAGGTCATGAACTTCCAGTCGGCCAACACCCGGAACATATCGCCGAAGGTCCGCGCCATCGATCGCACGGGCTCCCCGCTCCGGTCGGGTTCCCGGTACGCGAAGGCCACGAAAAGGAGCGCGACGATCGCCATCGCGGCGGAAAAAAAGCAGATCACCTGCATGCCGAAGCCCTGCCACTTGAGCATCTCGAGGAAATCCGCGCCGGTCATGGGCGGGTGCTGCCCCGCGGCGCGCTGCACGATGTCGGCGGTGACCTCGAAGGGCGGCACGTTGGCCTGGACCCACTCGCGGACCGCCATCTCGTTCGAATGCGAGAGCCAGAGCCCGAGATCCTGCCGCAGCACTTTCGCGATGATCTTTCCCGAAAAGCCGCCGACGTTGACCATCATGTAGAAGATCGAGAATCCTATCTTCGAGAGATCCCCCGGCGAAGTCTTCTTCACCGTTCCCGAGATGACCGGCTTCACGAAGGAGCCGCCGAGCGCGATGAGAGCGAGCGAGAAGAACACCGTCCCCTTGGCCGGAAAGGCGCCGAGCGCCGCGTAGCCGAGGGCGAGGAGCGAAAAGGCGATGAAGAGCCCGTTCCGGAATCCGATCTTGTCCGAGACGGCGCCGGCGGGAATCGGAAGGAGATAGAGCGAGGATATGAAGAGCCCCGTGATCGTCGCCGCATCGGCGGTATCGAACCCGACGCGCCTCGTGAGATAGATCGCGAGGATGATGTTCATCCCGTAGTACGCGATCCTCTCGAAGAGCTCGATCGTGTTGGCGACCCAGAAGGTGCGGGGGAATTTTCGCAAATCCAGCATCAGATTCCGCCATGCCCCTCGCGCGAAACGGGATTCTCCGCGGGCGAGCGACGGCCGTCGCTCGTGCGGTGAGCACCGGTCCCTCGCGCAAGCTCCGAGAACCGGCTAAAACGCGAACGTGAGACCGAGCGAAAACGAAAATCCGCTCAGGTCGACCGAGGCCTCCTCGTATTCGTCCTTCATGTCAACGCTCTCGGGGCCGAAATTGCGAAAACCGCTCTCTTCCAGATCCTTCGCGAGGAACACATCCATCGTCTCGCCGTCCGAGTTCGTCGCGGTCCCCTCGAAACCGGTCAGTTTCGCGTAGCGCCCCCGAAAGCTCAACTCGATGTTCATATTGGGCATGACCCCGATCGCGAGGCCCACGCCTCCTTGGATACCGAAGCCCGTCTTCGAAAGCTCCGCCTCGTAGGAGGCGGTCTCGGACGCGGAGCGCAGCGACTCCTCGAAAGTGATCGTCGTCGGGTAGGCGCCGCCGCCGGCGAAAACGAACGGCTTCACGGTTCCGAGCGGGAGGGGGAGCTTCGCGTAGACCGTCGCCGTGACGGGGTACGATTTCACCCGGTGCTCGAAGCTCATGCTCTCATCCCCCATGGCGAACGAGAAATCGGATTTCCCGCTCAGCATCCCCACGCCGACCGCGAGATCGAGCATCGGAAGGATGGAAATGAACCCCTCTCCGCCGAACTCGGTCATCCAGCGAAGCTCGTCGAGCGAACCCGTGATCGAGGGCTCCAGCATGAGCTGGGCGTTGACGTCATCGACGAAATCATTATAGTCCCCATAGGCAATGCGGCTCATGCCGCCGCTCAGCCTGATGCCGAAGCCAACGGCCTGCGCGCCCGCCGTCAAGGCGAGCGCAAGCACGAGAACCGCCACCGATGTCACCGACACGCGCCTCATATCAGTCTCCTTTCATCGCGGTTCGCAGCCGCGCCACGAGCGGCTGCGAGCCTACCTCTTCTCTTTCAGCGTTTTGATCTTCTGGATATCGACTCTCTTCCCGATCACGATGAGAATGTCGCTGTGCTTGATGACGAAGCTCGCGGGGGGCACGAGGATGAAGTTCTCGGGAACGAGCTCCTTGATCCCGATCACCGTAATCCCATATCGCGACCGCAGCTGCAGCTCCGCGAGACTCTTGCCTACGAAGGCATCGAGCGGGGCGATCTCGGCGATGAGAAAATCCCCCGACATCGGAATGTAATCGAGCACGTCGGGGGTCGAGAGGCTCCGGGCGACCTTGGTCGCCATGTCCTTCTCCGGAAAGATAACATCCGTCGCCCCCACCTTGGAGAGGATCTTGCCGTGGTCCTCGTTCGACGCCTTGACGACGATGCGCTTCACGCCGAGCTCCTTGCAGTAGAGCGTGATCAGCGTCGCCGCGTTCTCATTGTCCCCCATGCTCACGATCACCGCATCCATTTCGGCGAGCCCGAGCGTCTTGATCGTCTCCTTCTGCGTCGCGTCAGCGAGAATCGCCTGCGTGCAGTACGGTTGAATGCGCTGGATCGCGTCCTCATCGATGTCGACCGCGATCACATCGTGGCCTTCCTCGAAGAGCGCCTTCGTGACGTTGAACCCGAAGTTCCCGAGTCCGATCGTCGCGTATTTCTTCGCCATGGTTCTCTACTCTCCTTCCGGATGCGCGCGAATCAGCCGATCATGACCTTCTCCTCCGAATACCGGTAGGGCGCAACGACACGCCTGCTCGTCACGATGTACGCGACGGTCAGGAGGCCCACCCGCCCGAGGAGCATGATCATGATGATGATCAGTTTGCCGATTGCCGTGAGCGACGGAGTGATTCCCATCGAGAGGCCGACGGTGCCGAAGGCCGATACCGTCTCGAAAAGGTATGTGAGGAAGGTCTCCCTCACCTGCGGGAGATCCGGCTGCGTCATGAGCAGCACAATGAGGCCGATGGTCAAGATGATGACGGCGAGAATAAAGATCGACAGCGCCTTCGATACCGTTTCGTCGGGGATCGTCCGCTTGAAAATGCTCGCCGAATGGCGCCCCCTAATCCGGTCGTTGAGAATGGCGACAAGCACGGCGAGCGAGGTGGTCTTGATGCCGCCGCCGCATGAGCCCGGGCTCGCCCCGACGAACATGAGAATGACGAGGACAAAGAGGGTCGCCACGGTGAGCGCGCCGATGTCGAGAGTGTTGAATCCCGCGGTGCGCGCCGTGATCGACTGGAAAACCGACGCGAGTATCTTCTCGCCGGGAGAGAGGGGGGCGAGCTGGCCGTTGCGCTCGAGGAGCAGGATGAGCGCCGTCCCTACGATAATGAGGACCACCGTCATCGTGAGAACCGTGCGTGTATGGAGGGAGAAGGCCCGACGCTGTCCGCGCCGAGCCGACCGGATTCGATCGATGAACTCATAGATCACGGGAAATCCGATGCCCCCGAGGACGATGAGGGAGCAGACCGTCACGTTGAGCAGGACGCTTCCCCGATACTGCTCGAAATTCCTTCCGAAAAGCGCGAAGCCGGCGTTGCAGAAGGCTGAGATCGAGTGAAAGAAGCCCGCGAACAGCGCCGAAGGAGCGCTCATCTCAGAGCGCCATTGAAGAAAGAGGAGAAACGCGCCGGTCACCTCGGCGAGAAAGGTGAAGAGGAATATCGACTTGAGCAGGCTCCTGATGTTCCGTACGGGCGCGGCGGTGAAGCTCTCCGTGATGATCCACCGGCCTCTCGTGCTGAATCCGCGACCGAGAAAGAGGAAGAACACAACCGAGAAGGTCATGACGCCGAGGCCGCCGATCTCGATGAGAGCCATGATCACCGACTGGCCGAAGACGGTGAAGGTGGAGCCGGTATCGACGACGGCGAGCCCCGTGACGCAGAGCGCGGACGTGGCCGTGAAGAACGCGTCGATGGGATAGATCGCTTCACCGACGGTCGCAACGGGAAGCGTGAGGAGAACGGTTCCCAGGACCGTCATGATGAGGTAGCTCAGGATGATGATCCACGCGGGATGCATCTGCTGAAACTGTCGAGCCCATCTACGCTTCATGGAACCTCTCGCGCGGAGCGCGCCCTCTCCCGGCGCCGCGACGAACTGCGATACCGCTCACTTCACGAATCCGATGCTGCCGGCCGGCGGCGAGTCCTCGCCGAGCATTTCCCCCGCTATTTTCAATCCTTCCTCTTCCTCGAACATCACCGCCGTATGGATAATCCGCCACGGGATGAGGAGGCTCACGACGTTCCGCCGCGGTTTCTGCTTCTTCTTCGGGATATAGCTCCCCCGATTGTTCCTGATCTCGATCGTCACGAAATTCCTGTTCTCGGCCCATATACCGATCTCATCGACAGCGACGACCCGGCAGAAGAAAGGCCCCTCCTCCGGGAATCCGGCGAAGGCGAGCCCCTCGTTGCTCGTGAGCTTGATCAGCACCGTCCGTCCGACGAGATCCCGCGCATCCTGCATGGCAACCCTTCTCCCGGGAGACGAGAGGCGCCCCCGATTTTCCGGAGATTCTGAATGCTGCGGGGGAAAAATTCAAATGAAAACGGAACGAAAACGAGGGGCGTGCGGATAACGGGCTGTCCGTGCGCCGGTTATGAGGCTGCCGGAGGGGCCGCACAATCCGAATCCGAGCGTCATTTCGAACCGCGCGGGGCACCGGAGCGGGGCGCGCCGATTCGCTCGACGAGGGAGCAGTAGGCCCTCGGGGCGACCCCGGGCGCATCGAATCGCGTGCGGATGAGCGCGAGAATCTCGCGTTCGGTGATGAGCCCCTCGTGGAAGGCTCGATGGAACGCCGTGCCGAGCCGGGCGCCGAGCGCCTGCGTCACGAGCATTCGCTTCCTGATTCCGAACGCGCGGAATCTTCGCAGGAATCTCGCGGTCGGCGCGGACGTCGCGCCGTTTCGCTCGTGCTCGATGCAGCTCCGCACAACACGGATGAGCTCCTTTATCTCCCGCGCCGAATACCCTTCGGGCGAGCGGGGCGAGGAATCCTCCGAATCGAGCGCCGCGAGGAGGGTATTCTTCGCCGCGCATTCCTGCGCCGGATCGATGACGCTGGCACCGAGGCAGACGAGCGCCTCATCGATGACGTCGCGATAGAAATCGTCCGCCGTCTCCGCCTGCCTCCGGGGCCGCTGCCCGATTTCATTCCGCAGGAGGTGCAGAACGAATCGCGCCGCCTCCTCGACTCCCCGTTGGCGATCGGACGCCAGCACGAGAAAGGTGTTGATCTCGGGAACGTAAGCGATTCCCTTCGTCTTCAAACGTCCCCGGGCGTACGCGGCCCCCCGCGGGCTCACCTTCTTCGCTCGAAGGTAGGCCGCAAAGGAATGGTGCGTGGATCGGCATTGAACCTCGGGGAGAACAGCTTCGAGCGATTCCCTCCGGCCGTCCCCGATGGTCACGGTGGTCTTCTTCCTCCCCCTGAAGAGAAACGTGAGAATATCCTGGATCGTCTCATGGAGAAACGGCGTATTCTTGTCCGCCTCGTCCCCGTCCACCCACACGTCGATGATCTCCCGGTAGGCGCGGTACTTGACTATCGGAGAGGCCGTCACAAGGCAATACCTCCCGCGGCCAATCCGCACCGCCTCGGCCTTCTCGCGCCCCCTTCGCATGAGCCTGAAGTAGATCTCGTCGATGTTCTGGACGATGACGATCTCGCGATACGGAGCGTGGATGGCGCGGCGGACCTCGCAGGGAAGATGACTGGCGGCAAGATGCGACTCTCCGATGACGACGAGAATGCAGTGATCGGGGAAGAAGCTCCGAATCGTGCTTATTCGCCGGGCCGCAAGACGGTCACGCCGGCGAATGTGCCCGAGATGATCGCGCGTTTCGGAATCGATGCCGAAGACGGGCATGAAGGGATCTTTCGCGAGCTCGAATATGCGGCGGTAGCTCTCCCAGTTGAAACCCCACTCGGAGCGGTACTCGATCGTCTCGAGAAACTCCCGTTCCCCCATCGCGCCCTTCATCCACCGGTCGAGCGATTCCTGCTGGTGAACGTAGAGCATCTCGAGGGCGAGAACGACCCGGCGTCCGCGTGAGGCGAGCTCCCGCATGAAACGGAGCACCCAGTCCTGGCTCGCATCGAGGGGGTGGTAGTCGCCGAAGTAGATGATATCGCACTCCGCAGCCTTCTCGATGACCTCGGCGGCGCCGCATATCGAGCGGTACCCTCTGAACTCAGACTGGAATTCCCGGATGTACAGCGATTTATGCGTTTTATCGACGCCGAATATCTCCCGTTTGAGCCGCGAGATGATCCGCCGCTGCGCCTGGATTTCCTTCTCGATGGCTCTCGATGCCGCCATGGGGTACCATCTCCGGTTGGAGTCTCCCCCCGATGATTTCCATCGACAGGGGGGGTCGTTTTCTCGTACTACTATAGCATCAGATGTACCGGCGGGCATACGTCTCGTTCGCA
>Ga0105107_10003551_pt1 | contig 10397 bp, 8 predicted proteins | sample PPLLaktember2015_6_FD_79335 | JGI IMG/M metagenome (GOLD analysis project Ga0105107, IMG submission 79335) | Freshwater sediment microbial communities from Prairie Pothole Lake near Jamestown, North Dakota, USA - PPLs Lake P8 Core (1) Depth... | ecosystem: Environmental > Aquatic > Freshwater >...
CAAAAGAGGCCTGGATGAATTTATTATTGAAGATGTTGAAGAAGCCCGACCGCTTTTTTCGCGTTCAATTGAATTAATAGAAGGCCCGCTGATGGGCGGTATGAATGAGGTCGGTGACCTGTTCGGATCAGGAAAGATGTTCCTTCCTCAGGTGGTAAAGAGCGCCAGGGTGATGAAAAAAGCTGTCACGGTTCTTGCTCCGTATATTGAAAGGGAGAGCGAAGGAGAGGAGAAGAAAACAGCAGGTAAGATACTTCTTGCGACGGTCAAGGGCGATGTCCACGATATAGGCAAGAACATTGTTGGCGTTGTACTTTCATGCAATAATTACGAGGTTATTGACCTTGGTGTTATGGTACCGGCCGATAAGATAATCGACACTGCATTAGCTGAAAAAGCTGACTTCATTGGCCTCAGCGGATTAATAACTCCATCGCTTGAGGAAATGGTCCATGTTGCTTCTGAAATGCAGCGCAGAAAGGTTGAGATTCCTCTCCTGATAGGTGGAGCAACAACTTCCGAGATCCATGCTGCAGTAAAAATAGCGCCTGCATACTCAAAAACCGTCGTTCATGTGAAAGATGCTTCAAAGGCTGCCGGAGTACTCTCATCGCTTCTTCAAAAAGACAATTCAGCTTATGTTGATGCAATCAGGTTGAAATATAATAAAATGCTGGATGATCATAATTCAAGGAAGATCGACAAGAAGCTTCTCAGTATCAGCGATGCTAGAAAAAACAAGCTGAATACCGACTGGAATTCAGTCAGGATATATCCTCCTCAGAAACCCGGTCTCCACCTGATTGAGGAATTTGATCTTAATGAGCTGGCAAAGTATATCGACTGGACTTTCTTCTTCTTTGCCTGGAAACTGTCGGGGAAATATCCTGCAATTTTTGATGATCCGATTAAGGGAGAAGAAGCAAAAAAACTGTTTGACGACGGACAAAAATATTTTCAGGAAATAATTGACCATAAGCTTTTAAAAGCAAACGGAGTTTTCGGTCTATATCCGGCTGCCGCAACAGGGGATGACGTAAAAGTTTTTTCAGAAAGCAACAGAAATGAAGTAAAAGCGAACTTCAGGTTCCTGAGAAACCAGGAACAGAAGGAAAAAGGAGTTCCGAATCTTTCGCTATCTGACTTTATTGCCCCTGAATCAACGGGATTATCTGATTATATAGGAGCTTTTGTAGTGACTGCAACTCTTGACAATGATTCATTGGGGATTTATAAAGATGATGATTACGCACTGATAATGATCAGGATCCTCAGCGACCGTATTGCTGAGGCCGCTGCAGAATATCTCCACGCGAAGATCCGCAGGGAATACTGGGGTTATGCTCCTGACGAGGATATGAGCATTGAAGACCTGCTTAAGACCAGATACAGGGGAATCAGACCTGCACCAGGATACCCCGCCTGTCCCGACCATACGGAAAAACGTATTATCTTTGACCTTCTTGATGCAGAAAAGATGACAGGGGCAGGACTTACTGAAAACTTCGCAATGACTCCTCCTGCAGCTGTCAGCGGTTATATTTTTTCACATCCGGCCTCGGTTTATTTCAATATCGGCAAAATAGGAGAGGACCAGCTGAATGACTACGCTTCAAGAAAAAATATGACGGTTGAAGAGGCAGCCCGGTGGCTGGCCCCGAATTTATGAAATATCTTTATGAGTGTAATAGATAAGATCAGGAACGCAAAGGGAACATTATTTACTTTTGAATTATTGCCGCCGCTGAAAGGCCACAGCATCGAGAGAGTCTATTCTACAATCGACAGGTTGATAGAATTCAACCCTGCTTATATTAATTTCACAACTCACCGTAACGAAACAGTGTACCGTGAAAGACCTGACGGCCTTCTGGAGAAAAGGGTTGTAAGAAAACGGCCGGGGACTATAGCGCTTGCTGCTGCAGTAAAATACAAATACAATATACCTGTTGTTCCTCATGTCCTGTGCGGCGGGTTTACAAAAGAGGAGACAGAAAATGTGCTTATCGAAATGAATTTCCTCGGGATTGATGACGTGCTTGCTCTCAGGGGCGACCCTCAGAAGGGCAGCCGTACGTTTATTCCGGAGAAGGAAGGCCATTCGCATACCTGGGAACTGGTTCGCCAGATTGTAAACATGAATAGCGGAAAATATCTTGAGGAATCACTTGAAGATACTGCTCCGACTTCATTCTGCATTGGCGTGGCAGGATATCCGGAGAAGCACTTTGAAGCACCCAACAGACAGGTTGACCTGGATAATCTTAAATTTAAGGTTGAATCAGGAGCCAGTTATATTGTCACACAGATGTTCTTTGATAACAGGAAATTCTTCAGATTCAGGGATGAATGCAGATGTAGCGGAATTGATGTTCCAATTATAGCAGGCTTAAAGCCTATTTCAGCAATGAACGACATCAATCTTCTTCCTCAGACCTTTCATATAGATATGCCTCATGAGCTTGTCCTGGCCCTTCAGAAATGCAAGAGTGACAAGGATGCAAGAGAAGTCGGAATCGAATGGGCGGCTATGCAATCGAAAGAGCTGATCAAAGAAGGAGTGCCAGGGATACATTATTATACCCTTGGACGTTCGGATAATGTTGCAAGAATAGTTAAATCAGCATTTTAACCCAATTGCTTTCGGTACGGGACTTTAAGAACTTTCACAGAGTTCCACAGAGTAACCACAGAGGATCACAGAGGCAAAAAAATCAGATTTGTTTTAACTCTGTGTTTCTCTGTGTCTTCTCCGGATCTCCTCTGTGTAAGTTCTTATATTTTAAAAGCTTTCTTAATTTTGTCGACGTAATCCAGCTTTTCCCAGGCAAAAAATTCGACCTTTTTTGTATAGACTTTCTTCCCGTTACCGACCGCTGCTTTAGGCTTGCTATCAGGTACCTCGTAGTAGACTTCCACAGTTTTTACCTCATAATCGCGTCCGAAATGACCATATGAAGCTGTTGGCAGGAATATGGGATTCTTGAGTCCAAACCGCTGAACAATGGCATAGGGCCGGAGGTCAAAAAGATCCTTTATCCTTAACGCGATCTCACCATCATGAAGAATATTACCCTTTTTATCCTTTACTTTAGCCGTTCCATAGGTATTGACGAATAATCCAACAGGCTGAGCTACTCCGATAGCATAAGCAATCTGTATCAGTGCCTGTTCGCAAACTCCTGCTGCAACAAGGTTTTTGGCAATATGGCGTGCCGCATAGGCGGCTGATCTGTCGACCTTCGACGAGTCTTTCCCGGAGAAAGCGCCTCCTCCATGTGCCCCGTGACCACCATAAGTATCAACAATGATCTTTCTGCCGGTAAGTCCGGTATCTCCATGAGGCCCTCCAATGACAAATTTGCCGGTAGGGTTTACCAGCAGTTTTAGATCACTTCCGAAAAGCTTCTGAATTGAGGGAGGAAGACTCTTTTTTACCCTGGGGATCAATATTTTATTCAGGTCATCTGTAATTATTTTCTGCATCTCTTTTTCAGCAGCTTTCTCAGCTTTAAAAGATTTGTCTTTTGGAAGGACAAACTCATCATGCTGGGTGCTGATGACGATTGTATCAATGCGAACGGGTTTGTTGCCATCATCATATTCGATAGTAACCTGCGATTTACTGTCGGGCCTAAGGTACTTCATCTGTTTTCCATTGTGTCTGACAGCTGCAAGTTCCTGCAGAAGTCTTTGGGCAAGCTCGATGCTCAGAGGCATGAAGTTTTCCATATCGCGGCAGGCATAGCCGAACATCATACCCTGGTCGCCTGCACCCTGTTCTTCAGGTTTTTCCCTTACAACGCCCTGACGTATATCGGCCGATTGCTCATGAATAGTGGAAATGACACCGCAAGAGTCACAATCGAAACGGTATTCGGCATGTGTATAGCCAATGTTCCTTATAACCCGGCGGGCAGTCTCCTGCACATCAACCCAGCCTTCAGTCCTAACCTCGCCTCCGCAAAGTACAAGGCCGGTTGTGACAAATGTCTCGCATGCAACTTTTGATTCCGGATCCCAGCGGAGGAATTCATCAAGCAGGGCATCAGAAATCTGGTCGGCAACCTTATCGGGGTGGCCTTCGGAAACTGATTCGGATGTAAATAAATAGCTCATTATATATGTATTAATTCAGTAAACAAAAGCCGGGAAGATTAGTTGATTGTATAAAGGAATTATCGGCATTTTAGCATTTTTTCCTGTGGTTGCAATCAGCTCAAATTTCTCCACCAGATTCTGATCAGCAAAGAAAGTAAAAATATATATGAAATCCAAAATCCATTAACCACGGAGTTCCACAGGGTTACACTGAGTTAAACACGGAGTTAAAAAACAGTGCAACTCCGTGCAACTCAGTGGGACTCCGTGGTAAAATGATTTCCTGAATATATTAACCATTGGTCAGAATCCTGAATATCTCCTCGAGATTATTCTCTTTCTTCTGAAGGGAAAGGACTGTGAGGCTGTTACTGACAGCAAATGAAAAGATGGCAGGACGTATATCCTGCTCTCCGGCTGATTCCAGAAGCCAGGTATTATCCTTTACTTTTTTCAGTGAATCAACTGATGGTATTGCCTTAAGAGAGTTCTCATCGGGGCTTCTGTCAAACTCTACCAGGATAACCTGTTTTGTCTGCCGTAGCTTTGAATAGATATCTTTTTTCTCCTCATCGGCAACTATTATCCCTTTGTCGATTATTATCACCCTGTTGCAGATAGCCTCCACTTCCTGCATGATATGCGTTGAAAGCATAACAGTTTTCTCTCTGCCTGTGTCGCGGATCAGATTCCTGATTTCGATTATCTGGTTGGGATCGAGGCCGGTTGTCGCCTCATCTAATATAAGTACATCGGGATTATGGATAAGAGCCTGGGCAAGCCCAACCCTCTGTCTGTATCCTTTTGATAGGGAACCGATTTTCTTTTTCTGTTCGGGGGCAAGACCGGTTACTTCAATAATATTGTCGATCTGTTTTTTGACGGGTATGCCGGAATTGTATAAAGATGCAGCAAAACGGAGATATTCCCTTACATACATTTCGGGATAAAGAGGGTTGTTTTCAGGGAGATAACCAATTTTTTTCTTTACCTCGATTGAACCGTCGCCTGTTTCAATACCGTTTACAAAAACGTTACCGGAGGATGGAGGGATAAAACCGGTAATGATCTTCATCATTGTTGATTTACCTGCACCGTTCGGGCCAAGAAAACCTACTATCTCACCGGTTTTTATTTCAAAAGAGACATTATCCAGAGCTTTCTGTTCACCATAAAACTTCGTAACACCCTGAACAACAATAGACATAGGTCAAGCAATTCATTAAGATTAATGAGTACGAAGATAGCCTATTTTATACTCCTCCCCAGCCTCCCATAAACTGCGAAGTGCTGGCAAATGAGGCTTTCGGATTTACACAACATACAGGTATCCTGGAGCTGTTTGCAATAATGTACTGCTCTGGAGCTCCAACCATATAATCAGCAAATGTAATGCTCTTGGTTGTCACAATAAGGATCAGGTCAGCCTTTATCGCCATTGCAAAATCAATTGTATGCTGGGCAAATTTCCCACGTGGCACATCGTGGATCTCATATTCTACATTGTTCTGGATCAGGTATTTGACGGCAAAATTCAGATTTCTGTTTACTTTAGTGCTGAGGCTTTTATCGGTTGTTGTTGATTTAAGGATATGAACTTTGGAATCAAAATACTTCCCCATGAAAATGGCCATGCTCATCTTCTCCTTGTTTTCGATCCTGAAATCAATCGGGAAAACAATATTGTGGTACCTATCCTGGTCGGCCGGGGGTTCCTGCACAACAATGAACGGGACCTTGGATTTAACAATGACTTTCAGAGCCCAGCTTCCGGTGAGCTTTTGCATTCCCTTCATCCCGTGAGTTCCCATCACGACAAGGTTTGCTTCTTTTGAGTTCGCAAATTCCGCAATAGCTGTGAAAATGCTGCCTTTAGTTACCTGGGAAATTATATTTATATTATATTTCTTACTATTTTCTTCGGCAACATGATTCAGCAATGTCCTTTTTTCACCTTCAGCTTTAACTTTAATACCTGGATCAACTATATGTAAAAGGCAGATATCGTTACTAACCATGCGGCCAATCTTGACAGCATGAGCCAAAGCAGATTCAGCTACATGTGTAAAATCCCATGGCACGATTATGAGTTTCTTTTTCTCTTCCATATTGGTTAAAAATTTACAGTTATTTACCCAAAGTTATTTAGATTTTCCTTATAATCAAATAAATAAGAATTTAAAATGTAAAACATTAACTTCTTATTTTTTGCCCCCCTCCCCCAATATGGGGTTTTAAAAGTCCTCTTATTCGCCTTTGTGCAGCCGCTTCGGCGGAGCAAGGCAGGTGATTCAGGGGCGATACAAAAAAAATTCAGCTAAAAGTAAAACTGTAATTGAGAGGAAATATTATTGTAATAATCAAATTATCTGATTAATTGGAAGGCACTTAATAAAAATAAAGGTTATCTGATAGAATTTTACGGTTAACAATTTATTACTTTTGCCCAGAAATTTTTCTGACAATTTTATTAAATGATGAAAAGGATAAAAGTTAAAGAATTGCTGATATCTCAGGAAACCGGGAAAAATGTTCTTGTAAAGGGTTGGGTTAGAACCAAGAGGGGAAACAAAAATATTGCATTCATTGCTCTTAATGACGGATCGACAATAAATAATATCCAGGTAGTTGCTGACACTGCATTGTTCGATGAGAATCTTTTAAAGGATATTTCAACCGGAGCCTGCATCGCCGTAACGGGAAAACTTGTTGAATCACAGGGCCAGGGCCAGAATGTTGAGATAAACGCTGAAAAAATAGAACTTTATGGGAAATGCGATGCTGAGACATATCCTCTGCAGAAAAAAGGGCATTCCATGGAGTTCCTGAGGGAGCACGCGCATCTTCGCTTCAGAACCAATACTTTCGGAGCCGTTTTCAGGATAAGGCATGCTATGGCATTTGCAATTCATAAGTACTTTAATGACAAGGGATTTTATTATCTGCATACCCCGATTATTACAGGCAGTGACGCTGAAGGTGCAGGCGAAATGTTTCATGTAACCACTCTCGATCTGAAAAACCTTCCTGTTGACGAAAGGGGTACTATTGATTACAGTAATGATTTTTTCGGTAAAGAGACAAACCTTACAGTGTCGGGTCAGCTAGAAGGTGAACTGGGAGCCCTTGCGCTTGGAGAAATTTATACTTTTGGCCCTACATTCAGGGCTGAAAACTCAAACACTCCAAGACATCTTGCCGAGTTCTGGATGATTGAACCGGAAATGGCCTTCTACGATCTGAATGACAATATGGATCTCGCCGAGGAGTTCGTAAAATACCTTATAAGTTACGCTCTTGAAAATTGTATCGACGATCTGACGTTCCTGAACAACATGATCGACAAAGGATTGATCGAGAGGCTGAGGTTTGTGCTCGAAAACAATTTTGTAAGGATCACATATACAGAGGCAGTTGGAATATTGACAGCATCTGATAAAAAGTGGGAATTTCAGGTTGGGTGGGGAAGGGACCTGCAGGCTGAACACGAACGATATCTGGTCGAGGAACATTTTAAACGTCCTGTGATACTTATTGATTATCCAAGAGAGATAAAGGCATTTTACATGAAGCAGAACGACGACGGGAAAACAGTTAAAGCAATGGATGTCCTCTTTCCGGGAATAGGGGAGATAATAGGAGGATCGCAGAGAGAAGAGGCCTATGATAAGCTTCTGAACCGGATTAAAGAACTGAAACTTCCCGATAAGGACCTCTGGTGGTACCTGGAAACCAGAAAATTCGGAACTGCACCTCACAGCGGATTCGGACTGGGATTCGAACGGATGATATTATTTATGACAGGGATGTCAAATATCAGAGATGTGATACCTTTTCCAAGAACTCCAAACAACGCTGAATTTTAGATAATTATTTGGTCATCATCTTCGTTATCTAAGAAGAATGTTAAAACAAAAGTTACAGCAGAAGCTCCTCCAGAAGCTCTCGCCCCAGCAGATCCAGATGATCAAACTGCTGGAGGTCCCTACTTTACAGATTGAACAGCGTATCAAAAAAGAGCTTGAAGAGAATCCTGCCCTTGAGGAGGGCCAGGAAGAAGATGAAGATATCGGAAATGAGGAAACTGAGGAGGAGCAGTTTGAAGATAACGACAAGGACAAGGAGGAATTTACCCTCGACGATTATATCGAAGAGGACGAAATACCGGAATATCGTCTTCAGACAAACAACTACAGCAAAGAAGATGAAAGGAAAAGCGAAATTCCGTATTCTGCCGGATCTTCATTTCAGGAACATCTTGAATCCCAGCTGGGATTAAGGGATCTTACCGATAAGCAGAAAATCCTGGGAGAATATATCCTGGGAAATATCGATGAGGACGGTTACCTGAGAAGGGAGCTCTCCAATATCGTGGATGATCTCGCTTTTCTTCAGAATGTAACGGCTACCGAAAAAGAGCTTGAAGAGGTTCTTGACATTATCCAGGATCTTGATCCTCCCGGAGTCGGAGCCAGAACACTGAGAGAGTGCCTTTTAATCCAGCTTGCCATAAAGGACCGAACCCAGCCGGTCATTAAAACAGCATACACTGTTATTGATCTTTATTTCGAGGAATTCTCCAAAAGACACTATGACAAAATTACCGCCAGGCTCGGGATTACTGAGCCACAGCTTAAATCGGCAATTGAGGAAATTCTTAAGCTGAATCCGAAACCAGGGAACCTATACAGTGACTCATTCACCAAAACATCGCAGCAGATTATTCCTGATTTCATACTTGAGCTCTCAGAAGACGGATTCGACCTTCACCTGAATTCCCGGAACCTTCCTGAACTCCGCCTTAGCTCATCATATAATCAGATGCTTCATTCATACATAAAGGATAAAGGACAGAAGAAAGATATGAAAGAAGCGATCATGTTCGTCAAGCAAAAAATCGATTCGGCCAAATGGTTCATTGATGCTATCAAACAACGGCAGAACACCCTGCTTCTGACCATGAATGCTATCCTGGAATACCAGGAAGAGTATTTTATCGACGGGGATGAAACAAATCTTAAGCCAATGATACTGAAAGATGTTGCTGAGATGACAGGGCTCGATATTTCAACAGTTTCAAGGGTGGCCAACAGTAAATATATCCAGACGCATTTCGGGATTTTCCCTCTCAAGTTTTTCTTTTCCGAGGGGCTGCAAACCGACAGCGGGGAGGAGGTATCAACAAGAGAGATAAAGAGAATCCTGCAGGATTGTATTGAGAATGAGCAAAAAAGAAGGCCGCTGACCGATGAAAGGCTTACTGATATACTTCAGGAAAAAGGATACCAGATTGCTCGCAGGACGGTTGCAAAATACCGTGAACAGCTTAATATTCCGGTAGCAAGATTAAGAAGGGAAATATAAAGTGTGTAATATAATGCTCTTCAGACCGTTTCTGATAATGATATTAATAGTTACACGCCCTGAATGAGCACTTCCTACACACCACAAATACCTGATAAGCTGGCAAAAATCATTTCACTTGTGTTTCATCCGGTATTTATACCTTTATACGGATTGATAATCCTCATGTCGGCACCCACATTTCTCGGATACCTCCCTCTTGAGATAAAGAAGATCCTGTTTATTGTCGTGCTTGTAAATAATGTGTTGATTCCACTTGCCTTGCTTCCGTTATACAGGTTAAGGAATTTAATAAGCTCATATACCATTGAAGACAGAAGAGAAAGAATTATACCTCTTCTAACTGCCTCAATCCTTTATTGCACAACCTCTTTTATTGTATTCAATTACCAGATACCTTTCTTTCTGAAATCATTCATTTTTGCAACATCAGTCCTGTCAATAGTTGTATCAATGATCAACTTCTGGTGGAAGATATCCATTCATGCTGTGGGAGCGGGGGCACTGACTGCAACCGTCGTTGTGCTTTCCATGAAAATGTACACACCCCTGACCAGCTATCTTATATCGGTTATCATTGTTGGTGGCCTTATTCTTTCTTCAAGGTTAAAGCTTAATTCCCATAATCCAGCCCAGGTCTGGCTTGGATTCCTGATAGGACTTTTGGTAATCAGTCTCTTTATCTTATTGATTTAAAAGCTCATCCAGAGTCTTTTCAAGCAATCCCCTGCTTTCTTCAATAATTCCGTCAGGTAATTTTACATTTCCTTTGGTAATGGTAATCCCTGTTGTAATGTTTTTTTGCTTCATTAGCAAGTTTAATTGCACTCATCGAATAATCAATTCCGTAAACCTCTTTTGCACCCTTCCGTGCACACCAAATAGTCAACTCACCCCTACCACATCCAATATCTAAGACTCTCAAACCATTG
>Ga0105107_10003552_pt1 | contig 10396 bp, 11 predicted proteins | sample PPLLaktember2015_6_FD_79335 | JGI IMG/M metagenome (GOLD analysis project Ga0105107, IMG submission 79335) | Freshwater sediment microbial communities from Prairie Pothole Lake near Jamestown, North Dakota, USA - PPLs Lake P8 Core (1) Depth... | ecosystem: Environmental > Aquatic > Freshwater >...
CCCCATCATGGCATCGAGCACCACTACGCAGGAGTCAGCTGTCGCCGTCCGGCGCGCGCCGGCACTGTTGTATCCCACACTGTTGATTGCCGGAATTGTCGTGATCATCGCGAGCATGCTGGGCATCGCGGCGATGACCGGCCTGCTGCCCCAGGCCAATTCGCAAGCGCAATCCGTCAGCGCACAGTCGCCGGCGGTGACCGGCAACAGCGCGGGCAGGGACGATGGCCAACCCGCACCGCGCGCGAAACCCGCGCCGGCCAAACCGGTGCAGGCCAAACCCGCCGTGGTGGCTGCGGCGCGCTGTGCCGATTGCGGCGTCGTCGACGCGGTCCGCGCTGTTGAAGTCAAGGGACCGGGTTCCGGCGTCGGTGCAGTCGCCGGCGGCGTGGTCGGCGGCATACTGGGCAACCAGGTCGGCGGCGGCCGCGGCCGCACGGCGATGACCGTGGTTGGTGCGGGGGCCGGGGCTTACGCCGGCCACGAGCTCGAGAAAAACATGAATAAAAGCGCCGGTTACGAAATCCGCGTGCGCATGGATGACAACAGCTATCGTACGTTCAATGTGTCCCAGCCGGAGGTCGGTGTCGGCCAGCGCGTCCGCGTCCGTGATGGTCAACTGGTGCGAGGGGGCTGAACGATGCGCGCATCGCGGTGGATCGGCTGCATGTTGCTGGCGGCGCTGCTCGCCGCGTGCGGGACTCCGGCCCAGCAGCCGCGATTCAATCTCGCCGGTTATTCGGCCGCATTCAAACGCGGTCACGCCGACGGCTGTGCCTCGGCCGGCGGCGCGCAGCGCCGCGATGAGCGGCAGTACCGTGATGATGCCGATTACATGATGGGCTGGAACGACGGGCACAGCGCCTGCAAGTAAGTCCGGGGTACAGCGCCCCGGCGGGCCACTCAGCCCTTGATGCGGCTGATGCGAACGACTTCGGGAATGCGGCGCAGATCGCGAACGATGCGCGCAAGATGCATGCGATTCATGACCTGCACGGTGAAGCGCATGACGGTATAGGTGCCGCCGTCATCCGGATCGACGGCGACGTTCTGGATGTTCGATTCGGCCGCGGCGATTTCCGCAGCGACTTTCGCCAGTACGCCGCGCTGGTTGGCGACGACCAGCCGGATGCCGACGTCGAACAGTTTTGTCGGATTGGCGTCCCATTGCACGTCGAGCACACGTTCGGGATCGCGGTTCTTGGCGATTACCGGACAGTCGTGGGTATGCACCACCATGCCCTGGCCCTTGCTGATGACGCCGATGATCGGATCGCCGGGGATCGGGCCGCAGCAGCGCGCGAACTGCACGGCGATACCTTCGGAACCGCGCACCACGACGGCGCCGGCGGGGCGTGCTGCCGCCGGCAGCGGTTCGCCCAGCGCAAGCAGCTGGTGTGCGACGACCACCGCGAGGCGCTTGCCGAGACCGATGTCGGAGAGGATCTCGTCGCGCGAACGACCGCTGGAGTCGCGCACCAGCTTGTCCCACTGGGCGTCGCTGACATCCGGCAGCGCGGCCTTGAAGTTCGCCAGCGCCTGCTGCAGCAGGCGTTCGCCGAGCTGCACTGACTCGGCAAAGTGCATGGTTTTCAGGAAATGGCGGATGTGCGCGCGCGCCTTGGCGGTCGCCACGAAATTCAGCCACAGCGGATTGGGCTTGGCATGCGAGGCCGTGATGATGTCGACGCGGTCGCCGTTGCGCAGTTCGGTGCGCAGCGGCATCAGCTCTTGGTTGATCTTGACTGCTACGCAGCGGTTGCCGATGTCGGTGTGCACCGCATAGGCAAAATCCACGGCGCAGGCGCCGCGTGGCAGCGACATGATCTTGCCCTTCGGCGTGAAGACATAGCCCGCGTCCGGGAACAGATCGACCTTCAGGTGCTCGAGGAACTCCACCGAGTCGCCGGACTCGGACTGCATCTCCAGCAGGCTCTGCAGCCATTGATGGGTTTTCTGCTGCAGTTCCGACAGCGAGGTGGTGGAACTCTTGTAGAGCCAGTGCGAAGCGACACCCGCTTCGGCGATCTTGTGCATTTCCACGGTGCGGATCTGGATTTCGATCGGGCTGCCGAACGGTCCGAACAGCGTGGTATGCAGGGACTGATAGCCGTTGGCCTTGGGAATCGCGATGTAGTCCTTGAACTTGCCCGGGATCGGCTTGTAGAGCCCGTGGAGCACGCCGAGCGCGACATAGCAGGCGGGCATGTCCTTGACGATGATGCGGAAACCGAACACGTCGTGGACCTGGGCGAACGACAGGTGCTTCTCGCGCATTTTGCGGTAAACCGAATGCAGATGTTTTTCCCGCCCATGCACCTGCGCTTCGAGGCCGAACTCGCCGAGCCGGCGCTCGATGCTCTCGAGCACCTTGCTGACCACTTCGCGGCGGTTGCCGCGGGCAGTTTTGATGGCTTTTGCCAGCACGCGGAAACGGTCCGGATACAGGTGCTGGAACGAGAGGTCTTCCATCTCCTGGTAGATGCTGTTGAGGCCCAGCCGGTTGGCGATGGGTGCGTAGATCTCCAGGGTTTCGCGGGCAATGCGCTGGCGGCGTTGCGCGTCCATGGCACCCAGCGTGCGCATGTTGTGCAGACGGTCGGCGAGCTTGATCAGCATGACGCGCACGTCGCGCGCCATCGCCAGCAGCATCTTGCGGAAATTTTCGGCCTGCGCTTTTTCCTGAGTGTCGAACTCGATCCGGTCGAGTTTGGACACGCCATCCACCAGTTCGGCGACGGGACGGCCGAACTGTTCGGCAATCTGGTTCTTGGTGACCGCGGTATCTTCGACGACGTCGTGCAGCAGCGCGGCAGTCATTGCCTGCGCATCAAGGTGCCACTGTGCGAGGATGCTGGCAACCGCCAGCGGGTGCGCAATGTAGGGTTCGCCGGATTTGCGGAACTGCCCCTGATGCGCCGACTCGCTGAAGTGATACGCGGCCTCCAGCTGCGCCACGTCTTCGGGCTTCAGGTAGCCGGCCCACTCCCTGAACAGCGCGGGTGCGGTCGGCAGTGCGGCAGTGAGAGGGGCTGAAGCAGTCATGGGTGCCGGGCAGTAAGCCGCCCGCGGGCAGGAGCCTTGCCTCAGCCGGAGGCGTGTGCGGCCTGCTACGCGGGCGTTTTGTTGAGTATATCCGCGCCGTATTTTCCCGCCGCCATTTCGCGCAGTGCGATGACGGTGGGTTTGTCGCGGGTCGCGTCGATCATCGGCTGGGCACCGTTTGCCAGCTGGCGGGCGCGGTAGGTTGCCGCGAGCGACATGTCGAAGCGGTTCGGAATGATTTTCATGCAGTCGTCTACAGTGATGCGGGCCATGGTGTTCCTACTTGAGTCGGTTGATCAGTGCGGTATGCCGGTGAAGCTGGCGCGAAGTGCGCAGGCGCTCGGCGCGGACCACATCCTGCAGTTCGGCCGCAGCCACCCGGAAATCGTTGTTGATAATAACATAGTCGAAGTCCGTAACGTGGGCTATTTCCTCGCGGGCATTGGCAAGCCGCCGCGCGATGACCTCGAGCGTGTCCTGGGCCCGGGCATTCAGCCGCTGCAGCAGCGTTTCGAACGACGGCGGCAGGATGAAAATGCTGATCGTCGCGGGCATCAGCCGGCGCACCTGGGCGGCGCCCTGCCAGTCGATTTCGAGCACGATGTCGGTATCTGCCGCCAATCGCTCTTCGACCCATTTTCGCGACGTACCGTAGCGGTTGTCGTGTACCAGCGCCGACTCGAGAAAATCGCCGGCCTGCGCCATCTTCTCGAAGGCGTCCGTGGTGACGAAATGATAGTGAATGCCGTTGACTTCGCCCGGTCGCGGCGGACGCGTGGTGTATGACACCGATTTGCGGATGCCGCGGTCGGCTTCCAGCAGCGCCGCCACCAGGCTGGTCTTGCCGGCGCCGGAGGGGGCACTGACGATGTAGAGGTTGCCGCTCATGCGTTGTCGTTGATGGGCATTCGCCGCGGTTATTCGATGTTCTGGATCTGCTCGCGCATCTGCTCGATCAGCAGCTTGAGATCCATTGCGACGCGGGTCACCTCGATGTCCGCGGATTTCGAGCCCAGCGTATTGGCTTCACGGTTGAGTTCCTGCATCAGGAAATCAAGGCGTTTACCCGAGGCGCCGCCCTTGGCGAGGATGCGCTGCAGTTCGTCGAGGTGAGTGGCCAGTCGCGACAGTTCTTCGTCGACGTCGATCTTGTTGACGAACAGGGTGATTTCCTGCCGCACGCGCTCATCATCGGCCGCTACCAGCGCTTCCTTCAGCCGCGCGTTCAGTTTTTCCTGGAACGCGGCGATGATTCCGGGCATCCGCGGCTGCACCACCGCGATGCGGCTGCGCATCTCCGCGGCGCGCTCAAGTATCACTGCCGCCAGTTTTGCGCCTTCGCGCGCGCGCGCCGCAGTGAATTCGCGCAGTGCCGTGCCCAGCAGTTCGCCGGCCGTTGCGCGCAGTTCGTCGACCGGCAACGCGTCGGCACCGAGCATGCCGGGCCAATGCAGGATGTCGGCCACGCTGAGCGGCTGCGCCTCGGGCAGCGCTTCCCGCGCGCGCGCGTTGAGCGTTAGCAGTTGTGCGAGCAGCTTCGCGTCAAGTTCGGTGCCGCCCTGTGCACCGGCGCGCAGCGCATAGGCCACCCGGCATTCGATTTTGCCGCGGGTCATTGCACCGGATATGGTTTCGCGCAGTGCCGGCTCCGCCGGCCGCAGTTCATCGGGCATGCGGAACGAAACATCGAGATAACGGTGATTGACCGAACGCAGTTCGACGCTGACGGCGCCCCAGGCGAGCTCGCGCGAGGCGGTCGCATAACCGGTCATACTGTGGATCATGGCGGGCGCTTTATAATGGGAACCTGTGAAACATAGCATATCGAAGGAATACCGTGCGACCCAGCCAGCGTAACCCGGATGAACTGCGCGCGATCCGCATCACCCGTAATTTCACCTGCCACGCCGAAGGTTCGGTATTGATCGAATTCGGCGCGACCAAGGTGCTGTGCACGGCAAGCGTGCTCGAGAAACAGCCGCCGCACCTGCGCGGCACCGAGCGCGGCTGGGTGACTGCCGAGTACGGCATGTTGCCGCGCTCCACCAATACCCGCACCGACCGTGAAGCTGCGCGCGGCAAGCAGTCGGGACGCACCCAGGAAATCCAGCGGCTGATCGGCCGCTCGCTGCGTGCCGTGGTGAATCTCGACCAGCTGGGCCCGCGCACCATCCATCTCGACTGCGATGTGCTGCAGGCCGACGGCGGTACCCGCACCGCGAGTATCACCGGCGCCTACGTCGCGCTGGCCGATGCGGTGAGTTTCCTGATCCGTGAAAAGCGTCTGGCGGCAACGCCGGTGCGCGAGGCCGTGGCCGCGGTGTCGGTGGGCGTCTATCAGGGGGTGCCGGTGCTGGATCTGGACTACGCCGAGGATTCGACCTGTGACACCGACATGAACGTGGTCATGACCGAAGGCGGCGGCATCATCGAAGTGCAGGGCACTGCCGAGGGCACGCCGTTCAGCCGCGCCGACATGCAGGCGATGCTCGATCTTGCGCAGCGGGGCATCACGCAACTGGTGGCGGCACAGCGCGCGGCGCTGGGATGAACAAGCCCGTTACGCCTGCCGGAATTTCCAGGCTCGTTATCGCATCGAACAATCCGGGCAAACTGCGCGAGATCGGTGCCATCCTCGCGCCGCTGGCGATCGATGTCGTGCCGCAGGATGCGTTCGGCGTCGCCGAGGCCGAGGAACCGCACTGCACATTTGTCGAGAATGCGCTGGCCAAGGCGCGCCACGCCAGCCGTGCCACCGGGCTGCCGGCGCTGGCTGATGACTCGGGCGTCTGCGTGCATGCGCTGGGCGGCGAACCCGGCGTGCATTCTGCACGCTATGCCGGCGATGCCGCCGCGGGCCGGGACGACCAGGATCGCCACAACAACGACAAGCTGCTGCACGCGCTCGCCGGCGCCGCCGACCGCCGCGCACATTACTGCTGCGTGATCGTGCTGGTACGCCACGCCGAAGATCCGCAGCCGCTGATCGCCGAGGCGGAGTGGCATGGCGAAATCCTGCAGGCGCCGCGCGGCCAGGGCGGCTTTGGCTACGACCCGCTGTTCCTGATTCCGGAGTTCGGCAAGACGGGCGCCGAGCTTGCGCCGGACGAGAAGAACCGCATCAGCCATCGCGGCAAGGCGCTGGCACTGCTGGTGGCACGATTGCGCGCGCTGCAAGCGGCGTAACGCTGCGCACAGGACATAACGCGTGGTTACCGGTTCCACCCTCATTGCTCCGCAGTCATCGCCGGCGTTCACCGCGTTGCCGCCGCTGTCGCTGTACATCCACATTCCGTGGTGCGTGCGCAAATGTCCGTATTGCGATTTCAATTCGCATGAAGCCCGCGGGGCATTGCCTGAAGATGCATATGTCGCCGCGTTGCTCGCTGACCTGGAAGCGGCGTTGCCGCGGATCTGGGGCCGCCCGGTGCTGACGGTGTTCATCGGTGGCGGCACCCCCAGCCTGATTTCGGTGCGTGCGCTGGATGCGCTGCTGGCGGGGGTGCGCGCACGCGTGCCGCTGGCAGCGGATGCGGAGATCACGCTCGAGGCCAATCCCGGCACGGCGGAGGCGGAGAAGTTTGCGGGGTTTCGTGCCGCCGGTGTGAACCGGCTGTCACTGGGCATCCAGAGTTTCAACGACCGGCATCTCGCCGTACTCGGCCGGATCCATGACGCCGGCGAGGCGAGGCGCGCGGTGGAGCTTGCGCTGGCCCGGTTCGACAACGTCAATCTGGACCTGATGTACGGCCTGCCCGGCCAGACCCTGGCCGAGGCCGACGCGGACATTGCCGCTGCCGCGGCCTGCGCGCCGCAGCATGTCAGTGCCTATCACCTGACGATCGAGCCGAACACGTACTTTCACCGCTATCCGCCGGCGGTGCCCGACGACGATCTTGCGGCGGACATGCAGGCCGGCGTCGAGGCGCGGCTCGCCGCCGCGGGTTTTGAACATTACGAAACGTCGGCCTTCGCCCGCCCCGGGCGGCAGAGCCGGCACAATCTCAACTACTGGATGTTCGGCGATTATCTCGGGATCGGCGCCGGGGCCCATAGCAAAATATCATTTAAAAACAGCATATTGCGTGAATCCCGTGGGCGTCAGCCGAAGGCTTACCTGGCCTGGGCCGCTGCCGGCGCAGCCCTCCCCGAGCAGCGCGAGGTCGACCCGGCCGAACTCCCGGGCGAGTTCATGATGAACGCATTGCGGCTGAATGCCGGTTTTGAGCTTGCGTCGTTTGCGGCCCGCACCGGCCTGGCACTGAACCCGCTGCTGGCAGCGCTGGCGCAGGCGGAGGCGCGCGGGCTGATTACGCGTGACCATCAGCGCGTGACGCCGACGCTGCTCGGGCGGCGCTTTCTCAACGACCTGATCGGGCTATTTCTCGCCTAGCGGACTGCAACAGCCCCGGGCCATCGCCATTCGGCGTTGCGGTATCATGCGCCGGCAGGTTCTGCTTTGCTGCAGCGTGAATGCGGTTGCGGCAGGCATAAAAATACCGGTTTGAAACCAGCCCTTTTGCCACTGGAGGAGATTGAATGAACAGCATCAAAACCAGCGTGATGGCTTTTGTTGTCGCCGCGGCCGCCCTGACTTGCGGCGTCGTTCACGCACAGGCCTATCCCAGCAAACCGGTGCGCTTTGTCGTCACCTATCCGGCGGGCGGCAGCTCCGACGTCATGGCACGCATCATCGGCAAGAAGCTGACCGAACTCTGGGGGCAACAGGTGCTGGTGGATTCCCGCCCCGGCGCGGCGGGTGCTGTCGGCATGGAATATGCCGCCAAGCAGGCACCCGACGGCTATACGTTCCTGCTCGGCAATTTTGGCCCGGTGCTGGCCAATCCGCTGCTGAACAAGGTCAAATACAACGTCGACAAGGATTTTGTGCCGGTGTCGCAGATTACACGCGCGGCCAACATTCTGGTGACACCCAATACCTTGCCGGTGAAGAATGTCCAGGACTTGATCGCGCTGGCGAGGAAGAACCCCGGCGTACTTACCTATGCCACCAGCGGTGCCGGCAGCATGTCGCATCTCGCCGGCGAGATGTTCAAGCGCCTGGCCAAAGTGGATATCATTACCGTCCCCTTCCAGGGCGGCGTCTACTCGATCGCGGCGGTGCAGGGCGGCCACATCATGCTGATGTTCTCCGATGCGCAGCCGGTCATGGGCAACCTCAAGGCCGGCAAGCTGAAGGCGCTGGCGGTAACCAGCGCGGCGCGCACGCCGTTCACGCCGGAACTGCCGACGCTGGCGGAACAGGGGATCAAGGGTTTTGCGGCCGCCAACTGGTGGGGTATCCTGTTTCCGGCGGGTGTGCAGAAAGCCATGGTCGACAAGGTGTCGACCGATCTCGGTCGGGCGCTGGCGGACGCGGAGGTCAAGAAAAATCTCGGCATGATGGCCATCGAGGCCGTGTACAGCACGCCCCCGCAGTTCGCCGCGTTCATCCAGTCCGAACGCAAGCTCTGGGGGAATCTGATCCGCGAGGCCAAGATCACCGGTAATCAGTAAGCATCGCCGGTACCCGGAAAACGGCGGCCCGCGGGCCGCCGCTTTTCATGGGTGCTTGCGGAACACCATGTCCCAGACGCCGTGGCCAAGTTTCACGCCGCGGGATTCGAACTTGGTCTGCGGCCGGTAGGCCGGGCGCTCGACGTAGCCGGCGGCGGTGTTGGCCAGGGCCGGCTCGGCGCTCAGCACGGCAAGCATTTGTTCGGCATATTCCTGCCAGTCGGTCGCCGCATGCAGATAGCCGCCCGGTTTCAGGCGCGAGGCGGCGAGCGCGACGAACGCCGGCTGGATCAGCCGCCGCTTCTGCTGGCGTTTCTTGGGCCACGGGTCAGGAAAGAAAATGTGCACGCCGTCGAGGCTCGCCGGCGCAATCATCGCGTCCAGCACGGCGACGGCATCATGCTGAATGACGCGCACGTTGGTCAGGCCCCCCTCGTCGATCTGTTTGAGCAGGCTGCCGACACCGGGTGTATGCACCTCGATGCCGATGTAATCGGTTCCGGGATTTGCCGCGGCAATCGCAACCGTGGTCTCGCCCATGCCGCAGCCGATTTCGAGTATGCGCGGTGCAATGCGGCCGAATACCGCGTCGAGATCCAGCACGGCGTCGCGGAAGCCGAGGCCGTAGCGCGGCAGCAGGGTGTCGTGCGCGCGGCGCTGGGCGTTGGAGACGCGGCCCTGGCGCAGCACGTAGCTGCGAATCCGCGGCGGATCCGGGGTCATGGCGCGGCTGGTTGGCAGAACGGCCGGCCGGTTCAGGGCTTGCCGATCAGGCCGGCAGTCGGCGAGCTCGGCGCGGCCGAATAGAGCTTTTTCGGCATGCGGCCGGCGAGGAAGGCGGCGCGGCCCGCCTCGACGGCCTTGCGCATCGCGGTGGCCATCAGCACCGGGTTTTTCGCTGCGGCGACGGCGGTGTTCATCAGTACCGCGTCGCAGCCCAATTCCATCGCGATTGCCGCGTCGGATGCCGTGCCGACACCGGCATCAACGACGACCGGCACCTGTGCATTGGCGATGATGATCTGCAGGTTCCAGGGATTGAGTATGCCCATGCCGGAGCCGATCAGTGAAGCGAGCGGCATTACCGCAACGCAGCCGATGTCTTCGAGCTGTTTGGCGATAATCGGATCGTCGGAGGTGTAGACCATGACCTTGAAGCCGTCCTTGACCAGGGTTTTTGCGGCAGCGAGGGTTTCCACGACGTTTGGATACAGCGTCGTCGGGTCACCCAGCACTTCCAGCTTCACCAGCTCATGACCGTCGAGCAGTTCGCGTGCCAGGCGCAGCGTGCGTACGGCATCGTCCGCGGTGTAGCAGCCGGCCGTATTGGGCAGCAGCGTGTATTGCGACGGCGGGATGGCGTCGAGCAGGTTCGGTTCGCCGGGGTTTTGCCCGATGTTGGTGCGACGAATGGCGACGGTGACGATTTGCGCGCCGCTCGCTTCAACCGCTGCCTTGGTTTCGGCAAAATCCTTGTATTTCCCGGTGCCGATCAGCAGCCGGGAGTCGTAGGACTTGCCGCCGATGACCAGCGGGTCGAGGTTCTCGTTGGGTTTCATGGGTTCACAAACGATCAGGGTTGCGGTCCGGATTCAGGGGTTACGAAAGGCTAGTGTGCACCGGGGCGCGGCACCCGGCAATAACTGCCGTCAAGCGTCGAAATCAGCCACCGCCCACCGCCGCGACGATTTCCAGACGGTCGCCATCCTGCAACACACAGGCCGCAAACTGACTGCGCGGCACGATTTCGCCGTTGCGTTCCATGGCGATGCGCTTGCCGGCGAGATCGAGCTCGCCGATCAGCTCCGCGCAGTTCAGCGGTCGGTCGAAGGTA
>Ga0105107_10003553_pt1 | contig 10395 bp, 8 predicted proteins | sample PPLLaktember2015_6_FD_79335 | JGI IMG/M metagenome (GOLD analysis project Ga0105107, IMG submission 79335) | Freshwater sediment microbial communities from Prairie Pothole Lake near Jamestown, North Dakota, USA - PPLs Lake P8 Core (1) Depth... | ecosystem: Environmental > Aquatic > Freshwater >...
CGCCGGGGCAGCCCACGCCATGGCCGAGCTCTACGACCTGCAGCACGCCGCGGCCGAGGTCTGCCTGATGCCCGACGCCGAGACCGGCGAGCCGATCAACGTGAGCCACATCATCCCGCGCTCCCGCGCCGACATCGAGAAACGTCACGCCTGCCTCGAGAAGCACGCCGAGTTCACCGTCGGGCTGCTGGGGCGCTCGCCCGACTACCTGAACGTCACGTTCGCGGGCTTCGCGGGACGCGCTGACGAGTGGGGCGTGAACGGCAATGAGGAAGGAGCCGCGAACCTCGTCGCCTACCAGAAGGAGATGGCGCGGCGCGACCTCTCGCTCACCCACACCATCATCAACCCGACCGTGGACAAGGCGAAGGGGGACGTGCCCCAGGGCGGCGACGACGACGTGGTGCTGCACAAGGTCGCCGACACGGAGCACGGAATCGTCGTACGCGGCGCGAAGATCCTGGCGACGCTGGCGCCCTTCTCCGATGACCTCGCCGTCTACCCGGCGCACCCGCTCGGGCCGGGCGCCGAGAAGTACGCGCTCTCGTTCTCGATCCCGATGGCGACGCCCGGGCTCAAGTTCCTGTGCCGCGACAGCTGCAGCCAGCCGACGAACACCTTCGACCACCCGCTCTCGAGCCGCTTCGACGAGCAGGACGCGTTCGTGATCTTCGACGACGTCGAGATCCCGCGCGAGCGGCTCTTCCTCGACGGAAACCTCGAGGTCTACAACCTGGTGATGCGGACGGGCTGGTACCCGAACATCATGCAGCAGACGACGATCCGCGCGCAGACGAAGCTCGAGTTCGCCTGGGGCATCGCGGCGCGCATGGTCGAGGCGATCGGCGCCATGAACCCCACGAGCATGCAGCTCCTGGGAGAGATCTGGTCGTACGCGGAGCTCACGCGCGCGGGCATCCGCGCGGCGGAGCAGGACGCGCACGAGTGGGGCAACGGCGTCTGGTTCCCCGACGGCCGCCCCTTCACGGCGTTGCGACCGCTCCTGCCCGTGTGGTTCCCGCGCGTGAACGAGATCATCCGCCTCCTCGGCTCCCACAACGTGCTGGCGGCGCCGACCGCCGCGCAGCTCGGGGACGCGAGCCTGAAGCCGCTGGTCGAGCGCTACCTGCGCGGCGCGAACGGCGTCGACGCCAAGACGCGCGCGCGCATCTGCCGCCTCGCCTGGGACTTCGCGGGCACCTCGCTCGCGAGCCGCAACGAGCAGTACGAGCGCTTCTACCTGACGTCGAGCGCGCGGAACTTCCAGATGGCACAGGGCCTGGCCGCGCCGGAACGCGCGCAGCGCCTGGTCGACCGCTTCCTGCAGGAGGAGATCCGATGTCCGATGTCGTGAAGGTCGCCGGCGTCGAGGTCTCGACGGGCCATTGGATCGGCGGCGAGCGCGTCGGCAGCGCGCAGACGTTCCCCGTGCTGTCGCCGATCGACGGCTCCCACCTGGCCGACGTCGCCGCGGGCGGCGAGGCCGAGGTCGACGCCGCCGTCGCCGCCGCGCGCCGGGCGTTCCCGGCCTGGGCCGCCCTCGGGCCCGAAGGGCGCGCGCCCATCCTTCGTCGCTTCGCCGACGGCCTCCTCGCCCGCGCGAAGGAGCTCGCAGCGGTCGAGACCGAGGACAACGGCTCGCTCCTCGCGGGCAACCTGCACCGGGTCGTGCCGCGCGCCGCGCAGAACCTCTCGTTCTTCGCCGACCACGCGCTCACGCTCGGCGAACACACGATCGACTCGCCCGAGGTGGTGAACCAGGTGCGCTTCGAGCCCGCGGGCGTCGCAGCGCTCGTCACGCCCTGGAACGCGCCGCTCATGCTGACGACCTGGAAGGTCGGTCCCGCCCTCGCGGCAGGCGACACGGTGGTCGTGAAGCCGCCGGAGTGGGCGCCGCTCACCTGCTCGCTCCTCGCCGACGTCGGGCGCGCTGCAGGTCTTCCGCCCGGCGTGCTGAACGTGGTGCAGGGGATCGGCGAAGACGCCGGCGCCGCCCTGACACGACACGGCGACGCAGACCGGATCAGCTTCACGGGCTCGCCCGAGACCGCGCGCCTGATCGGCGAGGCCGCCGCCGAGACGCTCACGCCCGTGAGCTTCGAGCTCGGCGGCAAGTCGCCGCTCCTGGTCTTCGCCGACGCCGATCTCGACGCCGCGGCCCAGACCGTTGCCGGCCAGTACCTGAACGCGGGCCAGGTCTGCCTCGCCGGCACGCGCATCCTGGTCGACGCGACGATCGCGGAGCCATTCCTCGACAAGGTGCGGGCGGCCGCGGCGAAGATGACCGTCGGCGATCCGCGCGAGGCGGCGACCCGCGTCGGCCCCCTGATCCATCCCGAGCACTTCGCGCGGGTCGCGGGCTTCGTCGAGCGGGCGCGCGCAGCGGGCGCGAAGGCGCTCTTCGGTGGCGCGCCCGACCCGCGCGGCGGCCTCTACTTCGCGCCCACGTTGTTCGCCGGCGTGCGCCAGGAGATGGAGATCGTGCAGCGCGAGGTCTTCGGCCCCGTGCTCACGTGGCAGACCTTCCGCGACGAGGCCGAGGCGGTCGAGCTCGCGAACGGCACGCGCTACGGCCTCGCGGCGACGCTCTTCACGGGCGACGCGGCGCGCGCCGAGCGCGTCTCCGCACAGCTCGTCGCCGGCACGGTCTGGGTGAATTGCTTCTTCGTGCGCGAGCTCGCGGCGCCATTCGGCGGCGCGCGCGAGTCGGGGATCGGCCGCGAAGGCGGCACCTGGAGCTTCGACTTCTTCTGCGACGTCAAGAACGTGGCGACCCGCAAGGGCGGGTTTGCGAAGGGAGAGCGCAATGGGTGAGATCGTCGCGGCCGCGATCTTCGGCCACCAGCCGAGCATCATGGCGCCGGAAGCGATGCGGAAGGCGATGGGACGTGGCACCGACACGACCCTGGTCGCGCCGGGCATGAAGAACCTGCGCGACGCCCTCGACGCCGCGCGCGCCGACACGCTGGTGGTCTTCGACACCCATTGGTTCACGACGATCGAGCACGTCGTCGCGGGGGCCGCCCGGTTCCGCGGGATCTATACCTCCGAAGAGCTCCCGACGCTGATCACGGACTACGCATTCGACTATCCCGGTGCGCCCGCGTTGGCCGAGAGCGTGGCGGCCGTCGCGAAGGAGCGCGGTCTGCGCCTCACGAACGCGACCAGCCCGCACATGGCGCAGCACTACCCGACCCTGAACGTCGTGCACCACCTCCACCGCGGCGAGAAGGTGCTGAGCGTCGGCACCTGCCAGACGGCCGAGCCGCACAACTTCCTGGATCTCGGCGCCTGCCTGGCGGAGGCGATCGCGCGCCTGCCCGACGGGCGCATCGCGCTCGTCGGGAGCGGCGGCATGAGCCATCGCTTCTGGCCCATGGACGTGATCCTCCAGCATGGGACCTTCCATACCGACGACCTGATCTCGCCCGAGGCCCGCGACATCGACCTGCGCATCCTCGGGCTCTGGCGCGACGGCCATCACGCGGCGGTGCTGGATCTCCTGCCCGAGTACCAGCGCTTCCATCCCGAAGGCTTCTTCGCCCACTACCTGACCCTGATCGGGGCGATCGGCGGACGCGACTGCAAGGCGCCCGGCCGCCAGCTCTCGGAGTACGAGAATGCCGTCGGCACCGGCCAGGTCCACGTCTGGTTCGAGCTCGGGCGCTGAGCGGCCCGCGGAAGACACAGGAGAACGACATGATCCTCCGAGGATGGACCCTTCCCCAGACGCCGAGCGGCCGCGCCGCCACCGTGCCGCCGCCGCCCTGGCACTACTCGGGCGACCTGATCGCCGTGGAGTTCGCGGCGGACCCCGCACGCGTGGCCGAGCTTGCGCCGCCCGGCTTCGAGCCCAGTGGCGACGGGGGCTGCAGCTTCTGCTTCGCCGACTGGGCCTCGGCGGCCGACCAGGACCCGCGCGTCAAAGCCGACCCGGCGAAGGGTCAGTACAAGGAGGCATACGTCGTCCTCCACGGCCGCTTCGAGGGCCGGCCCGCGGGCCGCGTGCCGTACATCTGGGTGGACTCCGAGCTCTCGCTGCTGCGCGGCCTGATCCAGGGCTTCCCGAAGAAGCTCGGTGTGATCGAGATGACCCGCGCCGTCGAGATCGGAAAGGGCGGCGCGCGCAAGGCGCCGGGCGAGCGCTTCACGGCCCACGTCTCGAGCCTCGGCCGCCGTCTCGCGACCGTTTCGGTCACGCTCGAGGACTCGCCGACGGGCGCCTTCCCTGGCGGCGGCGGGCCGCTGATCCACACGCGACTCTGGCCCTCCCTCGAAGGCGAGACGCCGGCGATCCACGAGCTGTCGCTCGTCAGCGTCGCCGACGTCGAGTTCGGGACCTTCTGGCGCGGCAAGGCGCAGCTCGAGCTCGGAGGCTCCGAGTTCGAGGAGCTCGACCTGCTCGCGCCCCGCTCGGTCGGTCCGGGCTGGGTCTATCCGATGGCGTTCAGCGTGACGGGCGGCAAGACGCTGCCCCTCGGAGGCGCGCGATGAGCGTGCTCGACGGCCCGCGCCAGGAGATCCGGCGCATCCTCCACGAAGGCGTCGCGTACTGGGTGACGTGCCAGGGCGACGAGCTCGTCCTCGGCGACGGCCGCCGCGTGCGCGAGGCCGACGCGACCCATCTCGCGCCCTGCGAGCCCACGAAGATCCTGTGCGTGCACCTGAACTACGAGTCGCGCCGCGTCGAGTTCCAGGCGCCGGAGCTCGTGACGCCGACCTACTTCCAGAAGCCCACCACGGCGCTGAACGCCCACAAGGGCACGCTCTGCCGGCCGGCGAACACGCAGTACCTGAACTACGAGGGCGAGGTCGCCGCCGTGGTCGGCCGCCCGATGCGGAACGTCGCGCCCGCCGACGTGTGGGATCACCTCGCGGGCTTCGCGCCTGCGAACGACGTGGGAAGCCAGGACTTCCGCGACACCGACGCCGGATCGATGCTGCGGGTGAAGGGCCAGGACGGCTTCTGTCCGATCGGCCCCGGCCTCGTGCGCGGAGTGGACGTGCGCGAGAGCGTGCTGCGCACATACTCGAACGGGAAGCTGGTGCAGGAGGGCAAGATCGCCGAGATGACCTTCGGCATCGACTACCTGCTCGCGGACCTCTGCCGACACATCACGCTGCTGCCCGGCGACGTGGTGCTGACCGGCACGCCCGCGAACTCGCGGCCGATGCAGGTGGGCGACGTGGTCGAGGTCGAGGTCACGGGCCTCGGCCGACTCACGAATCGCGTGGTCGAGATCCCGGCGCCGCTCCACGCCATCGGCCACCAGCCGACGGACAGCAACGCTGTGCGCGCCGTCGCGCTGGGCAGCGACTCGGGGCTCCGCCGCGAGCGCGGCAGCGGCTCGCGCTGATCCTCTCGGCGGCGGCAACCCAGCCGCTGCATCTGCTCAGGGCCTGGGCGGCGGTCGCCTGCACTGGCGGCACGCTCGTGCCGCCTTCCTACCCGCCTGCGCTGCCTCCGGCACGGGCGCGCAGCCCCGTGCACAGGCACGACTCTTGAACAATCCGGCGACGGGTCCACCTCCAACGGCGGAGTGAGGGATCCGAGGCCGGTGCCGGGGAGGCGCCGGCCGCGGACAACGGCGTCCGATCGAGCGCGCGCGGGGCGCGCTCGGTCGGGCGCCTTTCGTTTTTCGGGGACACGCTCACGTGACACGCCGACTCGTCGCCATGCTGATCTTCCTGCTCGCGTTCGCACCCGTGGCGGCGGGCGCGCCGCCGGCTCTCGAGAAGGACGAGCTCAAGCTCGGCTTCATCAAGCTCACCGATTGCGCGCCGCTCGTGATCGCCAAGGAGAAAGGCTTCTTCGAAGAGGAGGGCCTCTTCGTCACGCTCGAGGCGCAGGCGAACTGGAAGATCCTGCTCGACCGCGTGATCGGCGGCGAGCTCGACGGCGCCCACATGCTGGCGGGGCAGCCGATCGCAGCCTCGATCGGAATCGGCACCAAGGCCGACGTGGTGACCGCCGTGAGCCTCGATCGCAACGGCAACGCGATCACGGTCTCGAACGAGGTGTGGGCTGCGATGAAGGCGGCCGACCCGACGCTCGCGAAGCCGAAGCCGTCGCATCCGATCTCCGCCAGGGCGCTGCACCCGGTGGCCGAGGCCGCCCGGGCGAAGGGCGAGCCGCTGCGAATGGGCATGGTGTTCCCGGTCTCGACCCACAACTACGAGCTCCGCTACTGGCTCGCTGCCGGCGGAATCCATCCCGGCCTCTACACGCCCGCGGATACCACTGGCACGAAGGACGCGGAGATCCTGCTGTCGGTGACGCCGCCGCCGCAGATGCCGGCGACGCTCGAGCAGGGGACGATCCAGGGCTACGCGGTCGGCGAGCCCTGGAACCAGCAGGCGGTCTTCAAGGGCATCGGCGTGCCCGTCATCACCGACGTCGAGATCTGGAAGGACAACCCGGAGAAGGTGCTCGGTGTCACCGGCGCCTGGGCCGCGGCGAATCCCGAGACCCACGTCGCGCTGGTGAAGGCGATCGTGCGCGCGGGCAAATGGCTCGACGCGAGCCCCGAGAACCGTCGCGAAGCGGTGAAGATCCTGTCGCGGCCGGAGTACGTCGGCGCCGACGAAGCGGTGATCGCGAACAGCATGACCGGGACCTTCGAGTACGAGAAGGGCGACCGGCGCGCGCTTCCCGACTTCAACGTCTTCTTCGCGAACGGCGCGACCTACCCCTACTACAGCGATGCCATCTGGTACCTGACGCAGATGCGGCGCTGGGGCCAGATCGGCGAAGCCAAGCCCGACGCCTGGTACCAGGAGACCGCGCGCACGGTCTACCGCCCCGAGGTCTGGCGCGAGGCCGCCAAGCGGCTGGTCGCCGAGGGACACCTGCAAGCGTCGGACGTTCCCGAGACCGACGGCTTCCGCCCGGTCGACCACGGCTTCCTCGACGGCGTCGCCTACGACGGCCGCAAGCCCAACGACTACCTGCGCAGCCTCGCGATCGGTCTCAAGGACTGAGAAGGAGCCAGGAATGGCGGCGAAGCAACGCGTGATCCGTGCCCTCGAGCTTTCGGGGCTCGAGCTCTTCGTTCCGGTGGTGAAGCTCGTCGCGCGCGACGAGCCCGCCGAGCAGCTCCGCGCGCTCGGCTTCGCGCTCGGCGTGCCGGCCCTCGCGCTGGCGCTCTTCCTCGGCGTCTGGTCGGGCGCAGCGTCGCGCATCGAGGCGAGCATCGGCGCGGTGCCGGGACCGAGCGCCGTGCTCGAGGCCGCGCGCGGGCTCGTGGCCGACCACGTCGCCGAGCGCGCGAAGCAGCGCGCGTTCGAGGAGCGCATGGCCGTCGCCGAAGCAAAGGCGGAGGCCGAAGGCCGTCCCTGGAAGCAGCGCCGATACGCCGGCAGCCCGACCTACTTCGACCAGATCGCGACCAGCTTGAAGACGGTCTTCGCGGGCTTCCTGCTCGCGTCCCTCGTGGCGGTTCCCCTCGGCATCCTGTGCGGCACGAGCGCCACGATCTACGCGGCGATGAACCCCTTGATCCAGCTCTTCAAGCCGGTCTCGCCTCTCGCCTGGCTGCCGATCGTCATGATCCTCGTGAGCTCGCTCTACACCGCGAGCGATCCGCTCTTCCCGAAGTCGTTCGTGAGCTCGTCCATCACCGTCGCGCTCTGCTCGCTCTGGCCGACGCTCGTGAACACCGCCGTCGGCGTGGCCTCGATCGACAAGGACCACCTGAACGTGGCGCGCGTGCTGAAGCTGCCGTGGACGACGCGCATCCGGCGGATCGTGATCCCGGCGTCGCTCCCGTACATCTTCACGGGCCTGCGGCTCTCGCTCGGCGTCGGCTGGATGGTGCTGATCGCCGCCGAGATGCTCTCCCAGAACCCGGGCCTCGGAAAATTCGTCTGGGACATGTTCCAGAACGGAAGCTCCGACACGCTCGCGCGCATCCTGGTCGCGGTCTTCACGATCGGCCTGATCGGCTTCGCCCTCGATCGAACCATGGTCGCCCTGCAGCGGCTCGTGAGCCACGACGCCCATGCGTGACCCGGCAAAGCCGCCCTTCCTCGCGCTCCGCGGCGTGTCGAAATCCTTCGGCCACGGCGCGAAGCGCACGGAGATCCTGCGCGACGTCGAGCTCGAGATCTCCGAAGGAGAGCTCGTCGCGATCGTCGGCTTCTCGGGCAGCGGCAAGACGACGCTCGTGAGCCTGATCGCGGGCCTGCTCGCGCCCGACGGCGGCACGATCGCCCTGCGCGGCGCGCCCGTGCGCGGGCCCGGCCCCGACCGCGGCGTCGTGTTCCAGAGCTACGCGCTCCTGCCCTGGCTCACGGTGCAGGGCAACGTGCAGCTCGCGGTGGACGCCGTGCACCGCGACTGGCCCCGCGCGCGCCGGCGCGCCGAGGCGATGCGCTTCGTCGAGCTCGTGGGCCTCGCGCACGCTGCGGCGAAGCGGCCGAGCGAGCTCTCGGGCGGAATGCGCCAGCGCGTGGCCGTCGCGCGCGCGCTGGCGATGGATCCCGAGATCCTGCTCCTCGACGAGCCCCTCGGCGCTCTCGACGCGCTCACGCGCGCGACGCTCCAGGGCGAGATCGAGCGCATCTGGCGCGCGCAGCGCAAGACCGTCGTGCTGGTGACGAACGACGTCGACGAGGCGCTCGTCCTCGCCGACCGCATCGTGCCGCTGAAGCCCGGCCCCGGCGCGACGCTCGGGCCGAGCTTCGACGTGCGGCTCGCGCGCCCCCGCGATCGCGCGGCCCTGAACCACGACCTCACCTTCAAGAAGCTCCGCAACGAGGTCACGAGCTACCTGCTCGAGCTCGCCGCGCGGCGCACCACGGGCGCGCCGGGCGGCGGCCCTGCGCTGCCCGCGCTCGAGCCCCTCGACCTGCGCCGCGGCGCGCCGCGGGGCGCGGCATGAGCGGCTTCCTCGAGCTCTTCAACCTGGGCAAGACCTTCGCGACGCCCCACGGCTCCTTCGTGGCGGTCGAGGGCTTCGACCTCGAGCTCGCGCGCGGCGAGTTCGTGGCGCTGATCGGCCACTCGGGCTGTGGCAAGTCCACCGTGCTCTCGATGGTCGCGGGCCTCGCCGATCCGACGGACGGCGGCATCGTGCTCGACGGTCGCGAGATCGACGGCCCCGGCCCCGATCGCGGCGTGGTGTTCCAGTCGCCGTCGCTCCTGCCGTGGCTCACGGCGCTCGAGAACGTGCGCCTCGGCGTCGATCGCGTCTTCGCCCACGGCACCCGCGCCGAGCGGCGTCAGATCGCGGAGCATCATCTCTGGCAGGTCGGGCTCGGCGACGTGCTCGAGAAGCGGCCGGGCGAGCTCAGCCAGGGCCAGCGCCAGCGCGTCGGCATCGCGCGCGCCTTCGCCCTTGCGCCCAAGCTGCTGCTCCTCGACGAGCCCTTCGGGATGCTCGACTCGCTGACGCGCATGGAGCTGCAGGAGGTGCTGGTCGCCCTCCTCGCGCGCACGGGCACCACGGCGCTCATGGTGACGCACGACGTGGACGAGGCGCTCTTCCTCTCGGACCGCGTCGCGATGATGACGAAGGGCCCGCGCGCGCGGGTCGGCGAGCTGCTCTCGGTGGATCTCCCGCGGCCGCGCGAGCGCGCGGCGGTGCTCGAGCATCCCGACTACTACCGCTACCGCGAGCGCCTGATCGCCTTCCTCGAGGAGCAGGAGCGCGATCCGGGAGCGAGCGCCGACGGCGCGCTCGCCCGCGAGGCCGCCTCCCAAGCGGCGGTGGCATGAGCGCGAGCCCGGCGAGGATCGAGACGCGCTCGGTCTGCAGCTACTGCGGCGTCGGCTGCGGCGTGGTGATCGAGAGCGCGGGCGAGCGCGTGCTCGGCGTGCGCGGCGACGAGCAGCACCCCGCGAATCGCGGACAGCTCTGCTCGAAGGGCCGTGAGCTGCACGAGACGGTTCACCTGCCCGACCGCCTGCTCCGGCCCCTCGCGCGCGCGGGCAAGGGCGGCTCGCTCCGCCCCGTGCGCTTCGACGACGCGATCGACCACGTCGCGCGCCAGATCGCGCGCGCCCTCGTACGCCGCGGCCCCGATGCCCTGGGCTTCCACCTCTCGGGCCAGCTCCTGACCGAGGACTACTACGTCTTCCACAAGCTCGCGCGCGGCTTCCTCGGCACGAGCCAGATCGACTCGAACTCGCGCCTCTGCATGTCGACCGCCGTCGCCGGCTACCAGCGCGCCTTCGGCGCAGACGGGCCGCCCTGCAGCTACGAGGATCTCGAGCGCGCCGATCTCGTGCTCGTGGTCGGCGGGAACCCGGCGTGGTGTCATCCGATCCTGTGGCGGCGCTTCGAGCAGGCGCGCCAGGCGGCGGGCGAGTCGCGGGCGAAGCTCGTCGTGCTCGACCCGCGCCGCACCGCCACGGCGAGCGACGCCGACCTCCACGTGCCGCTCCGGCCGGGA
>Ga0105107_10003556_pt1 | contig 10392 bp, 10 predicted proteins | sample PPLLaktember2015_6_FD_79335 | JGI IMG/M metagenome (GOLD analysis project Ga0105107, IMG submission 79335) | Freshwater sediment microbial communities from Prairie Pothole Lake near Jamestown, North Dakota, USA - PPLs Lake P8 Core (1) Depth... | ecosystem: Environmental > Aquatic > Freshwater >...
CAGCAGGAATGTACATGAGACCAGGACAGCACCTGGTACCTCACTGCATCGAAAATGTGTTGTATCAGGTTTTTCGCTAACTAGGGTCGACATAAAGCTGTCCGCGCACTCGCTGAAAGTCTGGGTGATGGCCGCCTGGTCGTCATAATGCACATAGCCGATATTATAGCGTCTTCTCTTGAGCGTCGACATCCAATCCAGAGTGACTCGCCGGCGCCTCTTGCATGTCCGTCAAACCGGCAGGCACAATAGGCCTATCGACAAACATGAAGTCCTATCGCGAAGAACTCTGGTTTGAGACGAAGACCAGACGGGCCTACCTGAATATCACGCCACAGATCGAGGCATTGGTCAAGAAGAGTGGGGTCCGGGAGGGCCTGGTATTGGTCAACGCGATGCATATTACCGCGAGTGTGTATATCAACGACGATGAGCCAGGTCTGTTGCAAGACTATGACGAGTTTCTGGAACGACTTGCTCCTCATGAGGCCCGTTACCGGCACAACAATACAGGTGAAGATAACGGAGATGCACATCTGAAGCGACAAGTCATGGGACGAGAAGTTGTGGTGGCGATCACGGAGGGCGTACTCGATTTCGGCCCATGGGAACAGATTTTCTACGGAGAGTTCGATGGGTGTCGCCGGAAGCGCGTCCTGGTGAAGATCATCGGGGACTAGAGCCGGTATCGAACAGCGGTGTACCTGAGTCACGCGTACGAGGAATCGTTGGGACGCTTGCATGGGTATGAAAAGTTTGGCAACATTGACTCTGAGGTTTGGAGCGATCTTTTTCAGTTCGTGTTGTAGGGAGTTGCGATGTTAGCCTGGTCTCGTCCTGATCCACTCACCCGCGATCTTATCCATCTCATCAATGCTCGTCGGCACGATCATGGCGATACGGATGATGCCATCGATACCCTGCAAGCATTTCTTGAACAGGGACGTGAACACGATCTTCTGACGGTGCTTGCTGCGCTCGACGAAGAAATGGCGGAATGGTTGTTCGATCTCGTGGCAGAGGCGAGTTGCACCCTGCTTCTGGATGGGGCGAATGATGAAAAGCCAACTTACGCGACGATCGCGGCCTTGGAGTTACCTCTGCAGGCGAACCTGACTTCTCCGCTCAAGCTCAAGATCGATCCCATTGCGACCGCTGATCTCCTGCATCGGAATCTGCAACTTCCTGCCGGAACAGTCGTTCGTGTCGAGTCGCGACTTTTGACTGATGCCACATTAGAGATGTTGAACCTTCAGATGTTCCATGACCACCTGGTGACGGTCGCCGATTCACGGCGTGCACAGTCGGTGGCGGCCCGGCTTCTTCCTCCTGTTGAGAACACCGCGTTTCTCTTGTTTGAACTGTTGGGGGCACCAGACCCTGGGTTGCCCGACTCGTGGGAAGACCATCAGCGTCGAGAAATTCTCGACGGCCTGGTCAAGCAATGTCCGGAATTAGCCTGCGCGCCGGATACGATCGAGGCACCGGTGTATGCTGCCTATGCCATGTTTGACGCACAGAATGCGGTACGGCTGCATCACTTGGCCGATGAAACCGCTGCCGTGTGGAGAGAGCTGGATCCGCTGGTGAGGTCCCGCACCATCGTGCATCTCCATACGCAATGTGGTAACGGGGTGTATATGCCTGTGTGGACCGACCTGTTCGATCCGGAGCTCCCGGAAGAGCACGGCCCGGTCTGGACTTCTCCCGACGTCTGGGTCTTTACGGCTGATCTGCCGATTGAATGGCCTGGTGAAATGTTAACCAATCGGTTACTGGCAGAAGGCTGCACCCGGTTCGAGAATCATATCGTCGAAACCCCGGACAACTAACTCCACCTCCTCTTGTCCTTGCCTTGAGGCTCCCTCCTTCACACACGTGCTTCGGTCAACAAGAACCCTTTGCTAAAAACCTCCGTTTCGGTGATTTTCTGGTAGCTTTATTTTATCCTCATCTGGATGAAAACGATCAATGCCAAGGAACGATCAGGAAAAACCGCCGCGAGTATCGTGACGGTCGCCGGATTGATCTTAGTCTGGACAATCGTATGGGCCAACTTTCCCTCTAAAGAAGAGCTGCTGTCGGCTCAATCAGGGACATCCTCTGTGGAAGCCTCGCAGGTTCCTGCTCTCGATTTGACGATCCCCGGCGTATCCAGTCAGCCAGCCACCAACGCGGCTGGAGCCGGAGAGGCGGCGTCTGTGACGACTCTTGGTGGGTTATCAGTTCCACGCGACAGTCGTGCCAGACAAATTTCGGAGGTAAAGTGTGACGCAGAGGTTCAACAATACTGTCCTGACTCTCTTTCTGGAGAAGATCGCCGCCATTGTGTGATGCAGCGATTCAAGCGATTAGCTCCGACTTGTCAACAGATCATGCAGCAGCGATTGGTGCGTTGGAAAGAAGCCGATGGGTACAAGTTGTCTTGTGCCGTAGACGTGAAACGCCTCTGTCGGACGGTTCCGTCCGGGGATGGCCGCATGCTGCAGTGCTTGCAGGAGCATGAGCAGGATCTTTCAGAAGCCTGCTACCAAACCTTGCCCAAGGGGAGGCTCCAGACGCGGAACTAAAATGCTTCACGGAGAATAAGAAGAGCCGTCAGCCTTCCCTTACGCGGCCAATCCTTCGACGCAGGAGCGGAGTTCTAGTGCGAACTCGTTGGCGCGACGATACCGGTGGACGGGGTCCTTATGGAGCGCGCGATCCAGGACATTCTTGAGGATGGATGGCAAGCCTGGTCTGATCGCTTTCAGACTGGGATGGGGTGTGTGGGCGATGGCAAACAGCAAGGCTGAAACGTTGTCGGCCACGAACGGTGGACGGCCGGTCAGCAGTTCAAACATCACAACAGCAAGAGAGAAAATATCGGAACGTCCGTCCACCTTTTTCCCGGCGATCTGCTCCGGCGACATATACGTGGGCGTTCCCATGACGATATTCGTCTGAGTCTTTGACGAAGTCGCCATCTTGGCGATGCCGAAGTCCATGATTTTTACGACCTCGTCGTCTTTGAGCATGATATTGGCTGGTTTGATATCTCGATGTACGACGCCTTGCTGGTGGGCATAATCCATCGCCTCGGCGACAGTCGCCACGATCGGCAGCACTTTCTGGAACGGCATCAGATTCGGTTTTCTTGACCAGTCTTTCAGCGTCGTTCCTTGAAGCAGCTCCATCGCGATGTACCCGAGGTCATGTTCTTCTCCGGCATCGAAAATCGTCACAATGTTTCGATGAGATAAGCGTCCCGTCGACTCGGCTTCTCGGAAGAACCTCGCCTTCACGTCTTGAAGTTTGTCGACCTCGTCGATTTCATTAAGCTGCATTGTTTTGATCGCCACAAACCGTTGGATCGTCGGATCTTTTCCAAGGTATACCACCCCCATTGATCCCCGTCCCAACTCCTTCAGGACCTTATATCGACCGAGCATGGCGGGAGGTCCGTTCGGTGCAGCTTGGATATCTAACCTGGTCTCTTGCTCGACGCTTTCTTCTTCTGAATGAATTTCGTCGGTTTCCTCGATCGGCGTTGCCGATTCTTTGCGCCGGGTCGATGTGGGCGCCTTCGATAAAAATCTGTGGAGCGCGTCAATATTCAACAGCCAAGCAGCGGTGATCCAGAGGCCAATGAATGCCAGGAACGCGGCGTATGTAAGTGTATAATGTGCGGAGCCGAGTTGGCTGATCAGTGACTGTCCGACAATCCGGAAGGTCTTGTCTGCTGCGATCACAATAAGCAGAGTCGTAATAGGTAAAACCAGCGTTCGCAGAAACGAAAATCCGCGTCCGTTATTCGGCATGTGTCGGAAGGCACGGAGTGATAGCAAACCAAGCAGAGCCAGCCCGGCTGCTGCAACAATGAGGCGGATGGTATGCGCGCCGTTGAGTCCGAACAGGGTCAGAGGGAACGACTGTGCGCCGGGCAATTTGCTTAAAATGGGACCCGCAAAAAGCGCGAGGAGCGCGGCCAGAAAATATTGAAAGGCCCAGCTAGGCGTGTTGGTCATGGGCGACAAGATCCGAAGACCTCCAAAGTCTAGCGGATACTAAAGAGGAGTCAATGGAACGGAGAAAATAGGCAGAGGACGAGGTCTTATTCTCGGGCCGCTAGGTCTTTCATCTTCGGAAGTAAGGAAGTCGGAATATGGAGGGATCCCTTGCCGATGCCGACTTCAATGTCGGGTTTGGTGAGGCCATGAAAATCGCTGCCACCGGTCACGAGCAGGCCGAGTTGTTGAGCGAGACTCAGATATTCTCGGGTCTGCCGTGCAGCATGGGTGCTGTAGTAGACTTCCACGCCATCGAGTCCGTCCGCTTTGAGCTGGCGAACCAACTCGATAAGCGATTGATCTGTACACCTCACCCAGGTCGGATGAGCCAGGACAGCGAGTCCTCGCGCTGCCTTGATCCAGTGAATGGCTTCGGCGGGGCTTGGGAGATCACGAGGCACGTAGGCCGGTTTCCCGTCGGCCAGAAATCGATCGAAGGCCTCCTTGGCTGATGTAACGACTCCTTTATCCATGAGGGCACGAGCAATGTGTGGTCTACCGACTGAGTCGCTCCCGGCCAGCGCACGAACTTCATCGTAGGTGAGATCGATACCGAGACTTTGTAGCCGTTCGACGATTTTGGGATTGCGACGATGGCGACTGTCTCGCAAGGTCTTGAGCCGCTCATTCAAGCGAGTGTCTTGCCAATCGAGAAAGTATCCAAGAATATGTAACTCGGAATTCCCGAGGATCGAGCTGATCTCGACTCCAGGGATGACCTCGATGCCTAACGCCTCTCCGGCGGCGCTTGCTTCTACGAGACCGGTCGTGATGTCGTGATCAGTAATCGCCAGGGCCGTGACTCCAGCTTGGTGTGCCAGTCCAACCACCTCCGTCGGTGTACAGCTTCCATCAGAGTGAGTAGTGTGGAGGTGTAAGTCCAAGCGGCTCATAACGAAATCTCAGTCGCTAGAGGCTTCCGTGCAACAAGTTGTGCGGTATAGACCGATTCCCCACCGCGATGGCCTTCGTGAGCCCCTTCATCGTAATGCACGATACGAAGACCAGAGCTGAGGTCGATGAGTTCGTTGTGCGCAAGGCAAAGCTCTTTCCGTTTGGGGTGCTGATGCTGGAAGTGATTATCGATCAGGAACGTTTCATACAGCAACACACCGCCGGGTCTCAGTGCATCAATCAGGTAAGGAAAGAGTGGACGAGCCAGATAAAAGAACACGAGTATGACATCGTAGGCCTCTTGCCCGATATTCGGCTTACTCGGCGGAGGTGGTTCCAGATCCATCATCTGTGTTGTGACTTCTGTGAGGCTTCGCGCATGAGCCGTTGACGACAGCTGCGCGAGCGCCTGGACATCGTGATCAATCGCGTCAACCTGGTAGCCCTGTGAGGCAAGAAACAGCGCGTGACGCCCGGTGCCGGATGCGACATCGAGGACCTTGCCTTTGGGAAGACGAGGAAGCTGCTGGACAAGAAAATGGGAAGGCGATGGATTTGCGCGAAGCAGTGTGTGCGCCTGCCTGGTACGCTCTAGGGTGATACCGACCGATTTAGTCACATGGGAGATTGGGGGGTGAAGCTTTCGGAGCCAGAGCTTCGCGCGATCGACCGAAAATTCATCGAAGAGAGCGGTCAGAAACCGTTCAGCCATGGCCTCCAATAGATGAGAATCTTGACCGGTTCCAAGTTCTATCATGCGCCGCGCCACTGACGCATAGTCGACCGTTTGCCTAAGGTCGTCGGAGAGTCCTGCCGGCTCAAGTCGACAATCCAATTCCAGATCGACGGCTAATGGCTGTGGACGTGCTCGTTCTTCGGGCGTCACGCCACAGCGACCGCGAAATTCAAGTTGCTCGATGATGATCTGTCCGCCCATCGGGGCATTGTCGGAGATCGTCTTTCGGCCTGTCAAGCGAGAGTCGTGGAGGGAGAGCGGATGTAAGGTGGAAAGTGCCGAGCTGGCGGGTTACACAAAGTATCGGCTCGTATCGAAGTTGTATTCGGTGGTGTCGACCAGTCGGATAATACTGCGCCGGTAGGCTCCGACATCGTCCTTTTCGGTGAGATCCAGCTCTTCGCCATTTTCAATCGGCGCACCCTGTCGGTCGGTAATGACTTTAACAAGCGGGCGCTCCGCGTCGGATTTGTTCATGGCCGGCTTAAGAACCACGGCGAGTTCTTCAGTGTCTAACACGACCAGGCTTCCGATCGGAACGATCCCGACGCAATTGACGAATAGCTTGAGGAGGGTGGCATCAAAACTCTTTCCCGACTTCGAGAACATCATATTCAAGACTTTCGACGGCGACATCGGCTCCCGCCGATACACACGGGACGACGTCATCGCGTCATAGCAATCGGCGATCATGAGAATGCGACCGGTCAGCGACAGCTTCCAGGGTGTTTTCAGTTTGGGATAACCCGAATAATCTAGATTCATGTGGTGCTCAAACGAAGCCGCCGCCATGCGCGCCGGAAGATTTGTGATGCCACGCAGTTGAGTCAGACTTAAGACTCCTTCAGTCGGGTGGTTTCGCATCATCGTCCACTCATCCTCCGTGAACTCGCCGGGCTTGTTCAATACTTCAAGGGGAATCGAGGACTTGCCCATGTCGTGAAAGAGCGCCGCGAGTCCGAGATCCGCCAGCTCGACTTTCGGATACCCGGCACGATTGGCGAGCGCGAGCGATAAGAGAGAGACGTTCACGGAATGGTTGTGCGTGTATTGATCGTGACAGCGAAGGGTTGTGAGGCCGAGGAGCGTCGATTCATCCTGCATCATGAGGTCGATGATGTTCTGGATCGCTCGTTTGGCTTGCTTGAAGTTAAGGGTGCCTCCGTCGCGGACAGACTGGGTCAAGGTTCCGACAGCGCCGGCAGCCTTTCCGTACGCCGTCTTACACTGTGCCTTATGATGGAGCTTCGCGCCGGCCTCGGTTCCTGGACCTTGACCGCCGTCTGATCCCGAAGTGTCTTCTCTGATGGTCAGTTCACGAGGATCTTCAAGCTGAATGTTGGTGACGTCACGGCTTTTGAGTTCATGCCGAAAGTCTGTCAGTGCTTTGGTGGCAGGGTCGAGTGTAACGAAGAGATACGCGAATTCGCGAAGATCCGATGATGAGGTTGCGGCGGTAAACGTCAATCCGCCGATCTTCCATTTATTCATCGTGTCGATCATGCTGGACGCGACCAGCATTTGCTGCGCGCTCACCTTCAAGTGGCGTTCTCCGAGAAAAAGGAAATCATTTTGAACTCGGAGTGTGACGGGCTGATCGTGCGCCAGGGTTTGGATCAGAGTCAGCATGGTCTCGACTGGTTTATCGAGCGCCGCATTGGTCCGTCCGTGAATCCTCGATGTTTTAATAAGTGTATTCAGCTGCGTGATAAGCTGAAAGCCCAGCATCGCGAGCTGTTGGTCGAGGATATCGCCGGCTTCGGAGCCTTGCCCGATCTTTCCGGCCAGCGATTTCTCATGCGTCAGAAGCGGTTGAGCCTGGTTGTCGGTCTGCTTTGGCTGCGCTGCCTTGGGGAGTTTCATGAGAGCTCTCCGTCTTCTATCTGCGAGACCATCTGTTTCCCTCGTTGATGCTTCTGCGATTGTGCAAGAGCCACGGTGCAAGCCTGACGAACTGCGGCGCCTCCCTTTCGTGCGCCGAGTTCCAACGCGGCGACGGCGGCGGGCGTCGCAAGCTTGCCGAGGGTTTCTGCCGCGAGCACAGCCAACTCTTCCCTTTTTTTCCTGTTGGTCCAAGCCCAGGCGGTGAAGAGATTTTGCCAGTAGGGGACGGCTTCATCCCCACACGTGGCCCGGATGGCCTGAAACATACCTCGCCGTTCACTGATGGGACGGTCCATGAAGCTGTCATCGGACAAAAGAGGAGACCACTGAGTGAACGGAACGGTATATTGGCCTGACATCAGCAGCTTGAGCGTGGCAAAGCGGACACTCTCATCTTCATCCTCGGCCAACGGAACGAGTCGAGCCCCGCTGCCGCTTGGACGAAAGAGGCCGACCGCCCGCACCACTTCCCGCCGCACCTGAGCATCCGGATACCGAGTGATTTTTTCGATCGATTCTATGAACTTTGGATTATTCCACTTAATGAAGATGGAAAGCAGATTGCGGACATAGGTCGGTCGCCGGTCCGACAGTCCACGCACTAAGAGATCAGGGTGGTCCTTTGCCAATGATGTGAGAGCTTCCACCACGATGGCCTGGTGTGCCGGAGATGTGAGGTGTGCCAGGAGAGAGCACAGGGCGGGCACTGCGTCCGGCTTCATCAGCAGAAAGATGGTCAACAATCCTTCAACGTTGGTTTCCGGACTGCGATTAAGATAGCTTTCGATGGCTTTGATACGTTCAGCGCGGCCCAATCCATCCAGTACCGAGGCCAGCTGTTGCTTATGTTCCTCACTCAGGTCTGGTCGTACGGCATCGGTTTCATGCAGCAGACCCAGCACGTTCTCCAGGACCGTCCATTTTCCTTCCCGGAGAAGAGACTCTACGATATTGCCCCACAGGCCGAACAGTTTTGTTAGTAATGCCGGGGCTTTTTCTGAAGCAAGGATCGCGGTGAGCGTATCCAGGAGATACGTGAGCCCATCTTGCTTGCTTTCTGTTTCGATTTCTTTTGTAAGTGTGGCGAGTTCTTCATCGGTGACTTCGTAGCCAACGAGTCCGGATTGGAAACGGTTCGGCTGGCTCCCACCCGTGCTCGTTGTCCCCTCGGTGCTGCCACCTCCAGACATCTGTTTGCTGCGAGTTCGTTCGCGATCCAAGAGCTCGCGAAGTGTTGACTCGGACAAACTCAGGCTGCTATCGAGCCGAATGAATCCCTCATGACCAACCGACGAGCTTGCTACCTCCTCTGCAGTCACGATGGAAATCGTCGAAAGATTCTTTCCCCAGATACGCGTGACGATATCATCATCGTCCTTGGTAGGGTCGAGTCCTCCCCATAGGGATTCCAGAAAGAAACCGAGATCCTCTTGCGTAAGACCTTGATGGAGCGTTAACTCACGAATTCCATCCGCGTAGAGCTTGAAGGCAACGCTTTCGCTCCCGCCATCCTGCTCAGCTTGATACACGACGTACTCTTTGCACATGAGCGCCGTTCGTTGGATAAGGAAGGTGAGTTTCTCATAGGTCATAAGGTGGGCTGTGAGTTCATCGAACAGCTGTTGTGAGAATTTTTGAGCGACAGGATTCGTCGAACCGTACGTCCGATTCGACTTCGCTGTTTTGTCCAAGAGCTTGAGGACACGTTTGATTGAGACGATTTCCGGGTCTTCCGCTGCCCGTGCAGCCATGGCGGCCGCGATCATCTCCTGAGCGGTCTTCATCTCCGTTGACATACGTAAGACCTACCGGCAGTTCAAGAATTCGTCAAGAAAATCGCCATTCTCCGCTATCAGGCTTGAGGGAGATGGGTATAGCGGTACCTTGTTTGGAGTCGGGGGTATCGGTAGAATCGAGCGGTATCCTGGCTGGGCCAATGGGTCTTGAGCCTTCACGTGGTGGGCATGAACCGATCGACTCTGGTGATGTGTTTTGGTGATAGCCTGACAGCGGGGTTTCAGTCACCGACTCGGGACAACCCGACCGGACGGGAGACCCCATACGGGCAATTCCTCCAGTCCTATTTGGGTGATGTGGTAGAGGTTCGAATAAGCGGCATCTGCGGTGAGTTGACGAGCGAAATGGTCACGCGATTCCGACGAGATGTACTTGAGCACGGGCCTGGTTATGTGCCAATTCTTGGAGGAACAAATGATCTCGGGTGGAACGCCTCTCCACCAGAAATCATGCGAAATCTCATCAAGATGTACGAACAGACGCTGGCAATAGGGAGCCTGCCGATTCCGGTGACCGTTCCATCGATCCGAGTAGAAGACTCTTCTGAAAGTCGTGAAGGACAGGAGTGGATCGCGGGGCATCTTACGCGTCGTAGCCAGCTGAACCAGCTTATTCATGACTATGCCAACTCCAAAGGCCTCGCGTCTGTTGATCTGTTCACCGTCACCGCCGAGCCGGAGACCGGGCAACTGGCTAGGATCTATTCGAACGATGGGATTCACCTGACCACTGCAGGCTATCAGCTCTTTGCCCAACAGGTTGCTCAGATTCTCAAGCCATTATTGACTCGATCCGCACCATCGTGATGATCTCTCTTCAAGCCGTGACTGATCGAGAGTTTGATCGGGTAGTTGAGGCGAGCTCGGTCCCGGTCTTGGTGGAATTCTGGAAGCCTGGCTGCGGCCATTGCCGCGCTTTGATGGTTGAGCTGGAACGACTGCAAGGGGAGATGGGAGCAAGGCTACTCATCCTCACCATGAACGTCGATGAAAACTTTCAGATCCCTGCAGAATTGGAAATCTCATCGCTTCC
>Ga0105107_10003557_pt1 | contig 10392 bp, 8 predicted proteins | sample PPLLaktember2015_6_FD_79335 | JGI IMG/M metagenome (GOLD analysis project Ga0105107, IMG submission 79335) | Freshwater sediment microbial communities from Prairie Pothole Lake near Jamestown, North Dakota, USA - PPLs Lake P8 Core (1) Depth... | ecosystem: Environmental > Aquatic > Freshwater >...
GTCGTTCATCAGACACGCAGTGGCCGCCGGGGCTGGTCACGGCACAATCCACCAGCCCGCCTGCCGGAGTATACACGGCGAGGATGTTGAATATTTTAGCACATACGATACAGCCATGCATCTCGACTGATTTTTTATTTTCTGACCTGATCATGGTTGTAATCCTTCTATCAAATATCAAACTGGAATTACCCATCTTAAAGTATAGCGGCGCAGAGTCTCAAATTCGTCACAATTCGCCGTCTGGTGGCTATTTGATTTCACTCGCCCTTGACATTTCAACCCCCTGACCGTTAAACTATTCGCGGAGGTAATTATGCAAAACTGGCACACCCTGACAATTGAGAACCTCACCCAAGAACTGGGCACTGACCTGGCAATAGGCCTGAATACCGAAGAGGCCACCCACCGCCGAGAACAGTACGGTCCCAACGAGTTGATCGAGCGCGGCGTCACAAGCCCCTGGAAGATCCTCTGGGAACAGCTCACCGGCATCATGGTTGTCATCCTCATCATCTCAGCCGTTATTTCCCTCGTTCTCAAAGAATATACTGACGCCATCACCATTCTGATCATTGTTGTGCTCAATGCCATCCTCGGCTTCACCCAGGAATACCGCGCAGAGCAAGCTATGGCGGCACTAAAGAAGATGGCTACCCCGCGCGTCAGAGTGCGTCGTTCTGGTCATACCCAGGATTTGCCCTCCCAGGAGCTTGTCCCCGGTGATGTGATCCTGCTGGAGGCTGGCAACGCCATTCCAGCCGACTGCCGTCTGGTTGAGAGCGTCAACCTGCGTGTCCAAGAATCCGTGCTCACCGGTGAATCGGAGCCTGTGGAAAAGCATTCTCAACCGTTAGAGAAGCTCGACCTGCCTGTCGCTGATCGCCGCAACATGCTCTACATGGGCACGATCACCACCTACGGGCGCGGTAGTGCCGTCGTCGTTGCCACCGGTATGCAAACCCAGCTTGGTCACATTGCCGATATGATTCAGACCGTCGGCCCGGAGAAAACTCCCCTCCAGCGCCGCCTGGATCAATTGGGCAAGGGGCTGGCTGTCGCCGCACTCACCCTTGTCGCCATTGTTTTCCTGATCGGTGTCCTGCGTGGCGAGGACCTGCGCTTGATGTTCATGACCGCTATCAGCATGTCTGTGGCCGCCGTTCCGGAAGGGCTACCTGCGGTAGTCACCATTGCCCTGGCTCTCGGTGCCCAGCGTATGCTAAAGCGCAACGCCCTCATCCGCAAGCTGCCAGCCGTCGAGACCCTTGGCTCCGTCACTACCATCTGCTCTGATAAAACCGGCACCCTCACCGAGAACCGCATGACTGTTACTATGCTCGATGTGGCTGGTAATCGTCTCGACTTCCTTGAGCAGGTGAGCAACTACACCCCCCTCGTCCGCCCCAAAGAGCAGCCCGATATCAACCTCACCCGCCACCCCGGCGTTGCCCTGCTCTTGCTGGGCGGCTCACTCTGCAATGATGCCATTATCGAATGCAACGAAGAAACCAGCTCTTATGCCTCCATTGGCGACCCCACTGAGGGCGCCCTGGTCATCGCCGCCGCCCAGGCAGATCTGTGGAAAGATGAATTGGAAGTGAAGTTCCCGCGCATTAGCGAGCTTCCCTTTGATTCCGAGCGCAAGCGTATGACCACTATCCACCAGGCCCCCTCAGCCGATGTTGATCTCCCTCAGGGTCTGGCCATTGTGCATACCCAGCGCCAGGGCGATACGGTTGCCTTTACCAAGGGTGCCATAGATGGCCTGCTGGAGATCTCAGACCAGGTGTGGGTCAAAGATCACTTTGAACCGCTTACCAGGGAATGGCTGGATCGCATCCATGAAGCCAACAATGGCATGGCCCAGAAAGGTATGCGGGTTCTTGGCGTAGCCTTTCGTTGGCTGGATCATGCGCCTGAAGCCCCCACCGAAGCGCAGGTGGAACACGGACTCACCTTCGTTGGCATGTCTGCTATGATCGATCCCGCCCGTCCCGAGGTGCGCGATGCTGTCGCCATCACCCGCACTGCCGGCGTTCGCCCGGTGATGATCACCGGCGACCACCCCCTCACCGCCCTCCATATTGCCCGAGAGTTGGGCATTGCGATAAACGATAAGGTGCTCACCGGCCTGGAATTGGCAAAAATGACCGTCGAGGAGCTTAAGGCTGTCGTCGAAGACATCTCCGTCTATGCCCGTGTCTCGCCGGAGCATAAGCTCAAGATTGTCCAGGCTCTTCAGGAGAAGGGTCACATCGTTGCTATGACCGGTGACGGTGTCAACGACGCCCCCGCCCTCAAGCGCGCCGATATCGGCGTCGCTATGGGCATCACCGGTACGGATGTTTCCAAAGAAGCTGCTGATATGGTTCTCCTGGACGATAACTATGCCACCATCGTTGCTGCGGTCGAGGAAGGACGCCGCATCTACGATAACATCCGCAAATTCATCCGCTACACTATGACCTCCAATGCGGGTGAGATCTGGGTCATGCTCTTAGCCCCCTTCCTGGGCATGCCCCTTCCGCTACTGCCGCTGCAGATCCTCTGGGTTAACCTGGTCACCGATGGCCTGCCCGGATTGGCGCTCACCGTCGAGCCAGCCGAGCGCGACACAATGCAGCGTCCTCCTTATTCACCTAAGGAGAGCATCTTCGGCCGGGGCATGGTGCGCGATATTCTCGTCGTAGGCCTGCTCATGGGTCTGGTTTCGTTGGGCGTTGGGTTCTTTGCCTGGCTGCGCGGCGACCCCGCCTGGCAGACAATGGCCTTCACGACCCTCACCATGGCGCAGATGGGTAACGCTTTGGCGGTGCGCTCCGAACGTTACACCCTCTGGAAGATCGGTCTGTTCAGCAACCGCCTGATCCTTGGTGCGGTTTTGTTAACCCTGGTCTTACAAATGGCTGTAGTTTACCTGCCCTTTTTCCAGGATATCTTCAACACCCTGCCCCTTTCCGCCGGCGATCTGGCCATCAGCCTGGGCTGCAGCGTGCTGGTCTACTTTGGGGTCGAAGTGTACAAGATGATCTCCCACCGTTAGCTTCCATTCGGGAATAAGACACGTTAGCGTATGGTACTCCTATGGGGACACGCGCCAAATCAGCCGCCATTCCAGCGGCTGATTTTTAATACAACTGCAGTTATTACCTTGGTTGCCCTCTATGCCCGCCAAGCGAGTGTTGCCTCGTCAAGTGTAATAATCTCCTCAGGTGTCAAAGAAAAGGCAAGCGCCTCAGCATTGCTAATCGCCTGCCGGCTGTTCTTTGCACCGGGAATGGGTAGAACGATTGGATTTTCGATCAACCAGCGCAGAGCAACCTGGCTGGGTGTTTTCGAGTAGCGATCGCCGATTTTACGCAGGAGTTCAACAACCGGCTGTGCTGCGTCCATCGCCTTCCTATTGAAATTGGGAAGAAAGCGTCTGAATCCGCCGGCTTTGGTAGTGGCTGAGTATTTGCCAGTTAAAGCGCCCATGGCTAACGGAGAGTAGGCAATGAGCGTGATCCCCAATTCACGGCAGGCATCCAGAACACCGTTGACTTCCGGTTGTCGGTGCAATAGGGAATACTCCACCTGGTTGGAAGCCAACGGAATGCCACGTTTGGCAAGTGCTGCGTGGGCAATCCGCATCTGTTCTGCCGAATAGTTGCTCACACCGACTGCCTTGACCTTACCTGCTTTGACTGCGTTCGCCAATAAATCCATCAGTTTCGGGATGGATACAGAGTTGGTTGGGAAGTGATGTTGATACAAATCCACTGAACTCCGTCTCAAGCGTCTCAGGCTCGCTTCCAGCTCTTTCGGCATATATTCTGTCCGAAAGAAAAGGCTTCCTGGAAACTTGGTAGCGATCAATACAGCTTGGTCGCTGGCCAACTCCCCCAAGCGCCGCTCTGAAGATCCATTGCTGTACATGGCTGCCGTGTCAAATAATGTTACCCCCGCCGCCACACTTGCCTCGAGTGCAAGCTTCTCTTCATTTTCTCCATGCGCACCGCCATATGCTAGCTTGGCTGGAGTCCATCGGGCAAAGCCTTTCGGATTGCCCCATGTCATTACTCCGACTCCTAGTCGAGGTACTTGAAGGGGGCTGTGGCCCAAGGATGTCATTTGCTCCATGTTTTCTGCTCCTCCAGCACAATGTTTTCCTATTTGTAAACATAATTATTACTTGACAATCTTTACGTTGAATATTCCCGTCCCCAATGTGCCCCACAAACGCAGCCAGATGGGTAAGTACATTTCTGTGCCCCGTGCGTTGGATATATCACCCAAATCAATGATATGTTTCCAACCGAACCAGTTGGCAAGCAAGTTGATTATTTGTGCTTTAGCTTCTGCATTGTTACCGCAGACAAAAAGATGATGCTCACCATCCGCCAATTGGCGCGGATTCACCATGAGACTGGCAGTCACAGTATTGAGTGTTTTCACTACCTTGACTTTAGGGAACGCACGTTGTATCTGCTCACCCAATGAGTCGGTGTTACACACCGAAAGAATTGGGGGCATGCCTTTGGAAAAATCGAGTGGGATGGCGATATCCACGAGGATCTTGTCGTTAAGGTTGGTTTCCCCTGCCAGGTCGAGGGCAACAATTGAACCAGTACCATTCGTAGCGTTGATCACAATTTCTCCGTGTTTCGCAGCATCGGCAAACGTGCCAAGTTTGACGCCTGGGTTTTGTTTCTGCCAGACGCTGAATGCCGGAATGCCGTTGGGGTTAGGTTCTGTGCGCGCCATCGTGTTGGGCACATCCCGCGTGCCGATAATAACATCATGCCCCATCTCTGCCAGTTTGCCACCAATGGCTTGGCCAACCATGCCTGTACCAAGAACGCCGATCTTCATATCGTTTCTCCTTGGATTGCGCTTGTCTATTAATTGTGGTACGATACAGGTCTGTATCGAATTTATCGATTATACGATACAGACTTGTATCGTGTCAAGAGGAAAACGGCATGAAAATTGCGACCACCCCCAAAGAAAAACTCTTCCAGACTGCCGTGCGCCTGTTCTATCGGCATGGTTACCGGGCGATTGGCGTGGATAGCATCGCAGCAGAATCGGGCATTGGGAAGATGACCCTTTATCGCCACTATCCATCCAAAGATGATTTGATTGTTGCTTTTCTACGGGAAAGTAATGAAGAATTTTGGAGTTATTTCGAGCAGAGCACCAAAGATGCTCCGACCTCGCGTAAAAAATTACTGGCCTTCTTTGAAGCTCTGCAAAATTATGTGGTCTCGCCGGCCTGTTATGGCTGTCCGTTCATCAACATCGCCAGCGAATACCCCGAGGTGGATTATGCAGGTCACCAGGTGGCGATAGAGCACAAAGAGAGCGTTCGCTCTCGGTTCAATCTATTATCTACAGAGGCCGGCGCTCACCAGCCTGAGGTGCTGGCAAATGCCTTGCTTTTACTAATGGATGGCGCCTATATAGCCGCACGCATGTTTGGAGCGTCGCCGAGCAATCCGGCCGCAAATGTGGCTGAGGCGGCGCGGAAATTGATTGACGCGCACTGTGAGAATACCGCAACCTGATCGCGTTTCACGTTTCGTTTGTGTATTTATTGGTTTCCCTTCAAGGGCGTAGCTTGCCGTTCGGATCCCCGCTCAGACCGGTTGTTTGACTTGTTTAACAAATGACGTATAATCATTGTATCTTTCTGAATGCTCAATCCTTGTAGTCCAATCTAGTCAATCAACCAGGTAGAAATCCGATATTAAATGGATCATAAAGATAGTCAGGTGGCTGATCTCGAGGGTTTGGTAGCCCGCTTAGGGACGGTCTCCTTCTTTAAGAACATGCCTGTATCGGCTCTGAAAGACATCGTTTATGCCGGGCAAGTTCGATATTACCCTGTAGGTTCCACGATTTTTAGAGAAGGTGAAGACGCGGCAGGCATGCATGTGTTGGTGAGGGGGCAGGTGCATTTATCCAGAGTCGGCGTCCAGGGCATAGAGTATATTGTACACATCATCAGACCCGTGATCATGTTTAACGAAATCACCGTGATCGACAACCAACCGAATCCGGTCACGGCGATCGCAAATGAGGCTTCCACAACCTGGCATGTTTCCCCAGAGTCTTATCAAAACCTCATGAACCGCTACCCGGTGGTAGGGATTGGCTTGCTGAAAATCCTGGCAGAACGAAACCGTATGCTGCTTGCTCGTTATGAAGATATTATGAGCCGCCCTGTCCTGGCACGTACAGCCAAGCTGTTGTATACCCTGAGTAAGGGTGGACAGCACCCGATCAACCGGCATGATCATCCGAACCAACGAATTGCAGCCATCGCAGGTACTGTACCGGAGGCGATCAGCCGCGCACTAAAGATTCTGAAAGAGAATGGCGTGATCGAATGCACACGCTATCAGATTAAGATCATCTCCATGAAGGCGTTAACGAATTATGCCCAGGTTGAGCCGACTATCTTGGAGTATAAGCATGCGACTTGAACTAAGCAAATGTATATAGTTGCACAAAAAACCGGTTGCTGGTCAGCAACCGGTTTATTAATTTTTCCAATCGTTCAAAGAAAATTTCGATCGGCTAACAACACATGGAGTATTTCATAATCATTTATACAGTTTTTAGCCTCTCTAGAATAGGTGGCGGGGTAAGAATCCCATGAATAACTTTGCCGATTAGTACACTTCCCCAAAGGATCAAAGCTGTGCTGACCGTTACCAACGGAACGTAGAACACATAGGTCCAGTTTTGCTGAAAGTATGTGTGAGATGGGCCAGCCCAATGGAATACCGTCAGCACTAAGATTCCTACCGTGATAGCGGTTATGCCGGCCGCTGTGTTTATTTCGTTTTTTCCTCCCGGGCTCGAGAAATTTATCTTTTCTCGGATGCCCGGTGCTTTGAAGAGTAAGAACACGATCAGGGTGAATATGTTGATATAGAATTTAACATTAGCCGGTGCGGCCTTACCTCGTAGCGTCATCGAAGCAAAATAATGCACCCCTGCGAGGATGCACCCAACCACCAGAATGATTAACACGTCCCGGTAAATATTCGGGCTTCCGCGTACCAATTTGATCAAACCCCATATTCCAGCCAGACCGATCAAAATGGTGGTCACTACCAAGATCTGGTACAGCCAGCGATAATCCATTAATTCTTTGAAGGCCAACCTGTAACCGACATTGCTTGAGAAGGCAGCGCAAGATGTTCCAATGCCGCCAAGCAAGTTCATGGCTGCCGTAAAACCCAACAAAATGATCCCAAGGATCCGTAAGATTTTTCCAGTTTTATCCACTTTAGTACTCTCCAGATATATTTTTATTAAAATTGGTACTTATGGTTGGTGTCTGTTACGGAAATAAATCAAGGTGCTGCAACATCGGCTGATAAAGCCCATGGATTGTCCACAAAGTGGCATCGATCACAATTGGACTCCAGAACAATGTTATGGGAGGTAAATGGGTAGATATCTGAACCAGAACCTGAGGGATCAGTGGTAAAGGTTGTCCAAAGAGCCTGCTCTTCAACAGGTCCCACCTCCATTCCGCTGCCATCGTGGCATGCCACGCAAGATACTGCTTGGTGATCTGCGTCGTGCCCTGGAATCGGGGTTTCAGGCTCGATCACATCCCCATGACAGCCCGCCACATCACAGGAAGTGGTTGTGTCGTGGGCTGAGTGACACCCTGTACATTCATAATCTATGTGAGCACCGCCTAACAGAACATCGCCGTGTCTTAAGGTATCTGTTGGGGCATGACATTTCAGACACAATTCGGTCGGTGAAGCCACTGCGATATACTCTCCCAGTGGCGCGATTTCCAACCAGGCAATTTCAGGTTGGATGTTTTCGTCTCGATCTGCTTCATGGCAGACATTGCAGGGAATGTCAACCCATTCATTTTCAGGGATAAATGGGGGTGGATCTTCCAACTCGAACTTGCAGGCGAAACAGCTTTCTGGCAGGTCATCCATGGATGGCAACCAGTTGATTGGCGCATGACAGCGGGCGCAGGTATTATTGTTACCCTCCGCATCCTGAACAAAAGCATCTGCATGGGGGCTGGATTGCCAGGCTACTTCTATGGTAGCCGGGTCTGGATCGGATTCTTCTGGTATGGAGGTTGGTGCGACTGGATTGCTTTGAGCGTCGCCTTGGGAAGGCTGAGCTGGATGTGATGAGGAGGCCTCACTCTCAGTAGGTGAAATATCACCCTCTGTTTGGCAGGCTGTCAATCCGCTCGCAAAGAATACAACCAAACCCCAAACAATAAGACTTCTTCGGAGTGAATTCTTTTTTATCATAATCCTGATGTCAGGGTGGAGTAAGGCAACCTTACTCCACCCCTATCACAAAGCCTTGATGCTATGTATTGTAGTAAAAAGTATCTCGGCTTATGGTGTCGATGTCGGTGTCGGTGTCGGTTCGGGGACCTCGCCAGTCGCTGTATAGACGGTCAGCTCCCAAGGATTCGCATCAAAGTGACAACGATCGCAGGCTACTGCGTATTGGATGCTGTGGGAGATGATCGCGGAGGTCGTGGGTCCACTTCTTCCCACTTCGGTCAGGGTTGTTGTCCAGATACCACCCTCCGCTTCATCCGGATGTGGACCAACTTCGGCTCCAGAGGCATCATGGCACGCCATACATGTTAACGTATCAGCCATCAAGGAATATCGCCCCATGGCATGTGTGGTTGCATCGATCTCATGGCAGTCCTGGCATTGTACCGGCTGCTGGGTGTGAGGATCGTGACAATCGATGCAATAAGTCGGTGGGGTCTCTTCTTCGATAAATCCAGCGTAGTTAAGATGAGCAGGTCCGCCCAGGATGATCTCGTGGCTGACAGCTGATCTCACAGGATTTCCGGTGCCAACGGTGGTGACATGGCACTTTTCGCACAATTCGTTAGGCGTATTGACGGAGACATATTCCATTGAAACCGGATTCAACCAGGCAATCCCCTGAGTGGCGACGCCATTTTCCATTTGATGGCAGGTCTCGCAAGGAATGCCGATCCACTCATCTTCAGGTATAAATGGATTGCCTTCTGCGATCCTCATTTCAGCATCTGTTGGGAATTTACAGGAAAAACAGGATGGAGGCGGCCCGATGAAAGATTCAGGATCCCAGTTCTGTGGCGAGTGGCAGCGCGAGCACCAGGTGTTTGGGCCGTTTCCCTCACCCCAGGTACTGCCGTGCGCGCTGCCCTCCCAGGCAGTCACAATTTCAGATTGATCGGGCAGCGGGGTTGCCTCCGGAGTCGGTGGGGGTGGTGCTTCGGTGGGTGCCACAACTACCGTAACCTGCACATATTCGATGATCGGTTCGAGAGTTGGTTGGACTACTGCTGGTGCCTCCGCCGCACAACCCCCCACAATCAGCACCAGAAGCACAGCGAGAAACACGACGAACATTTTTGGTTTTGGTATTTGCATCTTCTCCTCCAGAATATTGAGATATTTCCTCAAGGCTGAGCTTAATGAACAGTTAATCACTTTGTTCAGAGTATCACAATTCTTATCGCATGTCATTGACGGTTGTCAATATGATTAATATTCACTCATATTTTTAAATGGTAATTTCCGCTGATGACCAATCCAGGCAATCAAAAGATTATTATGACAGTGTGACAATTGTCATTTACATTGATTCAGGAATGTGGCACAATTCACTTGGATGAGATAGGGAAACTAATTAATTTTGTACTACCCCTTCATCTTTCACGTCCATTGAAGGAGTCATTATGCAAACACCTAAAACTCGGCTCAACTTCCTCTTTTCCTCCACCAAAGGGCTTATCCTGGTAGCAATTGCCTTGATAGGCATTGTCACCGCTGTGTGGGGGATGCTCTCCGGCCCGATGGCTGAGATAGGCGTCCGAGAAGTGGTCGTTAAACTGCTCGGTATGGACATGCTGCAGGCTGAGCGTGAAGGTCGCATTATCATCCTGTATCACGCCATCGCCATGGCGGTTGTCGCCATAGAGACCTATATGATCACCAGCCTGCTGGCGATGAAACCTTTGTTCAAGACGATGATCAGAGCATTAATTACGGTCGGTTACAACCTCACGATGATCTTCGGTCTTGGTTTCGCCTACTTTGGACACACCTGGCCTTTTCACGGTCTCTACATTGCTGGGCTTACCCTCATCTTCTTCGCAGGTGTGCTTCTGACCATCTCCCTGTGGCCTTGGAATAAAGAATACTACCAACTAGATAAAGCCTATGCCCGCACCAGATCAGGCGTGAATCTGGAGCGCGTAGCTTTCTTTGCCACCGCCCTCACGACGGTGATTTCAGCACTGTTTGGTGCCATACCTGGGTCGCTCTTTGGCAACGGTTTTAATGTCTTCCTGGCTGAAAATATCATCCGCTACCCAGAAAAAACCACCCTGGA
>Ga0105107_10003558_pt1 | contig 10390 bp, 21 predicted proteins | sample PPLLaktember2015_6_FD_79335 | JGI IMG/M metagenome (GOLD analysis project Ga0105107, IMG submission 79335) | Freshwater sediment microbial communities from Prairie Pothole Lake near Jamestown, North Dakota, USA - PPLs Lake P8 Core (1) Depth... | ecosystem: Environmental > Aquatic > Freshwater >...
CATGAAGATATGGAAGAACCAATCAGATATATAGGAGAAAAAGAATGAGAGTAGCATTACTAACTGATACTGCTTTAGTACCAACCAGAAAGCACCCTGATGATGCAGGATTAGATTTATATGCAGATTTAGAAGATAAGTATGTAATAGAACTATTTCCAGGGGATGTAGAAGTTATCAATACTGGGGTAACAGTAGAAATTCCTACTGGGTGTTTTGGGTGGATTACTAATAAGAGTAGAAATGATTATATAATTGGTGGTGGTATTGTAGATGAAAACTATCAAGGTGAGTTATTGGTTAAAGTAATCAATGTCACTAATAAAAGAATTGAAATTAAACATGGACAGGCTATTGCACAACTTCTAATTCTTGGTCATATTAGACCTCTAGTAGAAGTAGTAGACCCACTAGAAATCCATAAAGTAGAATCTAAAAGAGGTTCTGATGGAGGAATAGTAAGACAAACAAATGTAAATGCTAAATGGTTTGCTAGTCCAGACATAACATTTATACCAGAAGGTACAGATATATTTTACTTTGATGAAGATTCACATGATGGTTTTAATTATGATGATGATAGTAATTTATATGGAGATAAATAAATGACTTATTATATAGAACATAGAACAATGTGTGGTGATGTAGAACTAATACCAGTTGAAGAAAAGCAACCATATATTGCAGATTTTGATGGGAAATTAATTCCTGTTGAGATAGTAGATAATAATAATTTTCAAGTAATAAGGTATACTTATAGTTCAGGTAGTAGTGTTGAGATCAAGTTAGATGAGATAATTAGATTATTAAAAAGTATAGAGAATATTTTAGAAAGAAAATTATGATAAAAAGATTAATTAATAAAATAAGAAAATTATTAGAGTACATTTGGGATAAAAGTGGGTACAGTAACCTATAAGAATCAACCAGCTATAGATAAAACCAACGGTACTGTTCCCTTAGCTGGAACAGCCTATGTATATACAGTAAGTAAATTATTATGGCCTAAAGAGGTTGAAGAATTTCTAAAATCTAAACTACTAGGAACTACTTTACATATTTGTTGTGGAAAAAGTAAATTGGGAAGTATTAGATTAGACTTATATGAACCCATTGTTGATATAAGAGCAGATATGGCAAGACTTCCTTTTAGTAATATGAGTTTTGATACTGTTCTAATTGACCCGCCATATAATTCTAAATTTCAAATTATGCATGATATGTTATCTGAACTATGTAGAGTTTCTAAACAAAGGATTATTTTTCAACATTGGTTTAGTCCTGTAGATAAATGCGGTAGATACAAAAAAGATCATAATTTTGAGTTATTTGGTTTATATAATTGGATGCCTAAAACATATTTTGGACGTATGCAAATAATTAGTATATTTGATAGAAAGGAATAAATAAAGTGGAAGAATACGAAAGAGACATTACCGCCATCTTAAATAATTTAGAACGTACAAAAAGATATTTAGAAGCATTATTTAGTGATAGAATGTTACTAAAGAAAGCCCTATTAAAATTAATGTTAGATCAAGGACTTTATGATATGAAAATGACAAAAGAAGATTATGAATCTACAGAGGGTTATCATATTACTTATGTTTATGATGAACAAACAGATATATTTACAATGTCAATTAAATTTCCCCAACAGGAGGATGTAAATGATTAGTATTAATACAAAAATAATATTAACATATTCTGGATCACAATCAATCAAAAATTTATTGAATGATGATAATTATATGATTTATTCTTGGGATAAGAAAACCAAACTCCCAACTGTAACTACTTTATTTACTGTTGGTACTAAAATAGAAACTAGGCCAACCTTAAAAGTAGAGTTTGATAGTGGTTTAAATGTATTCTGTACACCAGAACAAAACTTCTATGTGTTTAGAGGATATACAGTACCAGCTAAGAGTTTACAAGTAGGACAGTCTATTAGGGCTTTTTCTGGAGGTGTTCATCAAAGGGATGGACATATTAGAGTACATGGTTGGGTAAATGGAAATGCTAGACATAGGTATACTGCTAGAATGATTTGGGAATATTTCTTTGGTAAAGTTCCAAAAGGAATGATTATACACCATAAAGATTATAATAAAATTAACAATGATATTAAAAACTTGGAATTATTAACAAATAGTGAACATAACAGATTACATTATGCAGATAGACAACGAGGAAGATATGGTAGAAACCATAAAGTAGTTTCTGTTGAATTGTTTGGTCAGTTAGAAGTAGTAAATTTATTTGTAGAAAATAATACATTCATTATAGCAGACGATAAACCCATAGCTGGTGATTTCTCTGGTATTGTATTAAGTACATTAACATAGGAGGTACAATGAAATGCTTTCAGAAAAGGCAGACAAAATTGCGAAATTAAAATATTATACAGATAATAATGAAAGATGGGAAAGGCTCTGTTGGAGAGTTGCTAATCACATAGCTAAAGATGATAAACAATCCACAGAGTTTTTTCAACTTATTTATAATAAGATATTTATTCCTGGAGGTAGAATTTTAGCTAATGCTGGAACTAAAATAACTAATTTATTAAATTGTTTTGTATTAGGAATTGAAGATTCTAGAGTATCAATTTATCAGACTTTAAAAGATGTGGCAGAGGTATTTGCACATGGAGGGGGTTGTGGTTATAATTTTAGTAATATTCGTGAAGAGGGTGCTAAGATTAGAACTACAGGTGGCTATGCTAGTGGCCCCCTAAGTTTTCTTACCTTGTTTGATCAAACGGGGGAAGTTATTCAACAAGCTAGTAGGAGAGGGGCACAAATAGCCTTACTAGATATTGACCATCCTGATATTGAAAAGTATATAAACTTTAAATCTATACCAAACTCTAGAAATAGTAGATTGATGGAAGAATATCAAAGAAATCTAGAACTAAGTAAACTGGATAGAAATGGTAAGAAGTATTTTAAGATTTTAGAAAAAACCTTACAAGATGATCAATTGACACACTTTAATATATCAGTTTTAATTACTGATGAATTTATGAAAGCAGTAGAAAAAAATTTTTCTTGGGGGCTAGTTTCCAGAGAAACTGGTAAAATTGTAAAAACAGTGGATGCTAGAAAGTTATTAAGATTGATTTCTGAACACGCCTGGGAATCTGGTGATCCTGGATTGATGATGTACGATAGAGTTAATGAGGATAATTTAGTACCCTATTTGGGAGAACTAAAAGCTACTAATCCATGTGGAGAAATCCCACTATTAGATGGTGAACCCTGTTGCCTCGGAAGTTTAAACTTACATTCTTTTTATGATGAAAATACAAATTCAATAAATCTTGAATTTTTAGAATTTGCTGTAAGAAAAAGTGTAAGATTTTTAGATGGCGTAGTTACTAAGACTTCTTTACCAGTAGAAAAAATTAATAATATGACTAAAGGTTTAAGAAGACTGGGCTTAGGAGTATTTGGTTGGGCAGACTTATTAGCTGAATTAGAGATACCTTATGATTCACAAGATGCCAAAGACCTTGGAGAATACTTAAGCTGGTTTATTTCTTTCTTTGCTTGGTTAGAATCCATTGAATTAGCTAAAGAATTTGGCCCCTTTCCTCTTTATGATAAAGATAAAGTTAATCTTCATGTAATAGAAAAAGTATTAAATTCTAGGTTTAATCCACATAAATTTAATATGGAACAAGTAAAAGAAATTGGGGTAAGAAATGTTTCAGTTACTACTATTCCTCCTACAGGTACTATTGCTATATTAGCAGATATGAATTCTGGTATTGAACCTTATTTTGCTTTAGCTTATAAAAGAAACATTACTGAGGGGGTGGGTAATACAGCTAAAGATTATATTATTGAAGTTAATCCTATCCTGTTTAAGAAACTAGAAAAGTATGGTGTAGAGAATTTAGAAGAAGTAAAAGACCATATTCTAGAATATGGAACTTTAGAAAACTGCGAAAAAATTCCAGAAAAACTAAAACGGGTTTTTAAGACAGCTATGGAGATTTCCCCAGTAGATCATGTAGACAACCAAGTTAGTTGGCAAAAATATATTACTAATGCAATATCTAAAACTATTAATTTACCAGAGAGTGCTACAGTAGAAGATATTGAAAATATATTAATCTATGGTTGGAATCAAGGGACAAAAGGATTAACAGTCTATAGAAATCGGAGCAAACTATTCCAGGTTCTTGAGGTTGGGGTTAATAATAAGGACAAGAAAAATGAATCTTCATCTAATAAATAGAATTTTAAGATTATTTGGTTTACTTTTGGTTTTTCATTTTACAGATGAAATCCCTGGTTATGACTATGAGAGAGTACCATACAAAATAACCATAGGAAAAATAAAAAATTATATTCATAATGTACCAAAAATTTTAGTATAGTAGAATTGGGGATTTATAGCACCACAAGGATTTTTATTAGGAATAAATAGACAACAAAAAACCCCTGCCGGAAACGGCAGGGGTTTAATTTTGTAGAAAATATTAAGTTATTTTATGTCATCATTAATTACAGTAGGATAAAAAAGAATTCTATATTGTCTCCCGTTATAACACCCAAAGAAAATCATACATCTTGATCCTACAGAACTTAGTGTAATACCATTAAAAATAGTTTTATTAAATGTAGGATAAAATCTTATAGTTAAGATGTCTTGGTTACTAAAAACATTTCCTAAATCTATAACACATTCAGTAACTCTTGTTGTTGGGTATCTTTTATTTGGATAACATTTTTGTATACAAACTTTACCTATCATTTTATATCCTTAATTTCTCCATGAATTCTGTAATTTCTTTCATTACATATTCTAAAGTGAAGTAATCATTATCTCCTCTATAATCACCACCATCATAATAAATAGCAGTAATCCAATCTCCAACTTTAAATTTAGATTCATCAAATTTTCCATTATTTAAATGATATATACAGTATCCTGCACCTAATCTTTCAATTATTAAATTTATTTCTTCTTCATTACTAGCATAATACCACATTGTATTTGGTAGAAAATCAAAATTTTCAAAAAATATTTTTTTAATTCCTTTTATTTTATTTACGGTCTCTAATTGTAGTTCATAACTAATGGCATCTTTTTCTTTATCAAATATTCTTCCATCAGATGTTTTATATTTAGTTACTTTTTTAGTTCTTGATTGAACAGTTTTAAATACAGGTTCTTCTACAATTATTTTTTCCATTTTAATCATCCCTTGTTTATTAAGAGTTTTTGATTTTCCCAAATTCTGTAAAATTCTTCCTTACTAATTTCTTCATAAAAATCAGAATCATCAAGAAGTACTAAATCTTCTTTAGGGTTGGAAATTTGAATATCCCCATTATCATAAATAATAAAATACCACCCTTTAATAATATAAAAATTATTGACTTCTATAACAGAACTGTATTTAGTAAATGTTTCCCAACCTCCTTTTCTTATTTTGAAAAATTTTCCTGTATAGTTTTTAATAGATTCTTTTCTTTCTTCATTCACAATTTCAATAAGTTCACTATTTATTTCTTTTAATCTATTTCTTAATTCTTCTTTTCTGTTCATTTTATCCATCCTTTATTTTATCAATATACATTTCAGCACATTTATTAGAACAGAACCATTTAATTTCTGCTTCACCTAACCAATCCCAAAAATCTTTCCATGCTTTTACATACGCATTATTTTCTGTATGATATTGAGAATATCCCTCTTTTATAGCTTTATTATAAAATTCATCATATTTAGTTTCAAATTTACTCCTATGATACGGATATTCTAGATCAGGATCATTTACTGCTATAAATACTTTAGGAAAAAAACATTTATCTAATCCACATTGTTCACAATAATAAAGAGACATTTTATCATCCCCAATATTGTACATATAAACAAATATAATACTCTTTGTCAAATTCTAAATAGTCTTGCATATAAAATTTAGTAGGAACTAAAAATAAATGTGCTCCCTCTTGCTTATCAATATTTAAATAGTGTGCTAAATCATCTAATTTTCCTAAATGTACAATTTTCTTTTTTACAGCAGTTACAGAATATGTACCATACCCAGGTTTATATATAGGATTACATAGAAAGAAATAATCTTCATCCTTTTTAAATTCAGGTTCTTTCATTTTATTCTGCCAATATTTCTAATGTACTATTATGAATAATGAAATCATCTAATCTAAGAATATCTACAACTTCATATCCATCATCATTTATAACTGTATGAAATACTTCTAAATCCCCATAGTTTATTTTAGTTTTTACAAGATAATCTATTAATTCTGAGATTCTCATTTATTTATTCCTTTCCAATTCTCAAAAGTTAATCCATATTCATCATAATAGGATGTACCATCTGTATGCAAACTACAATAACTAGTATTTTTCTCTAATTTAAAAACCCTTCTCTTAATATCACCACAATAATGTCCTACTAAAATATCCTTAATTTCATAAAGGGAATTCATTACATCAAAAATAGTTACCTCTGGAATAAAGTATTTTGTGTGTCTATAAATATCTAGAGAACTTCTCCACTTATTTGATAAAGTTTCCCGGCTATGAGACATTAAATTATAAGAAGAATATTCAGAACTATAATCCAAAACCAGTTCTACAACTTCATTTAGAGTTAAATCTTCTGCATTAATTTTTATTATTTCCCATTCATTAACAACTTTTTTAAATATTAAAGATGTTGTATCACGTTCTGAAATAAATTCTAACACTTTTTCTTGATTTGTCATTTTATAGTCCTTGTGCAACCTTAACTAAATAGTCTTCTGCTGTAATAATGTATTGTTCAAAAGTAATAATAGATGATACAAAGTCTTTATTATTTTTTATATTATATTCAGAGAGACTTTCCCAAGAATTAATTAAAAGAATTTTACTATTACACTCATGAGTGTATCTTCCATCTGTACTTAAAATTCTTAATTGTTCAATAACTTTATTTGCTCTTTTCTTTAAATATTCAAATTTTTGTTTTACTTGCTCATCAGTTAATTTCATTTTATTAAATATCCAATTAAGAAACCAAATATGATTATTATTGAAATCCAGAAAATTACTTTAGATAGTTTATTCATAATAAACCCAAACCAGCTAACCTCATTTTCTCATCATCTTCCTTTATGATATTTTTTAATTCTCTATCAGAGATTGGGGAAGAAATAATATTAATAATTTCATCATACATACTATCATCTACTACAACATATTCTAGAACATTATTTCTTGGGTCTTTATTTCTAGATAGTTGAATAATAATCTTATTATCTTTTTTATTTACTCCAATACAATATAAAGATTCTAATCCTAATTTATTAGCAATTAATTTTCGCCTTTCCAAAGACATACCTATATACCATCCAGTATGATAATAACCACTATCTTTATTTTCTTTTGTACCATAAGCAAGAATATCTGTTTCATTAGTTGATTCATGAATTAGTTTATTCATTTACTTTCTCCCTTATAGCAGTATTTAAATCATTAATAAACTTTTTTAATTCTTTATATTCATTAGAATCTTGATTATCATTTTTTCTAAGTTCATACATTAATCCTATAACTTTTCTTCTAAAATATTGTAATCTTAAAATAGATTTATTTCTTAGTTGATCTAAAGTAAAAATTTCCATTTTATTTCCTTAGACAGTTTTTAATCCTGTTCATAATAGTAGTTTGGGTTACTCTTTTTCCTACATATATATCATTATTATGATCTCCCCAAGAACCTTTCTCTGAAAAAGGTTCTTTAAATGCTATTTCATTACAAAATTCAATATCATCAAATTTACTTAACCATTCAGATTTTAAATTTTCATTACCACAATCATAAATGATATGATTTGTATTATTTCTTCTTTTATTATTTATCTTAGCTAAAAACTCCCAATCACAAACTTCTGGATTTTCATTTTTAATAAAACCCTCTTGGATAGAAAATTGATTTAGGAATATTCCACACATATACTTAATTATATATCTACTTAGTTCATTATATTCCTCAGAAACATTTATTTTGAAGTAATATAGTTCTATTCCCAACTCTTTACTAATTTCTGATTCAATAAGATCAATAGAAAAATTTTTGATTTCTTTGTTTAAAAAATCTAAAAATTTAACAACTAAATCTTTACAAGGTACAGCTACATAATAATCTTTATCCTCTTTGTATAGATTTGAATAATTTGAAAAACAGGCAGACATAAACATATTCTTATTAAGTTCATTAGAGAAATCATATCCTACCATTATTTATTCCTCATCTTTTAGTAAATAATCATTATTCATTACTTTAATGGAAATATCTTTTCATATCCTAGATTTTGAAAATATTGTTCTATTCTAGTTTTTCCTCTTTGAAAAAATACTGTAATTTCTGAAAATAAGTTATAATCTACAATCCACAATATTTGTATTCCATAACCATTTTTTAATTCTACTACTCTAGCCACTCTTTTTTTAATAGGATTATAATAGATAATATGTTGGTTTCTTTTTAAATAATCTCTAACCATATTCGTAGTTCTATGTTTATTTGCATGAGAAAGTGCATAAATTATATTTGGGAAATCTATATTAAATTCCATTTATATTCTCCCAATCTATAAATACCATCCCATACTCATCTTTTTCATTCTCTAATAATGAGTACACTCTACTATAAAATTTTCTCAATCCAAAAACCCTTCTATTTACAGTAACACAATAATGACTTATTAATTCATGTTTTATTTCATATAAACTATTCATAACGTCAAAGATAGATATGTTTGGCCTAAAATATTTTACATGCCTCCAAATATCTAGAGAACTTCTAAGTCTTCCTCTACCAGTTTCAGTCATATATTTGTTCTTAGAATAATATTTACTAGTATTTTCTAGTACAAAAAGAACTAATTCATTGAGGGTCAAATTAGAAATATCTGGTTTAAATTCAATCTCTGGATGATTAACTTCATGAAACACTAGTGGGCTATTACTATAGTTTTTAATATATTGTATAACTGCTTCTTTATTTTGCATTTTTCATTTCCTTTTTATAGCTTTTATTTTATTACAACACAAGGAATTATAAATAGTTATATTACTTTTACTTGTTCACTAAATATTAAATCAAAAGATGAAAACCCATCTAATGTTAGAAGGTATTTATTATCATAACATCTTGAATTTCTTTTTTCTAAAATCTGTGTCTCCGTTCCTATTTTTCTTTTATAATCCCTTATACTTGAGAATTTTGGATAATAAGGTAAAATTATAACTTTTTGTCCTATATCTTTTTCACTAAAATCATACATTGGTAGGTTTGTGTTAAAGGAAATGTTTGCAAAATCAATCATTTCCAATAATTTAGTTTGTTTAACACTATAGAACATCCTATTTGTTTTTTCTAAAAAATCTTTTAATATTTTTACAACATCAAGATTATCCAATGCTAGAATATTTTCTTTATCAACATTGTTCTCAGATATGGTTCTGTATCTATCATGAGAATTATTATTTAAATAACAAATACAATCTAAATAATCTTTTGTCTCAAGATTTTTTGGTAAATATTTACTAAAGTTGATATCTGAATAATTCCAAGATTCTTCTTCTGATAACATCCTCATTAAATGATGAATAAATAAAATAAGTGGTTTTTTAATCCTTTCTGGGTACAGAGGATTGAACAAAGTTACAAATACAGGGTTTTCTTCTCTAAGGACATCAAGTTTAATATTATTAAATTTATTATTAAAATCATCTACAAATTCTCTCCACCAAGGTAGTAACCTATAAAAAGAAAAATACATATAATGACCCGATTTATACCTAGTCCAAAATGGGTCAGAACACCCTACACGTCCTGGGATTGTATTAAAATCATAACTACCATATTTATACTTTGGGAATAATTTTTCTATTGTACTTAATTTATGAAAATATTTAGAAAATCTAATAACTGATCTAGGCATTAAAAATTATCCTCTACATCTCTAGGCTCATCATTCTGTTCAATATTAAAAACAGCACTTGAAAAATCTGAAAGATGATACCTTAAAGTAGGTTCTTTTGGTTTTACTTTTGTAGTTTCCTTTTTATTCTCCACCCAATTTTTAACATCATTAAAGAATTTAGTTTCTTCCATTAATTCAGGATGAAATTGTACAGTAATTATATCTTCCGATTCTGTAGATTCAATAATTCCTTTATATGTAGATGTAACATTTAATCTTCTTCCAGGACGTATAACTGCCTGATGGTGTAAAGAATTTACAATATCAAAATTTCTTGTTACAATAGTTTCTGTATCAAATTCTAATTTGTGATTATATTCATGGTTAATTCCTAATTTAATCATCATATCCTGGGATAATTTTCCTCC
>Ga0105107_10003559_pt1 | contig 10388 bp, 10 predicted proteins | sample PPLLaktember2015_6_FD_79335 | JGI IMG/M metagenome (GOLD analysis project Ga0105107, IMG submission 79335) | Freshwater sediment microbial communities from Prairie Pothole Lake near Jamestown, North Dakota, USA - PPLs Lake P8 Core (1) Depth... | ecosystem: Environmental > Aquatic > Freshwater >...
ACGAACACCAACAGGACGATCGACCGGTGAGACATCGTCTTGACCTGGCTCATAGAGATACCTCGACAGGAAAGAGGGCAGAGCCACATGGCGCGCCATTGACGCATTATCTACTGGAGGGCATATGCGAATGCGACAGATTTCTGGCGCAGCGGCGGCTATGTTATTGCTCCTGTCGCCATCCTTTGCACGGGCTCAGGAGGGTGCCTGGGCTGCGGAAGTGTCAATCGGGTACGCAGGCTTCGTGGACGATGCGACCAAGAACAACTTTCTTGTCGCGGGCGGCGTTCGGCGCCACGTCGCTTCGCGGGTCAGTATCGGGCCGGAGATGGTTTTGATGTCGAACCCCGGCGAGTCGCGCGATCGCAACGTGCTGCTGACCGGCAACGTGGTGGTTGACGCGTATCCCACTTCACAAGCTGACATGCATTCGGTGACCCCGTTCTTCGTAGGCGGGCTGGGCATGTTCTGGGGCCGCGATCAGGTGCGTGGCGGACCGTTCTGGGGCCGTGACCCCGCGTTCACGGTCGGCGGTGGCGTTCGGGCACGGGTCGGTGAGTCGATGTCGGTCGCCGCCGAGTATCGCCTCGGCTGGGAGCTGCACCATCGCCTCAGTGCGACCGCCGGATTTCATTGGTAGACTAGCTTAGCTTGGCTAAGTTAGTGGCCTGTTCTGAGTGGGGCGGGTCTTGCTCATGTTTCATGTAGGGCGGGTCTTGTAGTTCAAGACCCGCCCTACGCTTGTACTAGGCGCGTTTCAGACTCGTGGTCCGCTTCAAGGAGGACTGATATGCCCGTCAATTTTCTTCGGCGACTTTTTCTGTGTTCTGTTCTGGTCGCGAGCGTCGTGTCGCTTTCAGCGCAGCGTGGAACGCCTCAACCCGTCAGCACCGATCCATACAACATCTGGCCGGCCAAGCAACTGTCCACGCCGGGCCGGCTGGGCAACTTCGGCCACTACAGCGCAAGCATCCAGCGTCGCGAGGTGGGAGCCGCGCCTGAGACGCACACGAATTTCTCTCACTTTCTGATGTTTACCAGCGGTGAGGGAAACGTCATCCTCGGCGGTCAGATCGTGGACGGGCCGGATGGAAAGAAGATGATCAAAGGGGGCGACACCCACAAGATCGTTCTCGGCGAGATGTACCACATTCCGATCAACACGGCGCACCAAGTCGTTCCGAATGCGGGCAGTTCGGTGACCTACTGGGTGACCAACATCAATGTGTTGAAATAGGTGCAATTGGTGCGAAAGGTGCGAGGGGTGCGCGAGGTGCGAGGGGTGCGATAGGTGCGTGACCTCGCACCTCTTGCACCTCTCGCACCTATTGCACCTATTTCGCCCTTCCCGTGTATCCCTTCGCGATCATCTGCACCGAGAACAGGCAGGTGGGCGTGGCCACCCAGAGGGTTTTCTTGTCCGGGCCGCCGAACGCGAGGTTCTGCGGACGCTGCGACGTGGGAATCAGCCCAAGGGACTTGCCGTCCTTGCTGAACACCTGCACGCCAGGCTGGATCCCGACGTAAATGCGCCCTTCGCTGTCCACCGCGATGCCATCGGCGTGGCTCTCTTTGGCGCCGTTCAGGCCTTCGTAAGGGCCGAAGGTCCGCTTGTTGGTCAGCTTGCCGTCAGGCTGTATGTCAAAGACGACCAGGTGATCACCGTTGGAATCGGCCGAATAGAGCGTCTTTTCGTCCGGGCTCAGCTGGATGCCATGCGCGCTCGCCGCTTCGCCCATCTTCACGGGCTGGCCGCCCGGCGCCAGGTAGTACACGGCCGACGGTTTGTCGCTCGGCAGCGTGAACCAGATGCCGTCTTTCTTGTCGATGACGAGGTCGTTCGGCCGCGTGGGCATCTTTGCCAGAACGGTTCTGGTGGGATGCAGCACGGCGATGCTCAACGCGGTCGTCGCGATGACACGGCCCTTCGAATCGAGCGCAAGGCCGTTCGCCCGGTCGGTATCCTCGAGGAACGTGGTGATTGCCCCGCTCTTGTCGATCTTGTAGACCTTGCTGGCTCCCGGTTCGGTGAAAAGCGTCGTCCCGTCGGGCATCGCGAGGGGCCCTTCACTGCTCCGGAGTCCGTCCTTCACGATGGTAACTTTTGTGCCCTTGGCAACGACGCCGGGAATCCCAGGCGCGACAGTCTCTGTCGCTGGTGGTGGCGGCGTGCCACTCCGACCGCCCTGAGCGAATGTCGATACCGAGAAGAGCGCACACAAGACAACGACCGCAATCCTCATAACCTGCCTCCAATGCAACATCCGAAACTTCCGTGCTGTGGACGAGATCCTACGCCGGGCGCAGGCCATGTGCAACGAAGATTGCCAATCCGTATAATCCAGGCTGGTTCTCGCCGAATGATGGAGAAGTCCATGAAACAGACGCTTTACGCGCTCGCCCTCGCGATCCTCCTTGGCCCCCTCGCGTCGGCGCAGACGCCGACGCCGCCACGGGTCGATGGAGGTGGCGGCGCCAGGGCCACGGCGCAAACGCGTCCGCCGGACAACCGCCGGCCGCGTGGCTCCGCGGTCGGCCTGCTCGGATGGAAAGCCGGCATCCGCTCGGACGCGTTCGGCGCCATTCCGTTTCTCGAAGCCGCTGCGAAGACCGACGCGGCCGGCGTCGCGTTTGTCGAAGGCGTGAGCACGAACCTGGACTACAGGCTTGGCGTTCAGGAGCTTGCGAGCATCCAGAGCCGGCTCGCCGAGCTCGGGCTTCGCGTGCCGGCGTATCGCCTCGAATCGATTCCCGCAGACGAGGCCGGCCGTCAGAAACTGCTGGAGTTCGTCAAAGCGCTCGAGATCGAATTGATCCTGACGCGTCAGCTCGCGAACCTGCCCGGTGCGAACGTGGCGGTCGAAGACGCCAGCGGCGTCTACAAGCAGGGCGGCAAGACCGTCGGCGCCAATCTCGGGGACGCAGCCAACGCGGCGCCGTTGCTGCTCGACCTCAGCCGCCAGCAGCCGCCCGAGCGACCGGAATGGCCGAACAAGTGCGGCGATTGCGCAACGTCGCGGCCGTCCACGACACCACTGTTCTTTACGATCAATCCGGGCGCCGCCGAGAACTACGACAAAGCCGTGCGCGTCGCCCAGGGGTATCGCGTCAACGCGATTTCCAAGATGATGCCGACGACCACTACGGAGAACATCCCTGCCGACGAAAGGCAGAAGATCGACGCCGCGGTTCCGCGTCAGGCCCTCGTCAAACCGAGACGGGCGAGAAAACTGCTCATCCTCGACGTGTGTCCCGCCGGCGGCTTCTACCACACCACCATCGCGCACGGAAATCTCATGCTGCAGCTCATCGCCAGATACACCGGCGCCTACGAGCCGATCTTCGACAACAATCTCGAGAACCTGAAGTACCCGCACATCAAGCAGTACGACGCGGTATTCCTCAACAGCGTGGTCGGCCCGGTCTTCTCCGATCCGGAGGTGCTCGACGGGTTGATCCGGTATGTCCGCGAAGGTGGCGGCGTTGCCGGGCTTCACGGCGTGACGTTCTCGTCGCAGGACGTTCGCGAGTTCGGCGAGCTGATGGGCGCGCAGGAAGGTCCGCACCAGTACAACGGCGAGCCCGGCACGCTCAAGATCGACGATCCGGACAGTCCGCTCACGAAGCACTTCGGCGGAAAGGGATTCTCGATGATGGACGAGTTCTACCACTTCCCGCCGACCGGACCGTACACGCGCGACAAGCTGCACGTGCTGCTGAGCGTGGACGCCGAGAAGACCGATCTGCGGCGGTGGGAGCACATTCGGCCCGATCGGGACTACGGCATGGCGTGGATCAAGAGTGAAGGGAAAGGCCGGGTATTCAACAGCGTCCTCGGCCACCGGCCGGAGTTCTACATGATGCCGGATCTGGTGAAGCTGATGCTGGGCGGCATCCAGTTCGTCCTCGGCGATCTCGACGCCGACACGACGCCGAGCGCGAAGCGACGCTAGTTGTTGGTTGGTAGTTATGAAACTCACGAGCTCGTTCCGCGATCTCAAGGTGTGGCGGGAATCCATGGTTCTGGTCGAAGAAATCTACACCCTTTCAAAGTGCTTCCCCGCTGAAGAACGATTCGGGCTGACGTCCCAGATCCGGCGGGCGGCAGTGTCGATTCCGTCGAACATCGGTGAAGGAGCGCGCCGTAAGCGTCGGAAGGCCTTCTGAATCACCTCGATATCGCCCTCGGTTCGCAGGGCGAAGTAGATGTGCAACTCGAACTGGCCATGCGGCTGGGATTCTGCGCGAAGGAGGCCCAGCAGCGCATTGTGGAACGGGTCGATGCTATTGGGCGAATGCTCAATGGATTGATCGAATCTCAGCAACCGGTCGAAGCCGACTGGCAGTAACTACTAACTACCAACTACCAACTACCAACTACTTGAACAGCGACAGATCGATCGCCTCTCCCATGGCTTTGTAGCCCGCGTCGGCCGGATGCAGGTAGTCGCACGAGTCGAATTTCTCGAAGAGCTTCTTCGGATCTTTCGGATCGCGCGTCGCGAGGTCGAAGTCGATGACTCCGTCGTATGCCTTGCTGGTTCGAATCCACTCATTCAGCGCCTGCCGCTTTGCTTCGCCGGCATCGGTGTAATACGCCGCGCCCCAGAACGGGGTGAGCGTCGCTCCGTAGATCTTCAATCCATGCGCGTGCGCCTGTTCGATCAGCTGCTTGTGCGCGGCGATTAGATCTTCAGCCGTCGGCGTCGGGTTCTGCCGCGCGTTGCCGATGTCGTTGATGCCTTCGAGCACGATGACGTGCGTGATGCCCGGCTGCGACAGTACATGGCGCTCGAAGCGGGCCAGCGCGTTGACGCCGGCGCCCACCGCGCGCACATCCGTTCCCGGCGGCACCGCCCCTTCGCTCAGCACACGATTGCCGCCGATGCCCGCGTTGAGGACTCCCATCCGGATCCCCTGCGACAGCAGCCGTCTGGCAAGGTAATCGGGCCAGCGATTGTTCGTGTCGGGCGTCGATCGCGCTCCATCGGTAATCGAGTCGCCGAACGCGACGACCGCGCCCGTGGCATCGGGGGCCACGACATCGACGCGCGAGAGCAGGAACCAGTTCTGCGTTCTGCCGACGGCCGGCAGCGCAGGCTTGCTCGCGTGATTGCCGGTTTCCGAAATGTAGCTGGTTTGAAGTGCGCCGCCGTGTATCGTGAGCGTCGCCGGCGTATTGGTGGTGCCGGGCAGGTACAGGTCTATGGCGAGATCGGCCAGCTGCGGCACGGCGAGATCCACCGGATCGCTGTAGATGATGGCGTTCGCCGGCATGGTGACGGTCGGCCGGCCGCTGAAGGTGAGCGGGCGGCCCGGCGCCTGAATCAGGTTCTCTTTGTCACGGAGCGCGATGTGGGCGGCGCCGATGGTGATGGGTGCCGTCCCATACGCGTTGCTGAGGACGACGCGCGCCCTCGATCCGCCGATGCTGGTGTGCACGATCTGGCGCAGCGTCTGGTTGGTGATGTGCAGGTAGGGCGCCGGTGCGAACGTCTGGCCCGCTGGCGCGGCCACAGGCGGAGCCGGCGGCACCCCGCAGCGGGTATTGACCATGAACGGCGGGAGACCCGGCGCGGACGGGAAAGGATTCTGCGGCCGTCCGACCTCTGCCGTGGCCCACGTGCCGACCCAGCGGTCCGGCCCTGCGCGCTGGGCAAATGCCGTTGAGTGAACGAAGACGCCGAGCGAAAGAGCCATCGCGCCGCCCAAGAACGCCGCCGATACACGGATCCGTAGCATTTGCGCCTCTTTGTGGCGCAAATGCTAGCGGCAAATGTCGGACGTGTCCAGCCGCTCTACGAGACGCGGCGGCTGACCGACGCGTCGTATTCCGCGCCCCTGCGCTCGCCCATCAGCAGCCGGCGCATCGTTCGAAGGTCGTTCAGGATGCGGCTGCCCGCCTTGACGTGGTGGCGCAACTGCTCGATCTTGTAGCTGACCAGATGCACGGCATCCGCACTGCGGCCGATACCCTCTACATCGGCGAGCGCGATACGCTTGAGATCGTCTTCGGTCGTGGCCTGGACTTCTTCGAGCACTTTGTCCAGGAGCTGCATGTATTGATGAGCGCTCTCGATCGTGTCAAACGGGTTCTGCATAAGCTCCTTGAATAGAGGGTCGCAGGCGACTGTCATGGCAAGGGCCATACCACCCTGCACCGTCAATTTCAGGCCTTTGCCGGACAGAATCCACGGTGAGTCTGCCGAGGTACGACAAAAACTCGCCGTTCGAAGGGAATGTCTGATTGTGAGAACGTCATGCTGAAGAGAGCCCTGCCGGCCATTCTGCTCGCGTTCGTGGCCATTACTGGCGGCGTGTACTTCTGGGCGCGAGCCGTCTTTACCCAGGACAACGTGCGCGTGGCACTGGCCGGCCGGCTGGCGGAAGTGTTGGGCCAACCCGTCGCCATCGGCAGCATCGGCGCCGCCATCTACCCGCGCGTCACTGTGAACCTGAGCGATGTCGCGATAGGCGAACCTGCCCGGATCACCATCGGGCGGCTCCAGGTGGGAACAAATCTCCGGGCGCTTCTCTCGAGGCGCATCGAACATGCCGATCTGCGGCTCACCGGTGCGCGTGTCGAGCTGCCGCTGCCGGCGTTCTCCTTCGCATCGAGAGAACGCCAGGAAAGCGGATCTGCGACGGGCCCCGTAGAGCTCGTGTCGATTGACGAGATCGTGTTGAGCGACGTGCAGATTGTCAGCGGCGGACGGACGCTCAGCGGCGATTTCGCGCTCGTGCCGCAAGGCAAGGGTGTCGTCATCCGCGAGGCCACGCTTCACGCCGACAGCGCCTCGATCAAGATCACCGGGCAGATTACCGACCTCGCCGGGCCGCTGGGAGAGTTGTCGGTCAGCGCGGGCCAGCTCAATCTGGACGAGCTGCTGGTGTTCGTCTCAGAGTTCGCCGGCGATGCGGGGATGACAGCGGCCGCCGCTCCGGGCGGCGCGCCTCCGGTGCCGATGAATATTGCGATGTCGCTTGCGGCAGAGCGTGCGAAGATCGGGGCGCTGGGTCTGGATCGCCTGTCGGGCAACGCGAGAATCACGCCCGACGCGATTACGCTCGAGCCGGTCGGCTTCGGCCTGTTCGGAGGGAAGTATGCCGGGGCGCTCCGGTTCTCGCTGGGAAAGGCGACCGGCTTTCACATGGCCGCCGCGCTGTCTGACATCGACATGGCTGCGGTGATGAAATTCGCGGGCAGCCCCGACGCCATCACCGGACGTCTTTCGGGGAACGTCGATCTGGCCGGCACCGGCGTCGACGCGGCCAGCGTGCTGAAGTCGGCGAAGGGCACCTCGCGGGTGGACATCACCAACGGCACCGTCAAGAACCTCGGCCTCGTGAGAACGATCGTCGTTGCGGGGTCGGGCCGGTCCGACGCGGCGCCACAGAGCTCTGACGTTTCGCGCGACGAGCCGTTCTCGCGGCTGGGCGCGACGCTTGCTATTCTCAACGGCGATGCAAGCACGAGCGATCTGAGATTCGAATCGAGCGATCTCGTGCTCTCGGCTTCAGGATACTTCGGGCTCGACGGCAGCGATATCAACCTGAAGGGGCAGGCGCAGTTGTCCGACGAGCTCGCCGCGCGCGCCGGCCGCGATCTCGTGCGCTACACGCAGGAGCAGGGCAGGCCGACGCTGCCGGTCACGATTACGGGCTCGGCCGACGACCCGAAGGTGTTCGTCGACGTGGCCGCCGTCCTGCGTCGCGCGATTACCAATCGCGCGAAAGAGGAAGTGCAGGGCGAGATCAAGAGGAGGCTTGGTGGGCTCTTCCAGAAATAGAGGCCTGATGCTCTGCGGGTGCGCGATGCTGGCAGCGATGGCGCTTCCATCCGCACAGCGCGGGTCCGGACGCCAGGTTCCGACATTCCGCGTGGATCCGATGTGGCCGAAGCCGCTGCCGAACCGGTGGATTATCGGCGCGGTGGCGGGCGTCGCGATCGACGGGCGCGATCATGTCTGGATCACGCACCGCCCAGCGACATTGCAGCCGAACGAAACGCGATCGATCTGGAAAGCGGCGCCACCGGTGCTCGAGTTCGACGCCGACGGCTCGCTGCTGTCTGCCTGGGGCGGCCCGGGCAAGGGCTTCGACTGGCCGCAGCTCGAGCACGGCATTTACGTCGATCGGAACGACAACGTCTGGCTCGGCGCCGGCGGTGAAAAAGATGCGCACATCCTGAAGTTCACGCGCGACGGCAAGTTCGTCATGCAGATCGGGCGGCAAGGTCAGGGACGTGGCAGCAACGACACGGAGAATCTCGGCGCGCCGGCAAACATGGTCGTCGATGCGGGCGCCAACGAAGTCTACGTCGCCGACGGCTACGTCAACCACCGCGTCATCGTCTTCGATGCCGCAACCGGTGCCTACAAGCGGCACTGGGGCGCATACGGCAACAGGCCTGACGATGGGTTTTTCACGAGAGCGGGCGAGACGCTGCCGGGCCCGTTCCGCGGCGTGGTGCAGAACGAGAACCGCCCAAGTCAATACGATCCGAACGGGCCGCCCTCTCCACAGTTCCGCATCGTCCATGCGGTGCGCATCTCCAATGACGGTCTCGTCTACGTCTGCGACCGCACCAACGACCGGCTGCAGGTGTTCACCAAAGACGGCCGATTCCTGCGGGAAACAGTCATTGCGAAGGAGACCCTGGGCAGCGGATCGGTCTGGGACGTCGGCTTTTCCACCGACCCGCGGCAGGCGTTTCTGTTCATCAACGATGGCACGAACCAGCTCATATACGTGCTCGACCGGCAGACGCTGGAGGTCGTCAGCACGTTCGGCGGCGCCGGACATTGGGCCGGCCAGTTTTACGGCGCCCACAACCTGGCCGTGAATTCAAAGGGCGACCTCTTCATTACAGAAACGTATGAGGGGAAACGGGTGCAGAAGTTTGTCTACACAGGGCTGGGTGCCCCGTCGGCATCGCCCTAGCGCACGAAGTGTCGGAAGTCCTCGAGATCGCGCACAGAAAGTCCTCCAGGACGGCGACTTCTCGAGCGGTTATGCGGAAGACCTCTCAGGGGCAGATAACAGTCGGCGCCTGGTGCGACTTGTGCATGGGCACCGGTCCGGCCGAGACCCTTCGAGTCGGAGGAACGATGAAACCCAGCGCGCAGATGGCTCTCAAGCAGGAGATGATCAACCGCATTTGCGGCGAGTTTCTGGAAATGCCGGGACTCGGGCTGAAACGCGAGCAGGCACGCCGTTTATGGCAGGTCGATGACGAATTTTGTGGCGAGCTCCTCGATTCGCTGGTCGAGTCCCGGTTCCTCTGCCGCAGGGCCGACGGCCGCTACGTGCGCGCGGCGACCGCGCCCGACAGTGTGGCGTCGCGCGGCGCCCGTCGTGACGTGATTTGAAGGCCGCGAACGGCGTTCAGTAGACCGTTGTCGGCGCAGAGGAAGACTTCCCGTGCCATCTGCCCGGTCGCTTCGCCGGGTTTCCTTCCCCTCGGTGCGCCCAACTAGCTGATAACATAGGATTTCAGTTCCGCGGGTCGTCGGCGCCGCCAGAAATCCCTGCGCCGCCGGGATGGCCCAAGGCATGAACAAGCCAGCCGTTATGCTAAAGGTCGAGCTTCACACGCATACGGCCGACGACCCGATCGACCGGATCCCCCATACATCCAGAGAACTCATCGACCGCGCGGCCGCGCTCGGGTATCACGCGCTCGCCATCACGCTGCACGAGCGACAACTCGATCTTCGCGACCTGGCGCCGTACGCGGCCGAGCGAGGCCTTCTCGTGATTCGGGGCATCGAGCGCACGATTCAGGGCCGTCACGTGCTGATGCTGAATTTCAGGAACGGCGCCGAAGATGCCCGTACCTTCGAAGATGTCGCGCGGCTGAAGCGGCGCGACGGCGGCCTGGTGATTGCGCCGCACCCGTTTTTCCCGGCGACCACCTGCCTGCGGAGCGATATGGATCGGCACGCCGATCTGTTCGATGCCGTCGAATACAACGCCATGTTTACCAGGCTTCTCAACTTCAATCGTCCGGCGGAGCGATGGGCCGCGCGTTATGGAAGGCCCCTTGTCGGAAACTGCGACGTCCATCGGCTGCGCCAGCTTGGCACCACGTACTCATTGGTCGATGCCGAGCCGAGCCCCGATGCGATTTGCGCCGCCATCGCGGCCGGCCGGGTGCGTGTCGTCAGCCGTCCGCTCAGCGTCGCCGACGCCGCGGCCGTGATGGGATCGCTTCTGACGCATGACGTCCTCACCCGGGTTCGAAGGATCACCCACCACGGAACCGCTTCGGCGGAGCTTACCAAGCCGACGTGGTGAAAAAGGGGTCGCGAGGCTCCTGACCCCTTTTTCAGTTAGAGTCGTGGGATGGCCATCGAATCAGTAAACCCCGCAACAGGTGAAACACT
>Ga0105107_10003560_pt1 | contig 10385 bp, 8 predicted proteins | sample PPLLaktember2015_6_FD_79335 | JGI IMG/M metagenome (GOLD analysis project Ga0105107, IMG submission 79335) | Freshwater sediment microbial communities from Prairie Pothole Lake near Jamestown, North Dakota, USA - PPLs Lake P8 Core (1) Depth... | ecosystem: Environmental > Aquatic > Freshwater >...
AGCGGCATGGGCACGTAACCGGCGTGGACAGTTCGTGATCACCGCCGGAGCAAACGCGATCAATCCGGGCGCTTGATCGCATGACCTTGGGTGGCCCCTCCCCCGGCTCCACCGGGGGAGGGGTCCATGTGCGAATGAGACGTAACAAGAGGCTCGAGCGCTTCGCGGTGGTCGGAGTCGTGGCGCTCGCCTGCGCGGGCTGCGCGACCAAAGGCGACATCCGCAATCTGCAGACCGAGTTCCGTACCGAGCTGCGGGCGATCGCGGCGCGCCAGGACTCGGTGCTCGCCGTCCTGCGGCTCCAAACGACGGTCATGCAGGACACCCTGCGCACGCAGTCGGATCAGCTGTTCGACTTCCGCGGCCAGATCGCCACGCAGCTGCAGGCGATCACGCAGGCCATGGCCCGGCTGGAGGCCCTCTCGGGCGAGAACCAGCGCGGCATCGCGAGCGTGCGCGATCAGCTCGCGAACATCCGGCGGGGGACCGGCGGCGGCGGCGCGCCGCTGCAGATGGTGGACTCCGCGCAGACCGCGGGACCTGGGCCCGAGACGGTGCCCGGCGCGGGCGGCAACGCCGAGGCGCTCTATCAGGTCGCCAGGGAGCAGCACAACCGCGGCTCGTTGAGTACCGCGCAGCGCGCGTACGAGGACTTCCTCGAGCAGTTCCCCACACACGCGCTCGCTCCTGACGCGCATTTCTTCCTCGCGGACGTGCTGATCCAACAGGACCGCCCGGACGACGCTCTGGAAACGCTGCAGGAGATCCCACAGCTCTTTCCGACCGCGGCTAGGGTGCCCGAAGTCCTGTTTCGCATCGCCACGCTGCAGCGCGAAGCGGGTGACGAGGACGACGCGCGCGCGACGCTCGAGCGGATCGTCGCCACGTATCCGGACGCGTCCATCACGTTTCTCGCGCGGGAAATGCTCGAGGAGCTGAACTAGCGGCGTCGGTCGCGCCGGTCGCTTATGCGGTGTCCGGAGTGCGACGCCACCGAGAACCGAGTGGTCGACACGCGCGCGAGCCGCGGCGGTCGAGCGGTGCGCAGGCGCCGCGAGTGCGCCGTGTGCGGGGCTCGGTTCACGACCTACGAGTACGTGGAGGAGCGCCCCATCCAGGTGCTCAAGCGCTCGGGTGCGGTCGAGCCGTTCGACCGGGGCAAGCTCCTGGACAGCGTGCGTCTGGCGTGCGCCAAGCGCCCGGTATCGGCATCCCAAATGGAGCAGCTGGTCGACCGGATCGAGGACGAGCTGTCGCGCGAAGCCGCGCTCGAAGTGCCGAGCGTTCGCCTGGGCGCGCGCGTCATGGATCTGTTACGTCCCCTCGACCGGGTCGCCTACGTGCGCTTCGCGTCGGTATATCGGAACTTCCAGGATGCGGGTGAGTTCCAAGAGTTCGTCGACGAGATGGCTGCGGCACAGGCACGCGAAGAGCTCAGCCGGAACCAGGTGGAGCTGCCGCTCTGAGAGCCGCCGTGCGCGAGCGCTCGCCAATCCACCGGTCCGCATGCAGCCCAGCCTGTCAGCATGACGCGCGTTCGTAATCCCCGCGGCGAGATGCCCTTCCTGGACCACCTGGAAGAGCTGCGCTGGCGCATCCTCTGGGCGCTGCTCGCGGTGACCGCCGGCACGATCATCGGTCTGGTGCTCGTCTTCCAGCTGCCGGTGCTCGAGCTGCTCGTCGCACCGATCCGTGACGTGCGCCAGGATCCGACACTCCGGCTGATCTACCTGTCGCCGGCGGACCCTTTCTTCGTCCAGCTCAAGCTCGGGATCTACATCGGGCTCATGCTCGCGTTCCCGATCGTGGCCTACCACGCGTGGGCGTTCCTCTCGCCCGCGCTCGAGAAGCGCGAGAAACGGGCCGTGATCCCGGCGCTCTATCTCGGGCTCGTGCTCTTCGTCGCCGGCGTCGCGCTGGCCTACTTCATCGCGCTCCCGGTCACGCTCACGTTCTTCCAGACCATTCAGCCCGCGTCCCTGGAAGGTCAGCTCGAGATCAACCAGACGATCGGGTTCGTCGTGAAGCTGCTACTCGCGTTCGGCGCCGTCTTCGAGCTGCCCGTCGTGATCATGGCGCTGAGCGTCATGGGACTCGTGACACCCGCGTTCCTGCGGGCGAAGCGGAAGCACGCGATCGTGGCCATCACCGTGCTCGCGAGCTTCCTGACACCGGGCGACATCATCACGCTCACCATCATGATGATGGTGCCGCTCGTGCTGCTCTACGAGCTGGGCATCCTGCTCTCCGTCGGGATCTATCGCGGAAAGATGAAGCGTGCCGAGGAGATGGACGTGGACTCGGCCACGGGCGTCACGACGTGAGCGACGGTCCAGCGAGCTGGAGAGGCGGGGCGTGAGCCTGCGGACCGGGCTCCGCGCCGCGGCCCTGGTCGTCGCGTTGTGCGCCTACGGTGCGTCGCATTCGCTCGCCCAGCAGGCCCAGCCGCAGGACGAAGAGCCGGACTCCACGGAGATCAGGATCCTCGAGAGGATCCGGCGCCTCGGACGGGCACCCGGCGCCGACAGCGTCCTATTCGTGCAGGACTCGGTGAGATTGGCCCAGGCGGCGGCCGGAATCCGGCCGGGCTCCGGCGCGGGGCTCGACTCGATCGCGCAGGCGCTTCTCCGCATGCCCGGCTATTCGCTCACCGAATATCAGGGGACGTCGGCGGACTTCGACGCGCAGGACCGCATCCTGCTGCTCAGGGCGGGCGAGGCGGAGCGGGCGCGCCTGACGCAGGAAGGCATGCAGATCGAGGCGGACAGCTCGATCACGTTCAATCAGACGACCGGCCAGCTGCGCGGGATCGGCGATCCCACGTTCACCCCTGCGCAGGGGGATCCGGTGACCTCGAGCACGATGATCTACGACCTCGACGAAGGCCGAGGCTCCGCGATCGACGCCGAGACCACGTACATGCAGGCCGGAGCGCGCTGGATCGTGCGCGGGGACATGCCGTTCGCCGCGCAGGACTCGTCCTTCATGTCTCACGCGCGCTTCACTTCGTGCGATCTCGAGGTGCCGCACTCGCACTTCGAGACGGACGAGATCAAGATCGTCGGCGGGCGGGTGCTGGTCGCGCGCAGCGTGCGGCTGCACTTCGCGGACGTGCCGGTGTTCTGGCTGCCGTTCGTCGCGCAGAGCCTTTCGTCCGGCCGCGCCTCGGGGCTGCTGACGCCGCGCTTCTCCGTCAACGACATCGTGCGCACCTCGACCGGGTATCGCCGTCGCGTCAGCAACATCGGGTTCTACTGGGCGATGAGCGATTACTCCGACGCGCTCTTCGCGATCGACTGGTTCAGTCAGACGTTCGTGAGCGTCCAGGGAACCGCGCAGTACCGGTTCAACCGGTATTTCCTGAACGGCGACGCGAACGTGCGCCGTTACTGGCGTGAGGGCGGCGACACCGAGTGGGCCGTGGACACCCGCCACGATTGGCAGCCGGACGAGCGCACCGACCTGCGCATATCCAGTCGATTCGCGACGAGCTCCACATTCGTGCAGGAGAACTCCTTCAACCCTCGCGAAGTGACGCAGTCGATCGACTCCGAGGGCGGCCTGGGACGGCGCTTCGACTGGGGCATGCTCTCCGTCTCGGCGAATCGACGCAACTACCTCTCCGATGATCGGAAGGAGTGGACGCTGCCCTCCGCGAGCCTCTCGTTGTCGCCGATCACGCTCTTCGCCGCGCCGATCGGCGAGGGCAGCGTTTTCAACAACATGACGTGGTCGGGCTCGGCTAACGTCCGGCGCAGCACGGTCGATCGCGCGCTCCCGGATACGTTCTCGATCGCCCAGGCGAGCACGGCGACGAGCGACGGCTCCGTGAGCAGCAACCTGAGCATCGGCAATCTCACGTTTTCCCAGAACGTGAACGCCACGCGGAACGAGACGCTCCGCGTTCCAGAAGCGTACATCGCGAATCGGGACAGCGCGGATCGGACCTTGCTCATTCCCAGCGCTCCGGCGCGCGATATCGCGCAGGAGACCGTGGGATGGCAGGCCGGGGTCAACTACCAGCAGCAGCTCATCGGTTCCACGACGCTGACGCCGCGGCTCTCCGTCTCGGGGAACATGGCGCGGTCCGACACGTCGAGCGTGGCCCGCAACTTCGTGTCCGCACCGTCTCGCGTGGCGTTCGGCGCTCAGCTCAAGACCGACGTCTACGGGTTCTTCCCGGGCTTCGCGGGCTACGAGGCGGTGCGCCACAAGATCTCCCCATCGTTCGACTACCAGTGGAGCCCCTCGACGACACCCTCCGATCTGCAGAGTCAGGTGTTCGGGTCACGCGCGCTGCAGCCGCAGAACGCGGTGTCGGTGACGTTCAACCAGACGTTCGAAGCCAAGAGGGCGGCCCCGGTGCGCGAGGGGGCCGACACGGCCGCGACCGGGACGGCCGTCGACTCGCTGGGCGCGCCGCTGGACTCCCTCGCGACGAGGACGGCGCCCCAGGATTCCGCGGGCGGTCCTCGCCGCGTCCAGCAGGCGCAGATCGTGAACCTGTTGTCGCTCCGCACGAGCGTCGTGCGTTACGACTTCGTGCAGGCCGATTCCGCCGGCAGCTTCCTGCAGGGCTTCGAGACGACGCGGCTGTCCAACCAGATATCTTCGGATATCCTGCGTGGCCTGTCCGTCTCCACGGAGCACGATCTCTTCCGAGACGAGCTCGGGCCCGAACGTACCATCGTCGCGCGAAACTTCGAGCCTCACCTCTCGCAGGTGAACCTGTCATTCTCCCTGGGGTCCTCGTCTGCGCTCTTCCGGTTGCTGGGTCTGTCCGGAGGTGGCGCGGCCGACGAGCCCGAGCCGACCGAGGCCGTCGGGCCGCTCGATGCGCAGACCGTGACCGACGAGTCGAGCATCATTCCCGGTGGGGGGTTGCCCGGCGCGCCGGGCAGCAGACCTTCGCCGAGCTCGGGGAACGCGGGTACATGGAACGCGAGCTTCTCCTATTCTCTGCAGCGGCCGCGAGACGACACCCAACCCGCGCGGCAGATGCTCACCAGCACGCTCCAGCTCCAGCCCACGGACAACTGGAATCTTTCGTGGCAGACCGCGTACGACATCGAGCGCGGCTCCTTCGCCGACCATTCGATCCGGCTCACGCGCGATCTCCACGAGTGGCAGGCGAACTTCGACTTCCTGCAGACCGCGACGGGGAACTGGAGCTTCCGCTTCGAGGTGTCGCTGCTGGCCAACCGCGATCTGAAGTTCGACTACGACCAGCAGAACCTGGATCTCGGGCTCCCGTCGCAGAGCCGCTGATTACCTACGCGGCGGTCGGCGGCTGTCTCAGCCGTGCGCTCCGAGGTGTCCTCCCGAGGTGACAATCCGGTGGCGGCACAAATGCGCTAAGTCTCAGTCTCCAATGGTCTTACGGCTGCGGTACGGAGCGTGCATTTGGACGCTCCGGCTTCATGAAAGGCTCCCGAATGGAGCCGGCAGAAGACGAGGAGGAATCGATGATGCGCTCGGCGTTCTTCATCCTGCTCCTGGGCGTGCCGCTCACGGGATGCAACAGTGACAGCGTGCTCGTACCGGTGGGCGGCGTGCCCGCGGCCCCCCGCGCGCTCGCGGCCTCGTACTACGCCGGTGCCGTGACGGTCGAATGGGAGCTGGCTCCCAGCTGGGACGGAGAAGCCTTCCGCGTGTATTCACGCCGTGTCACCGATTCCGACTACTTCCTGGTCGCGGAGGTGACGAGCTGCTCCGCCGGTCTGTGCACCTATCAGGACGTGAACGTCACGGCGGGGGAGACCTACGAGTACTACGTCGCGGCCGTGGACCCCACGTCGGGGACCGAGACGTCGACGGCCTCCACGGTCGAGGTCTTCGTCCCGACGCCGACACCTCCCGCGGTTCCCGACGATCCGTTCGTGATCGCACTCGACGGCGCCAATTTCGTCACCTGGGGCACGGCGTCGCGCGGCGCGGGCGACTTCTCCCACTACCGCGTCTATCAGGACGCGGGCACGACGAGCTATCTGCTGGGTGAGACGGATTCCGAGGGCTTCCTGGATCTGCTCGCCGCCAACGGCGACACCTACGCCTACTTCGTGACCTCCGTCGACACGGATGGGCACGAGAGCGACGGCAGCGTGTCCGCCGAAGGAACACCGCGGCCGGATTTCCACGGGGAGGTGCTCTTCGCGCACAGCTCCGACCCGGCGCGCTCGGGGTTCCGTTTCTCGGCGGACGGGGATAACGAGACCGCGATCGTGTCCGGCACCGACGCGTCGCGAGACTTCCGTCTCGAGACCGACGTGGCCGGTTGGTGGCTCGTGCCGAACACCGGCGTCCAGTCGACGGCGGGCTACCTGACGACCGCGCTCAAGTGCGGCGTCGCCGCCGATCCGAGCTGCGTCGACGTGTCCGTCGCGCCGACCTCGGACGCCAGCTACATCGTGGGTGACGTGGCGCTCTTCCCTCAGGAGACCTATGTCGTCCGCATCGGGACGGGCGCGGCCGCGCTCTATGGAGCCTTCCGAGTGGTCTTCCAGGGCCAGGACCAGGACGCGAACGAGATCATGATCGTCGACTGGGCCTTCCAGCTCCAAGCTGGCAACCCCAACTTGGCGCCGGCCGTCGGCGGGTAAGCGCCTCGCACCGACACGAGTAGGCAAAGGGCCCGGGCGCCGAGCGGCGTCCGGGCCCGCGTGTTTCGGTAACTTGTCTGCCATGGTGAGAGTGATGGAGGCGGTGCCGAACTTTTCCGAGGGACGCGACCTGGCGAAGGTGCGCGCGCTCGTCGACGTGATCGCGGCCGAGAAGGTCGACGTGCTCGATTGGTCCGCGGACGCGGACCACCACCGCTGCGTGATCACCTATGTCGGCGACCCACCTCTCGTGGAGGCAGCCTCTCTGGCCGCGGCTCGGTTCGCGATGGAGCACTTCGACCTTCGCGAGCACCGCGGTGTCCACCCCCGCGTCGGAGCGCTCGACGTGCTTCCGTTCGTGCCGCTCGACAACGTCCGGATGGAAGACGCGGTTGCTTCGGCTCGTCGAGTGGGCGAGCGCATCGGGCGAATGGGCGTGCCGGTCTTCTACTATGGGAGGGCCTCCGATCCGCCCGGGCGCAGGCTCTCCACGCTCAGAAAGGGTGGATTCGAGGGCCTCCAACGGAGCTTCTCGGCCGGGCTGATGCCGGACGAGCCGCCGGGTGCCGACCGGCCACACCCGAGCGCGGGCGTGACGTGCGTGGGCGCGCGCGAGGTGCTGCTCGCCTGGAACGTCTACCTCGAGGGCGTCGGCCTCGCCGATGCACGCGCCATAGCGGCCAAGATCCGCGAAGCTGGTGGAGGATTTCACGGGCTGCGCGCGCTGGGCCTCCATCTCCCCGGCTGCGATCGGGTGCAGATCTCCATGAACCTCGAAGATCCCGCCCGGACCTCTCCGCTCGCGGTCTTCGAGGCCATCGAGCGAGAGACCGCCGAACGGGGAGGCTGCGTCGTCGAAACGGAGGTCATCGGCATGGCTCCCGACGCCCTTGTGCATCCGGGCGGCGTAAACAGATTACTCCTTCCTGACCTGGGACCCGCCCGGGTCCTCTCCCGCCGTGTCGCTCAGCACGTATCCGAGCGCTCGAGTGGGCGCACGGATATCCCGGACAGCGCCGAATGAGCATCGAGTCGCTCAAGCAACAGGCCCGCCGCCACGAGCAGGACGAGGAGTGGCAGAAGGCGCTGGACCAATACCGGAAGGCGATCGACGAGCTCTCCGAGGACGAGCAGACGGACATCGGCCTGATCAACCGGGTCGGCGATCTGTACGTGCGGGTCGGCAAGCTCGACGAGGCGGTCAAGTATTTCGAGCAGGCGGTCGATCTCTATCGAGAGGCGTTCCTGCCGAACAACGCGATCGCGGTCTGCAAGAAGATCATCCGCAGCGCGCCCAACCGGGCTCAGGTGTACCTGAAGATCGGCCAGATACGCGCCGAGCAAGGCTTCCTCCCCGACGCGCGCACGAACTTCCTCACGTACGCGGAGCGGATGCAGAAGGCCGGGAATCTGGACGAGTCCTTCCGCGCGCTCATCGAGTTCTGCGATCTCGCCCCGGACGACGTGCAGGTCCGCATCACCGTGGCGGATCAGATGGCCTCGCACAACAAGACCAAAGACGCCGTGAAGCAGCTCCTCGTTGCTTATCGGCAGCTCACGCAGACGGGCGAGGCCGATCTGGCGAAGGGCGTCGAGAAGAAGATCCTCGCTATCGATCCTAGCGCCGACCTGGGAGCGGCCCTCGCGGCGGCCGCGACGAGCAGCCTGTCCGCGGACGGAGATATCGAGGCCTCGTTCGGCGAGATCTCGCTCCCCCCGGAGGCGCCCGGCAAGGCCAGGAAGAAGGAAGAGGACGTGGACTTCTCGATGTCGACGCCCGGCGCCTTCGATCTCGGCGCGGTCGGTCTCGAGGAATCGGAAGAGGAAGTCTCGCAGGAAGCGTCCGACGAGGAAGAAGGTCTCGAGCTTCCGATGATGAGCCTCGATGCCGCCGAGGACGAGCCGGAAGCGGAGGAGGAAGGGGGCCTCGAGCTTCCGATGATGAGCTTCGAGGAAGCCGACCGGGAAGAGCAGGAAGAGAAAGAAGAAGTCGGCCTCGATCTTCCGATGATGGGCTTCGAGTCGAGCACGGCGGACGAGGGAGCGGCGGAGCTGCCGATGATGTCGTTGGATCCGATCGAGACGACGGCGTCCGGTGCGATGGAGGAGGCCGTCGAAGAGGCGAAGCCCTCGCGCCCGGCGAAAGCGGCTCCGTCCGAGCCGGCTCCAACGCGCGAGGCCGAGCCTCCGTCGCCGCCACCCGCGGCTCCGGCGCCGGCCAACGAGGGCTACATCGATTTCGGCGCGATGATCCTCGGCGGCGGCGATCCGAAGTCCACCCGCTTCAGGGTCGCGTACGAGGAGCCGACCGGAGACGAGGACGCGGACTTCGCCAAGATGCTCTCCCAGTTCAAGGAGAAGGTGTCGGAGAACATCGACTCCAGTGACGTGCGGGCCCACTACGACCTCGGTACCGCCTACAAGGAGATGGGGCTGCTGGAGGAGGCGATCGGCGCGTTCCAATCGGCGCTGCGCGCCTCGTCGAACCACCTGCCGACCTACGAGATCATGGGGCAGACCTTCATCGAGATGGGAGAGCCCGAGGCCGCGGTGAAGACCCTGCAGCGCGCTCTGCAGGTGAAAGCCGGCGTCGAGGACGAGCTCGTCGGCATCTACTACTACCTGGCCAGGGCCTTCGAAGCGCTCGACAAGAAGGAGTCGGCCGTGGAGTTCTACGACCGCGTCTTCTCCCTGGATATCAACTTCGCCGACGTCACCGAGCGGCTCCGCGAGCTCCGCTGACCGGCGCCCTGCACGGACGCATGGAGATTCGGTCGTGACGCGTGTGCTCAGGAGTCAGTTACCCGAGCTGTCGTCGATCCAGTCTTCGGTCCGTCACGAGCTCGATCGCGTCGGTGACGAGATCAAGCGCATCGTGCTCTCCGACTTCTCTCACATCGAGGAAGTCAACGAGCACCTCCTCTTCATGCGCGGGAAGCTGTTCCGTCCGACGCTCCTCCTGCTGTCGAGCCGGGTGGAAGGGGAGACCCACGACGACGCGCTCACCATGGCGGCGGTGGTGGAGCTCGTGCACTTGGCGACGCTGGTTCACGACGACGCGGTCGATCATTCCGCGCTCCGACGCGGACTGCCCACGGTGAACGCGCTCTGGACCCACCAGGTGGCGATCATCATGGGCGACTACCTCTACTCGCGCGGCGTCGCCGAGCTGGCGCGGGTCGGCCGCCTGGAAGCGCTCGCGGTGCTCGCGAACGCGGCGAACGAGATGTCGGTCGGAGAGATGCGGCAGCTCACGTCCTACGACGCGCTCGACTTCTCCGAGGAGGACTACTACCGCCTCATCGCCGCGAAGACGGCGTCGCTGATGTCGGCCGCCTGCGAGATGGGGGCGCTGGTCGGTGCGCCGAGCTATCGCGAGAGCCTCGCGCGATACGGCCACAACCTGGGCATGGCGTTCCAGATCGCCGACGATCTGTTGGATTACACGGGCACCGAGGCGGTGACGGGGAAGCCGAGCGGGCACGACCTCAGGGAGCGGAAGGTCACGCTCCCTCTCGTCGGCGCGCTCGAGCGCGCGACGCCGGCGGAGGAGCGGGAGATCCGCGCGTTCTTCACCCTCGTCGATCCGGACGATGACGACATCGCGCGCGTGATCGGGATCGTCGCCGAGCGCGGCGGCCTCACGTACGCCCACGCGCGCGCTGCCCGCTATGCCGATCTGGCGCACCTCGCTCTCCAGGATCTCCCTGAGGGGGTTCCTCAGGCGGCCCTGGGCGACTCGATTGCCTACGCCGTGGACCGCAGGCGCTGAAAGAGGCCGATGAG
>Ga0105107_10003561_pt1 | contig 10385 bp, 6 predicted proteins | sample PPLLaktember2015_6_FD_79335 | JGI IMG/M metagenome (GOLD analysis project Ga0105107, IMG submission 79335) | Freshwater sediment microbial communities from Prairie Pothole Lake near Jamestown, North Dakota, USA - PPLs Lake P8 Core (1) Depth... | ecosystem: Environmental > Aquatic > Freshwater >...
ATAGAAATTACATCCGGTTTTTCCTTATAGCTGAATTGCTCCTCAAGGTTTCTCAGGTGGGAATTAAGATTCATTTCTTTTATATTCAGCTTAACCTGGCCGCTTTCCACATTAGCTATATCAACAATATCGTTAATAATTGAGAGCAGCTGGCTCCCGCTCTGGAAAATAATATCGGTGAACTGCTGTTTTTCTTCTTCAGATGTATCAGGCTCGCTAAGCAGTGCTGAAAATCCTATAATAGCATTCATCGGTGTTCTAATCTCATGTGACACATTGTGAAGGAATGCAGTCTTAAGCCTGTCGCTCTCTTCAGCCTTTTCTTTTGCAGCTATCAGTTCAGCTTCTGCCTTTTTACGCTGTGTTATATCCTCGATCATCGCCAGGAAGTACTGAACTTCATCATTATTGTTCCTGATTATGCTCATTGTTGCCGAACCCCATATAACAGTCTTATCTTTACGGATATACCTGTTTTCAGTATGATAAACCGGAATTTCTTCAGCGACCATTCTTAAAAACGACACATCATCTCCGGCAATATAATCAGGATGGGTAAAATTCCTCAGAGTGACAGATTTCAATTCTTCTTCCTTATACCCGAGCATTTTGCAGAAAGCCGAATTCGCCCTTATTATGCCCAGGTCCTTTCCTGTCATGGCTATGCTGATGGGGCTCTCTTCAAAAATCTTGCGGAACCGCTCTTCACTCTCGCGCAGAGTCTCTTCAGCAAATTTGCGCTCAGTTATATCGCGGCATATTGATTGAAAATATTTGACTCCCTCAATTTCGACCTTGCGGGCACTTATTTCAACAGGTATTTGAGTTCCGTCTTTCCTGACATGAATAGTTTCGTATGTTGAAAAACCCTTCTCCTCAAGGATTCTGCTTTCATTCTCAAGAGCTTTGACAGCTCCGGGAGCTCTTATTTTTGACAGGCTCATACCTATCAGTTCACTCCTTTCGCGCTGGTAAGCTTCCGCAGCCCTGTCGTTAGCTTCAATAATGACCATATTACGGTCAGTCAGGAATATTATGTCATTCGCAAATTTCAATATCAAATCAAAGTGCTTTCTCAAAGCCATATGGTCCAACTCCGCTTCATATTTCTCGCGGTAAAAACGGGCATTCTCATTCCATTCGAGAATACCAAGCAATAATCCTATTGCCAGAATTACAAGGATTATAATTATTATTATCATTGTCATCTGCTCATTCAAAGCAGAAAAGACTTCGGTATGATTGATCTTTGCAGTCAGGTACCATTGAGACCCAGGAACTTTTTTCATTGCAGAGATTACTGGGGCACCTCTGTAATCAATGGCATCAATTGTCGCTTCAACACCCCTGACAGCCATTGACTCGGGAAGCTTTTCCTCTGAAACTGATTTTCTGAGAACCAGTTTAGAATTCATTTTAAACCTCAGCTCATTAAGGTATAAAACCTCTTCTCCTTCCTGTCTGACAAGCAGTGCTTCTGCAGATTTGCTGGGAACCGGCCATGTTTTGACAAGCGGGTAAAGGATTTCTTCAGGATCGATCCTGAGAGCAAGGAGACCAAACACTGTTGTATCCTCCTGCCAGTTATTGATAAGGGGGATAACAAGATCGAGATGAACGTAACTGATATTTTGTGCCTCGTGAAGGTCTGTAAGAATTCCCGATTCCAGCTTCAACAGATCAGGCAGCAGAATTTGAAGGTACTCGCCAATCACAGTATCCTGGCCCGGATAATGCCCTCTGACTCTGCCTTGCGGATCAATAAGAATGATGTTTTTATATTCGATGTTCCCTGTAACTGATTTCAGTGCTGGGACAATATCTGAACGGATAGCCTTATTATTTGTGCTGTACAGGTAATCATATAAAAGTCTTACAAATGGTTTGTTTTCGCCAATCAGGATTGCATCGGCTATTCTTTCGCTGCGCCATTGAGCGATCTGCCTTACCTTCAGGTCAGCAATTGCAGACAGCTCAAGGTTCTTGTCGTTAAGCAGTCTTCTTTTCTGACTTTTATAATAGAACAATCCCAACAATATACTGCTGGCAGATATTATTACGAAAAGAACAATTAATAACCACGGAATTGCCGGTTTTTGCCTGTGCGAAACCATTATCAGTCGCCCTTAGAAATGTATTTGACTATTAATCCCTTCACAAAACTGAGCTGTAAATTTAACACTTTACTTTAAAAGTGAATAAACTACATCACTTTAATAAATCGGGAAAAGATTCTTTCTTCTTAATAATGACAGAAGCCATTATCGAAATAAGTAAAATTGAAATAATTATACCCAAAGAAAGGATAATGGGAATTTCAATATGGAAAAAGGATGCTAGCATTTTAAAACCAACAAAAGAAAGTACAATCGCCAACCCGACTTTCAGGAACCTGAATAATCCCATAATTCCTGAAACTGCAAAGTATAGAGAGCGTAAACCCAATATTGCAAATATGTTTGATGTGTATACAATAAATGTATCCTTGCTGATCGCAAGAATTGCAGGGATGCTGTCAACAGCAAAAATCAGATCAGTGGATTCAACTACCAGTAATACAAGAAATAAAGGTGTTGCAACCAGCCTGTTATTTTGTCTTACAAACAGGGAGTTCCCATGAAGCGTTTCCGTAACCGGAAGGAATTTCCTGAATAGTCTTACAAGGGCATTTTTCTCAGGTTCAACTGATATCTCATCTTTTTGAAAAAGCATTTTAAAGCCGGAAAAGATCAGGAATGCTCCAAAAATGATCACTATCCAATGGAACCTGTTTATCAGGGCTACCCCCGCAAAAATAAATATCCCCCTCATAATAAGAGCTCCCAGAATTCCCCAGAATAAAATTTTATGCTGGTATTGAGGCTTAACTGAAAAATATGAGAAGATTAAAATAAAGACAAAGATATTGTCGATGCTCAGTGAGTATTCAATGACATAACCGGTCAGAAATTCCAGAGCTTTGGTTTTTCCAAACTCCACCAGGACAAATATGTTAAAGCTCAGGGCAAGTGCTATCCATATCCCGCTCCAGATAAGAGCTTCCTTTAAATCTATCTTATGGGCTTTCCTGTTAATGACGCCAAGATCGAGAGCAAGCATGCTGAAGATGACAGCATTAAAAACAATCCAGAATAATATGCTGTTTCCCATGATTTCAAATTGATCCGTAAAGCTAAAAAATAAATCATTCCGACTACCTCCTGTTAAAAGAGTTTTAATGGGTATTTGTTATCATGGTCTGATTATGAGCCTTTAAGCTTAAAAAGAAAAAACTTTCTTACTTTTAGGACCTAAATAGTAAAAGCATCAATGAACGGAAAAAATTTTATAGCCCTGAGCATCATTGTTTTAGCGATAACAATCCCAGTAAATTTATCCTCACAAAAAAATAGCAATGGCATAAACCAGATAAATTCCGCTGATCTGGAAGCCTATGTTTCATTTTTGGCTGCACCGGCTATGAAAGGCAGATCTAACGGGTCACCGGAACTTGAGATATCTATAAATTACCTGGCATCACAGGCAAGACTCCTGGGGCTTAAACCGGCAAATGGTAAAAGTTATCTTCAGCCATATACCATAATGAAAAAATTCATTGATCCTGAAAGATCCGCGATAACTATTTTAAGTAATAGCAATGATTCCGTTCTGATAAAAGACCCTATGATACAGCTTTTCCCTGAAGGTGCCTCTGATTTCGAAATTGAGGGTGAAGTGGTATTTGCAGGTTATGGAATCAAGGCCGATAATTACAGATACAATGATCTTGAAAATATTTCTCCTGAAGGGAAAATCCTTCTTTTAATGACCCGATCACCTCTTAATGAAGATGGTACAAAATATCTATTTGAAGAAGAGATATGGTCATCATTCATGAGCATCCAGGCAAAGCTTACAAACCTGCTCTTCTCCAGGGCTAAAGCAATCCTGATTGTCTCCGATCCCAAATCAGGATATTCATCAGTAGAGCATCAGTATCCGGGAATTGCAAACGAATTAAAATCCAATAAATATCTTAAAGGATCAAACCCATTGATAATAGATATGCCTGCGATGCCAAGAATAATCTTTGTTCACAGGTCAGTGGCTGATGAATTGCTTAAAGGAACCGGACATTCTCTTGATGATTTACAAAGGACTATTGATCTGAACCTTAAATCTCAATCCTTCCTTATTCCTGAAAAGAGATTAAAAATTAAAGAAGTATCAAAGACAGGTGAAGAAATTCTGTTTAACGTTGCTGCATGGATCGAAGGAAGCGACCCGGCGCTTAGAAAGGAAATAATTATATTTTCCGGACATGCTGATCATATTGGACAAGAGGGCAACAGAATTAATCCGGGAGCAGATGATAATGCTTCAGGATGTGCTGCTATCCTTGAAATAGCCCAGGCATTTCAAAGCCTTGATAAAAAGCCTCTGAGATCACTCCTGTTTCTTTGGCTAACCGGGGAAGAGATCGGTCTTTTCGGTTCTCAGTCGTATGTCGATAACCCCCTGTTCCCTCTTGAGAATACAGTTGCCGACATTAATATTGATATGATAGGAAGGGTGAGGGGGATAGCTGATACTACTGACGACACTCCCATGACGGGTAAATCAGGTGTTTTTGTTATTACCGGGAATCAGAGCAGGGAACTTGTTGACATTGCAAATGATGCTGATATTAAGTCACCGATCGACCTGGATTACAGCCTGAGCGGAAGAAATAACCCCCTGCAGCTCTTTTCAAGAAGCGATCATTACAATTTTGTAAAGAAAGACATTCCAATACTATTCTTCACTACAGGTTTGCACACAGATTATCATAAACCTGGCGACACTATTGAAAAAATTGATTTTGTAAAAATGGAACAAATTGCAAAAATGGTGTATGAAATAGGCCTCAATGTCTCAAACAGGAAGACAAGGATCACAGTTGATAATCCCTACAGTAAATGGTGAAAAGAAAAATCAGTCGGAAGAAGTTTCTGTCAGCTGCAATTGCCGGAATGGCAGGAATAAAACTAATGTCACGAACGCCTCTTTCCGTACCGGTGGTTACTGCCGGCCAACGCAAGGTTGGCAATACAGGTATAATGGTCGGTCCCATCTGTTTCGGAGCACCCAGGACAAACGAAGAATCGTTGATTAAGTATGCTATTGATAAGGGTATTAAGTTCATCGATACCGGCAGGTCGTATGGTAACGGGAATAATGAGAAACTAGTTGGAAAAGCTGTCACGGGAATCAGGAAAAGTGTTGTCATCCAGTCAAAAATAAGGCTTGATCCGAATGAACTGCCATCAGGCGGGAAAGGCAGGAAAGGTTCTGAAGAGATCCGTAATTTATTGAATCTTAAGCTGGAAGAGAGTCTAAAAGCTCTTAATTCCGATTATATCGATATCCTTTTATATCATGATGCATCGGAAGAAGATCTGCTTTTCCATGATGAAGTGATGAAGTTTTTTGATGAAATGAAAAGCAAGGGGGTGATAAAAGCTCATGGATTCTCAGCTCATAATGATTTAATGAATCTGCATGAAAGAAATAACAAGGAGCTTTTTTATGATGTCATTATGGTGCCATTCAATCATAAAGGTTCATTTGTTCATTCTGTCTCCGGCAGGTTTTCTGAATGGGATCAGAAAAGGCTTATTGCTGCCCTGACCGATGCGGGGAACAAGGGAATCGGAGTTATAGCAATGAAAACATGCTCAGGAGGCAAATATTCACCATCTCCCGGTATTGAACCAGGCTACGGGGAGGCTGTCAGATGGGTAATTCAACATCAGTTTATCAGTTCGGCTGCAATTGCAATGGCAAATTTTGAGCAGGTGGATGAATATCTTGAGATTTAAAAGGGGAAAAAACATTACAATGCTTCGGCAACGATGAACGTGCTCCCTCCAATGAATATCAGATCATTTTCTGATGCATCCGCCCTGGCAGCCGCAACAGCTGATTTGACATCAGGGAAGCATTTACCTTTGAGATTCCATGGGGCGGCTTCAGCCATGAGGATTTTCTCATCGAGAGCCCTCGGAACAGAAGCCTTGGTAAAGTAATAGGTTGCTGAAGAAGGGAATAGAGGCAGCACTGATTGTAAATCCTTATCGCTGACAAAGCCAAAAACTATATGAAGTTTTCTTTTTTGAATCATCTGCAGTTGATTAACAACATATTCCAACCCTTCCCTGTTATGGCCTGTATCACAGATAACCAGAGGTTTCCTTCCGACAATCTGCCACCTGCCAGCCAACATGGTGTTAACCACTACATTACTGATACCTTTGGTGATATCCTTATCTGAAAACTTAATGATTCCTCTTAGTGCCATGAATGCCTGAAAAACAGCCTGAATGTTTTTGGACTGATAATCTCCGCCGATGCTGATTTCGCCACTGAACAGAACGTTTGAGAATTTATGCATTACAGAATAGATCCGCTTACCAGTTTGATAATCCATGTCATTCAGCGAGCAAGTGAAATTCTGGTCCGCAAAATATATTTCTGACCCGTTTTCTCCGGCTTTTTCTAAAAAAACATTCCTTATTTCCTCCTGTGTTTCACTTATGACCACAGGAATACCTTTTTTAATGATCCCGGCCTTTTCCTGTGCTATCTTTACCAGAGAATCACCCAGAAGATCCATGTGATCGTGCCCGATATTTGTAATAACTGAAAGTACAGGGTTAATAATATTGGTTGAATCGAGCCTTCCCCCAAGGCCGGTCTCAATAACAGCAATGTCGACACCTCTCTCTGCAAAATATTCAAATGCCATGGCAACAGTCATTTCGAAAAATGAAGGTTTGAGAGCCATCAGGAAAGGTGAATGACGGTCAACAAATGATGTCACAGCAGTTTTAGTAATCATTTTACCATTCACTTTAATTCTCTCCCTGAAATCCTTCAGGTGAGGCGATGTATAAAGTCCGGTTTTAAAGCCGGCTTCCATAAGTACTGAGGCAATCATGTGAGACACAGATCCTTTGCCATTAGTCCCTGCAATATGAATTGTCCTGTACCTGTTATGGGGCTCTCCAATATACTTATCAAGCTCCAGAGTGTTAATAAGGTCACTCTTATATGCAGCTTTTCCGATCCTGTGGTAGGCAGGAAGCTGGCTGTAAAGAAATTGAATTGTCTGATTGTAATTCACCGCTATTCATCGTTATTTATGTACAACCTTAAATCACTTCAGGCACTTTAGGAACCTCAGGCATTCAAGGCATAAGTCATTTACAAATTAACATACTTTCAACACACGCAACAAAGTATTCTTTATTTTAGTTACTTTTGCGTCTGTCCTGACAGACCAATTCAATAAATACAGTTTATTGATTTTAAATTACTTAACTATGAGGAAAAAACATAATAAAAAACTCTTTATTATTGACACAAATGTTCTGCTTCACGATTACAAATGCATTTACAATTTCGAGGAAAATGATGTTATCATACCAATAGTCGTTCTGGAAGAGCTTGATAAATTTAAAAGAGGGAATGATCTTATAAATTTTCATGCACGGGAATTTACCCGTGAATTGGATAAACTCTCGGGAGATATGCTCTTAACTGCTAATATACCGTTGGGAGAGAACCTGGGAAATCTTCATATTGAAACAGGGCGGGATTTTTCTGAAAAAGTCAACCAGTCATTTCCGGAAAGGACTGCTGACCACCGTATACTGGCAATTGCAGAGTATGTGAGCAATTCAAATAAGGATAAAACAGTTGTCCTGATCACAAAAGACATCAATCTCCGGATGAAGGCAAAGTCACTGGGGATCATTTCTCAGGATTACGAGAACGATAAAGTAGCAAACATCGACGATCTTTACAAAGGCATCCAGGTGCTGGAAGGGGTCGATCACGGACTGATAAGCAAGCTGTATGAAGTTCCGGAAGGTGTTGAAGCAGCTGAATTTAAGCTTGAAGCAGGACTGAAGGGGCACCAGTTTTTTATAATGAAGAATAGCGGAGCCAGCGCTCTGGCTCATTACAATCCTGTTAACAAGATACTTAACAGAGTAATCAAACAAACAACTTATGGAATTGATCCCCGCAATGCAGAACAGACTTTTGCTCTTGAAGCTCTTTTAAATCCTGATATACAGCTTGTATCCCTTACAGGAAAGGCCGGAACCGGTAAAACCCTGCTCGCGCTTGCAGCTGCACTTCAACAGCACAAAAGATACAAACAGATTTTCCTCGCAAGACCGATTGTTCCGCTGGCAAACCGCGACCTCGGATTTCTCCCGGGTGATGTTAAGGAAAAAATGGATCCTTATATGCAGCCGCTCTACGACAACCTTACTGTAATCAAGCATAAATTCAGCCACCAGAGTCCGGAGTTCATAAGGATAAACGATATGATGAAGGAAGAAAAGCTGGTCATTACACCACTGGCTTACATCAGGGGCAGGAGTCTCTCAAGTATCTTTTTCATTGTTGATGAGGCTCAGAACCTTACGCCTCATGAAATCAAGACTATCATAACAAGGGCCGGGGAAGGTACAAAAATGGTCTTTACCGGCGATATTGAACAGATTGATTCGCCATATCTGGATACTGCATCAAACGGATTGAGCTATCTTTCTGATAAAATGAAAAACCAGGATATTTTTGCCCATGTTAACCTGGTGAAAGGGGAAAGAAGCTTTCTTGCTGAACTTGCCAGCAAATTGCTTTAGACTTGTTTGAGTATTTTACAGTTTACATATAAATTTTAATAAATAAAACCATGAGAAACAAATCTTTACTCTTCTTATTAATTGTTTTATTAATGTTTGGCGGAACATCATCTACGATCTGCGGACAGTCAAGAAAAAAGGATAAAGAAACCAAACAAAACAGGAGAAATGAAAAAGGGAAAATCCAGCTGTTTAATGGCAAAGATCTTTCCAACTGGTCATTTTTTCTAAAGGATCCTGCAGTTGATCCGGCTAAGGTTTTTACCGTACAGAACGGAGTGATTCATATTAAAGGTGATCCATTTGGATATATGAGAACTAAGGATTCCTATTCCGAATATACTCTGCATGTGGAATGGAGATATCCGGGTGAAGCTTCTAACAGTGGAGTTTTCATACATGCCCAACTGCCTGATACGATCTGGCTCAGAACATTTGAATGCCAGCTAAAAGCAGGCAGTGCAGGCGATTTTGTATGCATGAATGGAGCAACAATGAATGAGCAGAAGAATAATTCGAGAGTCGTAACAAAAATGTCGGCACCATCTGAAAAACCAGTTGGGGAATGGAATATTATGGAAGTTACCTGTAAAGCAAATACGATTGAGGTTTATGTAAATGGGGTGCTTCAGAATAAAGGCACCAATATCTCAGCCAGCAAAGGACATATATGTCTCCAGAGCGAAGGAAAAGAAATTGAATTCAAAAATGTTTTCCTTACAAACCTCTCTGATTCAAAACGTAAATAATTTAATGGAGATGTTATCTGGCGGCATGCCTTCACAACCGCTCTTTAATCATGAAGACCATTAAAAGAAAGGTAGCATTTCACACTCTGGGGTGCAAACTGAATTTTGCCGAAACATCAACAATAGCAAGGTCTTTTCCTGATGATGAGTTCGAAAAGGTAAAATCGGATTCACAGGCTGACATTTATGTAATTAATACCTGCTCGGTTACTGATACCGCTGACAGAAAATGCAGGCAGGCAATCAAAAAGTTCATTAATCAGTCACCTGATGCTGTTATTGCAGTGGTGGGCTGTTACTCACAGCTGAATCCTGAAGAAGTTTCATCCATCCCCGGTGTTGATCTTGTGCTTGGAACAAATGAGAAATTCGATATATCAGAGTATCTTAAGAACAGGGAGAAAAGAAACATCCCGGAGATCCATATCTGCGATACCAGAGGTCCTGAAAGATTCTTTCCTTCCTGGTCGGCTGGGGACAGAACCCGTTCCTTTCTAAAAGTACAGGATGGATGCGATTACAAATGTTCTTATTGCACAATTCCTGCTGCCAGAGGGCGTAGCAGAAACCCGGATATCCGATCGCTTGTCGGAGAAGCAGAGAAAATAGCAGAGAATGGAATAAAGGAAATTGTCCTTACAGGTGTGAATATCGGTGATTATGGTAAATCGACAGGAGAAACATTTTTATCGTTGCTGAAGGAGCTGATCAGGGTCGATGGTGTTGAAAGGTACAGAATCTCATCAATTGAGCCAAACCTCCTTACCGATGAGCTTATAAGACTCACTGCTGAAAGCCGGAAAATAGTGCCTCATTTTCATATACCACTGCAAAGCGGATCCGACAAGGTGCTTAGCATGATGAGAAGAAGATATAAAAGAGCGAAGTTTGAAGAGAGAGTCAGGAAAATCATAATGGAAATACCATTGGCTGGTATCGGAGCTGATGTTATTGTGGG
>Ga0105107_10003562_pt1 | contig 10385 bp, 6 predicted proteins | sample PPLLaktember2015_6_FD_79335 | JGI IMG/M metagenome (GOLD analysis project Ga0105107, IMG submission 79335) | Freshwater sediment microbial communities from Prairie Pothole Lake near Jamestown, North Dakota, USA - PPLs Lake P8 Core (1) Depth... | ecosystem: Environmental > Aquatic > Freshwater >...
CCTGAAAATAGAAGAAGCTTCCCTGACCGGGGAATCGGTGCCTGTGGAGAAGGTGGCCGCTGTTGTGCTGGACAAGGAGATCCCTCTTGGGGACAGAAAGAACTCCGCCTTCATGAGCACCCTCGTGACTTACGGCCGGGGCAAGGGCATTGTCACCGGGACCGGAATGCACACTCAAATGGGGCTGATCGCCGACATGCTCCAGTCCTACGAGGAGGAGGCGACTCCTCTTCAGAACAAGCTCGACCAACTGGCGAAGGTGCTCGGCATCGGTTGTCTTGCCATATGCGGGATCATCTTTGTATGGGGCCTTATCCGGGACACTCACATGGGGGTGATCTTCCGGGATGGTTTTCTGGCTTATCTGGCTGCTGAAAAAGTGGACATTGTTAATCTTTATGACGGCCGTGAGCCTAGCCATTGCTGCAGTTCCTGAAGGCTTGCCTGCCGTTGTCACCATTTGTCTTGCCCTGGGCATGCAGCGGATGATCCGGCGCCACGCCCTGATCCGGAAGCTCCCTGCGGTTGAGACTCTCGGATGCGCCACGGTGATTTGCTCCGACAAAACCGGGACTTTGACGCAGAATGAGATGACCGTTGTTCAGGGTTGGGCCGGCGGCAAGCGGTTCAAAGTATCAGGGGAAGGATACAGCCCTGTGGGGGATTTCTCCATCAACGACCAGCCTTTTGATCCGCTCAAAGATCTGGGAGCCTCTCTTCTGCTCCACGGCGCTGTGCTCTGCAATGACGCTAAACTGGAGGAGGGTGAAGCTGAAAAAGGGGAGAAAGCCTGGCGCATGATCGGTGATCCCACAGAAGGGGCCATGGTCGTTGCAGCTGCAAAAGGCGGGCTCTGGCGAGGAAAGCTTGAAGCTTCGATTCCCAGGGTCTCTGAGATTCCCTTTGATTCAGACAGGAAGCGGATGGCCACCCTTCACAAGCCCAAAGAAAAAGACTTCCTGAAATTGAGTGGTGGGGTGGATAGCCCTCCGGTTGTGGCCTTTGTCAAGGGCGCACCGGACATGGTGCTCAATCTCTGCGAACACATTGTAGAGGACGGGAAAGTCGTCCCCATTGACGAGAAGAAGAAACAAATGGTGCTGGAAGTCAACCGGGACCTGGCAAGGCACGCCCTCAGGGTCCTGGGCGTTGCTTTCAGACCCATGGACGCAGTGCCTGAATCCTGCAATTCGGATGTGGTGGAGCAGAAACTGACCTTTGTCGGGCTCATGGGAATGATCGATCCGCCGCGACAGGAGGTCAAGGCTGCAATCAAGATCGCCCAGGGTGCAGGGCTCAAAAGCGTGATGGTCACAGGGGACTACAAGGACACGGCCGAAGCGGTGGCCAAAGAGATCGGGCTTTTGACCGCTAGAGGAAAAGTGTTCACCGGAGCGGAACTCGATGCCATGAGCCAGGAGGCTCTCACCGAGGTGATTGAGGATGTGGAAGTCTGTTGCCGTGTCTCCCCACAACACAAGAGCAAGATCGTCGAGGCCTTCAAGGCAAAAGGCCATGTGGTGGCCATGACCGGCGACGGCGTGAACGATGCCCCGGCGCTCAAGAGGGCGAACATCGGCGTGGCCATGGGAATCACAGGCACGGATGTGACCAAAGAGACGGCGGACATGGTGCTCACGGACGACAACTACGCAAGCATTGTTTCAGCCGTGGAAGAAGGCCGGATCATTTACTCAAATATCCGCAAGTTCGTTTACTTCCTCCTCGTCTGCAACGTGGGCGAAATTTTGATTGTGTTTTTTTCCATGCTTTTCGGCATGCCGGTTCCTTTCAGGCCGATCATGCTTCTGTGGCTGAACCTGGTGACGGACGGTGCGCCGGCATTGGCCCTGGGTCTGGAGAAGGGCGAACCGGACATTATGAAACGGCCGCCGAGACCTACCAAGGAACCGGTGATCAACAGGGAGATGGCCGCAGGCCTTATCGCGGTTCCGATTGTGGACACGGTAGCGATGCTGCTGGTCTTCTCGATTGGGCTGAGTCGATACCCGGACAGCCTTGGCACTGCCCAGAGCATGGCTTTTGTCACTCTGTGTATGTCCGAGCTGCTGAGGGCCTACACGGCGCGATCGGAACACTACAGCATCTTTTCGGTTGGGGTGTTCAGCAACCGCTGGATGAACTGGGCTGTGTTATGTTCGATGTTCCTCGTCCTCATTACGATCTATGTCCCGTTCCTGAGGCCCTTCTTCGGAACCAGCTTCCTTGGGCTGACGGACTGGGTCGAGATGATTCCTTTCATGCTCATGGCCCCTGTCGCTGCTGAGCTGGTGAAAATCTACGTGCGAAAGACGGCGAAGCATCCGGCGCCGGTTGTTTCCCAGAGTTGAAGATGGATGAAAGATAGGGTGTCCTTTTGTAGGGCACCCTATCTGTGTTTTTGCGACCCTTCACCAGGATTCATACCCCGGCGATTTGCTGCGGGGGCGTCTGTGAAAGAAACTCTCTTTGACGGCCGGGGCGCCAAATCCCCCTTACGAGGCTGTCCGATAACTTGTGTTTTTTGTCAAACGGCGAGAGGCAAGGGGATCTCGACCGTCATTCCCGCGGAGGCAGGAGTCCAGAAAAGCGCGGAAATACTGGACTCCCGCCTTCGCGGGAATGACATTCCAAACGGCAGTTTCGCTCCCATTCAGATCCAATGGCCTCCTGGAGGCAGGTATGAGACAGCCTCACAGAGGGGATTTTAGAGCGGACCGGCGTGAGGAGGCATTCATGAAGGGAAAAGAGAGTTTGCTCCTCATCGTCCTCAGCCTGACCGGCTTTGTCACTTCCTTCGGCGCGTATGTCGTGGCAGCCAACCTCCCGGCCTATTCCAAGGAAACCGGGGCAGGGTTGATCGTCATCGGTTTCCTCATCGCTCTCTATGACCTTGCGGAAATTTTTATCAAGCCCTTCGGAGCCCTGCTTTCCAGGAAGATCGGAGAGTGGGCGGTGCTTCGCATCGGGCTTGTCCTCTTCATTCTCGCTTCAGGGCTCTACCTCATCCTTCCTTCTCAAGGGCTGATCCTGGTTCGCCTGCTCCAGGGAGCAGGCGCCGCTTTCTTTTCCGTCATGTCCATGACTCTCCTCATTCGCTACTACATGGAAAAGAAAGGCACGGTCATCGGAATCTATGGGGCTTTCAAGAATGCCGGGTATGTTCTGGCCCCTACCATCGGAGGTTTTTTCGTTTATTACCATGGATTTCAGTCCATCTTCGGCCTGTGTTCCGCCATTGGGCTGCTGGTCATAATCCTCACCTATGTGATCCGTCCCCATTTGCCCCTTGCAGATGCGCAGGTCGCGATCAGGAAGAACAAGCAGAGCCCGGCCTTGAAGGATGTCCTGGACTCGGTGAAAAATCGAAGGACCCTGCCCATCTTCCTGATCATGTTCTTCAACATGATCTTTATGGCCGCTTTCTTCGGCTTCCTGCCTATCCTCCTTTCGCGCAAAGGGTTGGATCCGCTCCAGGCCGGATTGGTGCTTGCCCTCAACGCCGCGGTCTATCTGGCCGTGCAACCCTTTGCAGGGAGGCTTTCCGACAGCCTGGGGAGGAAAAAGGTCATCACCCTGGGCCTTGCGCTGTGTACCCTCTGCATCTCTTTCATCCCCTTTCTTCCCAACCCCTTCTACATCGGAGCGGCCTGCCTGATGGCCGTGGGCATCGGGTGTGTGGCTCCCCTTGGTGAGGCGTTTATCGGGGACGTGAGCGAGGAGCATGCCCTTGCGCTCAATCTGGGCATAGCCGGGTCCTACAAGGAACTGGGCGAGATGACCGGGCCTCTCACCATGGGGTTTGTCGGCCAATCGCTCGGGCTCCAGTGGGCTTTTCTCATGGTGGGCCTGGTGGGCATCGGAAGCCTGGTGTGCCTGACCTTCTTGAAAGAAGTGAACGGCGCTGCACATTGAATTAGCCTGTGGTTCATGCTAAAGTCCTTTGAACACAACCATCTCCGGCAAATCCCTCTCGAGAGGTTGTCCGACAACTTGCATTTCTTGGAAAACACACAGATGCAAGGGTATCTCGATCGTCACTCCCGCGGAGGCGGGAGTCCAGAAAGGCCAGGGGATACTGGATTCCCGCCTCCGCGGGAATGACATTCCAACCTGCAGTTTCGCTCCCATTCAAGGCCAACGGCCTCCTGCAGGCAGTTATCGGACAGGCTCACAGAGGCGATTTTGGGGGAAACTCATCGTGAACAAGAAAATCCGAGTCCTTCTGGTGGATGACGAGAAGCAGTTCGTGACGAACATGGCCCGAATCCTCAAGGTGAGAGGATTCGAAGTCACCACAGCCTTTGACGGCTATCAGGCCATGGACGCCATCAAGTATGGAGGCGGCTTTGACGTGGTCGTTCTGGATGTCAAAATGCCCGGTCTGGACGGGGTGGCCGCTCTCGGAGAGATCAAGAAGTGGGCCCCGGACACGGAAGTGATCATGCTCACAGGACACGCCACCCTGGAGTCGGGAACCCAGGCCATGCGCAAGGGTGCCTATGACTACCTCATGAAGCCCTGCGACATTGAAGACCTCGTGGAAAAGATCAAGGAGGCCCACGAAGCCGAAGAAATCAAACGCCACCCTGTGCTTTGGCCTAGAAAAGTCGTACGGGAAATAGCACTCCATCCTTTCAGGAAGCTCCATCCCGAGGACGCCTTGTCTAAAGCCCTGGAGATCATGAGCCGGGAACAAGGAGAGGAGTCCATCGAGGAAGTGTACGTTGTAGACCAGGAAGATCGACCCCTGGGCATCGTGACCAAGAGAGATCTTGTGAACGAGGCACAGACGGTCCATGCCGACATTCCCTTGGATTGGGCTGGGCTGATGCAGAACCCCGAGCGGCTCCCTCAGAAGACCATGAAGGAAGTCATGCGTCCTCAGCCTCTGACCACACAGGCAAACGCCTATCTGACGGACGCAGCCAATCAAATGATTGTCCACAACCTCAGGCGCATGCCCGTGGTCAGAGCTGAGAAAATGATCGGCGTGATCAAGCTGGAAGACGTGTTTCAGTATTTGGACCATGAAATAGAGTAGGTGCAAAAATGGATGCGATTCAGAAAAGTTCCGGAGCGGTGAGCTCTCGCGCGCCCCAGGAAAAGGATTTCCCCTATTTCCGGCGGCTCTTCAACAGCATTGTGGTTGCTCTTCTAGCCGCTTCTTTTATCCCTCTTCTCGTGATCGGCGGGGGCATGTACTATCACACGGTTTCCATTCTGGAGCAGAAGACGCTCGGTGCGCTGGATGCGGAGATCAGCGAGCACCGAAAGACGATCGATCATTTCCTCACCGAAAGGACAATCGATCTGAAGAACCTGTCCGGCATTTTAGGGTTCGACTATCTCACGGCGCCCGGAAACCTGAAGAAGATGTTTGACACCCTCCAGCAGCAATTACCCTGCTTCACCGATATCGGCGTGATCGACGATCAGGGACGGCATCGGGCCTACGTGGGGCCTTATGATCTGCTTTCAAGAAACTACAAGGAAACTCCCTGGTTCAAAATGATCGCGCAGAAGGATTCTTACATCAGCGACGTGTTCCTGGGATTCCGAAAGGAACCTCATTTCATTATCGCCGTGAAGCAGACGACGAGCGAAGGCTTCTGGATTCTGCGCGCCACAGTGGATACGGATTATTTTGAGCGTCTCGTGGCAGAGGTTCTGAGCAAGAGAGACGGAGATGCCTACATCGTCAACAAGGACGGAATCCTGCAGACCGCCCCGCGATGGGGCGGGAAGATCATGGCCCAATCGGACGTGAAACGCATGGAGCCCTTTGAAGGAGTCAGGCTGGAGGAGCGGGCGGGAAAGATCGTGATGATGGCCTGGCTCGAAAGAGTGCCTTGGCTCTGCGTGGCGGAGTTCAAACGCGACGATATCTATAGCCCTCTTCGGAATGTCCGGACCGTCGGGATCTTCGTCTTTGTACTTGGAACTATGCTCATCGTGCTCACGGTCCTTCTCACGACCAACTATCTTTTCTCAAGACTTGAAACCAAGCGCAGGAATATCCGTTTTCTGGATCAGCAGCTGCAACACTCGAACCGGATGGCCTCCTCCATGAAACTGGCCTCAGGGTTCGTTCGGGAAATCAAGGAGACCCTCTCCAACATCGACCTAGTGCTCAGCTGGGTCGATGACCTCGCTCAGGGAGATCTCTCGGGAGAAGAGACCCGGACAGAGGTCAAGGAGAGCCTGAGGCAGGTTCGGTCGGAACTGGTTCGCGCGCGCCGCGCAACGGACCAGTTCCTGAAATCCACCCAGTCGTCGCTTCCGATTATCCGGGATGTGAGGGTGCAGGAGCTTCTCGACGACATCCTGGAGCTTCTGGAAAGGGAACTCCATTTCAACCGGATCATAGTCCGGCGTGAGTATCGGGATCCCGTTCCCCCTGTGCAAAGCGATCCGTCACAGCTCCGCCAGGTCTTTCAGAACTTGATCGTGAATGCGGTGACGGCGATCGGGAAGGACGGAGCGATCAGCCTGACCGTTCAGGGGTCTGAAGAGAGAGTGAGCATCGCGTTTGCGGATACCGGCCCTGGCATCCCTCGGGAAAGGCTGGAGAGGATCTTTGATCCGCTGTTCACGACCAAGCCGGAAGGCACGGGATTAGGGCTGTCGATCGGTGCGGGCATTTTGAAGAAACTGGGCGGGAAGATCTCGGTCACCAGCGAGATTGGAAAGGGAGCGGTCTTCACTGTGGAGATCCCTACCCGCTTCAGCCCCCCTGAAGCTTAGCAGGTTGCTGAAAAACGCCCATCTACGGCGTTGCCCTCACCCCTCGTCGTTGCGACGTACTACGATGTACGTCTCACTCCTCAGGATTTCGGGCGCCTTGTATCTGAGCGTTTTTGAGCAACCTGCGAACAGGGGCTTTTTCAGAATCATGTTAGAGTCTCAGATAAGAACTTTTTCGCAACACGCCTGAGGCGGGCGGCTGCGCAGATTTTGTCGAGCCGGCACCGGGGGGTGTGGTCTCTTTAGAGCCACAACCATTTCTTCTGGGCTGTGAGGCGGCGCCGAAAAGTCAGTGGGTTACGGTAAAAGCCCTTTGGTACAGACCCTCCGATTGTCTTGAAGGTCTGCGCCGCATTTGGGGAAGGTTCGAAGGCAAGGGGGCGGTTGGCGGGATGAGTCCATTTCCGGTTGCGGACTCGCCAGAGACCACCCCCCCGGTCCCGGCTCGAACAGGATTGGATTACGGCGACAGGCTGCATTAGGGTCATGATCAAGAGAGAGCACATTAAGCAGGCCATCAATGCCATCTCCAGGCGCAGTCCTGAAATCGGCTATTCCCTGGATCAAATGCTGGGGATGGGAGTCATCGACACAGCCGCCGGTACGGATCAAGCCATGGACGGCGACAACCTGCATTTTGTTTTTGATGATGAGAAGGTGCTCGTGAACAAGGTCCTCTTTTTCAATGAGGGCATCGTGCCTATCGAGCAGGGCCTCGTCATAAAGTACGGGGAACTGGCCAGGAAACAGGAACTCCAAGACAAAAGCGAGTCCTTCAGTTACCGGGACGCCTCTGCGGAGATCCATCATGCAGGGCTCAAATTGGTGGTGATCTATGAGATCGATCTCGCCATCAGGCGCCTGCGAAGGGAACTCGAAGACAGGCAGTCCCCCTCTTCAGAGAGCAGGCAACGGCAGATCGGTGATCTCATCGCCTCCTTGGAAGCCATGAAGAAAGATGAGCGGCCCATCGCAATTCGCGAAGAGGAAAGCGATCCTGTTTTTTTCTACAGGGGGATGGTCGATCTGAACACGCGCGCTTACTTTATGAAATTTCCCATCTCCATGGACACCCTCATGCAGGTGGCGAACATCAACATGGAGTTCTTCCACGTACGCTTCGTCCTTAACTGCCTGATCCGCGGCTTGGAAAGCAACCTGATGGCTTGCGTGACAGGAGAGAACATTGTGGGCCTCCTTTACCTGACCCTGAGGGAGCAATTCTTCAAGAAAGATCTGGAGGTCAAATACCTGGCCACCCTTAGGGGCAAAACATGGAATCCCAAGGGTCTCTCTCCCAAACCTCTCAAAGGGGTGGGGACTTTTCTCGTGGCCGGAGTGTGGATGCTGTGGAAAAACGAGATGCCAAGCCTCAGGGAGATTGTTCTGGATGCGGAAGTTGGAGCCAGGAGGTTCTATGAAGCGGTTGGATTCGAGTCCAGAGGCCTTTCCGGCTATGTGCTGAAAACGCCGAAGGGGTATCTCCTGAGATCCATTTTGGCCATGACTCACCATTGCAGGACCCTGAGGCCTGAGCTCGTCCAGGAGCTCGTCAAACTGGTCGTCAAGGAGGTGAAGGGGCTTCGCAAGAAGGCAAAGGATGAAAAAGCCTTGTCCAGAAGAAAAGCCTCCGTCAGTGCCCTCCAGGAGTGCTTGAAGCCGGAAACACGGCCTGAGCTTTCAAAAGCCGCCTCTATAGCCCTATTGAAGTACCAGAAGAAGATCCCCGAATCCATGGAGATTCTCACGAAGCATTCATCGAAGGAAGCCGTCGGACATGCCACCCCTTCTAGTTGTTAGAGACCAGAGATACGCGTTGCATCTTGAGAAGGTCCCGCACATCGAGAGCCCGAGGCGGGTCAAGGCCATGCATGAGGCTCTTGCCGACCCTTGCCTTCGAGAAAAATGGCTGGAGGTCAAACCCAGAGAAGCCTCTGAAGAGGAGCTGGCTTGGGTTCACACGAAGGAGTACATCGAGTGTGTGGCCGGAAGTGCCGGGAAAAAACTCACCTCCTTTGACCTCGACACTCAGGCTTCCGAGCAGTCCTACGACGTGGCTCGCCTCGCAGTGGGAGGAGTCTTCAACCTGCTCGACGAAATCCTGAGCGGAAAAGGGAAAAGGGGTTTTGCGTGCGTCAGGCCGCCCGGCCATCACGCAGAGCCGGACAAAGCCATGGGGTTCTGCCTTTTCAACAATGTCGCCCTGGGGGCTCGATATCTCCAGGAGCGCCATGGCATGAAAAAGGTGATGATCATCGACATCGATCTTCATCACGGAAACGGGATCCAGAACACCTTCTACGATACAGACCAGGTCCTCTATGTCTCAACGCATCATTTTCCCTCCTATCCTGGAACAGGAAAATTCGGCGAAGTGGGCACGGGAAAAGGGGAAGGGTTTACCGTGAACATTCCCCTGGGTAGAGGGCAAGGCGATGAGGATTTTGCAAGGATCGTCTATTTCCTGCTCAACCCCATTGCCCAAGCCTTTCAGCCGGAGTTCATTCTAATCGCCTGCGGCTTTGACCTGTACGAGCGGGATCCTCTCGGCGCGATGAGGGTGACTCCTGACGGATACGGCCTGATCACCTTTTTCCTGCTTGCCATTGCAGAAAAGGTGTGCCAGGGCCGGATCGGTTTCATTATGGAGGGCGGCTACAGCCTTCGTGGGATCCGCGAGTGCGGTTTCCGGGTCCTGCAAGAGCTTTGCGGCGACTCCACTGTAGACGCCAAAAAGCTGGACAAAGTTGTCAGGAGCTCTCCCAGAAAAGTCCCTGCCATGAGCAAGGTCATGGAGGTCCACTCCAAGTACTGGCCCGTGTTCGATAGACTGTGACAGTATACACTCTCTGTCCTCTCAGCGGTTACACCCACCCCCTGTTTCCCGCGAGCAACCCTTTAAGGAACCTTCGAAATATCAACCGGATAGATGCTCTTGCCTGATCTCTTGATGGGTGCCGAAGTTGGCATGCATCTTGAATCCTATTGACAGTTATATTGCAGTCATAATATAGCTAATCCCCGGCTTTGGTTTAGCAGGCACTGAGAGCGGTCCGGCGGAAAAGAATTTGGGATCCTCGCTTGTCTAAACGAGCGTCTCATTTTATAGAAAAAAAGGAGGTTTGTGATGGCAGAGAAAAAAGGCGGGAGTATGGATTCGGTATACACGGAAAAAAGGGTGTTCTACCCATCAAAGGAATTCGTTGAAAAGGCCCGTTTGAAGAGCCTGGACGAATACAAGAAGATGTGGGAAAGATCCATCAAAGACCCCGCGGGATTCTGGGGGGAGATGGCTTCTAAGCATATCGACTGGTTCAAGAAATGGGATGGAGCGGTTGAGGAGTACAGCTTCAAGGACAAAATCTGGCTCAAGTACTTCGTCAACGGGAAGCTCAACATCACTTACAACTGCCTGGACCGGCACCTCACGACGTGGAGAAAGAACAAGGCAGCCCTCATTTTCCAGGGCGAGCCTCTCGAAGAAGCCAAGACCTACACCTACCAGCAGCTGCATCGGGAAGTCTGCAAGTTTGCCAATGTTCTTAAGAAGTTTGGCGTGAAAAAAGGGGACAGGGTAGCCATTTATCTTCCCATGATCATGGAGCTCCCCGTGGCCATGCTGGCCTGCGCCAGAATCG
>Ga0105107_10003563_pt1 | contig 10384 bp, 9 predicted proteins | sample PPLLaktember2015_6_FD_79335 | JGI IMG/M metagenome (GOLD analysis project Ga0105107, IMG submission 79335) | Freshwater sediment microbial communities from Prairie Pothole Lake near Jamestown, North Dakota, USA - PPLs Lake P8 Core (1) Depth... | ecosystem: Environmental > Aquatic > Freshwater >...
CGATGAAGTTTCCCTGAGCATCAAACTTCTGAATGCGATGGTTGTCGGCATCGGCTACATAGACGAAGCTGGCGGCGTCAGTCTCAACCGCCGCGGGGTAGGAAAATTGACCATCGCCGGAGCCAAAGCTGCCCCATTTCAAGAGAAAATGCCCGTCTGAATCGAACTTCTGGATGCGCTGTCCGTAGGTATCAGCCGCGTAGACGGCGCCCTTCGAGTCGACGACGACGATGTTCTCCGCGCGCACACCCGTGGCCACCATCAGGTCGAGGCACGCGATCGCCGCCGCGCCGGCACCGGAGGCGCAGACACGCGTCGCCTCGATGCGGCGGCCGGTGAGCTCGAGGCTGTTCAGCAGCGCCGCCGTCGAGATGATCGCCGTGCCGTGCTGGTCGTCGTGAAACACCGGGATCTTCAGCCGCTCGCGGAGCTTCCTCTCGATCGCGAAGCACTCGGGTGCCTTGATGTCCTCGAGATTGATGCCACCCAGCGTCGGCTCGAGGGCGGCGATGATCTCGACCAGCTTGTCGGGGTCCTTCTCGGCCAGCTCGATGTCGAAGACGTCGATGCCGGCGAACTTCTTGAACAGGCAGCCCTTGCCCTCCATCACCGGCTTGCCGGCCAGCGGACCGATGTCGCCCAGCCCCAGCACCGCGGTGCCGTTGGTGACCACGCCGACCAGGTTCGCGCGCGAGGTGTACTCGGCGGCGAGCCGCGGGTCTGCCTCGATCGCGAGGCACGCGTACGCCACGCCCGGCGAATACGCGAGCGACAGGTCGTGCTGGTTGGCGAGCGGCTTGGTCGGCGAGACCGCGATCTTGCCCCGCACCGGCGCCCGGTGGTACTCGAGCGCGGCATCGCGCAGCGCCATCTCGGCGGGAGTGAGCGAAAGCGGCGGCTTGGCCATGTGGTTCCTCCGGGCGCGTTCTTGGGGCGCGCGATCGCCGATTCTACGCGTGCGACCGAGAGAGGAGCGCGCGCTCGGCCGCGAAGCCGCGTGCGGCCGAACACGGCTGGCCCGGGCCAGCCGTGCTTTGCGCTCAGTTCGTGGCGAAGCAGTACAGCAGTCCCGCACCGCCCGTACTCACGAGCCCGTCGGGATCGCAGCCGCGCGAGGGGTGCGCGGAGTTCCACGACCGCGCCCACGACGCGTCGATCGGTCCGACGCGGTCGTGGTGGCCGGTCATGGCCGACCCGTCCTTGCCGCCCTTGGTCCAGTTGCCGCAAGTCATGTCGCCGAATCCGGGCGGAAACGCGGTGCCGTCCGGCCGCGATCCGGTCAGGATGTCGTGCTTGTTCGGCTTTTCCGTGCGACCGTTGACCATCTGGCCCTTCTCGTCCAGCGCGGTCTCCTTGGTCAATGCGCTGCGCATCGAGTGCAGCTCGGCGGCGTTGCGCGCGATGACCACGCCCTTCGCGTTCTGCCACGGGCCGGTACCGATGCGATCGCGCGCATTGTCGAACTTCGGGTCGTTGAGCGCGGACGACTGCGTGCTGAGGTAGGCGCGCCACGTGCGATGGCCGGCGCCCGCGCCCGTCGCGAGCGCCTGGCAGTGCGCGTCCGCGCCGGCGAGGCCGCCGAAGTCGGCGCCCTTGCCGGGATTCACGCTGGTCACGAAGAACGTCATCGCCTTCGGCCCCGTGTCCCAGGCCTGCATGCCGGCGCACCCCGCAAGCGCCGCAACGCCCACCGCAACCACCCCTGTCGTCCAGCGCCTTGCGTTCATCGATTGCCTCCGTCCAAGTTTCCAGATTTCTTCTTGCCTTTGGGACCGGCAACCCGCACCGGCGCCGCGTGCCGACTATCCGGCACGGCGGACCGAAGTATCCGTGGATGGCGAGCCTCGGGTCAACCGCGGCCCGCGCGGGGGCCCGGTGAACCCGGGACCACTCGCGACAGCGCGGCACAGGAATCTGCGCTCCTGAAAACAGCGCGCGCCCCGCAGGGCGCGCGCTTCAAGGCTAGGGCCTTCGTGTCAGCCGATGATCGCGAGCCAGGGCAGCGTGAGGACGAGGAAGGCGACGATGAACAGTACGCCGAAGATCGCCCCGAGCCTCCAGAAGTCCTTCGACGGCAGGTAGCCGGAGCCGTAGTACACCGGGCTCGGGCCGGTCGCGTAAGGCGTCAGGATGCCCATGATGCCGAGCGTGAGGCAGAGCAGCAGCGCGAACTGCGGCATGTCCAGGCCGGGGATCGCCATGCCGACCGCCAGCATCACCGGCAGCATCGCCGTGACGTGCGCGGTGATGCTCGCGAACAGGTAGTGGGTCACGTAGAACACGATCACCAGGCCGATCATCGCGACGAACGGCGACAGGCCGCCCATCTGCCCGGCGATCGAGTCGGCGAACCACTTCACGAAGCCGACCCGGTTGAGGCCCTCGGCGAGCGCAACCAGCGTCGCGAACCACGCCAGCGTGTTCCACGCCGACGAGTGCTTGACGATGTCGTCCCAGGTCACGACGTTGAGGATCAGCATCAACGAGATCACCACCAGCGCAGCGGTCGTGGCGTTGATGAAGTTGCCGCCGAAGATCCACAGCGCGAGCGCGAGGATAACGAGGCCCGCGAGGATCATCTCGCGGTTCGACAAACCGCCCATCTTCTTCAGTTCCTGCGCGGCCCAGGCCGGCACTTCGTCACCCTGCTTCACTTCCGGCGGATAGATCCAGTAGGTGATGAGCGGGATGAGGATCAGCAGCACGATGCCGACCGGCGCGAAGGCCATGAACCATTGCGTCCAGGTGAGGCCCACCTTGGCGGTCTTGTTGACCAGCTCGACGGCCAGCAGGTTCGGTGCGAGGGCGGTGAGGAACATCGAGCTCGTCACGCAGGTCGCGGCGATCGCCACCCACATGATGTACGAGCCGATGCGGCGTGCCGACGGGTCGTTGGGCTTGCTGTCGTAGAGCGCCGGCAGGTTGCGGATCACCGGATACACGGTGCCGCCGGAGCGCGCCGTGTTCGACGGCGTGAACGGCGCGAGAATGGTGTCGGCGATCACCACGGCGTAGCCCAGCGTCAGCGTGCGTCGGCCCATCTTCTGCACGAACCAGAGCGCGAGTCGCTTGCCGAGCCCGGTCTTCTCGTAGCCCAGCGCGAACATGAACGCGCCGAAGATCAACCACACGGTCGTGTTCGAGAAGCCGGACAGTCCCCAGGTGAGTGCAGCGTTGAACGACTTGAACCCGGTCTTGGCGAGTTCGGCAGGCGAGAACAGCACCCACTGCGAGAGCACGACGACCGTGGTGACGCCGATCAGGCCGATCGCGCCGCCGGGCAGCGGCTCGAGCATCAGCCCGACGATCACGCCGGCGAAGATCGCGAAGAAGTACCAGGCGTGCTGCGCCAGTCCGTCGGGCGGCGGGATCAGCGCGATGACGATCGCGACCACAATCGGCGCAAGCGCCTTCCAGCTCAATTGCGGTGGCTTGACCGCGGACGCCGTACCGGGTGGCGTACTCGCGGGAAGTCGGTCGGGGGTGGTGGAGATGGCCATCGCTGAGCCTCCGTCAGGTTGACGCTGCGAGCGGGCACCCGTTGGGGTACCGGCAACGCGAGCGAAGGGAAATTGGGTGTGGGCGCGCACGCGGTCGACGGATGCGGCTCGCGCATTGCGTGCTTGACGCTGGCACTCGGCCTGCAACCCGCCCGACCAACCGAGGTTGGTGGGGACCGGCGGGACCGCCGGTCAGGAAATTCGGAAAGGCGCGTCGCTCGAGACAGCCGTCACGCGCCTCCTTGTGGAAGACCATCGCTCCGATTTCGGCAAGCGGCGCAATTGCCACATGCGCCACGAGGCAATTGTCCCCCGTGCTCCGGGCGTGACGTTGACGACGCTCAAAGCAGGCGACTGCGGCCGCCTCGGCTGCCGCGTCGGGTCAGGGCACGGCCGCGCAGGGGGCCGTCGTCACGAGGCGGGGCGCACCACTGTGGTGCCACCTTCAGCCGGCGTAACCGATCAGCAGAAGCCCGAGCAGCATCACGAGCATCCACAGCCCCATGCTGCGCACGGACCAGGTACGGGCGAGCAGTCCCTCGGGGCCGTGCATGCGCCGCACACCCGTGGCGGCCCGATCCAGCACGTGCGCCATGGCCGAGTGCCACGCGTACGCAGCGGCGTACCAGATCCCGGAGAGAGCCACGCCCAGTCGCGGCAACGCGCGGCGATAGAGCCAGTCGACATCCAGCGTGATCGTACGCGCGGGCGCGAGGAACCGACGCAGCACGAAGAACACCAGCGCGGCGCCCAGGAGCAGTTGCAGCTGCGCGACCACGTGCGTTCCTGTGTAGGGCGCGTAGTCGACGGGGAAGGGCAGCAGGCGATACAGCGGCTCGTACCAGACGCCGAGCCCGATGCAGAGCAGGGCGAGCAGCAGCATCGCGAGGCGCATGTGGAGCGGTGGATCCGGCGGGCGGAGACCCGAATCCGGGCCGAAGAACGTGAACCAGACGAAACGCAGGCCGACCGCGACGAAGACCCCGGCCGAGGCCGCGGCGAGCGCGAGCCACAGGCCGATCCGGTGCAGGTCGCCTGCCGCCTGCGCAATCATCGATTTCGAGACGAAACCGAGTGTCAGCGGGGCCGCCATCGACAGGACGCCGACGACGGCCAAGAGCGCGGTCCACGGCATCGAGCGGGCAAGCCCGCCGACCTCGGCGATCGAGCGCCGGCCCGTGGCTTGCAGCACCGCGCCCGCCGCCATCAGCAGCAGCGCCTTGTAGAGAATGTGGGTGAACGCCTGCGCGGCGACGCCATTCTTCGCCATTGCCGTGCCGATGCCGATGCCGACCAGCATCACGCCGACCTGGTTGACGATGCCGTAGGCGAGCAGCCGGCGCAGGTCGCCCTCTCTCGCCGCATAGACGAGGCCGTAGGCGGCCATCGCGAGGCCGACGGGGATCAGCAGTTCGACGCCGGGAAAGCCCCGCAGCAACGCGTAGATCGCCGCCTTGGTGGTGAATGCGGATAGGAACACGGTGCCCGTGGCGTTGGCCTCGGGGTAGGCGTCGGCCACCCAGGCCCAGAGCGGTGGCGCGCCGGCGTTGACGAGGAAAGCCGCGAGGATCAATGCCGCGCCCGGATCGAGCGGCGTCATGGCATCGAAGGCCAGCGATCCGGTCGCGACGTAGCGCGCCGCGATGCCGAGCAGGAGGAGCGTGCCGCCGAAGAGGTGCACGATCAGGTAGCGCATGCTCGCGTGGAACGCGCGGGGCGTGCCGTTGCTCCAGATGACGAGCGTCGAGCCGATCGCCATCAGCTCCCAGAACAGGAAGACGGTGAGGAGGTCGCCCGCGAATACGACGCCGAGCGCGGCGCCCGCATAGAGCAGCGCGCAGGGCAGCTCCATGCGTCGCGGCTGCAACAGCCCGTAGAGCACGCCGCCAATCGCCGCGACCGCGAACGCGACCCCGAACAGCCGCGACAGCGCGTCCACGCGCATCGGCGCGAGATCGAGGCCGATGAACGACACCGGCGTTCCCGCCCCCTCGGGCGCATGCGCCACCAGGGCGAGCGCGGCGATGGGCAGGGCGAGCGCCAACGCGGCGCGCCAAGGGCCCCTGAGCGCGGCGACGAGCGCCGCGCCGACGATCAGCACCAGGCCCGGATGGGCGAATGCTTCAGCGGTCATCGTCGTCGTGGAAATCGTCGCCGCGACCGAGGAGCGCGCCGACGAGTCGCGCCGCGAGCACCACGGCGGCCGCGGCGATCGCACCGACGAGCACCATGCCCCCCGGCCAGCGCTCGACGTCGAAATGCGCCTCGCCCTCTACCGCGAACTGCACCATCACGCTTGACGCGAGCAGCACGAGGAGCACGAGCCACGCGATGCGCGCGGTACCGGGGCGATCGAGCCGGCGACGACCCATGATCGGCCTACCTTGCGACGAGGCCGCGGGCGAGCGCGAGCGGCACGTCGGGAAAGACCACGAGCGTGACCGTCAGCGCCGCGGTCGCTACCAGCGCCACGACCATCGTCGCCGGCGCTTCGCCGTGCGCGGCACCGCCCGCGGCAGCCGGACGCAGGAATGCCCGGTGGACGATCGGCAGGAGATAGCCGGCGGACAGCAGCGTGCCGAGCACGACCACCGCGAGCGCGAGCACGTTGTCCGCCTGCCAGGCGCCGCCGACGATGAACCATTTGGACAGCGCCCCGACCGTGGGCGGCAGGCCGATCATCGACAGCGAGGCCACGCCGAACGCGGCGAAGGTCCAGGGCATGCGCCGGCCGATGCCGTTGAGCTCGGACACGCGCGTCTTGTGGGCGGCCGTGTAGACGGCGCCGGCGGCGAAGAACAGCGTGATCTTGCCGACCGCGTGCGCGGCGATGTGCAGAGCCGCGCCGACCACCGACAGCGGCGCGATCAGCGCGACCGCGAGCACGACGTAGGCGAGCTGGCTCACCGTCGAGTAGGCGAGCCGGCGCTTGAGATTGTCCGCGCGCAGCGCGACCACCGAGGCGGCCAGCAGCGTGAACGCCGCGACCGTGACGAGCGGCGTGAAGTCTGCGCCCGCCGCATCGAGTCCGAACACGTAGACCACCACCTTGACGACGCTGAACACGCCGGCCTTGACCACCGCCACCGCGTGGAGCAGTGCCGAGACGGGTGTGGGCGCGACCATCGCCGCGGGCAACCAGCGGTGGAAGGGCATCAGTGCCGCCTTGCCGATGCCGAACGCGTAGAGCAGCAGGAGCAGCGTGGCGACGCCCGGCGAGACGCGGTCGCGAAGGATGCCTCCGGGCACGAAGTCGAGCGTGCCGGCATAGACCCACGTCGCCACGATCGCGGGCAGGAGGAACAGCGTGGAGGTGCCGAGCAGCAGCGCGAGGTAGGTGCGGCCACCGCGGCGCGCCTCCTCGTCGCCGTGGTGCGTCACCAGCGGCCACGTCACCAGCGTCAGCGCCTCGTAGAACAGGAACAGCGTGAGCAGGTTGCCGGCGAAGGCGATGCCCACCGCGCTTGCGATCGACAGCGCGAAGCAGGCGAAGAAGCGGCTCTGGTGCGCCTCGCCGTTGGCGCGCAGGTAGCCCAGCGAATAGAAGATGCTCGGCAGCCACAGCGTCGCGGCGATCAGCGCGAACAGGAGCCCCAGCGGCTCGACCTCGAAGGCGATCGCGAGGCCCGGGAGCATCTCGGGGAACCGCACCGCAGGCCGCGCGCCGGCGAGCACCGGCGGCAGCAGCGCGACGAGGCAGGCGATCAGCACGATCGCCGCGGCCACGGACGCCGCCTCGCGCAGGTTCGGCCATCGGTGCAGCAGCGCCGCGAGCACGGCAGCAGCGACCTGGACGAGCGGCGCGAGCACGACGATCGTCTCGGCACTCACGAACGGGCCCCTGCGCCGGCGCTTCGGGTCCGCACCCCGGCGCTCATGAAATGCCCTCCAGCAGCAGCGCGACCGCACGCCGCGCGTAGCCGACGTTGTAGGCGGTGACGAAGCCGAGCACCACGGTGAGCGCGACCGACACTGCCGTCGACGCCCGCATCAGCATCGAAGCGGCCGTCGACGCCTGCGCAGGCGCCGGCGCATCCGGCAGGGCGAGGTACATCGCTTCCACCACCCGCCAGACGTAGGCAACCGCGAGCAGCGAGCTCGCCACGATCAGCGCGACGATCCAGGGCTGCCCGTTCTCGAGCGCGCCCTCGACCAGGAACCACTTCGAGGTGAATCCGGCCGTCCCCGGCACGCCGATCAGCGACAGGCCGGCGACGACGAAGGCGAACGCGGTCCAGGGCATCCGCCGGGAGAGGCCGCGCAGGTCCGCGATCGACGTGCTGCCGCAACAGAACGCGATGCCGCCGGCGAGCAGGAACAGCGCGCCCTTGGTGACGCCGTGGTTGACGAGGTGCGCGAGGGATCCGGTGAGCCCCGCGGCATTGGCGAGGCCCAGCCCCAGCGTGATGTAGCCGATCTGCGCGACGCTCGAGTACGCCAGCATGCGCTTCAGGTCCGGCTGGAACAGTGCGACCAGCGACATCGCCACGATCGCCACGGCCGACAGGCCGACCAGCAGCGACCGCAGCGGCAGGCCGTCGAGCGCAAACGCGTGCCCGAACACCAGGAAGTAGAAGCGGATCAGCACGTAGACCGACACCTTGGTCGCGGTGGCGGCGAGGAACGTCGTCACCACCGAAGGCGCATGGGCGTACGCATTGGGCAGCCACTGGTGGAGCGGAAACAGCGCGAGCTTCAGCCCCAGGCCGACAGTGATGAATGCGAGCGCCGCGAGCAGCGGACGCACCTCCGTGACGTCCTGCAAGCGGGTGGCGACGTCGACGATGTTGAGCGAGCCGGTGACGAGGTAGAGGAGCCCGATGCCGATCACGTAGAAGGTCGCGCCGATCGTGCCGACGATCAGGTACTGGAATGCGGCAAGCAGCGCGCGGCGCTGCCGGCCGAGCGCGATCAGCACGTAGGTCGAGAGCGACGAGATCTCCATGAAGACGAAGATGTTGAACAGGTCACCGGTGATGACGATGCCGAGCAGTCCGGCGAGGCACAGGCAGTACATCGCGTAGAACAGGTAGACCTGGTGGCCGGACACCTCGGCGGCGATGCTCGCGCGGGCGTAGGGCATGACCAGCGCCCCTGTGCCCGCGACCAGCACCAGCATGAACGCGGACAGCGCGTCGACGCGGTACTCGATGCCCCACGGCGGCGGCCAGCTGCCGAGCGCATAGGAGATCGCACCGGCGTCGGCGACCGCGATCGCCAGCGCGACCGCGATGCCGAAGGCTGCGACGCTCACCAGCGTGGCGACGAGCCATGCCGCCGTGTCGCGACGCAGCGGCACGATCAGCGGCGCGGCGACGAGCGGCAGGACCACCTGCAGCGCCGGGAGGTGCTCGGCGATCACTTCGCGGGCTCGTCCGGCATCCGGTCCTGCTCGAGGATGCGGTCCTCCTCGATGGTCCCGTAGGCCTCGCGGATGCGCACCACGATGGCGAGCCCCAGGGCGATCGTCGCCACGCCGACGACGATCGCGGTGAGGATCAGCACGTGCGGCAGCGGGTTCGAGTAGCTCTCGTAGCCCTTGGCCACGATCGGGGCGGTAGCGCCGATCAGCTTGCCCGGCGCGATGTAGAGCAGGTAGACGGACGTCTGGAAGATCGACAGCCCGATCAGCTTCTTCACCAGGTTGCCCCGCGCGATCGTGACGTACAGCCCCGCCACCATCAGGAGCACGGTCACGAAGTAGCTGTAGTGGCCGCCGAAGGCGCTCACTGGCGGTCGCCCACGGCTGGGCCCGACGCGCTCACTCGTCGTTGCCCCGATCGCGACCGCGATCCGCGAACATGGAGAAGATCTTCAGCATCACCCCGGAGACGGTGACGGCCACGCCGACTTCGACCCAGAAGATGCCGCGCTCCTGGCCGTGCACGGGGTCGCGATCGAGCACGAAGTAGTCGAGGTAGTTGCCGCCGAGCACGAGCCCGAGGAGACCGACGCCGGCGTAGATCAGCACGCCGGCGGCCATCATCACCTCGACCAGCCGGTCGGGCACCAGGCGCCGCGCGGCTTCGCGCCCGAAGATGATCGCGTAGAGGACGAGCGTCGCCGCCACGATTACGCCGGCCTGGAAGCCGCCTCCCGGCCCGAGCTCGCCGTGAAACTGGACGTACAGCGCGAACAGGAGCGCGAAGGGGATGAACAGCTTCGCGACGACCCGCAGGATGAGGTCGTCCTTCATCGGCGGTCCCCGGACTTTGGCGGACGACGGCGGCGCAGCAGTACGACCACCCCCGCCCCGGCCGTGAACACCACCGTGGTCTCGCCGAGCGTATCGAAGCCGCGGTAGCTCGCGAGCACCGCGGTGACGACGTTCGGCACGCCGGTCTCCCGCACCGCTTCGTTCAGGTACCGCGGCGCCACGTGCGTGTGGATCGGCGCGGCCGGGTCGGAGAACGCCGGCAAGCCGAGCGTGCCGTAGACGAGCGCGCCGCCGACGCCGATCGAGACCAGGAGCGGCAGGAGCGCGCCCCTGATCGGCTGCGCCTCCTCGCCGCGCACGAGGTACAGGGCGGAGAGCAGGAGCACGGTCGAGATGCCGGCGCCGACCGAGGCCTCGGTCATCGCCACGTCGACCGCGTCGAGCGCGACCAGCACCGACGCCATCAGGAAGCTGTAGACGCCGGTGAGGATCACCGCGGAGAACAGGTTGCGCTGCACCGCGATGGCGAGCGCAAGCGCCGCCATCATCGTCAGCAGCGCGTTGATGATCAGCGCTTCGATGGCTCGTCCTCCGGCGCGAGCAGCGGTTTCACACCGCTCGCGAGCGCGGCCCTGACCAGCGCGTGCGTCGCCGCGGGGCTCGCGAAGAAGATGAAGATCGCGAGGAACAGGAGCTTGACCGCGACCAGCGTGAATCCGGCCTGCAG
>Ga0105107_10003565_pt1 | contig 10378 bp, 8 predicted proteins | sample PPLLaktember2015_6_FD_79335 | JGI IMG/M metagenome (GOLD analysis project Ga0105107, IMG submission 79335) | Freshwater sediment microbial communities from Prairie Pothole Lake near Jamestown, North Dakota, USA - PPLs Lake P8 Core (1) Depth... | ecosystem: Environmental > Aquatic > Freshwater >...
AGCATGCGATGGCCGCGCCCGATCACGTAGGGATGCATCGTGTAGGTCAGCACGCCCCAGTCGACGACGCGCCGCATGTACAGAAAATCGTCGATCCAGTTCTGCAGGACATCGTGCGCGCTCATCAGCCCCTGCATCACGTAGCTCGGCGTGCGCACGAACTCGAAGTGCGGGTAGTCGTCCAGCGTCCAGCTGATCGGCATCTCGATCAGTGTCGTGGGCGCACCCCAGACGCAGGGTCCTTCCAGCCGGATCTCGTCTCCACGACGAGCGTAGTACGGCGTGTAGTCGTTGCCCATCATGCTGCTCTCATACTGGAAACCGTGCGCGAGCAGCAGGTCGACGGTGTGCGGGCTCAGGTCCCAGGAGGGGGAGCGATAGCCGCGCGCGGGCTTGCCCGATATCCGCGCGATCGCTGCGTTGCCCTTGACGAGACCATCCTCCTCCTGCCCGCGCGAGAGACCGGCCGGGGGCATGTGCGTATAGCCGTGATGTCCGATCTCGTGCCCGGCGGCGATGATGCGCTCACAGGCATCCGGGAACATGTCGATGACCACACCGGGGACAAAGAAGGTCGAGCGGATTGCATGGCTGTTCAGCAGGTCGAGGATGCGCGACAGCCCGACGAGCCCGAACTCCCCGCGCGAAATGGGGGTCGGGGTGGTCATGCCGCGCGCGATAAAGCCCGTCATGACGTCGAAATCGAAGGTCAGACACACGACGTGGCGGGTCATGGCGGAATCTCCTCGAGGCCTGGCGGATGCGGCGCGCGCGCTTTCTCGTGCGCAACGGCCGCCGAATCAGTTTAGCATCGCGCTGGGTTACATCGCGGACACTTGCCGGCGGCATTCGCCACTCCGGGCAACAGCATATGAAAGCAAACGGGCAAACTGCGCGCCGTGCCGTCACCGCGGCGGTGGTGGGCAACGTGCTCGAGTGGTACGACTTCGCCGTGTATGCCTACATGGCCGGGGTGCTCGCGAAGACTTTCTTTCCCGCCGCCGACGAAGTCACCTCGCTGCTCTCGACTTTCGCGGCCTTCGGCGTGGGCTTCGTGATGCGCCCGATCGGCGGGGTCGTGATCGGTCGCCTGGGCGACGTCCGAGGACGGAAGTCCGCTTTGATCGTCACCGTCACGTTGATGGCGGCCGGCACCGTGATGATCGGTCTTGCGCCTAGCTACGCGACCATCGGCCTGGCTGCTCCGCTGCTGGTGTTCCTGGCGCGACTCATCCAGGGCTTCTCGGCGGGCGGGGAATGGGGGAGCTCTACCGCCTTCATCGTCGAGTGGGCGCCCGCGAGCCGACGCGGTCTGTTCGGGAGCCTGCAGCAGTGCAGCGTGGCCGGCGGCCTGCTGCTCGGGTCCAGCGTGGCTGCTGCCATCAGCACGTTCTTCCCGCCAGAAGCGGTCGAGGCATGGGCGTGGCGGATACCTTTTCTGCTCGGAGGCCTGCTGGGGCCGGTCGGGCTGTACCTCAGACGGCACATCGACGAGACCCCTGCGTTCCGCGCCAGCACCCAGGCGCCGCCGAACCGGGCGAACTTCGATCGCCGTCATCCATTGCAGCTGGCTGCGCGCGCCTTCGGCTTCACGATCGTCTGGACCGTCGCCTACTACCTGGTGCTCGCCTACATGCCGACCTTCACCCAGAAGCATGCGGGGCTGACGCAGGCGGATGCCCTGTGGGCGACGACCGTGGGATTGCTCGTGCTGATGGTCGCGACGCCTTTCGCCGGAGCGCTGTCCGATCGTGCAGGCCGCAAACCGCTGCTGGTGCTGTCCTGCGCATGCCTCATTGCGCTTCCGTACCCGCTCTTTGCGCTGATGCTGGGCGAGGCCCAGACTGCAACGATCGTCTTGGTGCAGGCTGTTTTCGCGCTCGCCATCGCTTTGTTCTCGGGGCCCGGTCCCGCCGCGATCGCGGAGATCTTCCCGACCCGAGTGCGCTCGACCTGGATGTCGACCGCCTACAGCCTGGCCGTGGCCATCTTCGGCGGGTTCGCGCCCTTCATCGCGACCTGGCTGATCGCCCGGACCGACTCGCCGCTGTCCCCCACCTTCTACCTGATCGCAGCGGGGATTGTGAGCCTGCTCGTCATCCTCGGTCTCGAGGAGACAGCCGGCAAGCCGCTGCGTTGACGATCAAACCCGTCGGCTCGCTGCTGGTCAGCGGGACAGTATCAGTGCGCCTGTCATCAGCACGCCGTGAACGAGCGCGGCGGCAATCGTGGCCTTGATCGCGGGCGCGAGGCCCGCGGGGCTGTCTGCATAGCGAAACAGTTCCCGAGCAGCGAAGCCTGCCGGGATCCACGCCAGCAAGCTCACTAGTGCCGTAGTCGGTAGACAAGTGCGCGCCACTCCGCTCAGTGTCACGGGGCCTGCCGCGAGCGCAATGAGCAGGTGTCCCCACCGTGCTGTGCGCGGGTCCAGCCGGGCGACCCAATGCCGCTTGCCCGTTTGCAGATCCGCCAGCCGATCCGGGAACTGGTTGATGTACAGGACGTTGGTGACGAATAGCGCGTAGGGCAGCCCGGCCGCGAACGGCGTCGAGTCGAAGCTGCGTCGCTGCACATAGTCGGCCCCTACCACAACGAGAAGGAAGCCGGCTCCCACACAGATCTCTCCCAGGCCCCGGCTGTTGAGCTTGAGGGGCGGAGCGGAGTAGGCCCAGCCGATCACCAGGCCCGCCAGGCCTATCGCGACCAGGCCGGGACCGGACCGTGCCGCCAACAGCAGCCCCGCCGGAATCACACTGGTCAGCAGCGCATAGCCGAGCCAGGCGGTCTGACGGGCCGACAGCACACCGTTCTGGATCAAGCGACTGCCTCCGGTAAAAGGAAAGATGCGGTCGACGTTGACCTCATCAGTGCCGCTGAGATGGTCGTAGTAATCGTTGACGACGTTCACGCCGGCATGCGCCACGAGCGCAAAGACCAGCGTCAGGAGGGCCGGGAGTGCTGCGATGCTGCCCAGGTCGAACCAGGCCGAAGCTAGGCCCAGCATGGCGCCGACAGCGGTGACGCTCAGGAACGCAGGCCGTGTGGCAGCGAGGAGCTTCAGGACGGGATTGGCGAACCGGTCGGGGGTCGGTTCGCCTGCCCGCAGCGCGGCACCGCATTTGTGCATGGGTCTTCTGGTCATGAGTCCAGCGTCAAATCGAGCGGGCGTTCTAGCCCGCTCCGAGAGCGACCAGGCTCGTCGCCGGGGGCGCACAGACCTTCATGGGCAGTCTGTGCACCCTTGTACGTATGCAGCCGCGCCGATGGCTGCGCGTGCAGCGATCAGTACTTCGCGATACTGAGCCAGTCGCTGAGCTCACCGGTGTCGCATCCATACACACTGGCGAGCCGGGCGGTGTGCACGTACATCACCAGTCGAGCCGGGACGTCCATTCTATTGAATGAATCGCAGAAGGGAGCCGCGACCCGGTCGAGCACCACGTCGCGATAGGTGGTCATGGCCCGGGTATCGGAAAAGGTCAGGAACAGGGTTGGGTATCCCCGGAAGTCCTCGACCTTGCATCCGACCGGGACATCGATCCAGCTCTGCACGAGCTGACAGTTCTGCGCTGCGTCCTGGTAGGACTTCCAGATGCTAGCGGAACCGGACGGCCGCTGGTCGACCGGTACATAGCGGCCATCCGGGGCGCTGACATCGGAATCCGACGCCGGCGCAGTGCCGGAACCGAGGCACACGAACGCAAACATGGAAACCAGTGAGGCTGTGAGCTGTTTCATGGTCGATCTCCGTACAGGACGCGCCGCTCCGACAGGACGACGCGAGTCGCCTTGCATCGCAGGGCAGCGCGAGTGCGATGCGTAGCGACACTCTAGAAGCGGACCACGTCCGGGAAAATCGACCGCTCGCTCTACATCGAACAGTGGGGGTTGCACCTGGAAACACAGGGCGAGCGGCTGCTATCGGCTGACCCGTATGGACCCGGATAGCGGAGGAGACCGGTCATCGGGTCCGACGCAGACCAGTGCGGCATTGCGGACAGACCGCCGCTTCTTTCAGCCGGCCTGGCTGCGGGCGCGGCTCCGATCGGCCATGAGCCGAGTTGCCACCAGCGCGAGTATGAAGAAGGCGAAATGCGGGTTGGTGAAGTAGATGCGCCGCACCTGGCCGCTGCTCAGCGACAGCAGGTCGGCCTCGGTCTCGCACAGCGCCGAGCAGGTTCGCTTGTGGTCGGGCGTGAAGATGCCGATCTCGCCGAACACCTCGCCCGGGCCGATCGTCAGGCCGAGCTCGGGCAATCTCACGCGGCCGCGCTGCACGTAGAACAGCTCGCTGCCGACGTCACCGAGGCGGAAGATCCACTGCCCCGGTCGCATCCGCCGGTGCGACATCTCCGGCTGGAGCCAGCTCAGGTTGAGCCTGCCTTGCTCCGCCTCCTCGATCTGCTGCTGCTGGATCTCGCTCATGCGGGCGCCGCGCAGCGCCGCCTCGGCGCGGTTCTTGACGTTGAGCTTGCCGAAGATCGTGTGCAGGTGGGTCTTGACCGTCGCTTCGCGCATGCCAAGACGGTGACCGATGTCCAGGTTCGTGGAGCCGAGCGCCACTTCCGCCAGGACCTCCTTCTCGCGCGGTGTCAGCCCCGAGGCGTCGTCCTGCTCCCGGGTGCGGTCGCCCGCGCGCCTTGGGGGCCGGCCCCGGCGCGCCGACTGCCTGCTCGTCTGCGGCCGGAATCCTTCGCCGCCCAGGACCAGACGCAGGACCCCCTCCACCAGCAGCCGCGAATAGGTCTTGGGCAGATAGCCGAGGGCGCCGGCAGCCAATGCGCGGTCTATGACGCCGCGCTCGAGAGAGCTGGACAGCGCGACGATCGGCGTCCCGCCGCGCCCGGCGGATAGCGCGCGCACCAGCGCTCGCGCGCCCTCGGTATCGTCATCGAGGTCGACCAGGACCAGAGATGCGGTCTTCGCCTGCGCCAGCGCGGCCTTGGGCTCCCGCACCGCCCGAACGATCCGGCAGCGGGGATCGATCTGGTGCAGGACCTCCTCCACGGTCGCCACGAAAGGCGACGGCGGCGATACGAGGAGGACCTGCATGGACGCTCCATCCGGCTGACAACTGCGCGCATAGTGCGGTGTTTTCAGTCGTTTGTCATCTGCGTCGGTGTACGCAGCACCATTGCCGGCCGCCGCCTCGCCCGGCAGCGTGAGGGGCAGATCGACCGGCCTGCCCTGCAGGAACGAGCGCAGGGCAGGGTGGAGCGGGGTGCTGCCCCGCGCGACTGGGCTCGGATCGGAGCCGTTCATCTGACACCTGTCTTAAGCAGGACACGATTGCGGCATTCGCCAGCGGCGCACACATCCCGACGGAGGGTGCGACTCGGCGCCAGCATCCGCAGAACCGGCCGCCGATAGCGTCCCGGTCGAGCATGCGGGTGCTGGTTGCTCGCAGACTAGCGACCGGGAGACTGCACGAAAATCGAGCGGAAGTTGCAGATCACTCGCCCAATCGACGCTGCATCCGATCGGCGCGTGCTATCTTCTACGGGACCGGCGCCAGCGCATCGAAGTCTGGCGATCGGCTTCGAGCTACCTCAGGCACACGCATGCCACTCCGGGTCAACGGGCAACGCCTCTGGCAGGCACTCATGGATTTGGCGAAGATCGGCGCCACGGAGAAGGGTGGCGTGCGCCGACTGGCGCTGACGGATCTCGACCGGCAGGGTCGTGACCTCGTCTGCACCCGGCTGCGGGAGGCGGGCTGCTCGATTACGGTCGACCGCATCGGCAGTGTGGAGCGCGTCAGCAGTTATGCCGCCATGCGCTTCGACCCCGGCTGCGTCACGGCCGTGCGCGACGCTGCTGCCGTACTCGGCCATAGGCATATGGATATCGTCAGTGGCGCAGGCCACGATGCGGTATATCTCGCGCGCGTCGCGCGTACGGGCATGATCTTCGTGCCCTGCGAAGGCGGGATCTCGCACAACGAGGTCGAGAATGCGAAACCGGAGGACCTGGAAGCCGGCTGCAACGTCCTGCTGCAGGTGATCCTGGAGCGTGCCGGCGCGGTCGTGAGATGACGGGGCTGAGCCAGCGGGTCGCTCGTTAACCCCTCACCAGGCCAGGCAGTCCAGCTCGACCCGGGCCTCGGCGTACGGCGCCTGTCCCTCGCCTTGCGCGCCGGGTACGAGCGAGGCCACCGCGTGAGTGGGTGCGGGGAGCAGCGCGATCGTCGACATGCTCCAGCGCGTCTTCTCCGGCGCCCCGGCATCCCGCCGGCATTCCTTCCACTCTTTGCAGGAGGCTTTGGGTGTTGCAGTCACTTTCTCGTCCTTGGCAAGCGCAGTGCGTACCGCCGCTCCCGCTGGCCCCTGCGCCTCCCCATTCACAGTCACCCTGAAGCTGGTGCCGGCGCGCAGCTTCTCACAGCGCGCGTGCAGAATCTCGATCGAGCCCTGCGCGACGCGCAGGCCGGACGAAGGGGGAGCCGCTGGTGCCGACTCACGCGACGAAGGGGGAGCCGCTGGTGGTGCCGACTCACGCGACGGAGCGGGAACGGCTGCTGCCGACTCACGCTCGGCAGTTGCAGTGGGCAGCCGCACGCCCCAGCCTTCCAGCACCAGTCTTGCGATCGTTACCGGCGCGGCACGCCCGAAGCTGCCTTCGACACCGGTGACCACGCCGACGACCTCGCCGTCCTTCAGCAGCGGGCCCCCCGAGTTGCCTTCGTCGAGGCTGCCGCCGATGGTCAGGTCGCGGCCCTCCCGCGCGACGACGCTTGCCCGCACGACGGCCCAGGCCCCGCCGCCCCGGGGAAATCCGATGGCCGTCACTTCCTCGCCTCCGCTCAAACGGATGCGCTCTGCCAGGGGCAAAGCGAGGATGCCCTGGGCGAGGTTGCTCTTGCCGCGCACGAGCAACAACGCAAGACCGCGCGGATCACCGCCCTCGATGCGTGCGGTCTCCGCTGGCACCGCTACGTTCTGCCGGGTAAAGAACTCGATGCCTGGCTGGTTGTCGCCTTCCACCACATGCGAGGCGGTCAGGATGTAGGCAGTGTCCTGGTCCAGGCGCACGATGAACCCGGTTCCCGTCCTACGCTGTCCATCGACCGTGGCCGTGACCTTGACGACCCCCGCCTTCTGCTGCTCGAGTGTCTGCGCACGCGACGGCTGACCGAGCGACAGGAAAGCCAGCACCATGACAGTTGCAAGCACGCTTTTCGTGTTCATCTGTGTACAGACATCAGTGTGTACAAGCGGTAGACCCCGATCGCGATCGACAGCATGCAAGTCGCAACGACGAGCAGCATTATCGCGCGCGACCCGTGCCAGAGGGTTTCCAACATCGTCAAGCGGCGATCCCGCTTCGTGCCCGCGGACGAGGTTTCGAGTCGGCCTGCCGTCCCCTCCAGCTGCAGCGCGATGCCAGGCCCGTCGGCACGCGACTCCAGGCGATTGAGCGAGCCGCCTTCGAGCGCGTCGAGACCCACGAAGTCGCCTGCACGGAGCTCGATCGCAGGAATCCGAGGATAGTCGGCATAACGCATCTCGCTGGCCGCGATCAGCGCGCTCTCGACCTCGCCGCGTGTGCCTTGCTTGAGCAGCTCGATGTCCTGTATTGACGCGCGACCGACCAGCGAGACCGTGTCGGACTGCCTGAGAGTGACGCCCAGTGTGAAGGAAGGTCGCGTGCCTTCTATCTGGAGATAGGGACTGTGCGCTGGAAGCGCGACTTCCAGCCGTGCGCCGCTGTCATTGGAGGCGAAGCCATCGATGCCGTCGACGCTGGCATTGTTGACAGTGATCTCGACGGCGCCCATGGGAAGCACGTTGGTAGCGAGATCCTGCCCATCGATCTGCAGCGTGAGTGCGCGGGTGCTCTCCGAGCTCGACTCGACCGTGACGCGGCTCTGCGGCTGGGCTGCGATGGCCTCGACCCGGCCGGCGACCGGCGCCGAAGGATCCAGGCCGGCGATCATGAACATCGACCGGTACCCCTCAGCCCCACGCAGAACTACCTGTCTGCCGGTGGTGTCGCCGATCCGGACTCGGCGCGGCTGGTCTCGCGGTCCCGTAGCCAGCCGCGCAGTAGTGAACACGACGCGATCGAAGTTCTCCATGCTCAGCGAGCGGAACGCCAGCGACCGCTCAGGTACGGCTACCGGTTCGTCTCCTGCGAGCCTAAATGATGCCCGGTCCACTATCGCGTCGAGCGTCACCCGTGTTGGCGTGCGCCAGCCTGTCAGTACCACGGGCCCTAGTGTGACGATGATGCCGGGAACCAGGATCAGTGCAAGCGCTACACGGCGGTCCGGGCGACTGCGCTGCACTCCAGAGCGCATGCGCTCGGTAGCAGAGGCATCGCGTGTGACGGCGCGTTCGCCCTGCTCGGAGGGACGCACCGGTCTGCTGCCCGCACCGGCAGGACCCGCCGCGGTGTCCGTGCCAGCCTGACCGTCTGCCTGCGTCCGATCCGCTCTTGATCCTCCAGTGGCGCCGAGCATGGACCCGATATGCGCGATCAGTCCCTGAAACTCCGAATGGGCAGGGTCGTCGTGCCAGTCGCCCAGGTTGGCGGCCTGCAGGAGCTTGAACTCCAGCGGGATGCGCACGTCGGGCTCGAGCAGAACCGGAATGAGCACGCCCCGCGCGGCCGCCTCCGACGCCTCCGAGCGCACCCACCTCGATGCCGTCGAGGCCTTGGTCCACAGCACCAGGACGCAGCGCGAATCCGAAAGCGCCTGCTCGATGGCCTCATCGAAAGATTCGCCCAAACGGATCTTGCGGTCCCACCAGACCGGCCAGCCACGCTGCTCCAGGGCGTGAGCCAGGGCCTTGGCCCGCTCCCGGTCTTCGGCTGCGTAGCTGATGAAGATCCCCCCCTTCGCAAGTGCAATGGGCTGGCTCAATCTCTGCACCGTATGTCTGTACCCAGGAGTGTGGGCGCGATCATTCGATCCTCGGCTGATGGTAGAACTCCACGACCTGACTCACGGGGTCGTTGGTCGTCAGCATGTAGCCCGAAAGGACTAGCTTGTACCAGCCTTCCGGTACCGGCGGGGCGGCGACGTCCCAGCGGAAAGAGAATGTCCTCCCGCCACGTTCCCTGCCGAGGTCTCGATGAGTCAGCGCATCGCCGCCTTCGGCTGCGTAGACGGCGGCCTTGACCTTCGCGTCCTCGCGCAACCTGAAATCGAACACGTAGCCGTTCACGCGCTGGGGATACTGGGATTGATAGAGCACTACGGGCGCGACCTTCTCCAATGCGCTGGGGCTCTTCTTGTCCAACCTCGCCAGAACGGCGAGATCCGAGATGCGCAGATCGCCGAGCCGCCGGACCACCGCGTCGGTCCGCCATTCGAACACGTTGCCGAAGCCGGCTTTCCACGGCGTCATCGGCTGGATCCGATCCAGCCAGTAGTAGTGCCGGTAGTCGAGCTCGCGTACCGTGATGCTGACGGCGGTGGGCTGCTGCAGGAAGAAGCGCAGGCGAAAGCGGTCGGCAAGCCCCTGCGCGCGGTCGTTATAGTCGATCCGGGCTGAGAGCAGCTCGATGTCGAACCCGGAAACCGGCTTGGGCTTGATGCCTTCATAGTGGTCACCGCGCCTCTGGTATTGCAGCTCGTCCTGCGCCCGGACGCTGGTGACGAGGCCCACGACCTGCAGGACGATGAGCAGGAGCGCGGTGCTGCAGTGGACGGTTCTCATGCGGGACTCCTTTGCGTGATTACCGGCTCGCGTTATCTTACCGCTGCGAGGGAGGACGCGTGATCGCTGCGGCCTGTTTCCGCGAGACATTCGAGGAGCCGTGAACCGAACTCTTGTTTATTGCCTGCTGTGTGCATGCGTGTTTGCTCGCAGCGTGAGCGCGCAGGAGGATCCGCGTTGCTATCCCGGCTCGCCCAAATTCATCCTGCGCCTCCAAGCTCGCTCCCGAGTCGGCGCAGTAGGCTGGCAGCTAACCGAGGGATCCTCTGTCCTCCAGCGGCGAGGACGGAGGTGAAACTGAAAGGTTGGGCGTCTCATTGTGACGTCATGCTCGCAGAGCATGACCTTGTCACCCTTCACCCTGCCCTCCCGAAGGGGGGCGAGGGGAATGGTTATCGGCATACCCTGACCTCCTGCTAGTCCAAATGTCATAGGCTCGATGCCGAATTGTCCATGCGCCTCCCGGGGGCAACAATGCACGCGCCCCGATGAACGACCGGTGCAACGGCGCGAGAGTACTGGCGCCGCGTGACCGGATCGGGCCGCCGTGCAGCGGCTGTCAGCGGGTCGGAACGATTCATCGTTGAGGTTTTTTCAGTTTGGGGGACCGTATGGAACTGAACCGTGAAGTGAAAGGCAAAGTGGTGCTGCTCGCGGCCGCACTGGCCGGCAGCATCTTCGCAAGCGCCGCGGGCGCGGTGGGGCCGGTGCTC
>Ga0105107_10003566_pt1 | contig 10377 bp, 10 predicted proteins | sample PPLLaktember2015_6_FD_79335 | JGI IMG/M metagenome (GOLD analysis project Ga0105107, IMG submission 79335) | Freshwater sediment microbial communities from Prairie Pothole Lake near Jamestown, North Dakota, USA - PPLs Lake P8 Core (1) Depth... | ecosystem: Environmental > Aquatic > Freshwater >...
AGTTCCGGAAAGTCCTAACGGAGGCCGCGTACGACGCTGGGAGCTTCCAGAACGACCTCATCCTGAAGAGCGAGAAGGAGGGCCTGGATAAGCTGAAGGAAATGGGCATGACCGTCGTGCAACCCGACGTGAAATCCTTCCGCGAGGCCACCAAGGACGTCTGGAAGAAGGTCTCGGAGAAATGGGAGCCGGGGCTATACGAGAAGATCCAGGCGGTGAAGTAGAACAGCGGCAGCCAACACCTATCAGCGGTCCGCGAGCAGCCCAGGGCTCGGATCCTTGCTCTGAGCTGATCGCTGACCGCTGACCGTCACAGGCGAGGGCCATGCGCTCCTTTCTCGATCGCATCGTCGGCGGCGTTCTAGCCCTGATTCTCGGCGCGATGACCGTCTTGGTCTTCGTGAGTGTGGTGCTGCGGTATATCCTGAACAGCCCTGTGACCTGGAGTGAAGAACTGGCCTCGCTGCTTTTCGCCTGGCTGACTTTCGTGGGGGCCTATGTCGGTTTCCGGACGCATTCGCATATCCGGATCGACACCGTGACCATGTTCTTGCCGGTGGGGTTGCGCTCGGCAATTCGGCGGATCGTCACCGTAGGTGTCCTGATGGTCCTGGGTATCTTCATCTGGCAAGGTTTCAGCCTGGTGATGACCACCTGGAGTCTCGAATTTCCGGCCATGGAGATCTCGCGCGGATACCTGTACCTCTCGCTTCCCCTCGGGGCGTGCATGATGCTCGTGGCCATCCTCGTCTCGTCGCGCAAGGTTGCCGATGGCCGCAGCGAGGACCAGGAGGGCGGATGCTGATCCTGGTGGGGGTCCTCCTCTTGCTGCTCGCCCTGGAATTTCCCGTGGCCTTCGCCATGACCGGCGCCTCGGCCCTCTACATCCTGGCCAACGGAGGCATCCCGCTGGTCGTCATGGCCCAGCGGGTGACGGTCGGGGTGGACTCGTTCGTGCTCTTGGCCATTCCATTCTTTTTCCTAGCCGGCGAGCTCATGAATCGAGGCGGCATCACGGGTCGCCTGATTGACCTCGCCCAAGCCTTGGTCGGGGGTGTCCGCGGGGGCCTCGGTCACGTGACGGTGGTCACCAATATGATCATGGCGGGGATGTCGGGTTCGGCCGTCGCGGACGCGACCGGGACAGGCACCATTCTCATCCCCGCCATGGAGCGCGCCGGGTATCCCAAGACGTTCTCGGCCGCGCTCGTGGGCGCCGCCTCGACCATCGGTCCGGTAATCCCGCCCAGCATTCCCTTTGTGATCTACGGGGGCATCACAGGCGTTTCCGTCGGGCGGCTGTTTCTGGGCGGCGTGGTGCCCGGCGTGCTGATGGGCCTGTTCATGATGGGGGCGGTCTACTGGGTCGCCAAGCGCCGGGGCTACCGCGCCGAAGGCCGGCCGCGGCTCTCCGAGGCTCTGTCGAGTATTTGGCGGGCCATACCCGTCATGCTGTTCCCTTTCATCATTCTCGGCGGAATCTTCAGCGGGGTGGTTACGCCCACCGAGGCCGCGGTGGTGGCGGTGGTCTATGCCGTGTTCCTGGCGACCCTGTTCTACCGAGAATTGAGTCTGGCCGGGTTCGTCCAGGTGCTCACCACAGTCGCGGGGAACACCGCCACGATCACCTTCATCATCGCCAGCGCGGGCTTGTACGGCTGGTTGTTGGCGCGGGAAGGAGTGCCGCAGCGCCTGGCGGACCTCTTTCTGAGCATCTCCCGAGAGCCGTGGGCCATTCTCCTCATGCTCAACGTGCTCTTGCTGATCCTCGGGTGCCTGATGGAGACGACAGCGCTACTCGTGATCTTGACGCCGGTGCTGATGGACCTGATCACCAAGGTGGGCATCGATCCGGTGCATTTCGGCGTGGTGCTGACCCTGAACCTCATGATCGGCTTGCTCACGCCCCCCGTGGGGATGACGCTCTACGTCATGGTGAGTCTGGCGCGCATTTCTGTCACGGATTTTACCAAGGAATGCGCTATTTTTATGGTGGCGCTGGCGTTCGTGCTGGGCCTCATCACCTACGTGCCCGGACTCGTGACGTTCTTGCCGGACCTGATCATGGGGAAATGACGCCGCCGCGACCCGGAAGACGATCGAAGGAGACCGTGCGATGACGCTCACAGGAAAGGTGGCCGTCGTGACCGGGGCGACAAGCCCGTTGGGGCAGGCCATCGCGTTGCGCTTGGCGGCTGAGGGGGCAGCGGTGGCGGTGACCGGCCACACGCCGGCGAAGGTTGAGACGGTCGCCGGTGCCCTAAAGCAGGTGCAGGCCAAATGCATGGCCGAGGCCCTTGACCTGACGGCGCCGGAGATCGTAGAAGCATTCTTCATACGGGTTGCCGAGCGGATCGGCCCGACGGACATCCTGGTCAACGGCACGGCCTGGCGCGTCCGTGCCACGTTCCTGGAGACGACCGCCACCGACTGGCGCAAGACGTTCGCGGGGTGCGTGGACAGCTACTTCTACTGCAGCCTCGCTGCCGCGAAGCAGATGGCGCCGCGAAAGTGGGGCCGGATCGTCAATATCGGCTCCATCGTGGCCGAGGCGTACAATGTTCCCTTTGCCGCCTACACGGCTGCCAAAGGGGCCGTTCATTCCCTGACCAAGGCGATGGCGTGCGATCTTGCCCCGCACGGGATCACGGTCAATGTAATGGCGCCGGGCGTGATCGATTCTCCCTACACGCGGACGAACGTATCGCCCGAGGCTATAGCCAAGCGTTTGGAAAGGATCCCGAAGGGACGGCTGGGTACACCTGAGGATTGTGCGGCCGCGGTCGCGAAGCTCGTCGCCCCAGACATGGACTACATCACGGGGCAGATCCTTTTCGTTGACGGGGGCTTCCTGAGCGCCGGGGTGATCGTGCGATGAGCAGGTTGGTAGCCACAAGAGGCACAAGATGCACAGGGAAAGTCAAGGCTCAGAGTCCTCATCCCCGGAGCCCCGGGAAATCCTGTGCTTCTTGTGCGTCTTGTGGTTAGAAGGGCTTTGCGTTCTTGGTAGTGGATTGATGTTGAACAGAGGAGGGGGGTACGACTGATGGAAATGCGAGCGTTCGGCAGGACAGGGGAGAAGTTCTCGATCCTGAGCTTCGGCGCCCAGCGGATCGTGGATGCCCACAAGTGTTCCGAGGAGGAAGCGATCTGCATGGTCAATCACGCCCTGGATCACGGGATCCGCTACTTCGATACGGCGTGGGTGTACTCCGAGGGGCAGTCCGAAGAGCGGGTGGGCAAGGTGGCCAAGCACCGGCGGAGTGAGATGTGGATTGCCACCAAGACCAGAGGACGTACACGGCAGGAGGCCATGGAGCAGCTCGAGGTGAGTCTCAAACGGCTGCAGACCGACCACGTGGACGAGTGGCGCATGCACAACATCTGGAACATGGAGGAGCTGGACAAGCTCACGGCACCCGGAGGAGCCATGGAGGCCGCGCTCCGCGCGCGGGAGCAGGGGAAGGTGCGCTACATCAGCATGAGCGGCCACCGCAACCCGCAGGTGCAGGTCGAGGCGCTGAACCGCTTCCCCTTCGACAGCATGCTCGTCGCGCTCTCTGCGCTGGATCATTTCATCCTGAGTTTCGCCGAGGAGTTCTTGCCGGTTGCCAATGCCAAGGGGGTCGCCGTGATCGGCATGAAGGTCATGGCCCTGGCGAAGCTCGAACCCTACTACGAACGGGCGCTACGGTACACAATGGGACTTCCCATCAGTACGACCATCGTCGGCATGGAAACAATGGATCAACTGAAAAGGAACCTGGCCGTGGCGGAGAAGTTCACGCCTCTCGACGACGTGGAAAAGCTGGAGTTCTATAGGGAGATCATCCATCTGGCCACCCCCCAGGTCATGCGGTGGAAAACGACGGACTACTTCAATCCAGTCGAATGGGAAAAGCGGTAAAAGGGAGGAACGGCGCCAAGCGCCAAGGAGCGAACTGCGATGGGACAGACGGTAGCCTTTATTGGCTTGGGGATCATGGGCGGACGCATGGTCAAGAATGTCCTGAAGGCCGGCTATGCTGTGCGAGCGCAGAACCGCACGGCGGCCAAGGCGGAGGCACTGAGGCCGCTGGGGGCAACCGTTGCCATCACGCCGCGCAAGGCAGCGATCGGCGCCGAGATCGTCGTGACCATGGTTGCCGATCCGCCGGCGCTCGCCGCGGTCATGGAGGGACCCGAGGGGGTCTTTGCCGGCTGCCGGCCGGGAACGCTCATCGTGGACATGAGCACCGTGGATCCCGCCACGAGCCAAGCCATGGCGGCCCAGGCGAAGGGCTCGGGTTTGCGGTACCTCGAAGCGCCGGTCACCGGGGGGGTCGGGGCGGCCGAACAGGGGACTCTCACGATCATGGCCGGGGGGAGCGCCGAGGACTTCGCGGTGGCCAAGCCGCTCCTGGAGACCATGGGGAAGAAAGTGCTCCACGTCGGACCCATGGGCTACGGTTCAGTCTTGAAACTCTGCGCCAACCTGGTCGGGGCGAGCATCATCACCTCGATGAACGAGGCGTTGGTTCTGGCGGCGAAGTCGGGCCTGGATCTGGGCGTGGTGACCGAGGTGCTCGCGGAGCGCTCCCCGCTCATCGGCCGGACGGCGCCCAAGGTGCTGTCGGGCGATTTCTCGCCGAACTTCCCGCTGAAACACTCGCACAAGGACGTCCAGTTGGCCCTTTCGACGGCGCGCACCGTCGGAGCGCCGATGTTCGCCCTCGGCGCGGTGGCACAGGTCCAGGGCGCGGCCCTCGCGAAGGGATTCGGAGATCTCGACCAGACGGTCACGGCCCGTCTCCTTGAGGAGATCGCGGGGGTGCGGGCGAGGAACGTGCAGGTTGCCTAGCGTCGAGTCCCGAGGAGGTAGAGTCGAGGACCGATGGCGTCGGAACGGGAAGCCACAAGAGGCACAAGGGTCGGATTGCACGGGTGGGACGGGGGACAACGAGCGCGTACCGGTGGCGCACGATCGGCGTCTGGCCCACCGGCCCCCACGTCTTCCGGACCGAAGGGATCAGGAGGAAGAACGCCTCGTCGACGACGAGGATGTGGGCCCCCAGCCGCGTGGCGTTTTTTTTACGCGGGGCCAGCCGGACTGCTTCCACGCGGCGATCGCCACCTCGCCGCGCTCCACCGCCCGCCGCTCCGGGGTCTGGGGGCTCCAGCCCAGTTGGTGCAGGAGTTCCCCCAAGCGGCGGGCGATCAGCGCGGCAATCCGCTGCGTGGTCCAGAGTTCGGTCCGGTAGCCGTGGGCCATGGCCCCTTGGCGTAGGAGGTCGACGAGGCTCGCTTTCTGCTTTGCGCTGAGCCGGGGGGGCCGGCCGGGCACCGGCTTGGCCTTCAGCGCATCCCGCCCGCCGGCCTGCCACGCATTGCGCCACCGGAGGACACTGCTCGCGTGACAGCCGAGACGGCGGGCGATCTCATGCAGGGACAGCTCCTGGTCGAGGAGCGTGACCACCCGCTGCCGCCGCTCCTCGAGCGCTTTGGGGGAACCGCACGGTCGCATGGCGACACCTCCCATGTGGAGGGCCCCATATTGCATTACTTATGCGGAAATCAATAGGACAAGGAGAAGGCCATGGGGACAAGAGCTAGTCAGAGCGTTTGGGTCTTCGGGATCGTGTGCGTTTTGGCGATCAGTGCGATCGCGCCGTCGCCCGGTTTTTCCGCGGCACCAGACTTTCCCCAGAAGGGAAGGCCCATCACCATCATCGTGCCGAACGCCCCGGGTGGCATCAACGACATGACGGCCAGGCTCGTGGCTCCGATCATGGAGAAGGAGTTCGGCACGCCCGTCCAGGTCGTGAACAAGCCGGGCGCCGCCACGCTGCTCGGCCTCACCGAAGTGGCGCTTGCCAAGCCGGACGGCCACACCCTGCTCGTGCTGGGACTCGGCAATCTCACGGCCTACCTGGATCCCGACCGCAACGCGGCCCCACAAGTGCGAGAGTTGCAGCCGGTCGCGGCGCACAACGTTGACATCGGGGCTGTCGTGGTCAACGCCCAGAGCCGGTATCGCACCGTGAAGGAACTGGTGGACGCCGCGAAGGCGACCCCCGCGGGTCTGAAGGCGGCCACTGACGGCCTCCTGGGGTCCGACCACCTGGCGAGTCTCCAGTTCATGCAGAAGACCGGGACGAGCTTCAAGCTGGTGCACTTCGACGGCGGTGGCCCGGCGACCACGGCGGTGGCCGGCGGCCACGTGGATGTGCGCATCGGTAAGGTGGGCAGCGTCTACGCCATGACAAAGAGCGGCAAAGTCCGGGTCATCGGCGTCACGGACAAACGGCGCAGCAAGTACGCCCCCGACACTCCGACCATGGAGGAGCAGGGCTGGCCCAACTACACCTACTACAATTACACGGGCTTCGCCGCGCCCAAGGGGACCCCGCGCGCGATAGTGGACGCGGTCAGCCGCGTCGTGCAGAAGGCCGTGGAAAGCGAGGAGGCAAAGAAGCGACTGGACGGCGTGGCATTGATCGGCCAGTTCATGGGCCCCGAGGAGTTTACCGCCCTCTGGAAGAACATGGAGGCCACCCTTGAGCCGCTCCTGCGCGAGGCCAAGAAGCAGCAGTAACGCGGCGGACAATGGACCGGCCTGGAGGGGAGACCGCTTCCCTCCAGGCCCCGCACTGCGCCACGGGGCATCGTGAGACGCCCGTATCAGATCACCAGCATCGTCCTGCTCGGCATGTCGGCGTTTCTCGCGCGTGAGGCGCTGAAACTGCGCTACTACACGCCGTTGGGGCCCGGGCCAGGTTTCTTCCCCCTGTGGCTGGCTGTCTTGCTGGCCGTCCTGGCGGCTGCCATGTTCTGGCAGGCGACGTTTCGCACGCCGGAACCGATGCCGCACGGCTTCTTCGCAGGCCGGCGCGGCTATCTCCGGATCGGCGCCGTCCTGGGCGCGCTCGTGTTGGTGATCGCGCTGCTGGACTCCCTGGGCTTCTGCCTGGTCATGCTCGGATTCTACACGTTCTTGCTTCTCGTCTTGGGGCGCCAGCACCCGGTCGTGACCGCGGCCATCGCCCTTGCCGGCAGTTTCGGCGTGTACTACGTGTTCGTGCACTGGCTGGCGGTATCGCTGCCCGTCGGCGTCTTTGGCATCTAGCAGGCGGCTGAAACAGGCCCAACTGCGGCGTTGGCCTTCTCGGGCGCTCGCTGCGACGTACCTCCAGTACGCCTCGCTCGGCCCATCGTCGGCCGCCTTGCATCTGGACCTGTTTGAGCCGCCTGCGTGAAGGACGAGTTTTCCCCGGACTGCTCGAGGAGCATGATGGAGACTCTGCAACTCCTGGTGAGCGGATTCGGTACCGCACTTCAGCCCATGAACCTCCTCTTCGCCGTGATGGGTTGCCTGCTCGGGACACTCATCGGCGTCCTGCCGGGCATCGGGCCATCCGCGGCCACCGCCATCCTGATCCCGGTCACGTTCGTGCTCGATCCGACGCCCGCCATCATCATGCTGGCGGCCATCTATTACGGCGCGATGTACGGGGGAACCATCACCTCGGTCCTCGTCAACGTTCCCGGCGAGGCCGCCTCGGCCGTCACGTGTCTGGACGGATATCAGATGGCGAGGAACGGCAGGGCAGGAGCCGCCCTCGCCATCGCCGCGATCGGGTCCTTCATAGGCGGAAATGTCGCAGTGGCGACCCTCATCGCAGTGGCACTGCCCCTCTCCAACCTGGCGCTCCGGTTCGGGCCGCCGGAGTTCTTTGCCCTCATGCTGATCGGCCTGGCGATGGTCACCGGGCTTGCCGGTCGCTCCTTCGTTCGAGCGCTCATAGCCGCGACCTTCGGCCTCCTGGTCGCGATGGTCGGCATTGACCCGGTCCAGGGGGCGCCGCGCTTCACCTTCGGTGTCACCCAGCTTTACGACGGCTTCAACATCATCCCGGTTGTGATGGGGCTGTTCGGCATCAGCGAGATCCTCCTCAACGTCGAGTCCCCGTTGGCGCAGGTGTTCGACGCGAAGGTGAGTCGGCTCATCCCGACCCGCGAGGACATGCGGCGCGCCATCCTCCCCATCCTGCGTGGCACGGGGATCGGCGTGCTACTGGGGCCGATCCCAGGGGTCGGTACGATGGTGCCGACCTTTATCTCTTACACCGCAGAGAAGCGGCTGTCGAAGACGCCCGAGAAGTTCGGCACCGGAATGATAGAGGGCGTGGCCGGGCCGGAGACGGCCAACAACGCCTACGCGAACGCCGCCATGATCCCGCTCTTCACGCTCGGCATTCCGGCCTCCCCGACGCTCGCCATCCTGATGGGCGCGTTGATGATGAACGGACTGCTCCCGGGTCCGCTGCTGTTCCAGGAGCACAGCCAGTTCGTCTGGGCCGTCATTGCGAGCTTCGTCGTCGGGAACGTTGTGCTGCTCATCCTGAATCTGCCCCTCATCCCGATGTGGGTCGCGGTGCTCAAGGTGCCCTATTCCATCCTCTTCGCCCTCATCCTCGGCTTCGCGGTCGTCGGGGCATACAGCGTGGACAGCAGCGTGTTCGGGGTCGGCGTCATGCTGGCGTTCGGGCTCGTCGGCTATCTCTTCAAGAAGCTGGATACTCCCCTCGCGCCTTTCGCGCTGACCCTCATCCTGGGTCCCATGATGGAGAAAGCGCTTCGCCAGTCGCTGGAGATGTCCGGCGGTGATCTGAGCGTCTTCGTCACCCGCCCACTTGCCGCAACATTGCTGGTCCTGGCGGCCGTCGTGCTTGTCGTGAACACGGTCCCCGCTTTCTCCAAGGTCAAGGCGGATTCGCAGATCTAGACGCCACCCCGAGGCATCGCGGCTCTCTTGCCGCTTGTCGCTCACTCCTTGACACGTGGCCTCGACGCACGGTATGAACGATGAAATGGATTACACGCGCCTGGGTCCGATCGTCGTCGGATGGGGGATGTCGACAGGCGGGGCAGCCAGAACGGTGAACCAGCCTCATTTGCAGCGGTGGAGGGAAGTGTCATGAAAACACGACTGGGTGCGTTGTTGATGGCGGTTCTTGCGGTGGCAGGAAGCTCGGTTGCGGCGTCGGCCGAGACGAAGGAACTCCGCGTCGCCAAGCAGTACGGTCTGGGGTACCTCCAGATGATGGTCATGGAGGATATGAAGCTGGTCGAAAAGCACGCCAAGGCCGCCGGCCTGGGCGACGTGAAGGTGAACTGGTCCACGTTCCGGTCCAGTGACGTCATGAACGACGCCCTGCTGTCTGGTAACCTGGACTTCGCCTCGTTGGGGACGAACGGCTTGGCCACCATCTGGGCCAAGACGAAGGGCACCCCGGTCGAGGTGAAGGGCGCGGCGGGCTTCAACTTCCTGCCCCTGGCGCTGGTCACGCGCGAGGCGAACATCAAGACCGTCGCCGACTATACCGAGAAGCACAAGATCGCGGTACCGGCGGTCCGCGTCTCCAACCAAGCCATCCTGCTTCAGATGGCTGCCGCCAAACAGTTCGGGCAGACCAATTACACCAAGCTGGACGCGCTCACCGTTTCCATGACGCATCCGGACGCCATGGCGGCCATGCTGTCCGGCGCGGGGGAGGTCGGCAGCCACTTCGCCTCGTCCCCGTTCCTGCAGAAGGAGTTGGACCGGCCGGGGATTCACCAGATCGTCAGCTCCACCGAGATTCTGGGAGGCCACATCAACTTCAACATCCTGGCCACCACCACCAAGTTCCGCGAGGGCAACCCCAAGGCCTACGGTGCCTACCTGGCCGCCATGCAGGAGGCGACGGACGGCATCAACAAGGACAAGCGGGCCGCGGCGGAGTTGTACATCCGGATGACCAAAGACAAGAGCTCCGTGGACGACATCCTGAAGATCATGAGCGCTTCGGGCGAGTACAATTTCAACCAGCGGCCCGAAGGGGATATGCGCATGATCCAGTTCATGTACACGATCGGCTCGATCAAGGTCAAGCCGGAGTCGTGGAACGACCTGCTGTTTCCGATGCCCGGGAAGTGAGCCGCGCATGAGCGCGGGTGACGGCTCCGGGGTCCTCCTGGACGTCCGGGGGGTGACGCTTCAGTACAAGACGCGGGAGCACCTCGTCACAGCGACTTACCGGGTGGATTTCCAGGTGCACCAGGCGGACCGATTTGTCCTGCTGGGACCGTCCGGGTGCGGAAAGTCCACGCTGCTCAAGGCCGTGGGTGGATACCTCACCCCGGTGGAGGGGGAGATCCGACTGGGCGGCGAGGCGATCCGCCGACCCGGGCCGGACCGGATGATGGTCTTTCAGGAGTTTGATCAGCTCCTCCCCTGGAAGACGGTGAAACAGAACGTGACCTTCGCGCTCACGGCCAGCGGTCTGCTCTCTGGGCGCGCGGCCGAGGAGCGAGCCGCGCACTACATCGAGAAGGTGGGGCTGACGACGTTTGCCG
>Ga0105107_10003568_pt1 | contig 10376 bp, 7 predicted proteins | sample PPLLaktember2015_6_FD_79335 | JGI IMG/M metagenome (GOLD analysis project Ga0105107, IMG submission 79335) | Freshwater sediment microbial communities from Prairie Pothole Lake near Jamestown, North Dakota, USA - PPLs Lake P8 Core (1) Depth... | ecosystem: Environmental > Aquatic > Freshwater >...
TATAAAACCTTGGAATGAACCTTATCAGAAGATCTTTGAAGACGCCAAATCCGGTATTTAGATTAACAACCCTTACATAGAGTTCAAATGGCGATCCATCCTGAGGTTTGCCGATTGTATAGGGTTTGACATACAACTTGTCATTAATGTCTTTGTAGAGACTTCTCAAATGTTTAAGAGGCGGTCGAAATGGAAGCACGGGCACAAAACCGGCTTCGGCATATTGATCCATTTGATCAAGCAGGTTTAGTTTAGCATTGGCAAAACCGGTTTCCTTCATAGTGTCAATCGGGTCTAAAATTCTGTTTGTCATAACTTTAAGTTTTTATTGTTTTTGAATATCCTTAAGGCATATTGGATTAGTCGAAATAAAATCCCGTTTGTCAATGCGATCTGGCTGAGCAAATGAAAGCCGGAATCGCAAAATCGCATATTGTTGCTTTCGAAAATAGCGGTCACAGTTTATTCCTGGAGGAAACCCGGAAGTTTAATGCTGAGTTGTTAAAATTTGCGAAAGTATAGCTTTAAGCTTTAGCAACCTTTTCCATTTTAGCAAGCCTGGAATAGTAATCAGGAATCTCCTTTAAATGAGCCCATGCTATTTCTCCGGTCAATATTCCGTCATTGTCGGTGACATTGGTTTGCGGATCTTTTGATCCATGCGTGAAAATGAAGAATCTCTTTATTGATAAAGAGATTATAGATGTTCATAACAGTACCATACGATTTATTGATCCGCTCTACAAACAATGGCTTAAAGAGTGGTTTTTCAAGTAATTACATCTTCCCCCATCAAGGGCTATGCAAGGCACCTGACTGTTGAATTGAAGAGTTAAGTCCAGGTATTTTATATTCCCGAAAGGATCAACTTTGCTGGTTCCACTATCGGAGGTATTGCCGAAACCCAGGAGATGCTGGATTTTTGTTCGAAACATAATATCACCGCGGACATTGAATTGATAAACATCAAGCAGATCAATGAGGCCTATGAGCGATTGTTGAAAAGTGACGTAAAGTATAGGTTTGTGATTGATATGGCCTCTTTGAAGAAGTAACGAGTCAAACTGATTTTCTTAACGAGTGTCTTGCCGGCTATTACTCATGCTTGATTGATTCCGCCGGATTTGAATGACCTATGACCAGTGTGTTATAACTGATTGTAGCGGCTGAGACCAGCAGGATTATAAATCCCGCCAGGAAAAATAAGGCCCAGTTGAAATCAACACGAAACGGATACTTCTCGAGCCAATTCTTAGCAAAGTACCATGAAATGGGTGCTGCTATCACTAATCCGCCTAAAACAAGCTGTAAGAAATCCCGGGAAATTAAGAACAATATGCTGGCTACACTTGCGCCGTTTATCTTGCGTATACCAATTTCTTTCGTCCGCTGCACAATAATGAACCATGACAGTCCAAATAATCCAAGGCAGGCAATGACAATGGCCAAAATGGAGAAAAGTCCGAAAATTGACTGGAATTGCTTTTCGGCCTTATACTGGTTATCATAGTGATCCGAGAGAAAAAAATATTCAAATGGATTTCCTGTGAAAAATCTTTCCCATTGTTTTTTTATTGTTTCAATGTCCGTAGTGACTGTGTTAAAATCATTGCTTCCCTGGTTTGTCCCCATGCTGACTTTCACAGAAAAGTAATTGCGCGTTTTTGGAATCAACCTGAAAATAATGGCATTATATCTCTCCTTCAATGATTCCTGATGAAAATTACGCAGTACACCAATAATCTCATAATGCTTTCCCCAGAAATAAATTGAATCTCCTATGGCGTCGGCCGGTGATTTATAATCCATCTGTTTTACCGCTTCTTCATTAAAAAGCACGGAACCCTCGTCAGATCCAAAAGCTTTTGAAAATTTTCTTCCTTCTATCAGATCAATACCATACGCATCAATAAAATCATAGTCAACGCCAATAATTCTGTATTGCTTTTCTTTGGATTCATCATCACTGAGTCTGCGGATTCCTGCTGCATTCCAGTCAATCTTACTGCCGGGTATGGTAGTTGAGATTGCTACTCCTTTGATAGCCGGATACTTCAATAATTCATCCTTAAATGACTCCACTTTTTGCACATAAGTGGAATCGGTTACTCCCGGTCCCTTTATGATCAGCATTCGGTCAATATTAACGCCAAGTTTCTGGTTGTGCATATAAGTCAATTGACTGTAAACCGTAAACGTGCCGGCAATCAATGCAATGGAAGCAGCAAACTGAAAAACTACGAGTGCTTTTCGCAGGAAGGCGCCACCGGCTCCCCTGGAGAAATTTCCTCTGAAAATGGCAATGGGTTTAAAGGATGAGATCACCATGGCCGGATAGAGGCCTGAAATAATGGGCCCGGCAATGATCATGGCCGGCATAATCAGCCAGATCCATCCATCAGCAAGGGTAATACTTCTATAGGTAATTGTGCGCAATAAAGGCATAGTCAGGATCACAATGATAAAAGCAACCAGGCAGGCTACAAGGTTAATGGTAAATGCTTCAATCAGGAATTGCTGCATGAGGTGACTGCGTCGGGCACCCGATATTTTTCGCATGGCAACCTCTTTCGAGCGGAAAAGTGCTTTCACAGTGGACAGATTTATATAATTCACCCATGCGATTACCAGTATGAGGAAGGCAATGATGGTGAGAAAATTGACACTTTCACGATCACCGTTGACCTCTGCCTCCCACATCAGATGTGAATCCAGATGAATGTTGCGCAATGGCTGAAGGGAATATGCTGCAATTGGGGTGTCCTCGCCCAGAATATCTGCGATCTGTTGAACGGCATATGCATTCATTTTCTTTTCGAATGTAGCCACATCCGTTCCTGGTACAAGTTGGAGATAGGTATAATATCCATCCTGAAACCAGGTAGTTTCGACTACCTTTCCCGCCCATTTCACATAGGTTGGCCAGGAGATCAGTATGTCAAATTTCAAATGGGTATTTTGGGGGATATCCTTAAAAACGCCTGTCACCCTGATTAAATCATCTGAATTATAACGAAATGTCTTCCCAACTGCCTGGGAGCTGCCAAACCATTTTTGGGCTGTCAATTCCGAAATAACAGCAGTACCGGGCTCATCCAGAGCTGTGGAATCTATCCCATCAGTTAGCGACACTGGCATCATGGTCAGAAAGGATGAATTGACAGCGTACATTTTCTCTTCCCTGAAGCTGGACTCACCCACCCTTATTATGCCATCTACAAGGACTAGCCGGGCATAGGCAAGTACTTCCGGAAACATGCTTTTTGCTGCAGGTCCGATCGCAGGACAACCTGCTCCCCACGTAGTGCTGAGCTTACCTTCGTCGTATCGGTCCTGACGGATCCTGAAAATGTTATTGGCATTGTGGTAAAAATCTTCATAACTTCTTTCATACAGCGTATATTGGAGAATTTGAACAAAAGCAGCTATTCCGAGTGCAAGTCCCAAAATATGGATTAGCGAGAAAATCTTATGTTTAAATATTTCACGAAATGCCGTAAGGAGATAATTTCTTAACATGAGTTCTAATTTGAAATAAATTGTACCTGATTGAAATCAGCATGCCTTATTTTACTTCGGCTATCCTTAGTGTTACATTGTTTCCCTTAACTTCAATTTCGGGCATTCCTTCTTTTTCAATTCCTTTAATGCCTTCGTATTGAAGATTGGAGCTCTCATGGATTTTGGTTTTTGTTTTAAATGAAGTTTCATTTACATGAAACGACGGATATTGTATTGAGGCTCTAAGTCTGAAGTCTGCTGACGTGAGTATTCCCAGGGATATATCCAAATACTTTCCATCAATATTCACTTTTCTGAATTTTTCACCGAAGCTGGTTATTGTGAATTTGTCATTGTCCCCGTTTGATTCGGTCAAAGTACCGTATATCTTATCTGCTTTGTAGTTAGAGTACCTTGATTGCAGGATATTAAGAGTATTGATTTCACCGATCCTGAATATATCATTATATGAGCTGGTTACAATACAATTATCTATGTGATTAAACTGAAAATTAGCATACATGGATTCGATCCGGATGTCTTTTGTTGTGCCGAATGCAATCGTTCCATTGTAGCAATTCAGTATGGCTGTACCGGAAGTATTCGCACTAAGATCTGAATACTTTGACTTGAAAATGATATCCCCTGTTTTTTCAAATGAAAACTTGTCATTAAAACTATCTGCATCAAGATTGCCGGAACTCACAGCAATGAACTTTGAATACTTTGAAATAACAGAAATTTTTCCGCTATTACCTGCCTCAAAGTAACAATTATACAGATCCGCTTTTAAATCCTTTATATTACGGAATTCAATATTGGAATACTTTGCCGTTAAATCGATATTATGCGCGACATTTCCGGCATACAGATCGCTGTTGTTAAGATCGAGCCATAGTCTGCCATTGAAATCCTCCAGATCGATTTTTGAGTATTTCGAAACTAAATTAAAAGGATTGATAACAGGTATCCACAATTCACAGGTCAACAGGAATTCCGTGAGTTCGATATTTTTTCCGGCTTCTATTTTCAGGGTTGTTCTTCCATTTACAGTCTGCCGGTTTTTCCAGAAAGTATTATGGAAGTTCACCGCAGACTCCGAACTGCTGAATTTATAATTATCCAGGAAATTCATCAGACGCGTTTCGTCATCCTTAGTTAACCCGGTTGCAACAAGGGTCAGATGAAATTCTGTTTCGTTTTTATCCGTGACATGTATTACCAGATCGCAATCAAAATTGTCCATATTGATCTTTGTTTCCCGTGTTGCAGGATATTTCCAGGCATATGTCTTCTGAAAGTTCGCTCCATAAACATTTAATAATGAAATGAAAAAAACCATCAACAATGCTGTCTTTCTTTTAAAATATAATCTTTGATTTGTTTTCATTGGAGACTTGTTTATTTGATTCAAGAATAATGAGTTCCAAAAGCCTGATCTTCTTTTCATAAGTATCAAAAATGGTATTAACTATTTTCTCGTTATACCCTATCTGCCTCAGATCAATTAAAGCCAGGTCATAGATTATATCGAGCCTTTCGATTTCCTGATAAAGTTCTACAATAATCAGGTTGTCTATATTGCCGGTTGATACTGCCTCATTTGTCTTCAGAGCGACAATGGATTTATATTCCATTTCCTTTCTGCCCAGTATTTCGCTGATATCTGACAGTGCTACCTGCCTGTTTAAATTCTTTTGCTCAAGAATATTCTTTGTTAAATAACCTATAGAAAAAAGGAAAATGACTAGTGCTGCAATATTTCTTATCCTGATAATCAAGGGGATTTTATATTTTTTCCTATACGGGACATCCTTATCCTGCTGCTTTTCAACTATTCCCTTCCAGATTTTCTCACTATCTGTAATTTCGACATCCAACCTTTTTCGGTTATCCGATAAATATTTCTCCAGGTCAGTTAACATCGATCTTATTTTTTAATTTCTTACTTAGTAATTCCAAAGCTCTTCTATATTGACTTTTACTTGTGGATTCCGAAATTCCCATTAATGTTGCTATTTCCTTATGCTTGTAGCCTTCTAGCGAATAGAGGACAAGGATAGTACGGCATCCGTCGGGAAGCTCTTTTATTGAGTTATGAACAACTGCAGGATCGATTGATTCCTCAATTTCATATATATCATCATCTCCGCAATCTATAGAATCGTTCAGTTCTTCAAAGAGTATTTTTTTTGACCTGATCAGTGAAACGGATTTATTAATTACTATCCTTTTCATCCAGCTGCTAAACACTTCCTTATTTTCAAGCTCATTCAGCCTGGTAAATACGGTGATAAAAGAGTCCTGCAGAATGTCTTCTGCATCAATTTTGTTCCCCACAATCCTTACCGAGATATTGTACATAGCCTCCGAGTATTTTTTATAGAGCCTGAATTGTGCCTTAACATCACCATCCAGGCATCCCTCAATAAGTTTTATATCAAGGTTACTTCTATACATATACTATCATAAAGACGAGGATTTATCCTTTTGGTTGGAAAATTTTTAGTTAATAATTTTAAAGGTCATCAGGAAGAGTAACAAGTAATCAGTAACGTGTAACGAGTGATGCCCTCCTACGCTAAAGCTACGGCGGGTAAAAGTGACGAGACACAAGTGACTCCTGCTTACGATATTTGTCATGCCTATAATCCCGAAAACCAATGGGTAAGTCACCCTGCGTTTAGCATTAATGGTAAACGCAATGATTTTACAATGGACGACTTGCTTTCAGCAAGGCAATCCATTAAAAGTAAAAAAGCTTTAGAAATTATTAATGAAATCACAGAAGTTTAACCCATGCTGATCACGGCATGTTTTCCAAGATATTCCGTCAGGGATCCGTTGATGATTTCGTGCCAACCTGCTTCAAAACTCCTGCGGTCGAAATCCAGGTTGTCCTGAGGAAAGGTTTCGAGTCCTGCATGCGTCAGCCTTAGTATGGAGTTTCCGTTTTCATCAGCAAATTCAAAGGTCACAGTTGAATTTCCGGCATAGCCGTCGTAACGCCAGCTATAAGCGATCTTACGATCCGGAATTAATTCGGTAATCCTGCAAATATGCAGATACTGCCTTCCTTCAGTCCCTCCGAAAAATCGAAATTCAAATCCCACTTCTGCCCTGAATCCGGAAATGTCAAAATACCACTTCTTCATTTCGGTTTCATCAGTGAATGCCTTCCATAGTCTCGAAACAGGGACCTGGAATTTCTTTTCAAATGTGACAGGTTCTGCATTCATGTTATTTTTGTGTTAGTCTGATTAAAGTATAAAACAAAAAACCCTGATTATAGTTTTATGTCTGTCAGAAGAGGCGGATCACGCGTGTACGTGGGCGTTGAAACTTTGCCTCATGTTTAGGATAGTCATTGATCCCTGATATAGTTATCATCCGTAAAATAATCGAGGTTGATTCCCTGCGGGTACCTCCTGATATCATTAGCTATGCAGTCGGGATATACCTTGATGGGTATCAGGTTTTGAGTATGCACCGAATTGACAAAGATAGAACTAACATGTTGACAAATCCGTATATTCACTTATTGAGATACCTTAATCACCTCAATTCATCAAACGTTTCACAATATGGTAATATCTTCCGGAAGTTATTCATTAATCCTTTTATTAATTCTAGGAATAAACTTGCAGGCTCAGGAAAACAGTTATACGGGTAACCGATTTGCAGATTTGAACCCGGACTCACTCAAGATCACCAATGAACTCTCAGTGGCTGATTTTCTGCAGGGCAGAATTAGCGGGTTGGACATTATTGCTGCTTCAGGCGATCCCGGAAGAAATGCAGAGATGATCTTAAGAGGGCTGAATAATTCCGGAATTAATTCACCACTTATCGTAATTGATGGAATTCCCTGGTGGCCGCTTAGTGAATTTGACCAAGGTTTTAGTCTCATCAGTGAAGAATCGCGAAGTATGATACCGGTAGCTTTAGCGGATATAGCATCTATTGAAGTCCTGAAAGACGGTTCTTCCACTGCATTATATGGTGCGGAAGGTGCAAACGGGGTAATCCTTATCGAAACAAAAAAAGGAAAGCCGCAGAAAATGGGATTGACTTATCAATTCAATCAGAGTTTTATTAATAACCCATCTTATGCTCCAATGCTTAACGGTGATGAATATATAATGTATCAGCTTGAATCTATGCATAATGCCGGAATTGCACAAATCCCCATTGAATTATGCTATGACAGAGATTATTCCGGTTTTTACAACTATTCGGCAAACACAAATTGGATAGAAGCTGTGACCCAACCGGGAAATGCTTCAAATCATTTTCTAAATGTTTACGGAGGGAATGAAAAAAGCAGGTATTACGGTTCAATCAATTTCACGGATCAAAAAGGTACCGTAATCAATACCGGATACAACAGGTTATCAGGCAGGTTGAACTTTGAACATTATATAACAGATAAACTCACCTTCACATTGCAGCTAAGTAATTCATTTAATAAGCATGAAGGTAATGTGGAATTAAATAACATAGATATTCTTCAAATGGCCTTCATTAAGGCACCTAATATGAGCATTTGGGAATATGATTCATTGGGTATCCGAACAGGGGATTATTTTTCCCCGATGAATAGTTATCAGGGGAATGGCCGGGACTATTATAACCCGGTAGCGGTATCCGACTTAGGAAAATCCGAAAATACTTTGAATGATTTCATTTCAACAGGTCGGTTACACTATAATTTTAATAATTGGTTGAGTTTTAATGAAACCTTTTCGTATTTCAGATCATCGGTAGTTTCTGAATCTTATCTTCCTGATAAAGCAATTGATAATGGTTGGTTATCATGGGGGGTACCCATTATCAACAACAACTCTGAACTGGTATCTGATCAGTATCGCAACGAAATCCAGGCATTGCTTAATATCCCTTTCAAGGATGAAAAGAAAAATGGTTTGAGTGGAACTTTTACATGGATCAGGCAAGGAGGGAAAAACAAAATAGAATATGATGATTTTGATAATAGGTTTGAATGGAAAAGAAATGCAGCCATCTCGTCTGTTTTTTACGAATTACTGGACCGGTATGTATTGAATGTTAATTCAAGATTTGAATCCATATATTATGATAGGCATATATGGGATAAACATTACGGGATTGTTGCAGGATGGCGTTTTTCAAATGAACCCTTACTGAAAAGTTTTAGTTTCCTGAATAGAGGATTTATTCATACAGGTTGGAGCTTTGCGAAATACCATCCTTTCGAATATTATCAATCTGTTTTTTCAGCGCATGAGAGCGAAATACAGGCTCAGTCCTGCAATTTGGGCATAGAATTTGGCTTATTCAGGAACAGGATTCATCTCTCCGCCGATTATTACAACAAATTATCCACGCAGGAATCAACTAAACCCATCTCTGCGGTTAAATTGAAAAGCCAGGGCTGGGAGGGAATGTTTAGCTATGAATTTATTAAAACAAGGAACTTTAGCTGGGGTACAAATTTCAATATTGCTTATAACAACTCCATAGTTTTAGAAGCGCCTATAAATAGCCAATGGGGAATGCTGATAAATGGCAGGTATTTGGGTCAGCTTGAGAATAATAAGCCCCTGGGTTCAATCTACGGATTAGTATTTGATGGTTTATATGCAACAGATCAGGACGCAATTGCCCGGGATCAGAATGGAAATATACTTTACGATAACGAGGGTGCCCCCAGAATGATCCAATACGATTACTATGGTACACATCACATTTTTCAAGGAGGGGACGCAAAATACAGGGATATTAATTATGACGGTATAATTAATGAAGAGGATGTGGTATACCTTGGGAATTCCTATCCCAAATACACAGGTGGATTTGGAAGTACCCTGCAATTCAAAAATTTGTCCCTCACCTGTAATTTTCATTACCGGTCGGGTTATCAGGTGATTAATCAGGTGGCCATGGAGTCCGAAGGTTTGATCTCAAATAATAATCAAAGTAAAGAAGAACTCAACCGATGGAGAATGCCGGGTCAGGGGGGAACAGATCTTCTTCCCCGTGCCTTTAGAGATCATCCTGCCAATAATCTGGGTTCTGATAAATTTGTCGGCAATGGTGGTTTTATCCGTATGAACTATATAAGTCTGGGGTATAATTTAAATCCTGAGATTTGTAATAAAATCCACTTAAAAGACCTTTTCCTAAGCTTGAGTGCCCAACGATTATTCACCCTAACCAATTACGATGGATTGGATCCTGAAATTGAAATGGAATCTTATGGGTGGCATAGAGATGTAATCAGGTCATATCCTCCGAAAATCTACACCCTGAGTATTCAAATTACCCTGTAAGCTGGTCAGCTAAGTCTGCTAAGTCTGCTGGTCTGTAAGTCTACTTTAGGCTATTAGGGGTTTAGGCTATTAGGGGTTTAGGCTATTAGGGAAATATGCAGTCAAGCGCTTGGTTATGTTCCGCCTGTGCAAACAGATGGCCACGTCGCTTCGCTCCTCGCCATGACGGTTTTGATAGGCGCAGTGCCTCAATCGAAGCACCGTGTGGTGGCCACGACAAAACGGGGAGCAGACGTGGCCTGTGAATGCCGCAATGCTTGGAATTTCTTATAAAGGGCCTTGGCTTTAGCAGAACCGTTCAGACATGAATTTAATATTTTGTTATAATTTGGTTGAACGGTGCTGCGGTTACTTTATTAGAAATTCCTGCCTTGCGGCAGAGCGCGTGGTGGTCGTTTTGTCTTGAATTTTCTTTGTTACTTTCTTTGTTTCAAGACAAAGAAAGTAATCAGGGTGCCACTGCTTTCCGGAAGAGAACGAGATAGACTGAAATGATAATGAGTACCGCGGCAACCAGCATTCCCTTTGTTAATGCTTCGCCGCCAAATGCCCATCCGACAAACA
>Ga0105107_10003569_pt1 | contig 10374 bp, 7 predicted proteins | sample PPLLaktember2015_6_FD_79335 | JGI IMG/M metagenome (GOLD analysis project Ga0105107, IMG submission 79335) | Freshwater sediment microbial communities from Prairie Pothole Lake near Jamestown, North Dakota, USA - PPLs Lake P8 Core (1) Depth... | ecosystem: Environmental > Aquatic > Freshwater >...
AGAATACGCCGAACCATGCCGGCGCTTCACGGCCTTCGCCCCTTCGCCCGCACGGCGCTGGCGGCTCTGCTTGTGCTGGGCGCGTGGTGGCTGGCGTTTCCGCGTGGGTCGATGCCACCCGTCTCGCCCCTGGGCGATCAACTGGTCTACTCGGCCGTCGATCCCGCGCCACTGGTCCTGCTCGAACCCGTGCTGCATGCGCCGTGGCTGGGAGAGACTCAGGCATGGGGGCGACTGCTGGCAGTGCTGGCCGCTGCCGTGGGTGCCACTGGTGTCGCGATCTTCGCGGGCGCGGGCACCCTGGCCACGCTGTTCGTGGTGGCGGCGCTCTTCGTCGATGCGTCGTTCGGCGCGGCGCTGTCGCACGTGTCGGGCCTGGCGGTGGCCGTCGGGCTGGTGTGGCTGGCGGCCGGCGCGGCCTTCGACGAGCACCAGCGCGTGTCCCCGGCGCGACCGTGGTTCAACCCGCTGGCCGCCATCCTGCTCTGGGGCGCCGCCGTCTGGTGGGACTGGATCGCCATCGTCACGTGGCCCATCGTGTTCGCGGCGCTGAGGCGCACACCACGGCGACCCGCGCGAGGCGTGTGGACGGCGGCCTCGCTGGCCGTGGGCGGCGTGGCCTTCGCGGCGCACTTCCACTGGATGGCGGACATCGCGCGCACGCACGCCTTCGCGCCCGACACCATCCTCACGGTGTGGGAGACCCTCGCCGTCGCCTTCGACTCCCGGCCCTGGATGCCGGCCGGAAGTTACGTCGCCGCGGATCTCACCACCGGAGTGTCGTACCTCGGCGTCGGGCTGGCGGCGTTGGGGCTGGCGTTCGCCGGCATCGAGCGATGGTGGCGCCGGGCGGTAACCCTGTCGGCGGTTCTCATGGCGGCCGTGATTGCCGGCTGGCCCGAGTGGCAGGCCGAAGCGCTGCGCTTCGGCGCGTGGGCGCTCACGCCGCTGGGCGCCGTGGGGCTGACATGGCTGTCGCAGCAGGTGGCACGCGAGGGGCTCGCCGGCCTGGCGACGATGGCGATTGGCACGGTGCTGGTGGCCGAGACCGTCGTCATGGGGGCGCGACCGTTGATGGGCCGGGACGCTCGCGGGTTCCGCGACGCGCTGGAGCGCGCGCTGGACGCGGCGCTCGACGAGCCGGTCGTGATCGTGGCCGAGGACACGCGCCTCGACTCAGCGGTAACCGCCTGGGCCGCGCACCGCCAGGGCACCAGGCGCACCGTCCAGGAAGGGCGTGTGGTCTCAGCCGCGTTCGGTGAGGGACGCACCGTGCTGGCCGGGCCGGTCGGTCGGCGCCAGCTGGAACTGGCAGGGTTCGTCTTCGAGCGTCGCTTCACGATCGCCGATCCCTTGCCCTTCGTGATGTCCGCGGCGGTTTCGGCATTCCGATGCACGTCGGTGCGAAGCGATCGGTGGAGCCAGCTGCCCGGCCTGGAGTACACGGGGCGCCTGGGCATCGAGCTGCCCGCGGCCATCGATGGCGAATTGCAGATCATCGTGGGTGACACGCTGCCCTTGCGGCTGCGGGTCGAATCCGCGGACGGAGGGGCAGTGCCCACGGTCTCAGAGTCGCTGCTCAGCGGTCCGGGTGTGGGCGCACCGCCGCCGGACTACTGGTTCGACGGGGGGCTTCCCGAAGACGGCCCGCACGTCATCTCGCGCCTGCACCTGCCGATGCATCCCACACGCGCCTCGCTGGTGGCGCTGCAGCTGGGGCGGCGCGCGCCGCGCGTGATTGCCCGCCTCTCGGGGGTCGACGACGAGGCGCGCGGACGCATCTGCGCCGCGCCCATCGGCCGCGAGACCCTGTTTGCCGACACCGACACCGAGCGCATCTCGGTGACCGATGCGCACGTCTTCGGCAGGGGATGGTACGGCGTCCAACACCGAGGGGGCACGGCGTTCAGGTGGGCTGACGCCGACGCCGTGATGCTGCTGCCGTCGGCGGCGACAACAGACGTGGAGGTGTCGATCGACGCCGACGCAGACACAGACGACAGGGCCGCAGATGCCGCCGAGGGCGACACCAGGGCCGCAGACGCCGACACCAAGGCCGTAGATGCCGCAGACGGCGCAGACCGCACAGATGAACGGAGGGGGACGACGGCGGGGGCTCGCCCGACTGGTGCTGACGCGATCACGCTGACGCTGCGGGTGAATGGGATCGACGTGGGCACGCGACGGATGAGCGCGGGCGAGCGACGTTACACGTGGTCCGTGTCAGCGCGGGTCTGGCTGGCGGGAACCAACGAGCTCTGGTGGCACACCTCGCGCGCCGTCCGCCCCGCGGATACCGGCGGCACGGACACGCGAAGGTTGGCAATACGCGTGAAAGCAATTGAGGTGAGCCGCTGACCTGCGGCGTGGGCACGCGACAAGCCCGGAACCGGAGAACCCGAGAACCCGACCTCAGAACCCTTTTCCTACGGAATCGACACCAACTCGACCTCGAAGAGCAGCGTGGCGTTTGGTGGAATGGGGCCGTTCGCGCTCGACCCATACGCCAGTTCGGGAGGAATGACGAGGCGACGGAGGCCGCCCACGCGCATTCCCGGGATGCCCTGGTCCCATCCGCGAATCACCTGGCCGGCGCCAAGCGTGAATCGGAACACACCCCGCCCGGCCGAGGTGTCGAACTGCGTGCCTTTGTTCTCGGCGGCGGTGTTGCTGTAGAGCCAGCCGGTGTAGTTGACCGAGATGGCCTGGCCGGTTGCCGCGGTTGCGCCCGTGCCGGCGCGCAGGTCCGTGCTGCTGAAGGGGGCCGATCCGGTCGACGGCGAGGTCGGCGTGGCGGAGTCACTCCCGCTGCAGGCGGAGGCCGCGGCGAGGGAAAGGGCGACGAACGAATGGAGCAGATGTCTTCGGGTCACAGATGTCTTCGGGTCATATGAGTGGCAAACACGCGCTCGCCCGATCATAAACCAAGCCCGCCGCCACGCACTCCAAACGCGGGCGGCGGGCGTGTGGCGCACGCCGGGACCCCAGGTTCCCCGAGAGCCCGAGAGCCCGAGAGCCCGAGAACCTGAGAACCCGAGAACCGAGAACCCCGAGTTCTACTTCACGAACAGCATTTCGCGGTACGTGGGCAGCGGATAGATCTCGTGCGGGATGACCACTTCGAGCTGGTCGCCCAGATCGCGGAGCGCGGCCATTCCCGGGACGATGGTGTCGCGCATGTACTTCGCGTGGTGCTCCGCCGACCCGCCGTTGTGCTCGAGGGCCGCGGCCAGCTTCTCGGTCTGGGCCCGGAACCTGTCCACGAGGCCGACGATCTTCCCGAGGTGCTTCGCGCCTTCCTTGCTCGGCACGCCGCCCGCCTTGGCCGCCGCCACGCTCTCGCCGACCCGCTTCTGGTACTCGAGGCCGGCGGGGAGGATGTAGCGGTTGGCCATCAGCACCATCAGCTGCGCTTCGACGTTGATGGTCTTGCTGTAGTTCTCGAGGTTGATCTCGTAGCGCGCGTGGAGCTCGCGTCCGGTCAGCACCTTGAAGCCCTCGAAGGTCTTCACGACCGCCGGCTTCACGATCTCGGGGAGGGCGTCCACCGTGTTCTTCAGGTTCAGGAGGCCGCGGTCCGCGGCTTCCTTCTGCCACTCGTCCGAGTAGCCGTTGCCGTTGAAGATGATGCGCTTGTGCTGCTTGACCGTCTTCTTCAGCAGTGCCGCCACCGCGTCGTTGAACGTGTCCTTCCTGCTGCCCTTGCCCTTGCCGGCGGCAATCATCTTCTCGAGCTCGCTCGCCATGGCGTCGAGCGATTCGGCCACGGCCACGTTGAGGCAGGTGGCGGGAAAGGCCACGTTCTGCGTCGAACCCACGGCCCGGAACTCGAACTTGTTGCCGGTGAAGGCAAACGGCGATGTGCGGTTGCGGTCGCCGGCATCGCGCGGCAGCTGCGGCAGCACCGAGACGCCGATGTCGAGCAGGCCGCCGTGCTTGGTGCTCTTGGCACCGCCCTTCTCGATCTGCTCGAAGATGTCGGTGAGCATGTCGCCAAGGAACACCGACAGGATGGCGGGCGGTGCCTCGTTGGCGCCCAGCCGGTGATCGTTGCCGGCATGAGCGACCGCCATGCGGAGCAGGCCCTGGAACTTGTCCACGGCGCGGATGACCGCCGTGCAGAAGAACAGGAACTGCATGTTGTCGTGCGGCGTGTCGCCCGGGTTCAGCAGGTTGTTGCCCAGGTCGTCGCCGATGCTCCAGTTGAGGTGCTTGCCCGAGCCGTTCACCCCCGCAAAGGGCTTCTCGTGGACCAGGCAGGCCAGCCCGAAGCGCGGCGCCACGCGCTTGAGCGTCTCCATCGTCATCATCTGGTGATCGGTCGCGACATTCGCGCTTTCGAAGATGGGCGCCACCTCGTACTGGGAGGGCGCCACCTCGTTATGGCGCGTCTTGATGGGCACGCCCACGCGGTAGAGCTCGGCCTCGGCTTCGGCCATGCAGGCGAGCACGCGCTCGGGGATCGACCCGAAGTACTGATCCTCCAGCTCCTGGCCCTTCGGCGGCTTGGCGCCGAAGAGGGTGCGGCCCGCGTTGATGAGGTCGGGGCGCGCGAAGTAGAAGTTGCGATCGATGAGGAAGTACTCCTGCTCGGGACCGCAGGTGGGAGTGACGCGCGTGGCGCTCGACCCGAACAGCCTGAGGACGCGAACGGCCTGCGCCGAGAGCACCTCCATCGAGCGGAGGAGGGGCGTCTTCTTGTCGAGCGCCTCACCCGTCCAGCTGACGAACGCGGTGGGGATGACCAGCGTGGCGCTGTTGCCGTTCAGCAACAGCCAGGGCGGGCTGGTGGGGTCCCACGCCGTGTAGCCGCGGGCCTCGAACGTGCTGCGCATGCCCCCCGACGGAAAGCTCGACGCGTCAGGTTCGCCGCGCACCAGCTCCTTGCCGCTGAACTCGGCCAGCGCGCGGCCGTCGCCCGTGGGGTTGTAGAAGCTGTCGTGCTTCTCCGCCGTGATGCCCGTCATGGGCTGGAACCAGTGCGTAAAGTGCGACGCCCCGTGCTCGACCGCCCAGTCCTTGAGCGCCGTGGCGACGGCGTCGGCGGTGGAGATGTCGAGGGCCTTGCCCCGGGTGATGGTGTCGCGCAGCGACTTGTAGACGGGCTTGGGCAGGCGGGCCTGCTGGACCTTGTCCGTGAACGCCAATGCGCCGAATACCTCACCCACATGGACCGGAGGCTTCAACTGCCGGATGCCCTCCATCGCCCACGCATTGATGCCCTTGACCGCTTCGCCCAGAGCCGCGGATCCCATGGTGTGTCTCTCCCCCTGCTGCGCCCGCCGGAACAATGGCCCCATGCCCGGGCGGGTGCCGCCAGGCGATGAGTGTGTGATGGCTGAGATGTGCAAAGTATGCACGATGCAGATATCAGTCTGCAATATGGAATCGATTTCGCGCCACTGTCTGGCGGTCAAACTGCAGGATGACGTTCAAGAAACGCAGAGCAGGCATGTTTCTGTGACCTCTCCCGCACGGTGCCCCACGGGGCACCACGACGGCAGATAGTGCCGAAGAAAAAGCGAAGATAACAAGGAAACCAAAGGAACGGCTTCCTCGTCCATCGTGCCCTTCGTGTGGTTCGTGGTCCGGTGACACCCCGGGCGGGATCAGAAGACGGGGACCAGCGTGCGGGGACCGCACGATGGGGCGGGTGTGCTGGCCGTCCCGTTCAGCAGGGCCGGGTAGGCCAGTTCGGCCATCAGCGCGTAGCCCGCGTCGCTCGGGTGAAAGCCGTCTCCGGAGAAGCTCGCCGGCTGCACGATGCGCGGGTCGCACATCAAGTCGACCACGAGCACGTTGCGGCTCGTCAGGGCGTTCACCTGATCCGAGAGGCCGGTGGCGATGCGCTGCATGATGCTCTTCTCGAGCGTGCTGCGCGAGGCCAGGTAGGGGGCTCCGGCCAGGTTGGGCAGGTTGTAGGCCACGAGGCGCGCGTTGGGGGCCCGCGCGCGAATGCGCGACACGAACTCGACAAGATCGTTACTCCACTGACGGACTTGCGCGTCGATGAACCCGCGCACGTCGCCCCCGCCGAGCCCCGCGCTGACGGCCGACCCGATGACGTTGGCGTCGTTGCCTCCCACGAAAATCGTGACCACCGTGGACGACGGCGGCACGAAGGGAGGGTACCGGTCGAGGAACGTGCCGGGCGTGTCGCTGCGGCCCGACTGGCGGGCCAGATCGACGATGGCGCTCGACAGCACGTAGCCGGGGATCGAGAGGTTGACGTAGGTCACGCTGCGACCGTCCGCCACCAGGAGCCGTCGAAGCGTTTGCGCGTAGCCTGTTCCGTTCTCGCACCCCAGGTCGAGGGGCGCGCAGACCACGCTGCTGCCGTAGCCGATGCCGTCGCTGGCGCCGAGCGCCGTGTAGCTGACGGCGCTGCCGGTGCCGCCCGGGCTGGGCGACGTGGGCGATTCGGCGCTCTGGCTGCAGGCCCCGGCGGACAGGGCCAGCGCCACCACGGTAAGCAGGAGTGCGCACGGGCGAGACATCGTCGTCCATTGTGCAAGATTCAGGCCTCTGCTGTCGTGCCGATGCCCGGCTGGTGCGCACTGAGCGGCGGTTTTTGCTTTTCACCGACCGCGCGCGCCTGTAACGTGGGCCGGTGCCGCCCCTGCGTCCCTGGACCGAGTTCTACCACCCCCAGACCGCGCGCGACCTTCCGCCTCTTGCACATCCGCACCTGCCGTCGCTCGTGCGCGCGGCGGCGAAGGAGTTCGGCCCGAAGACCGCCTTCACGCTCGGGCTGCCCAACGGCTCTCAGGGCGGGCTGACCTTTGCCGAGGTGGACACGCTCTCGGACCACTTCGCGGTGTACCTGCGCGAGGTGGCCGGCTTCCAGGCCGGGGACCGGCTGTCCATCCAGATGCCCAACTGCCTGGCGTACCCGGTGGTGGTGTTCGGGGCACTCAAGGCCGGCGTGGTGATGGTGAACACCAACCCGCTCTACACGCCGCCCGAGATGGCACACCAGTTCGCCGACAGCGGCTCGGTGGGCCTCGTGACCATCGATCTGTTCGCCCCGAAGGTTGCCGAGGCGCTGCCGAAGTCGTCGATTCGCACCGTGGTCGTGGTCTCGATCGCCGATCTGCTGCCCACGCTCAAGCGCGCGGTGGTGTGGGCGGTGCAGAAATACGTGAAGAAGATGATCCCGCCCATCAGCTTCCCGCACGTCACGTTCCGGCGGGCGCTGGCCGAAGGCGCCACGCGGATGTCGACCGGGGCCGACCCGAGGGTCTACGCGAAGGCGATCACCCACGACACGCTGGCGGCGCTGCAGTACACGGGCGGCACCACCGGCGTGGCCAAGGGCGCGATGCTCACGCACGGGAACCTCCTGGCCAACATCGAGCAGTGCGTCCAGGTGTGGCGGCCGTGGCTGCGCATCGGCGAGGAGGTGATGCTGACGGCCCTGCCGCTGTACCACATCTTCGCGTTCACGGCGAACCTGATGTTGTTCTTCGTCACCGGCGGGCGCGACATCCTCGCGCCGAGCCCGCGCCCGCTCACCAACCTCAAGACCGTGATGGAGACCGAGCCCATCACGTGGTTCACCGGGGTGAACACGCTCTTCGCCGGCCTGATGCACGAGGACTGGTTCCTGAAAAAGCCCTCGTGGGGCTTTCGCGGTTCGGTGGCGGGCGGCATGGCGCTGGTGCCGGCGGTGGGCGAGCGGTGGGAGCAGGTGACCAAGACGCCCATCTATCAGGGTTACGGCCTCACCGAGACCTCCCCGGTCGTGACGTTGAACCCGTTCCACCGGGTGAAGCGCGCCTCGATCGGCGTGCCCCTGCCGGGCACCGACGTGCGCATCGTGGACGAGCAGGGGCGTGACGTGCCCGGTGGCGAGGCGGGGGAGTTGATCGTGAAAGGGCCGCAGGTGATGCCCGGCTACTGGCAGCGTCCCGACGAGACGGCGCGCACCATTCGCGACGGCTGGCTCTACACGGGCGACGTGGCGGTGATGGACGAGGAGGGCTACGTCTTCATCGTCGATCGGAAGAAGGACATGATCCTGGTGAGCGGCTTCAACGTCTATCCCAACGAGGTCGAGGCCGTCATTGCCACGCATCCGGGTGTGCAGGACTGCGCGGTGGTGGGCGTGCCGGACGAGGACACCGGTGAGTGGGTGGTGGCGTACGTCATCCGGAAGGATCGCGGGCTCACCGTTGAGGCGATCCGCGACCACTGCCGCGAGTCCCTGACCGCGTACAAGGTGCCCAAGCTGGTGATCTTCCGCGACGAGCTGCCGAAGTCACCGGTGGGGAAGGTGCTCCGCAAGGACCTGCGAGAGGACGCGGCCAGCGCCAAGCGGGCGTGAGACCGGTCTGCGGTATCCGCTCTCCAGTATCGCTCCTGACCCCTGACTGCTGACCCCTGACTCCTGACCCCTGACCCCTGACATGTTTCCCGCCCCCTGATGGACAACCTCTGCCACACCCTGACCGGCGCCGCGCTTGGCAAGGCGGGTCTGGCGTCGCGAACCCGCTACGGCATGGCCACGCTGATGATTGCGGCGAACCTGCCCGACGTGGACGTGGCGGTGTTTCTCACCGACACGCTGCCGGTCTCGTTCCGCCGCGGCTGGACGCACGGCGCGCTGGCGCAGGTGGCACTGCCCATCGCGCTGGCCGGCATCGTGTGGGCGATCGGTCGGCGCCGATCGGCCGCACCCAATCGCACGGATTTCGCCGCTCTGTTGCTGCTGTCGTACATCGGCGTCATCTCGCACATCTTCCTCGACTACCTGAACAGCTACGGGCTGCGCCTGCTCATGCCGTTCTCGGGCCGCTGGTTCTACGGCGACGCCCTGTTCATCGTGGATCCCTGGATGTGGGCCATTCTCGGCGCCGGGACACTGCTGGCCTCGGTCGCGGCCCGGCGTGGCGCCCCGGCGCCATGGCAGCCGGCGCGTGTCGCCCTGGCGGTGGCCACGGCCTACGCGCTCGTGATGCTGGCCTCGAACCTGTGGGCCCGCACGGTCGTCCGCGACGGCCTCACCCGCGCGGGACGCCCGCCGGACACGCGCTTCATGGTCACCCCGGTGTTCGCCAACCCCTTCCGGCGCGAGGTGCTGGTGGACACCGGCGATCGTTACGAGAAGGGCTTCCTGTGGTTCGAGCCCGGCCCGCGCTTCCGGCCCGCCGGGTACGGCGTGGACAAGGGGTTCGACCAGCCCGAGGCCCAGGCCGGGCTGGCCACGCCGCGGGCGCAGGCCTACCTGCGATGGTCGCGCTTCCCGTTCTTCGTGATCGATCGCAGCGAGTCCCCGCCCCAGCTGTGGCTCAACGACTATCGCTATTCCGACGCCTCGGGCCGCGTCGGCTGGGCGGGCCTGGGCGTGCGGATTGAGGACTGAGGCCTTTCGCCATGTGCCTTTCTGTACAATTCCCTCATGCGCCTTCTCCTGGCCCTGCTCCTGCTGCTGATCCTCCCCGTCCCCTCGGTCGCCTGGGGATTCGAGGCGCACAAGCTGATTGCCGATCGGGCCATCGCGTTGCTGCCGCCGGCGCTGCGGCCGCTCTTCGAGGAGCGGCGAACGTTCATTGTGGAGCGTTCGGTGGACCCCGACATGTGGCGGACCGCGGGCTTCGAGGCCGAGCCCCCGAATCACTTCCTCGACATGGACCACGAGGCGTTCGGGCCGTACCCGTTCGAGGCCCTGCCGCGCGACTACGACACGGCCGTGCAGAAATTCGGGCGCGAGTTCGTCCACCAGCAGGGCCTGCTGCCGTGGCGCGTGCAGGAGTTCTATGGCCAGTTGCAGCGCGCTTTCGAGTCGCTGAAGCGGCCGAGCCCTCCGCCCTACGCCCTCGACAACATCGCGTTCTACACGGCCATCCTCTTCCATTACGTCTCCGACGGCCACGTGCCGCTCCATTCCGTGGTGAACTACGACGGCCAGCTCACCAATCAGCATGGGCTGCACGGCCGGTGGGAGAGCGAGCTGTTCGAGCGGAACCGCGAGGCCCTCACCATCGCGCCGGCGGCGGCGCACCCGGTGACCCGGCCGCGCGACTTCATGTTCGACGTGCTGCTGGCGTCCAACCGCGTGTCGGGGGCGGTGCTCGAGGCCGACAGGAAGGCTGCCGGGAACCGCGAGTTCTACGACGATCAGTACTTCGAGGCGTTCAAGGCGGAGGGCCTGCCCGGGCTCGAGCGGCGGTTGAACGACTCGATCACGGCTGTTGCGGCGGTGGTGATCGGCGCCTGGGAGCAGGCCGGGCGACCGGCGGTGCCCACCCGGCTGGCGCGAACTCCCCGCCGCGTGCGCCGTCCATAACAGTGTGAACGTCTATCTCATCCCGCTGGGCGCCGATCGGCTGGAGCCCTATTTCGAGCACGAAGAGGAGGACGAGGCGCCGGCGC
>Ga0105107_10003571_pt1 | contig 10373 bp, 11 predicted proteins | sample PPLLaktember2015_6_FD_79335 | JGI IMG/M metagenome (GOLD analysis project Ga0105107, IMG submission 79335) | Freshwater sediment microbial communities from Prairie Pothole Lake near Jamestown, North Dakota, USA - PPLs Lake P8 Core (1) Depth... | ecosystem: Environmental > Aquatic > Freshwater >...
GCACCCCGATTTCAACACTGAGAAAGGCCCGTGAAATAGGTTTTAAGGCAGGTCTTAAGTATGTATATGAAGGCAATGTGCCGGGTGAAGGAGGAGAAAACAGCTATTGTCCCTCATGCAAAGAAATACTCATTGAACGCTTCGGCTACAGCATATCCGCCAATCTCATCAAAGACAGCAGATGTCCGAAATGCAATGCGCTTATAGAAGGCGTTTGGTCATAACAGCGCACTATATATGCAAAAAAAGCCGCTCGAATGCTCTACCCCTCCTTATTTTGTTTCGATTTGTCTGAAATTTATGAATTGTGTGGTGCTGAAAAGGCAATTACCTTGAGCAAAAGACAGGCATATGCGCAGAAAAAGCTTTCATCGCAGCACCTTTGTAAGACGTAATCTTTCTAAAGAAACTTCTAGGGTTATAGACAAAACATGCCGTTTTCGACAACAGCCAAATTCTGCGTTGTGAAAGGTTTCTATGCGCATATGTCTGTCTTGATTACCCACCTCATTTTTCAGTTATGTTAGCCGCAGCACCATGACAACCGCATCCTCAACAGGTGAAACATAATAGGCTTTTCTTGTTCCAAGGAGAGTAAAACCGAACTTTTCATACATCTTCAGGGCATTTTCATTCGATATTCTTACTTCCAGAAAAATTGACCTGCAGTTACTGTCTCTCATATCGTCGATCATATGCTTCAAAAGCCGGGATGCGATCCCATCCCCCCGGTAATCAGGGTGTATAGCAAGGTTAAGGATATGCCCTTCATCAATAATCATATTAGCGCAGAGATATCCCGCAACCTTTCCGTGTATCCTGGCAACCCGCGAGATAGATATGGCCTTGAATATTTCATTATAAAAGAGGGTTTCGGACCATGGAGTTTCAAAGGAGGCTGTTTCGATCGCGACAATTTCCTGAAGGTCCTCAACTTTCATGACATCGATGACCATGTCAGTCAGTTCTTTTCTGCCCATTTCACCTCTGCTTCAGATTTTCTCACATAAAAAGGAACGGCTTTCAAAGCCTCTGTATATTCACCTCTGACTGCCTTCTCAAGACCAAGCATTGCCACGTTCGCGGGAGAAGGCACCATCTTATCAGGCATCGCAAATGCCGCCCTGCCCTTCATCATCTCGACAATCCTCGCCTCATACAGGCGGGCCCCTTCACCCGCGAACAGCACTTTCTCCTGCAGTTTTTCGAGCAATGCCTCTGGCCTGATGGTCACACATTCGATAGCAGTACTGAAGTGATTATCTTCCCATTTGTACACAGCCGTATATACCTCGCTTTTCCTTGCATCAAGCATAAGACAAACAGGATAGATGCTGTACGGGAAATTCCATGCAAACGCGTCAAGCGTCGGAACAGTGACTAACGGTTTTCCCGTGGCATAAGCAAGCCCCTTCACCGTGCTCAGGCCTATCCTCAGCCCGGTAAAAGATCCCGGACCTATCGCAACGGCAAATGCATCCATATCCTCAAGTTTCAGTTCAGACTGGATGAGGGTATTATTGACGGCAGTCATCAGCCTTTCCGAATGCGTCGTCTTGACATTCAGTCTGGTCTCAGCGATAAGCCCGGATTTGTCATCCATAATGGCAACCCCGCCGAGCATCGTCGATGTTTCGATCGAAAGAATCTTCATGCAGATTATTATATCCGGTTCGCGTCCAAAAAAGTCAGGCGAGAGAGAAAATCTCAGGTTGACGGGGCACTCCGGAGATATCTTTTTGCAAAAATACCCGAGGCGATAATACAGAGAATTCCTGCGCCTGTTACAGCGTGGGTAGTGCCCACACTGTCGGCTACTACACCCATGATCGCATTCCCTATCGGGACAGTGCCGAGGAAAACAAACGAATATACTGACATCACCCTGCCCCTCAATTCATCCGGCACCGCAACCTGTATGTAACTGTTGGCTGCCGCAAGATAGCTGACCATCCCCCATCCTCCAAACATGATTGTCACCAGCGAGAGTGAAAAAATCTTCAAAAGTGAAAAAACAAACAGCGCAATCGAAAAACAGAGACTTGCAAAGGACATAAACCTTGTTTTGTTCTGTATATCTCCTTTTGCGGCGATATACAAAGCGGCGCTTAGGGCGCCTATTCCTGAAGCACTCATAAGAAAACCCAGGCCCTTGGCGCCCCTTTGGAAAACCTCTGCAGCAAAGACAGGGAGCAGACTGATATAAGGAAGCCCTATGAGACTGAAAACAGATATGAGGAGAATCACATGGATTATCTCCCTGCTCTGTCTGAGAAAAGCGATCCCTTCCATAAATTCACTCAAAACACCCTTCGAGCCGGTTCTTATCTCCCCTTTTATCCGCATCTTCGCCAACGCTATTATGACCGCGATGAAGCTGACAGCGTTCAGGAAGAAACAGGCAGGTACTCCAAGATACGAAATCGCCAGCCCTGCTATCATGGGCCCTATTATCCTCGCACCGTTAAACGCCGCGGAATTGAGGGCGATCGCATTCACGACATGCCCTCTGCCGACCATTACCGCGAGAAATGACTGACGGGTTGGAATATCAATAGCGTTTATTGTGCCGAGAAAAAAGGCGACCAGCGCTACATGCCAGACAGTGACTATCCCCAGACTGGTAAGAGTCCCGAGCAGTAACGCAGGGATGATCGAAAGTCCCTGCGTGATCAAAAGGAGATTTCGCTTTGGAAATCTGTCGGCTATGACTCCTCCGATGAGGGTAAAAAAAAGGATGGGAAGAGCATTGGCGGCCGCGACCATCCCGAGATAAAAAGGTGATTTTGTAAGGCTGTAGACAAGCCATGCCTGGGCAACAGACTGCATCCAGGTACCGGAAAGCGATATGAGCTGTCCGAACCAGAAGAGCCTGAAATCCCTGAATGAAAGTGCGGAGAATCTTTCTTTATTTGGCATTTTTATATATTAATACTTTAACCCGAAAAATGCGGTTATCAGCAGGTCGTGACAAGCCGATGCCTCGAAATGACTCATTCCGGGTCTTTCTTCAACTGGAGAATCACAATTGATGAGATCACCAATCCTGCTCCTATGATCTGCAGCGGCTTCATGACCTCGCCGAGAAAGAGAAAGGATATAGCCCCGGCCATTATCGGCTCCAGTGTCGCGGTGATGCTTGCGCGGGTCGAAAGGATCAGTTTGATGCCCTCATTGTAGAATCCAAAGGGTATGATGGTGCCGAAGACCGCTATGAAAAATATCCACCACCACGACGTCTGACTGTGGGCAAGAGTGAAGGCTGAAAACGGAGGTTCTATCACATTCCATATCACTGCGGCGAAGAGGAGTGCATAAAAGACCACTGTCCACGGAAAATAGGAACGCATGCCATATTCACTTTCTACAGAATAGACGGCAAAGGCAAGAGCAGATGCAAGGCCGAAGATGATACCCTGCCGGTTTAGCTGAAGGATATCAGGATTATAGGCACCCACCATAAGGAAGCAGCCGGCAATAGCTACCGGGATTGCCGCAAGGGTAAAGGGCGACATCCTTTTACTGGTAAAAAACAGGGCGTATCCGGCGATAAGGACCGGAGCCTGGTACTGGAGAAGGATCGCCGCCGCAACATTGATTTTGCTGATTGCATACAGGTAGGTGAACTGCGTTGCAGCCAGCGCCGCGCCGAGGCGCATAAAATACGCAAGATCTTTTCTCTCTATCTTCAGCAGCGGGCGTTTTCGGGCAAACATCCAGAGAAACAACAATAAGGCAGCGATCGAGGCCCTGAGTTGTACAAGATGCGAGGCATTCAGGCCGTTCATGAAAAGAAACTTTGCTGCTGATCCTGATGAAGCCCATAGTGCAGCCGCCAGGGCAACATACGCATATCCAAAGCGGGACGAATACTTGTTCTGTGACTGCATGTGGGCCCTTTGGAATAATTCCTTTTAGTAACGGACTTTCTATAATTATGCGTGCGTAATATTCTTTTTGCAAAGAAACGTGGGATCAAGGTCCTTTTATATTATTCAGATAATTGCAAACGATTTGCATTTATGATAGCATCTCTTCATGCAAGATGATATGAAACAGGTTTTCAGAAGTAACAGAAAATCCTTTACCGGAATAAGGTCTTCAATTCTGGACATTCTCAAGTCTGCCTCTGCTCCGCTGAGTCCAAAAGAGATCCGCAGCCTGATTTCTCTGAAAAAACCGGATCTTGCGTCAATTTACAGGAACCTGTCACTTATGGAATCCCTCGGAATCATTGACAGTGTAGACTTGGGTGAAGGTTTCAAGAGATACGAAATGAACCGGCCGGAAAGCCACAAGCATCACGTCGTCTGCAGAAGCTGCGGAAAGATTGAGGATATCAATGAGTGCGGCTTGCAGGAAATGGAAAACAGGATATTCAAAAAGATCGGATTTAAAACAGAGAAGCACCGTCTTGAATTCTTTGGAGTATGCGCACTATGCAGAAAATGACCTCTTCTTTTCTTATGAAACTGGGCATCCTTTGCTTCTCGATGCTGTTTCTCCCTCTGCACGCCAGCCACGCGCTCGAGGCAAAGATGAAGGTGGTTGCCAGCATCTCTCCTCTTGCTGATTTTGTCAGACAGGTAGGAGGTGCTAAAGTTGACGTGGTCCTTTTGCTGCCCCCAGGAGCAAGTCCCCACACCTACGAACCAACACCTAAAGCCATTCATGAGATTTCGCAATCAAGGATATTTTTTAAAATAGGCTCCGGTCTTGAATTCTGGGCAGACAGGATGATAAAGGCTGCTGCCGCAAAAATCGTCATCGTCGATTCCTCTTCAGGAGTTGATCTTATCAAACTGACCTACCATGACCATACGGTCAGCCATGAGGACCACACGGATACTGATCCTCATATCTGGCTCGATCCGGTTATCTGCCTGGAGATCATACATAAGATAGAAACCGCCCTGTCAAAAGCCGATCCTTCCAACGCGTTGTATTACAAAAGCAACGCAACCGCCTATCGTGACAAACTCGGAAAGCTCGACCGGGAAATTGCCGGGAGAACACGGTCGTTCCGTACCAGGGAATATGTGACCTTTCATCCGGCCTGGAATTATTTCTCAAGAAGGTATGGGCTGAAAGTAGCAGCAGCCATTGAAGAAGGTCCGGGAAAAGAACCGTCTCCAAAGCACGTCTCGAGAATCATAGAAACGCTCAGGAGATTAAACACAAGGGTAATTTTTGCAGAACCACAATTCAGTCCGAAAATCGCCGAGACGATTGCGAAGGATGCCGGAGCACGGGTTTTATTTCTTGACCCCATAGGAGGCCAGCAGCACAGGGAGACGTATATCGAAATGATGAAATACAACCTTGCGATCATGGAAAAGGCCTTGAAATGAGTAGTGCTATCGATATCAGAGACGTATCAGTCACGCTCAAAGACAAGGAGATTCTGAAAAATATAAATATATCCATTGAAGAGGGGCATTTTCTGGGCATCGTCGGACCCAATGGCGGCGGGAAGACCACGCTCGTAAAAATCATACTCGGCCTTATCAGTCCGACCTCGGGTTCAGTAGCTGTTTTCGGCAGTTCTCCTGAGGCATTTCTTCACGGCAACGACATATTCGGTTATCTGCCGCAGCATCAGAATATTGATCCGAATTTCCCGGCCTCGGTCCTTGATATTGTCCTTATGGGAAGATACAGGAAGGCGGGTTTTCTCAGATGGCCGGGCAAAAAGGACAGGGAAAAGGCATCGGAATGCATGTCGATGATGGGCGTAGAAAGCCTCAGGGACATGCAGTACAGCCAGCTCTCGGGGGGGCAGCAGCAGAGGGTATCAATAGCAAGGGCGTTAGCAGGCGAACCAAGGATACTCGTTCTCGATGAGCCGAGCACTGGCATTGATGTCGTGGGACAGGAAGATTTCTATCATCTCCTCAAGGGTCTGCAAAAGAAGATGAACCTTACGATCCTTATGGTATCCCACGATATCGGGACCGTTACCACCTATGTTGATGAAATATCCTGCCTGAATATCCATCTTTACTATCACGGCAACCCGCTCGGGGCCCTCTCCGAGAAGGTGATGACCTCGCTCTACGGTAAAAATGTAGATCTTCTCATGCATACAGACATATGTGATAAGTGTGAGAGGTTGAGGCCGTAATGCTTGAGGCGTTAAGCTCTCCTTTCATGCAAAAGGCCTTTCTGGCAGGCATACTTGTCAGCATTCTTACAGGTTTGATCTCTGTTTTCATTGTTTTAAGAAAAATGTCGTTTATCGGCGCCGGCATATCCCATGCCGCGTTCGGCGGCATCGCCATAGGGTTTTTTACCGGCCTGAATCCTCTTGTATCAGCTATTTTCTACTCCATTGCTGTCGCGATCGGCATTGAGTCTACCGTAAGAAAAGGCAGGATATCCGAAGATGTCTCGATAGGGATCTTTTATTCTGTTTCAATGGCGCTCGGGATCGCGCTTGTCAGTCTTTCGAAATCCTATAATGTCGATCTTTTCGGATATCTCTTCGGAAACATACTGGCAATCTCCTGGTCTGATATACTTCTGACAGTCATCACCTTTATTGTCGTCTCCGGCTTTATTATTGTATTTCTGAAGGAGCTTTTCCTTTCCACCTATAATGAGGAATTGGCGCAGATAAGCGGTGTCCCCGTAATACTTCTGAACAGCCTTTTCCTGATAGCGCTCGCTGTCTCTATTGTTATATCGATACGCATAGTCGGGATAATCCTAGTCTCTGCCCTCCTGGTCATACCGGGCGCAACAGCACGTTTGTTCGCGAAGGGACTGCGTTCGATGCTTGTTTTGTCCTGTCTTACCGGCGTTATCTCCGTAATTCTCGGCCTTTTCATATCATATGAATATGACATCGCGCCGGGCGCGTGCATTGTCCTTGTTTCGGCCTTTATTTTTTTCTTCTCGGTTATAGTGAAAAGAAAAAGATGAAATGACCGCTGAGCCCTTGTATACTAATGAAGAAATATCTTTCAGCCTAAAACAGAGCGGATCAGTTCGAAACATAACAGGAAAGAGGCATTAAAATGCAATACGTTATCATAGGAAACGGTGTAGCGGGAACTACCGCTGCCCTCAACATACGAAAATTCGACACTGAGGGTAAGATCATTATTCTCAGTGATGAGTCCTATCCCTTTTACAGCAGGATCAGACTGCCCGAATATCTCGGCAAAACGCTTGATGAAAAAGACCTTATCATCAGAAAAGATACCTGGTATGAAGAAAACAGGATCGATCTTATTGTGGACACCCCTGTAACCGATATCGATATAACCGAAAAGAAGGTTATCGCATCAGGCAAGCCTGCAGTCAAATACGATCGCCTTCTTATTGCTACCGGGGGAATCTCTTTTGTCCCACCGATCCCGGGAGCAGGCAAAAAAGGGGTCTTCACGCTCAGGACTTTAAAAGACGCTATGGAGATAAAAGAATACGCCAAACGCTCCAACAATCGCGTGGTCCTGATAGGAGGCGGAGTCCTCGGCCTTGAAGCAGGCAATGGCCTGAGACTATCCGGGAACTTTATTTCAGTCGTTGAATTTTTCCCGAGACTCTTACCCAGGCAGATGGACACAGCCGGCGCAGAAATTCTCAAAACAGCACTCGAAAAGATGGGCTTTAAGTTCTATCTTGGCGTTCAGTCAAAGGAGATAACAGGATCAGAAAAGGTTGAGGCCTTAATCCTCGACAATGGGACCCGCATTGACTGCGACATGATCCTGATCTCCGCTGGTGTGAGGCACAATTCCATCCTCGCCCGGAAACTCGATCTTCCGATCGAGAAAGGGGTGATCGTCAATGACAGAATGGAGACCGCCATCCCTGACGTTTACGCAGCAGGCGACCTCATTCAGCATAACGGCATTTTTTACGGCATATGGCTTGCCGCTGAAAAGCAGGGAGAGGTCGCGGGAATCAACATGGCAGGTGGGAATGCGGAGTATCAGGGCACTACGATTTCGAACACCCTGAAGGTCGCCGGCATCGATATTTGTGCCGTGGGAGACATTGACGTAGAAGGACAAAAAGAAGCCATAGTCTTCAAAGACGCCGACAATTCGATCTATAAAAAGCTGGTTATTCAGAATAACTCCATCATCGGGACAATCCTGTGCGGCGACATAAGAGATCGACAGAAGATCATAAAGGCGATAGAATCAGGGAAAGATATAGGCCCGATAAAAAAAGAACTTGAACTCTGGAATATGGAGAGCCTCTGATTTCCATGGATATCTTCGCAAAAATTGCTGAACAAAGAATCCGCGAGGCTATTGAAAATGGAGAGTTCAATAATCTCGGGGGCACGGGGAAGCCTCTCGATTTCAGTGAAGATGTATGGATTCCGCAGGACCTCAGGATGTCATACAGGATCCTGAAGAATGCGGGATGTCTTCCGCCTGAACTGGAACTCAGAAACGAAATTATAAGTCTTCGCGATCTGATAAACACTATCGACGATGATCAGGTCCGCCTCAAAAAAATGAGAGAGCTGAATTTTAAACTTATGAAGCTGAACGAACTGAGGAAAAGACCAATTCAACTCGAAAAACATCCTGAGTATGAGGACAAGATATTCAAAAAAATGATCGGTTGATTCCCGACTGGTAAATGGCGGAGAGGCAGGGATTCGAACCCTGGGTGGAGTTGCCCCCACAACGATTTTCGAGACCGTCCCATTCAACCGCTCTGGCACCTCTCCATTGTTCCGGCTAATGAGTCAAATAGGATATCATATTAATCCTGTCGGAGTAAAATTGAGGCTATTTCTTCTGCGCGTAGCCCGCGCTCTTCAGCGCGTCTTCGATCTCATTGAGCGATGAGGGATCGTCAATGGTTGAAGGCATGGAATACGGTTCGCCATCCGCGATCTTTCTCATAGTGGCTCTCAGGATCTTGCCCGAACGGGTTTTCGGCAGCCGTTTCACAACGCAGGTCTCCTTATAGCACGCGATCGGTCCAATAGTAGTGCGTATCATCTGCCTGAGCTCGTTTCTGATATCATCCGCCTCTTTGTTGACTCCTGACTTGAGCACTACCAGACCGAGCGGAAGCTGCCCTTTCAGGCTGTCATGGACACCGATGACCGCGCACTCTGCGACATCAGAATGCGTGGCAACAACCTCTTCCATCTCGCCTGTCGAGAGCCGGTGTCCCGCAACATTGATGACATCGTCTACGCGTCCCATGATGAAGACATATCCGTCCTCATCAATATACCCGCCGTCACTCGTGAAATAGTATCCGGAAAAAGGCTTGAGATATGACTCGAGAAACCGCTGGTCAGCGTTCCATAAGGTCGGAAGCGTCCCGGGCGGAAGGGGAAGTTTTATCGCCACAAGTCCTTCCTGCCTAGCCGGCAACTGTCTGCCCGCAGTATCGAGGACCTGCACATTGTACCCCGGAACAGGCTTAGTCGACGAGCCGGGCTTAATCGGAAAATCCTCGATCCCCATGCAGTTGGCGGTAATCGGCCAGCCTGTCTCGGTCTGCCACCAGTGGTCAATAACCGGTTTTTTCAGGAGATTGTGGGCCCAGTGATAGGTATCTGGATCCAGCCGCTCACCGGCAAGGAAGAGATACTTAAAACCCGACAGGTCATATTTCCCGATATACTCACCGCTCGGATCTTCTTTCTTTATAGCACGGAACGCGGTAGGAGCTGTAAAGAGCACCTTCACGCCGTGTTGGGATATGACCCTCCAGAATGCTCCAGGGTCAGGTGTGCCCACGGACTTGCCTTCATAGAGGATGGTAGTGCATCCCGTGAGAAGCGGGCCATAGACGATATAGGAATGACCTACAACCCACCCTACATCAGATGCGGCCCAATACGTATCGCCGGGCTTGACGCCGTAGATATGCTCAAGGCTCCAGCGGAGGGCGACCGCGTGACCCCCGTTGTCCCTCACCACGCCCTTCGGCTTTCCGGTCGTTCCCGAGGTGTAGAGTATATAAAGAGGGTCTGTTGCCTTGACAGAAGTGCAGCCAACAGGCTCGGCCTTTGCCATAAGCTCTTCCCAGTCAAGGTCCCGGCCTGCTGTCATCCCGGCCTTCATAAGAGGTCTCTGGAAGATGATGCATTTTTCCGGTTTGTGCCGGGCTTCCTCGACAGCTTTATCCAGCAAGGGTTTGTACTCGATCAGCCTGCTGACCTCGACAGCACCGGATGCGGAAATGATCAGTTTTGGTTTTGCGTCATCGATCCTTATCGCAAGCTCATGGGAAGCAAAGCCCCCGAACACGACCGAATGCACCGCGCCAAGACGCGCGCAGGCGAGCATCGAAACAACCGCCTGCGGTATCATCGGCATGTAGATAATCACCGAGTCGCCCTTTTCTACCCCTTGCCCTTTCAGGACGCCGGCGAATTTCGAGAC
>Ga0105107_10003572_pt1 | contig 10372 bp, 8 predicted proteins | sample PPLLaktember2015_6_FD_79335 | JGI IMG/M metagenome (GOLD analysis project Ga0105107, IMG submission 79335) | Freshwater sediment microbial communities from Prairie Pothole Lake near Jamestown, North Dakota, USA - PPLs Lake P8 Core (1) Depth... | ecosystem: Environmental > Aquatic > Freshwater >...
ACGATCGGCCTCCTCGCCTACGTGTCGTTGGTGACGTTCCGCGTGATGGGGCGCGACTACGACGCGGTGCTGCTCTCCACCGGGCACCTGGGCTTCGCGATGGGGTCCACCGCCACCGCGATGGTCAACGTGCAGGCGGTCGCCGACCGCCACGGGCACTCGCCGCTCGCCTTCCTGCTGATCCCCGTGATGGGCGCATTCCTCATCGACATCGCCAACGCGCTCACGATCCAGGGCTTCCTCGCGCTGCCATGGTTCAACTGGTGAGGCGCCTGCTGATCGTCGTCGCCGTGCTCGCGCTCGCCGCGTGCGCGCGGGGGCCGGCCGCGCCCGACGTCCGCGATGCGCTGCAAAAGCAGCTCGACGACGCGCTCGGCGGCCGGGTCGTCGCGATCGAATCGCTGCGGCGTGCCGGCGGCGCGCCGGGCCGGGACGGTGCCGCGCGCCTCGTCTATTACAACGCGTCGCTCAAGCTCGCGCGTGACTACGACTTCACCAGCTGGGACGGTCACACCGTGACGTCGCTCGCCAACCTGCTCGGCGCCGGACCGAAGGGCGTGCTCGGCATCAAGCCGGACGGCAACAAGGCGGGGGACGAGCTGGGTGTCTACGGCAGTGCCGCGTTCGCCGAATCAGGGGGACGCTACACGTTGGTGGCGGTCGCGCCTGCGGCTGCGGCCGAGGTCCCGGTGCCCGCAGCGGCCGCCGCCTCCGCGGTGCAGCCCCGGGCGCGCGAGGTCGTGCCGGCGACCGCCGCGGAGGCCGCGCACGCGCGGCTGGCCGGACTGTTCTCGGCACACACGCCACGGCCGCTATCCGAAAGCGAGCGGGAGTCGATCCTGCGCGAGGAATTCGAGCACGCGTACGCGCGGGCGCGCGCGCGACTCGACCGGGCGGCACAGGTCGCGGTCCTCGCGAGCGGCCCGGTCGGTGGCGCCTATGCCGAGCTCGCGCAGGCTCTGGAAGCGCGCGCCGCGCAGGCGGCATTGCCGTTCGAAACCCTCCGCAGCGACGGTAGCCTCGGCAACATCCGCCTGTTGAACGACCGTACCGCCCAGTTTGCGCTGATGCAGAATGACGTCGCGCGGAGCGCCCACTCCGGCCGGGGCCGCTTCTCAGGGGCGCCGCAGCCCGAGTTGAGGGCCGTCGCGAGCCTGTTTCCCGAGACGATCCATCTCGTGGCGCGCGCGGGCAGCGGCATCGGGGGGCTGGGTGACCTGCGCGGCAAGCGTGTCGACCTGGGCCTGCCGGGTTCGGGCACGCGCACCAATGCGGCAACGCTGCTCGCCGCGTCGGGGATCGCCGAGAGCGAGCTCGCGTCCGCGAGCGGATCCGCGCTCCCCGACGCCGTGGAAGCCCTCGCTGCCGGACGCATCGACGCCTTCTTCGCGACCATCCACGCGCCTGCCCGCGAGATTGGCCGGCTCGCTGCGGGGACGCCGATCGTGATCGTTCCGATCGGGCCGAGCCGCGAGCTGGTCGACAGCGGGCTCTTGCCACACACGCTGCCTGCGCTCACCTATGCGGGTCAGACGACAGCCGTGCCCACGCTCGCCGCCACCGCGCTGCTCGTGACGCGCGCGGACGTCGCCCCGGCGACGGTCGAGGCGATGCTTCGGCTACTCTTCGAGCGGCGGGAAGGTACGGCGACGGCCGCCGTTGCACAGGTCGCGGTGACGCGTGCGCGCGACGGTGCAGCCATTCCGCTGCATCCCGCGGCGGAGACGTGGCTTGCCGCACACGGCGCGCCGGCGAAGGAAACCGCGCAGCGGTGACTACAAAGTGAGCGAGGGACGCATGAACGAAGCCATCGACACGGTCGACTACATCGGCGGTCGCACGCGACTTTACGGGATCGTCGGCCACCCGATCGAACAGGTGCGCTCGCCGGAGATGTTCACCGCGGAGTTCCGCCGGCGCGAGCGTGACGCGATCCTCGTGCCGCTGCACGTGCTGCCGGACGACTTCGACGCCACGCTGCCGGCGCTGATGCGCCTGCACAACCTCGACGGCCTGGTGTTCACGATCCCCTACAAGGTCCGTGCCTGCGCGCTCGCGGCCGAACTCGGCGCGCAGGCGCGGCGCGTCGGCGCGATCAACGCGCTTGCGCGCGGCAGCGACGGCCGCTGGCGCGGCGAAATCTTCGACGGGCTGGGCTGCGTGGAGGCGTTCCGCCGACGTGGCATCCCGCTCGCGGGACAGCGCATCGCGATGATCGGCGCGGGCGGCGCCGGCGCGGCGGTCGGCGTGGCGATCGCAGACCAGCGGCCGCGGTCGATGCGCGTGCACGATCTCGACCAGGCGCGCGCGGAGGCGCTCGCTGCCCGCATTCGCGGCACGGATCCGGCGATCGACGTCGCGGTCGCGCCACCTTCGATCGAGGACACCGACGTGCTGCTCAACGTGTCACCGGTCGGCATGCTGGGCGACGCGCGCCTGCCGGTCGACGTCGATGCGCTGCCTTCCCGTCTGACCGTGTTCGATGCCGTCGTGAAGCCCGATCGCACGCCGCTGATCGAGCTTGCCGCCGCCTGCGGCTGCACCACCGTGATCGGTCGCGAGATGATGCGCGGGCAGGTCTCGCGCATGGTCGATTTCTTCCTGGCGGGTGGCCAGGAAGGGGCCTGAACGTTCCAGAGCGGACATGGACACTTCGCGGTTCCACGGTATCCACCCGATCCTGTACGCGTTCTTCGACGCCGACGGCCGACCGCTGCGGGCGCCGATCGTCGCGCAGGTCGAGGCGACGGTGCGCCATGGCGCCCACGGGGTAGCGGTGCTGGGGCTCGCCACGGAGACCAACAAGCTCGACACCGCCGAGCGGCGCCAGATCATGGAGTGGACGGCGGAAGCCGTGGGAGGTCGTCTCCCGCTCGCGGTGACGGTCGCCGAGCCGTCGGTCCACGGCCAGGCCGCGTTCGTGCGGGCGGCGCAGGACATCGGAGCCGACTGGGTGATCCTGCAGCCCCCGCCAATCACGGGCATGGGCGAGAGCGAGCTGCTGCGCTTCTTCGGTGCCGTCGCGGCGACAACCGACCTGCCGGTCGCGATCCAGAACGCCCCGCAGTTCCTCGGTACGGGCCTTTCGAACGCGGCACTCACGACGCTCAACCGGCAGCACCCGAACGTGTGCATGCTCAAGGGCGAGGCGCCCGCGCACATCATCGAACGCCTCGTGGCCGACACCCAGGGCGTGTACCGGGTATTCAACGGCCGCGGCGGCATGGAGCTGCCCGAGTGCCTGCGCGCGGGCTGCGCAGGGATGATCCCGGCGCCAGAGTGCTTCGACGTGCAGGTGGCGGTCTACGAGGCGATGCGCCGGGAGACGCCGGAGGGCGACGCCGAGGCCGAGGGTCGCTACCGCGAGATCCTGCCGCTGATCGTGTTCATGATGAGCTCGGTGGAGACATTCGTCTGCTATGGCAAGCGGGTCGTCGCGCGACGGCTCGGCATCGAGCACGTCTTCGACCGTGCGCCGTGCCAGCGGCCGACCGAGTTCGGCCTGCTCACCGCGGAGCGGCTCGCCTCGGCGCTGCCGCGGCTGTGAGACCGCGATGACCTTGCTGCCCCCGCTCCCGGCACGGGTTCATATCGCGCGAGGGATCGCGATCGCCGCGATCGCACTGGCCTCCGCGGGGCCGGTGCCGGCGCAGCTCCAGATCCCGGGACTCGTGTCGCCGTCGGCGAAGGACGCGAAGGAGCCGGCGAAGGCGCCCGAGGCAGAGACGCCGGCCCAGGGGCTCGCGCGCGCCAAGCGACAGCTCGAGGAGACGCGCGCCGCAATGGCGCGCAACGAGCCGGCGCCGCCCGGCGTGAGCGAGGCCGGGGCCGGCGCGCTCCAGGACGTCCTGCTCGAAACCCGTTCCTCGTACGAAGCGCAGATCCGCCAGTACGAGGCGCTGTCCAGGGCGTCCGCGTTGCGGCAGGAAGCGGAACGTCGCGTCGGCACCACGACCCTCACCACGCCGCCACCGTATTCGATTCTCGTGGGCGACGAGCTGCGCGGCAAGATCGCGGCCCAGCGCGCGCGGATCGACACGCTCCGCTCCGCGGAGATGCGGCTGAAGCGCGAGGCGGAGCGCTATTTCGCGCAATCCCAGCGTGCCGACGAGGCGCTGCGCCGCGCGAGCGAGTCTGCGGAGAGCGCGGGCGGCGCGGACGCCCCGGCGGCGGCGTGGCGCCGCAAGGTTGCCGAGGCCGGCGTTCGGCTTGCGGCGGCCCGCACGACGCTCGCGCAACTCGTCGGCAAGTCGATCGACGAGGAGGTCGCCGCCCGCACGGCCGAACTGGCAGTGATCGAGGCGGATCTCGCGACGGTTGCCGGTCACTCGCGCTTCACGCGCGAAGACCTCGACGCGACGCAGGCCCGCATCAGGGAGTCGAGCGCGAGACACCGCCGGGAGCAGGAGCGCTTCGGTGCGCTGGCGGTCGACTACCTGAAGCAGCGCGACGCCGCAGCGCGCGAGCTCGAGCGCCTGCGCGCGAACGGCGCCACCTCCGCCGACGACGTGGCGCTCGCCGAGGCGCGTGTCGCGCTCGCCGAGGCGCGTCTGCGTGGCAACGAGACCGAGCTCGACGCGGCGCGCGGAACGGCCCGGCTGACCGATGCAATGGCGCAAGCCTGGGCCGACCGCTTCGCGGTCCTCGGTGGTTCGAATCCGGTCGAGCGGGCCGCGGCGATCGAGGGCCTGCGCGCACTCTCGACGACGCTCGCCAACTGGGCAGGCTACGCGCGCAATGTGGTCGCCGAGGCTCGCCTGGAGCTGCGCGAGGCCGACCTGCGCAGGCAGGCGGCGACCACACCGGGCATCGCGTCGCTCCTGCAGGATGCTGCCGACGCGAGGCGGCGCGGGGTGGCTGCGCTCGAGGGGGTCGAGGACGAGCTCGACCGTGCCACGCAGTCCGTTGACGCGTGGCTCGCCGAGTTCGACCACGCACGGGGCGAGCGCACGGCGGGCGAGCGGATGGCGGACGGCTGGAGCGCGTTCAAGTCGGCAGTCGGCCGCGTCTGGAACTTCGAGCTCTTCTCCGTGGAGGATTCGGTCGTCGTCGACGGTCAGCACGTGACCGTCGCGCGCGGTGTCACCGTCGGCAAGAGCGTCGGCGCGGCGTTGATCTTCCTGGGCGGCCTCTGGGCCGTCGGCAGCCTGCTGCGCGTGCTGGAGCGCCGCCTCGTCGCGCGCGGCTTCAACGCGCCGTGGGTGCGCACGTTCAAGCGCTGGGTGATGGTGCTCGCAGCGCTCGTCCTGCTGCTGCTGACGTTGAACGCGGCGCGCATTCCGCTCACCGTGTTCGCCTTCCTCGGCGGCGCGCTCGCGATCGGCGTGGGCTTCGGCACGCAGACGATCATCAGGAACTTCATCAGCGGGATGATCGTGCTCGCCGAGCGGCGCGTGCGCATCGGTGACACGATCGAGGTCGACGGCATCACCGGCACAGTGGCCTCGGTCGACTTTCGCTCGACCACGGTGAAAGGCTTCGACGGCGTCGAGACGATCGTGCCGAACTCGGTGCTGCTCGAGAACAAGGTCACCAACTGGACGTTCACCGACCAAAAGGTGCGCCGCTCGGTCAAGATCGGCGTGGCCTATGGCTCGAACCTGCGCGAAGTCGCCGAGCTGCTCGAGGAGACCGTGAAACGCCACGGCAATCTGCTTACCGAGCCGCCGCCGCAGGTCTATCTCGAGGATTTCGGCGACAACGCGATCAGCTTCACGATCCACTTCTGGGTCGACCTGTCGAAGATTGCGTCGTCGCTGCGGGTGATGAGCGACCTGCGCTTCATGATCGGCAAGCGTCTGGACGAGGCGGGTGTGGTCATCGCCTTCCCGCAGCGCGACGTTCACCTCGACGCGCCGCGGCCGCTCAAGGTCGAGATCGTTCGCGACGCAGGCGCTTCCGGTGCGGCCCCGGGTTGAAGGGCTTCAGGCGGTCGCGCGGCGTCGCTGGCGCAGGCCGTAGCGCGAGCGTACGGCCCGCGTCTCGAACACGAGCGCCGCGAGCGCCGTGACGAGCGCCACCGCGCCGAGGATCAGCGCCATGCGCACATAGGGCTGTCCGAACGACACGCGCTCGGCCGCGAACGTCGCGAGCGTGCGCACCCATTCGATCGCACCGGCGACGAGGCCCGCCTGCAGCGCACGTGCCGCCCAGGGCCGGCGCACGAACAGCAGGGCGAGCGCGGCCACCGCGAACGCGGCGAGCCCGAGCGCACCGGCGCGATAGAAGTGCGCGCTGAGAAGCAGCGCGGCCAGCACGACCGGGGCGAGGCGCAGTAGGAGCATGGGTGCGTCCATGGGAGATCGCGGACGGGGTACGTTAGCGGCATGCCCGGGGGCACGCCTTGATGCGCATCAGCGCGTCGCGCCGCCCGGCAGGCTCCCGAATGTGGTCGCGCAGGTTATGCTCCCGCGTACCGGTCCCGCGTGGCACTCCTTCGCAGTGCCAGGTGTTCGATGGGGGTTGCATGCTCAAGATCTGGGGACGCCTTTCTTCGGTCAACGTGCAGAAGGTCGTCGTCTGCGCGAATGAGCTCGGCGTCGCGTACGAGCGCATCGACGCGGGCGGGAAGTTTGGCGTCGTGAGCACGCCCGAGTACCGGCGGCTCAACCCGAACGGCCTCGTGCCGGTGATCGAGGACGGCGGTTTCGTGCTCTGGGAGTCGAACGCCATCGTGCGCTACCTCGCGCGCGTGCACGGCGCCGGCACGCTGTGGCCCGACGACGCCCGCGAAGGTGCGGACGCCGACCGCTGGATGGACTGGCAGGCGACTGCGGTCACACCGGCGATGTTCGGGGCGTTCTGGAACCTGATCCGGCTGGAACCGGACCAGCGCAGCCTATCGGCCATCGACGAGTCCGCGGCGAAGACCGAGGCGCTGATGGCGATCCTCGATGCCCACCTCGACGGCCGGCCCTTCGTCGCCGGGGCGCGGTACACGATGGGCGACGTTCCGCTCGCATGCGCCGTGCACCGATGGCTCGGCCTGCCCTTGCGACGGGTCGCACGCCCGAATGTCGAGGCGTGGATGGCACGCATCACGGCGCGACCCGCCTATGACGGGGTGCTCACGCTGCCGATCGTGTAGCGCTTCCTGCGGTTGCGTCGGTCATCGGGTCGCCGCGCGGCCGAGCGCCGCGTCGGACACGAAAGCGTTGGACCGACGTTCCTCGCCGAACGTCGACATCGGCCCATGCCCCGGCACGAAGCGCACGGCATCGCCCAGCGGCCAGAGCTCCTCGACGATCGAGCGGACCAGCGTGTCGTAATCGCCGCGCGGAAAGTCGGTGCGACCGATCGAGCCGTGGAAGAGCACGTCGCCCACGAACGCGATGTCGCGGGCGCGGTCGGCGAAGACCACGTGGCCCGGCGTGTGCCCGGGACAATGACGGACCTCGAACACGAGCTCGCCGACGGACACGGTGTCGCCCCCGACGAGCCAGCGACCGGGCACGAACGGTCTCGCGCCCGGCACGCCGAACATCGTCGACTGCGCGGCGAGCTGGTCGATCCAGAAAGCGTCGTCGGGGTGGGGGCCCTCGATCGGAACGCCTGTGCGCTCGGCGATCTCGGCCACGCCGCCGCAGTGGTCGACGTGGCCATGGGTCACCAGCACCTTTTCGAGTGTGGCACCGCTTTTCGCCACGGCATCGAGCAGCCGATCGACCTCCCCGCCGGGGTCGACCAGCGCGGCGCGATTCGTACGCGCGCAGATCACGAGCGAACAATTCTGCTGGAACGGCGTGACGGGAAGGACGGAGAGCTTCACGGATTCGGGCCTCGGGCCGCGTGCCGCCGCCCTTCGCCGCCTCGACGGAGCACAAGCGGCTCGTGCCGGCGGCACCGTTCGATGATACCGCTTGCCACCCTCCCTTCGTGCCGAGTCAGAACAGCGTGCGCTGGGGGCATTCCCTGCGAGGCGGCGCGAAGTGCGACGTGTCGAGCGGAGGCGTCTTGCGCTCGAGCCCGAAGCGCCGGACGGCGATCGCGAAGCGCTGCTCCAGCAACTCGGCAAAGGGGCCGGTCCCGCGCTGGCGGACGCCGAACGTGGCATCGTAGGCCCGTCCGCCGTGCAACTGGTGCATCAGGCTCATCACGTGCGCGGTGCGGAGCGGATAGTGTGCGTCGAGCCAGTCGCGGAACAGCGGCTGCACCTCGAGCGGCAGTCGCAGCAGGATGTAGCCTGCCTCGCCCGCGCCGGCCTCCGCGGCGGCGGCGACGATGGCCTCGAGATCGCGGTCGTTGAGCTGGGGAATCACCGGGGCGATCATCACGCCGACCGGCACACCGGCGGAAGCGAGCGTCCGGATCGCCTGCAGGCGGCGTCGGGGCGACGCCGCCCGCGGCTCGAGGCGGCGCGCGAGTTGCGGATCGAGCGTTGTCACCGAAAGGTACACGCGCGCCATGCCCTTCGCCGCCATCGGGGCGATGACGTCGAGGTCGCGCTCGACGAGCGCGCCCTTGGTGACGATGGTGAACGGGTGCTCGCACTCGGCGAGTACCTCGAGAACGCCGCGGGTGACCCGCCAGGTGCGCTCGATCGGCTGATAGGGGTCGGTGTTGGTACCGAGCGCCATCGGGCGGCACGCATATCCGGGGCGCGCGAGCTCGGCGCGGAGGAGCGCCGGGGCGTCGGGCTTCGCGAAGAGTCGTGACTCGAAGTCGAGGCCGGGCGACAGATCGAGATACGCGTGCGAGGGCCGCGCGTAGCAGTACACGCAGCCGTGCTCGCAGCCCTGGTAGGGATTGATCGAGCGGTCGAATGGAATATCGGGCGAGTCGTTGCGCGCGATGATCGTCCGGGCGCGGTGGATCGTCACCGTCGTCGCGAGAGCTGGCGGCGGCTCGTCAAAATCGGGCGCGCCTTCATCGATCCGTTCGCGGAGGTCGCGCCGGAATCGGTTCGCGGGATTGTGCGTCGCGCCCCGTCCACGCTCGCCCGTGCGGTGGGGAAGATCTTCTGGGGAAGGCATCGAGGCTCCCGGCGAGTGGCACGAAGAATGGAAGCAATGAAGAACGATCGTTCGATGGATCATACCAATGCGCGTTCCAAGCGGAAAGGGCCGCGGGCGATCGTCGCGGTGGGCCGCGTGAGGCCGGCGATGCTGCGCTACCATCCGCGGCATCAGGACCGCCAGCGATGACCCGGCCCAAGACCCATCGATTCGACACGCTATCGCTCCACGCGGGTACGAAGCCCGATCCGGCGACAGGCGCGCGCGCGACGCCCATCCACCAGAGCGCGTCGTTCGTGTTTCCGGACGCCGACCATGCGGCGGCGCTCTTCAACATGGAGCGCGCGGGGCACGTGTACTCGCGGATCTCGAACCCGACGTGCGCGGTGCTCGAGGAGCGCGTGGCGGCGCTCGAGGGCGGGGTGGGGGCCATCGCCACCGCAAGCGGTCAGGCTGCGCTGCATCTCGCGATCGCGACGATCATGGGTGCGGGTGCCCACATCGTCGCCTCGCGCGCGCTGTATGGCGGTTCGCACAACCTGCTCGACTACACGCTGCCGCGCTTCGGCATCGAGACCACGTTCGTCGATCCGCGCGACATCGACGCGTGGCGGGCGGCGATCCGCCCGGAGACGCGGCTGCTGTTCGGCGAGACGCTCGGCAATCCGGGCCTCGACGTCCTCGACGTGCCGCGGGTTGCGGAGCTCGCGCACGAGCACGGATTGCCGCTCCTCGTCGACTCGACGTTCACCACGCCCTGGCTCATGCGGCCGTTCGACCACGGAGCCGATCTCGTCTTCCACTCGGCGACGAAGTTCCTCTCCGGGCACGGCGTGGTGATCGGGGGCGTGCTCGTCGACGCGGGAACGTTCGACTGGGACGGTCCCGCCGCTCGCGGCAAGTTCCCGACGCTGACCGAGCCCTACCGCGGCTTCCACGACATGGTGTTTGCCGAGGAATCGACGACCGCCGCGTTCCTGCTCCGCGCGCGTCGCGAGGGCATTCGCGACTTCGGCGCCTGCATGGCGCCCGCGACTGCATGGCAGATTTTGCAGGGTATCGAGACACTGCCTGTGCGGATGCAACGTCACGTCGAAAATGCGCGGCGCATCCTGGCGTACCTCGCCACGCAGCCGCTGGTCGCGGCGGTGCGCTATCCCGAGCGCCCGGACCACCCCGACCACGCGCTCGCGCAGCGGTTGCTGCCACGGGGATGTGGCGCCGTGTTCAGCTTCGATCTTGCGGCGACGCGTGAGCAGGGGCGGCGGTTCATCGAATCGCTGCGGATCTTCTCCCACCTTGCCAACGTCGGCGACGCGAAGTCGCTGGTGATCCATCCTGCGTCGACGACGCATTTCCGAGTGTCCGCCCAGGACTTGGCGCGTGCAGGCATCACCGAGGGCACGATCCGCCTCTCG
>Ga0105107_10003573_pt1 | contig 10370 bp, 12 predicted proteins | sample PPLLaktember2015_6_FD_79335 | JGI IMG/M metagenome (GOLD analysis project Ga0105107, IMG submission 79335) | Freshwater sediment microbial communities from Prairie Pothole Lake near Jamestown, North Dakota, USA - PPLs Lake P8 Core (1) Depth... | ecosystem: Environmental > Aquatic > Freshwater >...
CGACCGGCGCGCGCGGCGGAGCGAAGCCGAGGCCGAGCACTCGCCGGGCGTCCTCTTCGCCTCGGGCCTGATCGCCGGCGGCGCGATCGCGGGCCTGCTCTACGCGGTGCTCGCCGGCGTCGAGACGACGAGCCCGGGCCCCGACGGCGTGCCGCGCCCCGAGCCGCTGCTGCGCCACCTCGGCCTCGTGCTCTCCGAGCGGCTCCTCGGCCCCGAAGGCTCGGCGGCGCTGGTCGCGAACGCGTGGTGGTCGATCGCGCCCTTCCTCGTCCTCGCGCTCGTGCTCGTCGCCGTGGCGTCGCGGCGCGGCGGGGAGCGCAGCTAGCGGCGCGTCCGCCGCGACGCGACCGGCCCGTTCCCAGGCGAAGCTCAGCGCGCTCCGATCTCGAGCCGTCCCTCGGATTCCGGCGCGCCGGCGCGGTAGACGTGCCAGTCCACGGACTCGGTCGGCGCGTCGCAGTCGAGCGTGGCGCCGCCCGGCACCACGAACTTCCGCGCCTTCCGCGGCGTCTCGCCGGGCGTCGCGCAGGCGACGCCCTCGCCGCGCGCAAGGTCGAGCTCGACGCGCGCCATCGCCGGCGACTCGTTTCGGAAGGCGACGCGCTGGCCGCTCGCCACCGGCAGCGCGAGGGGCGCCACCGCGGCGGCGTCGATACGAACGATGGCGGTGCTAGGCCCGGGCGGCGGCCCGGACGACTCCGCCCCCGCGACGAAGGGCACGAGCAGCGCGGCGAGCGCAATGCGCGCCCACAGGCCGGCTAGGGGATGGGAGGAAGCGAGGTAGCGGGAAGCGTTGCGAGCGGTCATGGCAGGTCCTCCGGATGGAGGCGCCTTCCCCAGGACCCACGCTACGGTCGGACGGCGCGCCCGCACATCGCGAAAGATCGCAACGCGTCCGTGCGTTTTCGCACGGCGGCGCGGCGGTCGCGAGCGGAGGCAAGCGCCGCGCATGACCGGCCTCACCGACTGGGACGATCTCCGCTTCTTCCTGGCCGTCGCCCGCGCAGGGTCCCTCGCCGCGGCGGCCCGCTCGCTGCGCGTGAACCACGCCACGGTGTCACGCCGGATCCAGGCCCTCGAGCAGCGGACGGGGACGCGCCTCTTCGACCGCATTCCCCAGGGCTGGACGCCGACCGCAGCGGGCGACGCCATGCAGCGCAGCGCCGAGCGGGTCGAGGAGGAGATGTCGGCCCTCGGCCGGCAGGTGGTGGGCCGCGACGCGCTCCCGACGGGCACGCTCCGCGTCGCGGTGTCGGACGCCGCGGGCTACGCGCTGCTGCCGGAGCTGCGCGCGTTCGCAGAGGCGCATCCGCGCATCGTGCTCGAGCTCACGGCCTCGAACGCCAGCACGAACCTCACGCGCCGCGAGGCCGACGTCGCGCTGCGCGTCACGGCGAATCCTCCGGAGCATCTGGTCGGCCGGCGCCTCGCGTCGACGGGTCTCGCGATCTACGGCGCGCGGCCGCCGCGTCGGCGAGCCTCCGCGCCCGCGGATCTCGAAGCGCTCCCGTGGCTCGGCTTCGACGAAGGCTTCGGCGACCTCCTGCAGGTGCGCTGGATGCGCGAGCACGTGCCGGACGCGCGCATCGTCGCCCGCTTCGACTCGGTCCTGCTCGCGTGGCACGCGGTCCGGGCGGGCCTCGGGGTCGCGCTGCTCCCGTGCGTGCTGGGCGATCGCGACCCGGACCTCGTCCGCATCCGTCCCGACCTCGTGCTCACGGGTGCGCCGCTCTGGATCCTCACCCATCCCGACCTGCGCGCGGCCGCGCGCGTGCAGGCCTTCCTGCGCTTCGTCGGCGACGCGCTCCAGGCGCGCCGCGACGAGATCGAGGGCCGCCGTCCCGAGGCCTGGCGCGAATCCAGCACGGTGGTGCGCGCCGCGGGGTAGGATGCGGCGGATGTCGCAGCCGACGCTCGTCGTATCCATTCGCCGCGCCGTCCCGCTGTCGGGCCCGAGCGGAGCGCGCCCGTGACGGGCCGTCTCGCCGGCCGCGTCGCGCTCGTCACCGGCGCGGGCACGGGCATCGGCGCCGCGATCGCGCGCCGCTTCGCCGCCGAAGGCGCGACCGTCGTGCTCTGCGGGCGCCGGCGCGAGCCGCTCGACGCGGTCGCCGCGGAGATCGTCGCCGCGGCCGGTCGGGCAGACGTGACGCCCCTCGACGTGGGCGACGAGCGCGCCTTCGGCGACGCGATCTGCGCCGCCCACGTGCGCCACGGCCGGCTCGACGTGCTCGTGAACAACGCCTACCAGATGACCGCCGCGCCGCTGGTCGATCTCAGCACCGAGGCGTGGCACAAGAACTTCCGCGTGACGCTCGACGCCGCCTTCTTCGGCCTGCGCGCCGCGCTCCCGCTCTTCGCGAAGGCCGGCCGCGGCAGCGTGATCAACGTCTCCTCCACCGCAGGCCTCGCAGGCTCGCCCGCGCTCGCGGCCTACGGCGCGGCGAAGGCGGCGCTCGAGAACCTGACCCGCGCCGCAGCGATCGAGGCCGCGCCCGCCGGCGTGCGCGTCAACTCGCTCTGCCCGGGCGTGATCGCGACCGAGGGCACGCTCGCGGCCTTCGCCGACCCGCGCGCGCGTCGCGCCCTCGAGCGCACGATCCCGATGGGCCGCTTCGGCGCGCCCGACGAGATCGCCGCCGCGGCCGCCTTCCTCGCGAGCGACGACGCCGCGTACGTCACCGGCGCGACCCTGATCGTGGACGGCGGCCAGCGCGCAGCGCTCGGCGCGCCGGCCCTGGACTTCGAGACGAGCTGAAGGAGAAGTGCGTGGTGAAGATGGTGGCGACACTGGTCCGGAAGCAGGGCCTGAGTCCCGAGCAGTTCCGCAAGCACTGGAAGGAGGTGCACGGACCCCTCGTGCTCTCGCTGCCCGACATGACGCGCCACATCCGCCGCTACGTGCAGAACATCCCGACCGGGATGGACATGCCCGCCGACGCGACGGGCGGCGCCCCGATCGACGGCGTCGCCGAGATGGTCTTCGAGAGCTTCGAGGCGATGCAGCAGTGCTTCGCGGAGCCGAGCTACCTCGCGCGCGTGCGGCCCGATGAGGAAGCGTTCCTCGACCTCGCGAAGTGTCAGGTGGTGGTGGTCGAGGAGCGGGTGCTGATAGAAGAATGACCCGGTGGGGCGGATCTCGACCTCGGGCGCCGCGATCGATTCCGACGCCTGGATCGATCCCGAGGTCGTGGCGCTCGCAGGAATCTCGCCGGACGAGCTCGCGCGCTATCGCCGGCCCGCGCGACGTCACCGCCGTACGGACGGCGGGTCCCGCAGCAGCTCCCGCAGCCACGGCTGCACGTACCAGACGCCGATCGGCGAGAACACGAGCAGCGCCGCGCCGCCGGCGCACTCGACCCAGCGCCAGGGCTCGGGGCGCACGGCGCCGAGGCGGACGGCGGCCCAGACGGGCAGGCCGAAGTTCGAGAGCAGGATCGCGACGACGCCGGCGATCGAGGCGACGAGCGCGGGCAGCTCGTCGCGGCTGCGCACGTTCACGGGGTCGGCGAGCTCGATCCAGCCACGGAGCAGCACGGCGGCGACGGCGATGACGGCCCAGGTCAGCGCGCCGCGGCCGAGCGACCCGCGCTGGGCGCGGTCCGAGAGCGCGCCGACGCACCACACCCAGCCGAAGGCGATCGCGTCGGCGGCGGCGATGACGAGCGCGCGCGGCCAGCCGGGCTCGAGGCGGCCGCTCGCGAGGAGGCCGATGGCGGCGACGAGCAGCGCAACGAACACCACGGCGCTCGGGAGCGAGCCCACGGCGACGGCGAACGCTTCGAGCCTGCGTGCGAGCATCGCCTGCTACCCCGCGCGGCCGTACATGCCGGCGAGCACGAGGCCCGCCGTCGCGACGCCGGCGCCGGCTGCGATCACCGCGGTGCGACCGGCGCGGCGATGGGCTTCGCGCACGAGCGCGTTCTCCGCGGCGAGCGGCGCCGCGCGCATCCGGAAGGCGTAGAGGCCCGCGACCAGACCGCCCGCGAGCATCGCGAAGACGCAGAGCTCGTGGACGCGCAGGGTCCAGACCGCGCCGGTGCTCCAGGTGGAGACGGCCTCGCGGCCGAGAAGGGCGAGCTTCAGGACGTAGGAGAAGACGAACGCGCCGACCAGCGCGCTCGCCGCGAGCATGAGACGGCGGTGCCGCGCCACGTCGCCGCGACGCACGCTCGCGACACCCGCGACGGCGAGCGCGACGACGAGGCCCATGTTCACGAGGGCGCCCGTCCAGTAGAGGAGCTTCGGATCCACTCGCCGTGCCTGCTTCGCTTCCTAGCCCCGCCCGCTCGCCTTCTTCGCCGCCGGCCGCTCGAGACAGCGCGTGAGCCACGCGTTCACCCAGGGCCAGCGCGAGAGATCGAGCCTTCCCATGCGCGCCCACGCCAGGATCGACGCGAGGTTCAGGTCCGCGATCGAGAAGCTCGGCCCGAGCAGGTAGGGCCGCCCGAGCAGCGCGGCCTCGAGCACGCCGAGGGGCTTCTCGAGGCGCTGCTTCGCGTCGGCGGCCTTCACGGCGCTGCGCTGCGCCTCGGGGTAGACGGCGGTGTTCATGAGCCAGGTGAGGAGCGGCTCCTCCACCTCGGTCATCCCCCAGAAGCTCCACTGGAAGGCGCGGCCCTCGTCCGCCACCGACTTCGGCCACAGGCCGCCATCGTACTTGCGCGCGAGGTAGAGGTTGATGGCCATCGACTCGAAGAGCGTCACGTCGCCGTCGACCAGCGCCGGCACGTGGCCGTTCGGGTTGATCGCGAGGAACTCGGGCTTCCGGGTGTCGCCGGTCGCGAAGTGGGTGGGCACGTGCTCGAAGGGCACGCCCAGCTCGTGCAGCAGCCAGAGCGGGCGGTTCGCGCGGGACATCGGATGGCCGTAGAGGATCACGCGTCTCGTCTCCTTCGGTGGGATCGTCCGGCCGAACCATAGCCGTGGGCCCGGCGCGCCGCGCCGGGGATCCGGCCTAGAATGCGCGCGGCCGTCGCCGGCCGGGGGGAGCGATGGGGTTCATCCGCAAGGCGCTCGACGAGTCGGTGCTGCAGCCCATCCGGGCGATGCGCCGCCGCTACCTGCCGCTGCTCATGATCTACTTCGCCGCCGGCGCGGGAGGCCTCGCCGGCATCGCCGAGAGCTTCTGGGTGAAGGAGGAGCTCGGGCTCTCGGCCGAGGCACTGGTCGCCCTCGGCGTCTGGCTCACGGTGCCCTGGACCGTGAAGATGGTCTTCGGCCAGCTCGTCGACGGCGTGCCGATCTTCGGCTCGCGGCGACGCGCCTACGTGTTCCTGGGCGCAGGCCTGATGGCGATCGGTCAGGTCACGCTCGCGGGCGCGGCCGGCAAGTGGATCGACTTCGCGCGGCCCGAGATCCTCTACATCCTCGCGTCGATCCTCACGGTGCTCGGCACCGTGATCCAGGACGTGGTCGCCGACGCCATGAGCACCGAGGTCGTCGAGCGCGAGGACGAGTTCGGGAATCCGCGCTCGCCCGAGGACGTGAAGGCCGACCTCGGCATGGTCCAGGTGCTCGGCCGTCTCGCGATCATGCTCGGCGCCTTCGCGACCGCGGGCCTCGGCGGCTGGCTCGCCCACGTGCTCTCGCGCGAAACGGTCTTCCTGATCGCCCTCGTCGTGCCCGCGATCTCGATCACGGGCAGCCTGCTCGTGCGCGCCGACGTGGCGGAGGACAGCGACGTCGACTGGCGCGTGCTCGGCGGCGGCCTCGTCTTCGGCGCCTTCACCGTGGCGATGGGCTTCGCCCAGGTGCCCTACGGCCAGGAGATCGTGTTCGCGGTGTCGATGGCGGTGGTGATCGGCCTGCTCTGGATCACGGTCAAGGACCTCGGCCACGAGGCGAAGAGCTCGATCTTCTACGCGGCGATCGTGATCTTCGTGTTCCGCGCGATGCCGAGCGTCGGCCCCGGCGGCTCGTGGTGGCAGATCGACGACCTGGGGTTCGACGAGGCCTTCTTCGGCGTGCTGGGCCAGATCGGCACGGGCCTCGCGATCGCGGGCATCTGGTTCGGCAGCGGCTTCGTGACCCGCAAGCCCGTCACCTGGGTGCTGGCCTTCCTCACGATCGTGGGCACGCTGCTCTCGCTGCCGACGATCGCCCTCTACTACGGCCTCGCCGACTGGACGCAGCAGCACCTCGGCTTCGGCGCGCGCACCATCGCCGTGATCGACACCTCCGTGAGCTCGCCGTTCAACCAGCTCTCGATGATCCCGATGCTGACCCTGATCGCGATCCACGCGCCGGCGGGCCGCCGTGCGACCTGGTTCGCGCTGATGGCGTCGCTCATGAACCTCGCGCTCACGGCGGCGGGCCTGTTCACGAAGCTCCTGAACCAGATCTTCGTGGTGACGCGCGGCAGCTACGGCGAGCTCGGCGTGCTGATGATCACCGCCACGGCGATCGGCCTGCTCGTGCCGCTCGCGACGATCCTGCTCGTCGGACGGCGGATCCGGGCGGTGGACGCCGCGCGGGCCGCGTCGATGCCGGCTGAGAGCTCGGCGTAGAGCGCGTCGCGCACCTCGTCCGGGATCGTGTGCGGCACGCCGGGGAAGACGCGGAGGCTCGCGTTCCAGCCGCGGCCCGAGAGCGTCTCGACGAGGCGCTCGGTCGCGCCCGACGGCAGGAGCTGGTCGTCGCCGCCGTGGAGCGCGCGGATCGGCACGCGCGATGGCGTCGCGTCGCGCCCCGGAACGAGCGCCGGCGGCAGCCAGCCTGCGATGGGCACGACACGCGCGACGAGCTCCGGCCGCGTGACGCCCACGGCGAAGGAGAGGATCCCGCCCTGCGAGAAGCCGGTGAGCACCGGCCGGCCCGCCTCCGGATGCTCCTTCGCGAGGCGCTCGAGCAGCGCCGCGAGGCGGTCGCGCGCGCGCTCGATCCCGACCACGAGATCGCCCCTGCCGACGCCCATGATCGGGATCGGGAACCACGAGAATCCGCCCAAGCCGCGCCGGTCGGGGCCGCGCGGCAGCACGATGCGCGCGCGCTCGGGAAAGGCCTCGAAGATGCCGGAGAAGTGGCGCGGGTTGTCGCCGAGGCCGTGCACCGCGACGACGATCGGGAGCGCGTCCTCGGCCGAGGCGCCGCCGGTCAGGATCTCGATCATTTCGAGGGGCGGCGGGGCTTCGTCGGCGTGCGCGCGGTGCGGGCACAGGCGCGCGACGACGAGCGTCCCGAGGAGCAGCGCGAAGGTCGTATGGACGATGGCGGGGCGTCTCATGGCGCCTAGTCTAGCCGCCATGCCCGATGCCCTCGTCTTCGTGAGCGGCGCCTCGAGCGGAATCGGTCTCGCGCTGGTGCAGGCGTGCCCGCTTCCGAAAGCGCGCATCGTCGATCTCTCGCGCCGAGGGGCGCCACCCGAGGCTTCCTCGCCCGCGCTCCACGTCGCCGCCGACCTCGCGACGCCCGCCGGCTGGGACGCCGCGGAGGCCTGCTTCGCGCGCGAGATCGAAGGCTTCCGGGGCACGCGCCTGGCCTTTTTCCACTGCGCCGGCACGCTGACACCGATCGGCTTCGCGGGCGAGGTCGAGGGCGCGGCCTACCGGACGAACGTGCTGCTGAACAGCGCCGCGCCCCAGGTGCTGGGCGACGCCTTCCTGCGCGCAGCCGCGCGCGTCGCCGGGCCCCGCGGCCCCGCGCGCGCCGACCTCGTGATGATCAGCTCGGGCGCCGCGAGCAAGCCCTACCCGGGTTGGTCCGGCTACTGCGCGGGCAAGGCGGCGGTGGACCACTGGGTGCGCACGGTCGGCGTCGAGCTCGCCGAGCGCGGAAGCCGCTGCCGCGCCGTGGCCGTGGCGCCCGGCATCGTCGAGACCCCGATGCAGGCCGAGATCCGCGCCGCCGCCGCCCGCGACTTCCCCCAGGTCGAGCGCTTCCAGGAGTACTTCGAGACGGGGGCGCTCCGGCCGCCGCTCGAGGTGGCCCGGGAGCTCTGGGCCCTGCTCGAGCGCCCGGCAGCCGAGCTCCCGAACGGCGCCGTCCTCGACCTCCGCGACTAGGCCCGAAGCGCCGCAACCCGGTGTTTTCCCGGGCTTGTGCCGACCCCGGGCACGAGTTAGTAAATGTTCACTCACACCGCCCCGAGAGGTCCGCATGGCCCCCGCCACCCCGCTCCGAGCCCCGACCCCGGGCGAGCCTTCGCTGAACGGCGCCTCCCGCCGCGAGCAGATCCTCGATGCCGCCCTCCAAGCCTTCGCGGCCCGGGGCTTCCGCGGCACCACGACCCGCGACATCGCGGCCGGGGTCGGCATCACGGAGGCCGCCCTCTACCGACACTTTCCGAGCAAGGAGGCGATCTACGCCGCGATCCTCGACGCCAAGATCGCGGCGCCGAGCCTGCACGAGGAGGGCCCGGTGGCGGAGGCCGCCGCGCGCGGCGACGACGCCGGCGTCTTCCTCGGCCTCGCGCGCGCGATCCTCGAAGGCGTCGAGCGCGACCCCTCCTTCGTGCGGATCCTGTTCTACAGCGCGCTCGAAGGGCACGCGCTCGCGGAGCCGTTCTTCGCGACGCGCGTGCGGCGGCTGCGCGAGTTCCTCGCCGACTACATCGCGCGGCGCACGCGCGAGGGCGCGTTCCGCACCATCGATCCTGTGGTAGGCGCGCGCGCCTTCCTCGGCATGGTGATGGACTACGTGATCGTGCGTGACGTGTTCGGGCAGCGCGAGGCCTACCCGCACCCGCGCGAGGAGGCGGCGGCGAGCTTCGTCACGATCTTCCTCGACGGCATCCGCGCCGAGGAGAGCCGCCGTGGACGTTGAAGCGCCCCCCCGCCGACGCCTCGCCATCGTGCTCGCCGTCGCGGTGACGCTCGTCGGCGGCGTGATCGCCATGGGGTTCGCCCATGCATGGGGCCACGAGACCACCGACGACGCCTTCGTCGAAGGCCACCTGACGCTGGTGGGCGCACAGGTCAGCGGCCGCGTGATCGAGCTCGCGGTGACGGAGCACCAGGCCGTGAAGGCCAGCGACGTGCTCGTGCGGCTCGACCCGGCCGAGCTCGACGCTCGCGTCGCGAAGGCGCGGGCCGACCTCGACGCCGCCGTGAACCGTCAGCGCAGCGCGTCGGCCGCCGCGGCCGCCGCCGACGCCGAGGGCCGCATGGCCTCCGCCGAGCTGCGCAGCGCCGAGCAGGAGGCCGCGCGCGCGCACAGCCTGTTCGACGCCGGCGTCGCGAGCCAACAGCAGCTCGACGACGCGACGGCCCGCCTCGATTCTGCCCGCGCCCGCGTCTCGTCGCTCGCGAGCCGCGCCGACGCCGAGCGCGCGGTGCTGGGCAGCGACGCGCCCGTGCGTCAGGCCGAGGCCGCCCTGCGCAGCGCCGAGCTCGACCTCGCCCACGCCACCATCGTCGCGCCCTTCGACGGCACGGTCGGCCGCAAGAGCGTCGAGGTCGGCACGCTGGTCCAGCCCGGCCAGCCGCTGCTCTCCCTCGCGAGCGACGAGCCGCCGTGGGTGATGGCGAACTTCAAGGAGACGCAGATCCCGAAGATGCGTCCGGGCGCGCCGGCCGAGCTGCGGGTGGACGCCTATCCGGGCGTGGTCTGGAAGGGCCACGTCGAGTCGATCGCGCCCGCGACGGGCGCGAAGTACGCGCTGCTCCCGCCCGACAACGCGACGGGAAACTTCACGAAGGTGGTGCAGCGCGTGCCGGTGAAGATCGCCCTCGACGGGCCGGCCGAAGGCTCCGACGCGCCGGAAGCTGCGCTGCTCGTCGGCCTCTCGGTCGAAGCGCGCGTCGACGTCCGCCACTAGCGATGTCCGCCGCGATCCCGGGCGCGCTCGCCGCCGCGCCCACTGCTGCCGAAGGCCGCCTCGACTTCCGCCGCCTCATGATCGTGGTCGCGGTCATGACGGGCACGCTGCTCGAGATCATCGACTCGAGCATCGTGAACGTGGCGCTCCCCGACATGATGGGGAACCTCGGCGCGACCCTCGACGAAGTGTCGTGGGTCGTCACCGGCTACATCCTCTCGAACGTGATCGTGATCCCGATGACGGCGTGGTTCTCCGCGCGCTTCGGGCGCAAGCGCTACTACACGACCTCGATCCTGATCTTCACGGGCGCGTCCGTCCTGTGTGGCATGGCGCCCTCGCTGCCGTTCCTGATCGCGTTCCGCGTGCTCCAGGGGCTCGGCGGCGGCGCGCTGCTCTCGACCAGCCAGGCGATCATGATCGAGACCTTCCCGCCCTCGAAGCAGGGCATGGCGCAGGCGCTCTTCGGTGTCGGCGTGATGCTCGGGCCGAGCCTCGGCCCGACCCTCGGCGGCTGGATCACCGACACCTGGTCGTGGCCCTGGATCTTCTACGTGAACCTGCCGCTCGGTCTCATGGCCGCGTTCCTGTCGTGGCGCTTCCTGCGCGATCC
>Ga0105107_10003575_pt1 | contig 10364 bp, 9 predicted proteins | sample PPLLaktember2015_6_FD_79335 | JGI IMG/M metagenome (GOLD analysis project Ga0105107, IMG submission 79335) | Freshwater sediment microbial communities from Prairie Pothole Lake near Jamestown, North Dakota, USA - PPLs Lake P8 Core (1) Depth... | ecosystem: Environmental > Aquatic > Freshwater >...
AAAGCGCAGGTACGGTTCGGGGGGACAGGCACGGTCCCCTCCGTAAACAGGTGCTTTACCATTTGTTGAAAACTCAGGTTTTCCTATGAGAATAGAATTAAACAGAAGTACGTGGCGGAATGTGTATACCTCCATTTATTTGCGATGAACCCCGCCGCCCCCCGACGGGGCGCCCCCGCGGCGGATCGATGTCTGTAGGTATATTCGCAAAACACCGCACTGCCCCGCTGTGCCCCGGAGAGGCTCTGAGGCGGGGGATCCTCCTGAAATTGCATGATTTTCATGGATTGGGTGCGAACACTCGGTTCATGCCTGTTTCTACAAAGCCTGAAAAACCTGATTTTTTCGATAGTTACGATATGAAAAGAACTGCTCCTGAGAAAAAATGATCGCCGGGCACACGGCTGCTTTACGGATCTTTTTTGCGTAACAATGGATTTCTTTATGTAGAATTCGTTCCAAGAATAATTCAGAAGAGAGCAAATAATAGCGGGTGATTCCTTGGATATCGTAAACAGTATTCTTTTTTTCCTGCGGGCTGTTCTGGGACTGATATTAATTTTTTTTATTCCCGGGTTCACGTTCACGTGGGCAATTTACTCCAGAAAGACAGATCTGAGTTTAATTGTCAGGATTGCCCTCTCGTGCGTTCTGAGTGTTGCAATTGTTATGTTATCATCCCTGTTTCTTGATTTCGTGCTGGGTATCGAGACCACGGGCCTGAATGTCGCAGCAATGCTTATGATTTTATCGTTACTTTTTACCCTTCTCTACGCCGTCCGGATTACTCTTGATTATTACGAAACGAAAAATAAAGGCGGGGATGCATGATACCATTACCCGAGTGCTGAAAATCCGGCCAACAGTCAGTACCCGTTAACATATCGATATGCCCAGCGATCAAAAAAATCCGGAAGAACGTAGGGAAAATGCAGTTTCTCACCACGTGTACGACAAATTATCTGGTGATCCGGTATTAAGCACCCGTCAGCGTAATAATGTGGACACGCTGGTCCGGCTCTCCGATACATTTCACCGCGATGCGAATCTTCCGCCCGCTCGAAAAATTCCGGCATCTGAACAACTGCTTGTCCTCGAATCCGGTCATCAGCCAAATTTTTTACCGTACCCGGGGGTATGGAAAAAGGTTTTCCTCCTCCAGCGGATCAAGGAATATCTCATCAGTCAAGGCCGGGAGGCAATTGCAGTTTTCGGATTTGCCGACCAGAATTTATCAACAGCAAGATTATTGTATGAGAACCGGGTCCCCGCAGTGAACAGGCAGGGAAGTAAAAAGTTTGGATTCAAAATTCCGGGTGATCAAAAATGGAAATGCTTCAATACAATACTTAAACCTGGACAGGTGGACTGGGACCGCGAATTATCCGATCTCAGGGATTATTATCTCCGGTACCTGCCAAAGAATGACCCGGATTCACCGTATATACTCGACAATATCGAAAACCTGTCTGAAATAATGGAAAGGTGCTATCGCAGATCTTCAACCATGGCAGATTTAAATGCCTTTATTTTTGCCGGGATCTGCCGGGAATTTTTTGATCTGGATGTACATTTCTTCCGCTATTCTGATGTGCAACGGAACCATCTTTTCATCGATGAATGGGAAAAAATTTTTGATTCGCTCCCTGTATTCACAACCGTCTACACTACTACGGTCCATGAAAAAGAACTGGATCTTCCGGGTATCTCCCCCGGTTTTTTTCCCTTCTGGTTTCACTGTGCCTGCGGCAGAAAAGTGGCTTTATCGGCAGGTTCCGGGCCGGGCTTTAGCGGGACCTGTCCCGAATGTAAAACCGTTTTTTCGTTCATGCCAGGTTCAGATGACCTGGCAGAGTGCATGAAAAATATGGGCTTATCGGCTGTTGCACGCAATGTTATTTTTTCAGAAGGCCTGGGAACCCGGCTTTTTATTTCAGGATCCGGAGGTGGACTGCGGTACGGTCGGGTGGCGAATGAAATATCCAGAAAATTATCCATGAACATCCCCGTAACCCTCTCGTGGCAGTCCCGTGATTTCTATATCGGGGTTATTCACCGGGCTGCGCTGAAAGATACCCTGCGGCTCTTCAACCTGAAGTATACAGACCTTATTTCGGATGGACTCAATGAAAAGATCGCCGGTTTCCGGACATCCCTTCAGAAAAAGATCGAAACCGTAAAACGGGATTCTCAGCAAAAAAAAGAACTCGATAAATACACGGGTTTATGGCGAAGTTCAGCGACGCAGCTGGCCATCACCGGAAAAACGTTTTCCACGATCCCCTCGATTATTGATGTGCTGGTAAATTTCGATGCACCATCCATTGTACATCACTGGAACACCGCAATAACCAACGCCGAAATAAAAGATGATGGCGAAATCCTTTTCATGAAACAGGATATTACCTACGGCCGGAATTCCCCAACGGAATTCGCCTTACCCGATATTCCCAGAATTTATCATTCATTAGAAGTAATAGATGAATTATAATGGACGATCTCATGGCAAAAAAGATTCTTGTCATCAGTCCGCATACCGATGACGGGGAACTCGGTTGCGGGGGGTCAATCGCGCGATTCATTGAAGAAGGCAATACCGTCGAGTATGTCGCCCTCTCATGCTGTGAAAAATCCATACCCCCGGAATATCCACGGGATATCCTCTCCCGTGAAGTAAAAGCGGCTACCCGGATTTTAGGGATCCCCGATCCGGTATTATTCAGTTACGATGTACGTGAATTCCCGAAATTCCGGCAGGAGATCCTTGATACGCTGATCCGCCTGAGAAACAAGATCAGGCCTGATATCGTATTCACACCGTCCCGCTCCGATACGCACCAGGACCATAAGACCACCGTTGAAGAAACCATGCGGGCGTTCAAGAAATGCACTATTCTCGGGTATGAACAACCGTGGAATAACATCACCTTCAATACCCATGCATTCGTCGCGTTAAAGGAAATCCATATCCGGAAAAAGATCGACGCCCTGGCATGCTATGAGACCCAGAAGGACCGGGCATACCTTAACCCGGACTTCATCCGGGGACTTGCCCTGACCCGGGGGACCCAGATCGAAGAAACCTATGCAGAAGCATTTGAAGTAATAAAATGGGTTATTTAACACAGGAGAACAGAGCTTGAGAATCCTCATCGATATCGGGCATCCAGCTCATGTGCATTTCTTCAGGTACCTGATACGGGCCCTTGAAAAAGACGGGCATGTTGTAAAAATTACCGCACGGGATAAAGAGGTGACGCACGCTCTCCTGAAAGCATATGGATTTGACTATGTCAGCAGGGGGGAGCTGAAAAGGAGTATGCTGGAAAAGGCATTCGGGCTTTTGTCGGTTGACTATACCGTGTATAAAATCGCAAAAGACTTTAACGCCGATCTCCTGCTGGGAGTACATAACCCCTACGTCGCCCATGCCGGCACCCTGTTAAGAAAGCCATCCATCATTTTTACCGATACGGAAAATGTCGGTATCGCGAGTTACCTGACATTTCCTTTCGCTGATGTTATCCTGACCCCGTCCTGTTTCATGGAAAAGATCGACCCGGGAAAACAGGTGAAATTCAACGGTTTTAAAGAACTTGCCTATCTTCATCCCAACAATTTCCATCCTGATTATGCAGTCGTGGAACGATTGGGAATCACAAAAGGTGAAAAATTTATTATCGTCCGTTTCATCTCGTGGGCTGCCTCCCATGATGTCAGCCTTCATGGCATCCGCCGTGGCAGGGAAATTGATTTTATTACCTCCCTGGAAAAATACGGCAGGGTGTTTATCACGTCGGAACGGCCACTGGGTGACAATCTTGAAAAATACCGCGTAAAAGTGCCCCCGGAAGACATGCATTCCCTGCTGTATTATGCAGATCTCTATATCGGGGAAGGAGGTACCATGGCAGCTGAAGCTGCAATCCTCGGGACACCATCCATCCATGTCGAGGCAAATGCAGATGGCATTGCAACCGGATCCCTGAGCGGTAACTTCCGGGAATTCCGTGACCGTTACGGGCTGCTCTTTTTTTATGCCGACCAGGATGAAGCTTTTTTAAAAGCGGTGGAGTTGCTCGGGAACAGCCAGGCAAAACAGGAATGGCAGAAGAAACGTGAAATTTTTTTACGTGCTACTGTCGATGTCACTGCGTGGATGAAAGATTTTATCGGGCAGTATCCAGAGAGTTTTGAGGAATATCTGAAGAAACATGTATAATCCTCTTTTCAGTTCAGTAATTTTTCCGGTGATGGAACTCTATGCAAATACCCATATCCGGAATTATTATCATGCTCTGAAAAAGTCCCAGTGGTTTCCCGCTGAAGAGATCGCGGAGTTACAGAATAAAAAATTACGATCCTTAATTACCCATGCCTATGAAAAAATCCCTTATTACCACAGGGAATTCCGGAAAAGAAATCTTCTGCCCGGTGACATCAGAACAGTTAACGATCTTGAAAAGGTACCCTGTCTTACGAAGGATATCATACGGGAAAATTTCTCAGAGCTCTATGATAAGACGCTGATAGGAAAAATGACCCGGTTAAACCAGACCAGCGGATCTACCGGGGAACCTTTGCGTTATTACCTGACCCTTGACGGTCTCTCCATAAGCTGGGCTGCCGGATACCGGGCATGGAACTGGGGGGGTTATGAGCTGGGTGATAAACGCGTCATGTTCGGATCATCGGTCCTGAAAAATCTGTCCCCCCGGAAAAAACTCCGGTATTTCCTTGAGCGGAACATGCCGGTTTCTTCTTTTAACCTGACCGAGGATGCGTTATCAGATTATGTATCGAGAATAAAAAGGTTTAATCCAAAATTTTTACGGGGATATCCATCGACTCTTTATATCCTCGCCTCGTATCTTCAGCGCAATTCAATTGATGACATATCCCCGAAATCTGTTTTTACGACTGCAGAAACATTATTTCCCTACCAGAGAAAGATGATTGAAACCGCATTTGGTTGTCCGGTACTGGACGGGTACGGATGCAGGGATGGCGGTGCAAATGCCATGCAGTGTGAAGTTCATGGAGGATACCATATCTGCGCTGAACAATGTTTTCTGGAAACAACCGACTTCGAGGGAAAAATCAATACCGGGGACAGGGGCGAAATTGTCACCACAGATTTTCATAATTATGCCATGCCGTTTATTCGCTACCGGACAGGTGATATCGGTACCCTGACTGATGAAGAATGTTCATGCGGACGAAAATTGCCCTTATTGAAATCAGTCGAAGGCAGGGTAATCAGTCTTATTTACCATTCCAACGGAAATTTACTTTCCGGGTTGCCCCTTACGGATGTTTTTGAACACATTGAAGAACAGAAAAACAAAACAATTTCCCAGTACCAGATAATTCAGGAAACAAAACAGAGGATACTGATAAAAATTGTCAAAGGAGAACATTATGGACAGGAAAATTCGCTCAGGATTGTCTCGGAAATAAAAAAACATGTCGGACATGAGATGGATGTCCGGATAGAATTTACTGATGATATTCCCTTAACCAAAGCCGGGAAACGACTTTTTGTTATCAGTAAAATTCCGATGGAATCATTGTTGTGAGAGGAACTATGGACAGGAATCCTGAAGATATCACCATCAGCACGCTGAAAATTACGGATATCACGAAAGTCAAAGATTTATATGAATCCGGTTCTGATAGCTTAAAAGAAAAAATGCTTGGCGCATGGCCATTGACTTCCCGCAGCGGGATGATACATCTCGTCCTCTCAACAACCCCCCTGAGATTTTTTTTGTTATTTGAAATTAAGTCATTCATTGCAAAAAAGGGAAAAGAGATCCTCGGGTTTGGCTATATTATCAGAAAAAAACATAAACATGAAAATGTATTGGGAATGTTTATCCGCGAAGATGTCCAGGGAAAAGGTATCGGGAATCAATTATTAACGGCACTTCTCAAGGATGAAGATAATGTAATTCTGAATGTGGATACAACCAATTCGAATGCTATCAGGTTATATGAAAAAACAGGCTTTCAAAAAGAAGGAACCATTCTGGTAATGAGTCTGAAACGAGGAAAATAGCAGGAAATGGGGATCTATTGAAATCTGGAACGGATTAAAAAGATGAAAATACACCTTCACACAACCCGTGATCGTTTTTCTGATTGCGGGTATCAGTATTTTAAGAACACGTACGGGTTCGATCCTGAGTCATCAGATGTTATTGCCTTCACCCGCGACGACGTTCATTCAACCAAAAATAATGCGGAAAAAATCCAGGGATGGATTCAGATCGATAATAAAAAAATTCCGGTGTTTAAGGTACCGGCGGATTTAAGTGATAGAGGAAAACCGCTGGTATTTTTTTACACTACGCGGGGAAATTATCCATGTGCTGTTGAAACCGGGGATTCAGTTATCGTAAGCATTGATATCTTTTACCACCTGGGATTCTGCTTATCCGGAAATCTGGAAGAAATATGGAAATCTCACCCGGACCAGAGATGTGATCTCATCAGGATTCCATTCATGGATTATTATGCCGGTTTTTTATTTGATCTCATCAGACAGATGTATGTCCGGTTACAACTCCCGTTTGTTCATACATCGTTCTGGCCTGAAGGGAAAACGTGTGCGGTATGTCTCACGCATGATGTTGATGAAGTTAAAAAAACCTATCAGTGGATAACCTACCCGATAAAAATGATCATGAGGGGTAAACGGGGTATTCTTTTACCCCAGTGCCGGTCCCTGATCCAAAAAATCAGGGGAAATGAACCCTACTGGACATTTGATGAAATTCTCCGGGTTGAGGGGGCACGAGGGGTGAAGTCGTCATTCTATTTCTTACAAGAGACGGGGAAAGTTCACCTGTCCGATAAAAAAACCTGGAGACATCTCGGGCGGAGATATGACGTTACTGCTCCCCACGTACGGGAGTTATTACACAACCTGAATTCCAGCGGATGGGAGGTGGGTCTCCACGGTTCATTTTATTCGTACCTGGATCCAGAGAAACTCCGGCATGAAAAAGAGGCACTGGAACGCTCGCTTGGCACTGCAGTCTGGGGAGGCAGGCAGCATAACCTTAATCTGAAAATTCCGGAGACCTGGTTAAACCAGGAGAAAGCGGGCCTGTCATATGATACGACTCTGGGATACAATGACTGTCCTGGTTTCCGGTGGGGTACCTCATTTCCATTCCTCCCGTTTTTTTTAGAAGAAAACCGGAACCTGGATGTCCTGCAAATCCCGCTGGCAATCGAGGATTTGCCCTACTTCCGATCTCGGGAACCGTTTGATCAATTTGTTGAAATGTATGAAAACCTTGAGCATATCCACGGTTGTCTGACCCTGTTATGGCACCATTCTGTGTTCAATGAACATGAATTTCCCGGCTGGGAATCAGAGTATCTGAAAATACTGGATTATTGTAAAGGACACAATGCCTGGATCGGCAGTGGCAGGCAGATCCACGAGTGGTGGACCCGTCGACAGGAGACCGTTGTCAAGGGGGAATATTCTCATGAAATACTAAAAATTACCACTTCCCCCAAAGGAATGCAGCATTTTATCACAATATACCTCCCGGATCATCTGAAAATCAGGGAAGTGAACAATGCCAGCATCATCAGGTGCGACAAGGATTCATGCGAAATAAAGACGCAGAGCGACCGGGAACATGAAGGTATTGAAATAATCTTTTCTCAAAGGTAATTAAAGAGTAATCTTCCCTCCATTCATCAACGTAGTCTTCCCGGCTGGATGGGTATTAATAAACCAGTAACATAAAATTACTTCAGCGATCGTAAAAGTAAATCGGGCCGTTGCAGAGTCACGCTGGCATGATCGCGGTCACGGTGTTATCCCATGGAAATTGAGCTTAAAACAGCCACCGAAAACGATGCTCAGTTATGGGACCGGATCGTTGAATCCTCTCCGCAGGGGACGCTGTTTCACACCTGGAAATGGCTGAAAATTGCAGAGAAACATACCGGCACCAGGTTATACCCGATCCTGGGATTGAAAGGGACCGTGGTTATCGGGATTTTACCGGTTTTTTTTATGAAAAAATACGGGATCTCATCCGCTTTTTCCCCCCCGCCATCAACGGCGATTCCCTACCTCGGCCCGGTGATAGAAAACTATGAAAATTATAAACAGAGCAAAAAGGAGTCGATGGATAAAAATTTCCAGCGAAGTGTCGATTCCTACCTTTTCTCCGAACTGAATTGTGGTTTTGTATCGTTGTCACTGACAGCCAGTCATGATCCACGCCCGTATCAATGGGCAGATTACCAGCTGGACCCGATTTTTGACTATCATCTTGATATTACCCCGGATATCACCGCCATCTGGCAAAATATCGATGCGAACCTGAAAGGACATATCAAAAGAACCGAGAAACATGGAATATCCATAGAAGACGGATCAAAAAATGATCTTGTTGATATTTACCATTCCCTGTCAAGGAGATACCGGGAACAAAAAAGAGCCGTTACCGTATCAGAAGATTACCTGACAGCACTGTTCGATGCATTTTCCCCGGCAAACCTGAAGGTGTTCGTCGCAAAACAGGACGGAAATACCATCGGGGGAATTGTGGCACTTTTGTACAAAGACCGGGTCCTCTACTGGATTGGGGGTGCAAAACCCGCCACTTCCAACTTCTCTCCCAATGATCTCGCCCAGTGGGAAGCAATTAAATTCGCACATTCACGGGGATATAAAATCTACGAAGAGATCGGAGCTGGCACTGAACGCCTGTCTGAATTTAAGGCTAAATACAACCCAAAACTTGTGCACAGGTATTCTGTTAGGAAATATTCCTCGTTCTTCTACGTCTGTGCTGAAAAAGGATATTCGCACGTGCTCAAGGGGATTATCGGGAAACTGGTGTAGAGGGAAAGATGAGCGAATCAGCAGAACCGGTACAAACGGGAATACAGAACCCTGTTTTGATTTCTGTTGTCGTCCCGACATGCAACAGGGGAGATTTAATACAGGAATGTCTCGATTCACTCGTTTCACAGGAGTTCCCCAAAGAAGCATTTGAAATAATTGTCATTGACAGCTCTTCGACAGATATTGTAAAAAAAATCATCGCGCAGAATTATCCTCTGACCAACCCGAAAATTTTCTATTTTTTCCAGAAAAAGGAGGGCCCGTCTGCAGCCCGGAATCTTGGCATCGCACACGCGGCGGGCGATATTATTTATTTTTTCGATGATGACTGCATTGCGGATAACCGTTGCCTGCAGATAATATATTCAGCATATGATCGGAAGGAGGTTGGGGGTGTAGAGGGGAGAATAGCCGGTTATAATTCATCGACAATCGTTCAGAAATACGGGGATTATTTATTTCTCAGAACGAATGCCGGGCCAGACGAATTAATTCCCGATGGAGACGGACCTATAACCTGCAATGCTTCCTATAAAAGGGAAGTGCTGACAGCGGTACAAGGTTTTGATCCACAGTTTAAATCGCTGGAGGACCTGGACATCGCCCTGCGAATAAGAGAGAAGGGTTACGTTTTTAAACATATGTCTGCTGCCGTTGTCTATCATAAGCACAGGACATCTTTGCATGAACTATTAAAAAGGGCATATTTTTTTGCTTTCAACGGGGGAAAACTTCTTTGTGATAAATACCCGGAATCATATTCCCTGAAAAAAACCCTCATGACAAATGTGGGAAGGGTTGGTTATAAAATTTTTACCTACCCCTATGTTATCATAACAGCAGTTAACGCTGAGGATAAAAAATTCCATGTATGCAAACCACTTCTGGATATAGTAGTATCGGTTTGGAGAATATGCGGGCTGACAGCAGCAGTCCTCTACAGGATAAAATATGTCAATAACGATTCAGACAGCTGATGAACAGCACCGGAAAGAATGGGATGATGTGGTAGAGTCATCATCTCATGGTACACTGTTTCATACCTGGAAATGGCTCAACATTGTCCAGCGCCACACCAACAGCGAGTTCCTCCCTCTCGTTGCGTATAAAGGTACCCAGCTCATTGCCATCTACCCCGTTTTCATCCAGAAAAAAGGGATTTTCAAGCTGGCATTTTCACCCCCATCGCAATCATATCTTCTCTATCTGGGACCCGTGATCAGAGAATATGATACCATGAAACAGGATAAGAAAGAATCCCTGCTGGTCGACCTTCAGGAAGCGGTCAATACCTATTTATTTTCTGAACGGGACTGCAAATACATCCGGATCCGTTCTTCACCGGGGATTTATGATTCCCGGTTCTTTACCTGGACCGGTTTTTCGGTAGAGCCCCAGTATACCTATCGCATCAATCTTTCCGGAGGAATTGACGCAGTATGGGCCAGCTTTGACCGGAAATTACGGGTCGATATCAATA
>Ga0105107_10003576_pt1 | contig 10363 bp, 9 predicted proteins | sample PPLLaktember2015_6_FD_79335 | JGI IMG/M metagenome (GOLD analysis project Ga0105107, IMG submission 79335) | Freshwater sediment microbial communities from Prairie Pothole Lake near Jamestown, North Dakota, USA - PPLs Lake P8 Core (1) Depth... | ecosystem: Environmental > Aquatic > Freshwater >...
AGGAGAGAGGGCAACCACAAACTGCGCAGCGAGACCTTGTCCCTCTCGCCCGCTTGCGGGACTGCGGAAGGGTCGCTGCGCAGCAGCGGGCACCCACCGGCGTACTCCTTGCGGGTAGAGAGTAAGGAGAGAGGGCAACAAAAACTCGCGCAGCCAGTATTGGCACAGTACGTGCTATGAAATAAATGAAGGCTCCCCAACGGCGGGGAGACACAACACCGCGATGATGCGCGGTGTACATACGGACAACGGCGTCCATTCCAACGGCAGTCACTGCCAGGAATGGGCGCTTTTTTTTGGCGAATGATTTTACTCAAGGAGCGCACCATGAAAGACAAATTAATACCCGACACCACCGTGATTAATCCTGAGCGTCGGGATTTTATTAAGAAAAGCACACTGCTGGCGAGTGGCGCCGGCATCATGAGTTTTGTGCCGGATGCGATCCGCAACACGGTTTGGGCCGCCGGCAGCGAAGGCTTGGAAAAAACCAAGCTGACCTTCGGCATCATTCCCTTGACCGACTGCGCACCGATTGTGGTGGCGGCGGAAAAAGGCTTCTTCAAGAAACAAGGCTTGGACGTCGCGATCTCCAAGGAAGCCTCTTGGGCCAATATTCGCGACAAGGTTTCCATCGGCGCACTGGACGGTGCGCACATGTTGGCCGGCATGCCGATCGCCGCAACGCTGGGTATCGGTGCAACACCCAAGCCCACCATCACTGCCTTCAGCATGGATCTGAACGGCAACGGCATTACGGTTTCCAACGAACTTTTCGAGCGCATGGTCGCAGCCGATCCGGTTGCCATGAAAACGCGCCCCACGACGGCGGTTGCTTTGAAGAAAGTCATCGAGCAAGACAAGAAAGCCGGCAAGGAACCCATGACCTTCGCCATGGTGTTCCCGGTCTCGACGCATAACTACGAATTGCGCTACTGGCTCGCATCCGGCGGCATCGATCCGGATAACGATATGCGTTTGATCGTGATTCCACCACCGCAAATGGTGGCCAACATGCAATCGAAAAACATCGTCGGCTACTGCGTCGGCGAGCCGTGGAATCAGCGCGCCGTCGAATTGGGCATCGGCCACGCCTTGGTCACCGATTATGAAATCTGGCGGAACAATCCGGAAAAAGTGTTTGGCGTGAACCTGGAGTGGGAACAGAAAAATCCGAACACCCATCGCGCCGTGATCCGCGCCTTGATCGAGGCCTGCGAATGGGCCGATAAAGCGGAAAATCGCAAGGAAGTGGTGCGCATGATCTCGCAAAAATCCTACGTCAATGCCCCGGAAAATGTCGTCGACAATTCCATGACCGGCACCTGGCGCTACAACAAGACCGAGGCGCCGCAACCGATGCCGGACTTCAATGTGTTCTATCGCTATGCAGCGACATTCCCTTGGCAGTCGCACGCCGCCTGGTACATCACGCAAATGTATCGTTGGGGACAAATCGAGAAACCGATCGATATCCGCAAGACGGCGAGCCAGGTCTATCGCCCCGATTTATACCGCCAAGCTGCTAAAGACCTGGGCATCGCTTACCCGACGATCGACTGGAAAAGCGAAGGCACGAACAAGACGAACTGGACCTTGAAGCAAGCCAGCGCCCCGATTCCCATGGGCCCAGACGCCTTTTTTGATGGCATGACCTACGACCCCAACAAACTCATGGCCTACATGAAGGGATTCAAGGTGCAGAACATGAAAGTATCGATGGCCGAGCTGGCCAAATTGAATAAATAAGGATCTGCGCCACGGGATTTTCCCCGTGGCGATCTGCATCTGAAATAGCTACCGGAGCGCACATCATGAAATCGAACGTCGTCCGATTAACACCGCACGAGGAGCCCAACGTGGTGAACTCAGAAGAATCGCCTGACGCTGTGCCGTCGGCAACTGCCGAAAAAGAACCTGTCGAAAATGCCGTGCCATCCACCACGCGGACTGCTGCGCTCTGGCGCGCTAGAGGCGCGGCGTTGGCCCTCAATATTTTTCTGCCTGCGCTTACCTTCTTCGTGGTTGGCGCGATTTGGTCTTACATCCACACGCACGTCGCAACGGAGATTCCATCCCCCGCCGCGACCTGGGTCAAAGCCAAGGAATTGCTGGCTCACCCGTTTTATGAAAACGGCCCGAACGATATGGGCATCGGCTGGCAAATTCTGTATTCGCTCGGCCGCGTGCTGGGCGGTTTCGCGCTCGCCGCCATCGTCGGCATCCCGCTCGGTTTTGTGATGGGCATGAGCGAGAACTTCCAGAAAGCCGTGCAGCCCTTGATCCAGATCTTGCGCCCCGTCAGCCCGCTCGCCTGGCTGCCGATCGGCCTGCTGCTATTCAAGGCGGTGAACCCCTCGGCGATTTTCGTCATTTTCATCACCAGCATCTGGCCGATGATCATGAATACCGCTGCGGGCGTGAAAGCCATCCCGAAGGACTATATGAATGTGGCGGCGGTGTTGCGTCTGGGCAAGCTGGAAATCACGCGCAAGATTTTGCTGCCGGCCACCTTGCCGCACGTCATCACCGGCATGCGCTTGTCGCTGAGCATTGCGTGGATGGTGATTGTCGCCGCGGAAATGCTGACCGGCGGCATCGGCATCGGCTTCTATGTGTGGGACGAATGGAACAACCTGAACGTGCCCAGCATCATCGTCGCAATCTTCATTATCGGCATCGTTGGGATCCTGTTGGAATCCCTCATGAGCCTGGTCCATCGCTACTTCGACTACAGCCGTTAATCGCGCGGCCTTTCAGGAGAACAACATGAGCAGCTATCTATCCATCGAGCATGTCGGCATCACCTTCAAAACGCAGAATGGTCCATTCCGCGCGCTCGACGACATCTCGCTAAAAATCAACAAGGGCGAGTACGTCACCATGATCGGCCATTCCGGTTGCGGCAAATCGACCGTGCTCAATATCGTCGCCGGATTGCTGCAAGCCACCGAGGGCGTGGTGTTGCTGGATAACAAAGAAGTCAATGCGCCGGGGCCGGACCGCGCCGTGGTGTTCCAAAACCACTCGCTGCTGCCTTGGCTCACCGTATATGAAAACGTGCGCTTGGGTGTGGACAAGGTTTTTGCCCGCAGCAAAAGCAAGGCCGAGCGCGACGAGTGGACCAAGCACAATCTGCAGCTGGTACACATGGAACACGCGATGGACAAACGCCCCGGCGAAATTTCCGGCGGCATGAAACAGCGCGTCGGCATCGCCCGCGCCTTGGCCATGGAGCCTAAAGTATTGCTGATGGATGAGCCGTTCGGCGCCTTGGATGCGTTGACGCGCGCCCACCTGCAAGACTCGGTAATGGAGATTCAATCCAAACTTGGCAACACCGTGATCATGATCACGCACGATGTCGATGAAGCAGTGCTGCTGTCCGACCGCATCGTCATGCTCACCAATGGCCCGTCGGCCACCATCGGCGAAATCCTCACAGTCGACCTGCCGCGTCCGCGCAACCGGCTGGCCTTGGCCGAGAACCCGCACTATCACCACTTGCGCGGCCAGGTGCTGGAATTTCTGTATCACCGGCAGTTGCGGCCGGCGGCTTAATCAAGCGTGCAAGGCAGCCGCGGTCAGGCTGCCTTCGGAGCATTCCTCCAGCTAGACGCCGCCCTGACCAGGCCCCGACTCCTCGACTATAATCAGCTAGGCTTGAAATTTTAGGGCCGTCTGATAACGGGGGTTCGATGAACCTGGAAGCGCCTTACCTGCTGTCTGCTTGGTCTGCGCTGCAACCAGGACTGCGCGGCTATCTGCGTCATCGTCTGGGCAATCCCCGCCGACGGCGAGAAGGAAATCGAAACCTGGCTGCGCCAAACTTTTCACGCAGAGCAGCAAGACGATGAGCCACGATCATAAGCACGCCCTCACCGGCGCCGGCACCACGCTGATTCTGGCGACCCTCTTCACCCTGGGCTTCGCCGGGGTAGAGGCTAGTGTCGGCCTATGGGCCGGATCGCTGGCCCTAGTGGCGGATGCGGGGCACATGGTCAACGACGCCGCAGCACTAGGCTTGGCGGCGGGCGCGTCCTGGCTGGCGCGGCGGCCGCCTTCGCTGCGCCACAGCTATGGTCTGGGCCGTGCCGAATTCATCGCCGCGCTGATCAACAGCTTGGGCTTGCTCGCCCTGGTGGCCTGGCTCACGGTTTCTGCGGTCGCGCGCTTGCAAGCGCCGCAGCCTGTGCAAGGCGAGGCCGTTTCCATTACCGCCGCCACCGGCCTTGCCATCAACCTGCTGGTGGCCTGGCTGCTGACGCGCGGGGAAAAGAATCTCAACACCCGCGCCGCGCTGCTGCACGTGCTGGGGGACCTGCTCGGTTCAGTCGCCGCGCTGCTGTCCGGCCTGGTCATTTTCTTCACCGGCTGGACACCCATCGATCCGCTGCTGACATTCGCCATCGGCGCACTGATTTTGGTCTCCAGCCTGCGCCTGTTGCGCGAGGCCCTGCATGGCCTGATGGAAGGCGCGCCGTTCAATCTCGATCCGGAAGCGGTGGGTCATGCTTTAGCCAGCGTGCCCGGTGTGGCCTCGGTGCACGATCTGCATATCTGGGCCGTCAAGGCGGATGAACCGCTACTCACCGCGCATCTGGTGGTGCGCGATATCGCGCAGTGGGAAAACGTAATGGAAGCCAGCCACGCCCTGCTAGCCGAGCAATTCGAGATTCACCACGCCACCTTGCAACCGGAACCGATGATTCGCGTCCTACACTGGCGCGGCGCAAAGCCATCACCGTAGAGAAACTGACCTAGCCTGAATATTTCACCGACTGCCGTACAAAAAACAATGACTGCCAGGAGACCCCCATGCTGAGCTACCAAGTCATTCTCGAACGCCTGGACAGTCACGGCAGCGTGGCTTCCTGCAAGGACGCGGAGATCACGCTTGACACCGATGTGCACGGGCGCACCGATGCATTCAACCCGGCGGAGCTGCTACTCGCAGCGCTGGCCGGCTGCATCGCCAAAGGCATCGAGCGCGTGGCGCCGATGATCGACTTTTCGTTTCGCGGCCTGGAAGTGCGCGTCGGCGGCGTGCGTCAGGACACCCCACCCAAGATGGCGTCCATCACCTATGAAGTGCTCGTGGACACCGACGAATCCGACCGCCGCCTGGAGCTGCTGCACGAGAACGTGAAAAAGTTCGGTACCGTGTTCAACACGCTCGCACCCGGCACAGAGATCACCGGTCGGTTGGTGCGCACGCAGAGGCGCGAGCAGGAGTGACGCGGCACACTTCGCTCGGGCGCAATTCTGCGCCGCTACGATGGATACGCACACGACTTGAAGAGATGCTGTAATGGAGCATGGCTTTCATCCGTTTCACGAATTGTTCGAGCAGCTCGGCCTCCCCAGGTGTTGGAATTCTTGCATCACTGCCAGTTGCGCCCGGCGCCTTAATCAAGCGTGCAATGCAGCCGCTGAGTCTTTTTCGTAATAGCATCACGCCACTGGTCGGCTTCACCGGGAGCGGGTTGGTCGTCTGGATGGACTCAGAAGTAATACCGTGCGCGCAGTTCCAGCCGGCGATCGTTTTGTTTCTCGCCAAAATCGCTGAGGCGGTTGCCGGTGAGAAAGAACAAGCGTAGCCGCAGCTCCAGGTTGGTGATCCCGGTATATAGCAGCTCCGGCGAGAGCGAGCGGCTCTTGTCGTCGAGATTCTGGATGACCGTGATGGAGGGGGTGAAGTAAAGAATATCGAAGGGCTCCTTCTGGCTCGCCCGCAGGTAGAGGTAGTTGCGCATGGGATTGGCGCGCGCGTAGGAACTGCCCAGGGTGCGGGCGCGCTGTATCTGCGTGCTGTCGCCCGCCTCCAAAAATCGGTCATAGGCGTTGTGTACGAACGTGAAGTAGTCGCGCATCTGCTGTTCGGTGTAGCCGGCGCCGTTGTGGTAGTACTCGGCGATCCAGGTGGTGTCGCGTTTCGTGAGGTAACGCAGGCCGAGGAGATAGCTGGTGACGTCGCCGGTCTCGGTCGTCCCGGCGCCGCTCGCATTTAGCAACGGTTTGGCGGCATCGGTGATACGCGCCCACTCGCCGTGAATCTCGACGTTGGTGCCCAGGTTGCGCGAAAAATCGAAACCGTAGCGCGCGCCGCGTGCACCCTGGCCGAGCACGAGGAAATCGATGTCGGTATCGCGATAGAGCAGCGTGAGCTTGGCCGCCGGGTTGACGTGATCACCGGCGCCGAAGTCAGTGTTCACGCGGTCGGAGGTCGGAACGACGAGGGCGGTGAAGGCAATATTTTTCAACGGTCCCTCGAAGCTGCGCGTGAAGTTGCCCCCGGCGATGATGAAACCCTCGCGCGATAGATCGGGGTCGTTCGGGTCCTTGGCGCGCTGGACGAAGCCGACCGGGTTGAAGGCATAGCCCTTGCCCCAGCTCAGAGCCTTCTTGCCGAGGTCGTAGCTCAAGCGGTCGGAGGGTGCGAGCGTCAGGTAGGACTCGTAGACGCGCGTGTCGTGCTCGGCGCCACTGTAGTCTTCCGCATAGGCGCCGAAGCCGACGAAGCGGAAGCTGCCGATGCCCCGGCGATACAGCCCTTCGAGTTGCAGTGCGCCGGTGCCGGCGTTGTACTCGGTGATCGGCTTTTGGTTGAAGAAATTGAGCTGGTAGAGCGCGCCATCGTGGTTCAGCCGGAAGCGCTCGGCGCGCAGCTCGGCGTAGCCGCGGAACTCGAACGGTTTTTTTTCGAACTTTGAGACGTCGAAGCTGTAGTCGTCCTGCGCGAAGGCGGCCGCGGCGATCGCGAGAAGCCAGAAGGCGAGGAACCGCGCGCCCCACATGGCGGCGCTAACGCAGCTCGCCGGCGCGCGGGAGGTAATCGAGGGTGAAGACCTCATCCGGTAAGCTGCGCGCCTTAATCTTGGCGTACAGCATCACCGACTTGTAGCCTTTGTACAGCGGGCTGTCAGTCTCCAGCGTCGCGGGGCGGCGCACACCGTCGCCGAAGTCCTTGAGGTCCTTGAAGCGCAGCGTCTTGATCAGCAGCCCGCTCGCGGCATAGGCCTCGATCACCGTCGGCACCAGCGCTTGCCCGTCCACGCGCATCTTGAGTCGGTCGTAGGCCACCGCCGCGGTGCGCGCCTTGAGATCGAGGAGATAGTCGTTGCCCTGCTTTTCGGCCTTTTCGACCTTGTACTCTACGCTGTAGTCCAGGCTGAGAATATCGGCATTGTTGAACACGCCGCCCACCACCGACTGCAGACTGGTGATGCGCAGCGGCTTGCCGACGTCGGGTATGTAGAGCCACATATTGTCGCCCAGGCGTAGCGTGGCGCGACCCTTCTCGCTTGGCGGATCGAGAAACAGCGCGATCATCTTGTCGCGACCCTTCTTGGCCGTGAATAACACGAACTCCTTTTTCCGTCCGTCCGGCTCGATATTGATGAGCTTGCGATAGCTCTCATAAGACTCGGGATTGAGCTTGCTGTCCACCTTCTTGAGCAGTTCGTCGCCTTCAATGGCGTGCGCCGGCAGGCTCATGACCAAGAGCAGCAGGGCGAGCAGCAGGGGGCGCGGGCTAGACATGGCGCAACGCCTCGATCGGGTTCATGCGCGCCGCCTTCCATGCCGGTTGCAAGCTGGCGGTGACCGCCACCACCACCACGATAGCGCCAATCAACAGGATATCGGCAAGAGCGATCGACGGGGCGAGTTGAATAACCTGGCGCGCGAAGTTGAAGTGAACCGGCCAGATATTCAGGGCGTAAACGAGCCCAAGACTCAGCAGCGTGCCGATCAGCGCGCCGAGCAGGCCGAGCAGCAAGCCCTCGGCGAGAAACAACCCGAGGATGCGCCGCGGCGGCGTGCCGATGGCGGAGATGGTGCCGATTTCTCGGATGCGCTCATACACCGCCATCATCATCACGTTCATGACCGAGATCAGCACGATGCCAACCAGCATGATGCGGATGAACAGATCGAGCAGGTCGATCATGCGCGCAATGTTGGCGAACGGCGACAGACCCTCCCAGGTGTGCACTTCCAGCGCCGGCTGGCCCTGAGCGTTGCGTATGCCCGAGAGCGCCCGCTCTAGTTCCGTCCTGGCCCGATCGAGGCGCTTCGGGTCCTTGAGTCGGATCGCGATCTCGCTCACTTCCGGCTGCGTCATGCGCAGCAGCTCGCGCGCATCGTCGATGTGGATATAACCGTCGCGCCCGCCCGGCCCGGTCACATCGCCGAGCACGCCCTGCACGACGAAAGTCTTACCGTTCACCGAACCGTCGAGGTTGGTCGCTACCAGCACCACAGTGTCGCCGACCTTGAGCTTCATGCCCTTGGCCAAAATCTCGGGAATGAGGACTTTGCCGCGTTCGATCAGCCCGTTGGCCGCGCTACCCTGCACCAGCCGCTGCGGGAGCAGCGGCACGGTTGCGGCTTCGCGCTCCGGGATCACGCCGTTCAGCCGAATATTGGTGGTCTCGGTGAAATTGCTAAACATGGCGCCGAACTTGACGCGCGGCGACCAGGCGACGATATCCTTCATGCCACCAAGCGCCTGCTCGACTTTTTCCACCTGCATCGGTTTCATGTTGAGGTTGAGCGGCAGGTTATCGATTGAGGCGACATAGCCTTTGCGGTGCACTTGCAGGTGGCCGATCATGGAGTCGGTGATCTGGCCGACGATCACGCTCTTGAACGAGCCGGACACCGAGACGAACAACAGCACCGCCACGATCCCGAGGATGACGAGCCCGGCCGTAAGCAGCGTGCGTCGCCAATAGCGCGCCAGATTACGCGCAGCGAGCTTGAGTATCTTAAGCATGCTTGCTCCCGCTATTCGCCAGCCGCCCATCTTCGAGCGCGAATGTGACCTCGGCCGCGCCCATGATCTTAGGATCGTGGGTGGAAAATACGAAGGTGGTGCCGAACTCGTCGCGCATCTTCTTCATCAGATCGAGGATACGGTAGGCCGTGTCGTGATCGAGATTGGCGGTCGGCTCGTCAGCCAGCACCAGCTTCGGCCGGGTGGCAAGCGCGCGCGCCACCGCCACGCGCTGCTTCTGCCCGCCGGACAACTGGTCCGGACGTTTCTCGGCCTGATCCCTCATGCCCACCGCATCAAGCAGTTCGGCGACGCGCGCGCGGCGTTTGTCCGCAGGCCAGTCCTGCACCATGAGCAGCGGATACTCGATATTCTCGAAGGCCGACAGCACCGGGATCAGGTTGAAGTCCTGGAAGATAAAACCGAGATGGTCGCCGCGAAACTTGGCGGCGGCGCGGCGGTCGAGTGCGGCGATGTCGGTGTCGAGCACCTTGAGCTGGCCGGCGCTCGGTTTGTCCAGGCCGCCGATCATGTTGAGCAGCGTGCTCTTGCCGCTGCCCGAGGGGCCGACGAAGGCAACGAAAGCCCCGGGCTCGATGGTGAAGTCCACCCCGCGCAGGGCCGGCACGTCCACGTCGCCGGCACGGTAGGTTTTAGTCAGGGCGCTGGCGTTAACCAGGGGCATGCCGAGTCCTTTGTCAAAGTTGACGATTGAAGGCAAAATTCAGAATAGATCAAAATTCGGCGCGCAGTGCCGGGTTTTGGCATGGATCAAATTAATCAGCCAATGGCCAACCATTAGCCTTCGCCCACGGTGGCGAACTCACGCTGTGCAATCGCGCCCGCGGCGGGGTGGAAGAAGCGGGTAAAGGGCGGGCGTTGTAATAAACCGAATCCATTTAAGCAAAGTGATCGCTGGTTTTTTAGTGCCCATTCGGAAGAAGTAATGGATTCGTTTACACTGAGGCACAAAACGCATCCAAACCCAACAGGCTGGCCATGCTCGAATACACCGAATACACCAAGTTCCTGATTGGCCTGCTGGCCATCGTCAACCCGCTCGGGGCGGTGCCGATTTTCGTCGCGCTCACGTCCAACTCGCTGGAGTCCGAGCGTAAGAAGATCGCCAAGATCGTGGTCGCAGCGGTGCTGATCATTCTGTATGTCGCGTTGCTGTTCGGCGATTGGCTGTTGCAATTCTTCGGCATCACCATCAACTCCTTCAGCGTCGGCGGTGGGATTCTGATTTTGATCATGGCAATCTCCATGTTACAGGCGCGGCTCAGTCCCATTTCGCAAACGGAAGAAGAAGCGCGCGAGGGCGAGTCGAAAGAATCGGTGGCGGTGGTGCCGCTCGCCATGCCGCTGCTGGCAGGACCGGGCGCAATCAGCACGGTTATTCTTTACGCGCATAAGAATTCTGGCGTGAGCCACTATCTGGCGATGGCGCTGGATATTTTGATCGTGGGCTTTCTGCTGTGGGCGGTGCTGAAATTGGTGCCATGGATTTCGCGCCACGTGAGCCAGACCGGGATCAATATTTTTACGCGCATCATGGGGCTGATTCTCGCCGCGATTGCGATC
>Ga0105107_10003577_pt1 | contig 10360 bp, 6 predicted proteins | sample PPLLaktember2015_6_FD_79335 | JGI IMG/M metagenome (GOLD analysis project Ga0105107, IMG submission 79335) | Freshwater sediment microbial communities from Prairie Pothole Lake near Jamestown, North Dakota, USA - PPLs Lake P8 Core (1) Depth... | ecosystem: Environmental > Aquatic > Freshwater >...
ACAACCAATCCATATTGCTGCTGCGAATCAATTCCAATCTCTTGAGCAATCGGCATCCGGTTTGCAAATCCAAGTGAGTGCACCTTGCCGGGCGCACCAAAAAAAAAGCCTGGAGCAAAAAGCTCCAGGCCATAGGATGATTGGATGATTGAAAGTAATAGGTCTCTACATCATACCGCCCATTCCGCCCATTCCGCCTCCCGGCGGCATGTGCGGCATTTCCTCCCTCTCTTTCGGTTTTTCGGCGATCATAGCCTCCGTGGTCAAGAGAAGAGCTGCAACTGAGGACGCATTTTGAAGTGCGAACCTCGTGACCTTGGTGGGGTCGATAATTCCAGCCTTCATGAGGTCCTCGTACTTACCTGTCTCGGCATTAAATCCAAAACCGGCTTTTTGGTCTTTCACCTTTTCGACCACCACAGAACCCTCCGCACCCGCATTGTTCGCGATCTGCCGAATCGGTTCTTCCAGGGCTCGTTGAACCAGACTCACGCCGCTTTGCTCTTCTCCTTCCAGCTTGACCTTCTCAAGGCCTTTGCCCGCCCTCAGCAGGGCAACCCCACCACCAGGAACGATCCCTTCTTCGACAGCGGCTCTTGTCGCGTTCAGAGCATCTTCGACCCTGGCCTTCTTCTCCTTCATTTCCGTCTCCGTGGCCGCTCCTACGTGGATGACTGCAACGCCACCCACCAATTTTGCCAGTCGCTCCTGCAGCTTCTCCCGATCATAGTCGGATGTGGTTTCATCGATCTGCGCTCTGATCTGTTTTACCCGACCTTCCAGATCCTTCCGGGTGCCGCCCCCATCCACGATTGTCGTATTGTCTTTGTCTATACTCACGGTCTTCGCGCTGCCGAGATCATTGAGGGTCACGCTCTCGAGTTTGACTCCTAGGTCTTCAGAAATCACTTTTCCACCAGTCAGAATGGCGATGTCTTCCAGCATTGCCTTTCTTCTGTCCCCAAACCCGGGCGCTTTAACCGCAGATACCTGAAGGGTTCCTCTCAGCTTGTTCACCACAAGCGTTGCCAGGGCCTCGCCTTCAACATCCTCGGCGATAATCAGAAGCGGTTTGCCCATTCTGGCTATTTGCTCCAAGATGGGAATCAAGTCTTTCATGGTGCTGACCTTTTTCTCATTCAGAAGGATGTAGGGGTTACTCAGGGTGACGGTCATCTTTTCCGGATCCGTCACAAAGTAGGGAGAAAGGTACCCCCGGTCAAACTGCATCCCTTCGACGATTTCGAGGGTCGTTTCCATGCCCTTTGCCTCTTCAACGGTAATCACACCCTCTTTGCCTACCTTGTTCATAGCCTCTGCGATGATATTCCCGATGGTGGTATCATTGTTCGCGGAAATCGTCCCGACCTGCGCTATTTCCTCCTGGTCCTTGGTCGGCTTCGAAAGCCTCTTCAGCTCTTCCACGACCGCTTCAACGGCCTTTTCGATTCCCCTCTTGATGGCCATGGGATTGACACCGGCGGCCACCAACTTCGAACCTTCTTTGTAAATGGCCTGAGCTAGAACGGTCGCTGTAGTGGTTCCGTCCCCAGCGACATCTGATGTTTTGGAGGCGACTTCCTTGACCATCTGGGCTCCCATATTCTCAAACTTGTCTTCCAGCTCAATTTCCTTGGCCACCGTCACACCGTCCTTCGTAATGGTCGGTGAACCAAAGGTTTTTTCAAGAATCACATTGCGACCCCTAGGTCCGAGAGTCACCTTCACTGCATCCGCCAAGGTATCCACCCCTCTCAAGATGGCTTCCCTGGCCTTTTGGCTGTACTTGATATCCTTTGACATGTCCAATATCCTCCTTAAAGATTTCTTTTTCCCCTATTTGTCGACTTGTTATTCTACGATAGCGATGATGTCGTCTTCCCTCATAATCAGGTGTTCTTCACCATCGATCTTGACTTCCGTTCCCGAGTACTTGCCGAAAAGAATACGGTCTCCTGCCTTAAGCTGCAGAGGCACTCTCTTGCCGTTCTCAAGAACCTTTCCGCTACCCACAGCAATCACTTTCCCCTCCACGGGCTTCTCCTTTGCCGTATCAGGAATAATGATTCCACCCTTTGTTTTCTCCTCTCCTTCCATTCTCTTGACAATGACTCGATCGTGTAATGGTCTGATCTTCATTTTCCTCATCTCCTCCCGTTAAGGTTTAATCTCTTGATCGAATACCACAATTCTAAAAGAGGAAACCCAAACCCTCTAATCAATGGTTCGGTCCCTCACAATTTCCTTCAGGAACCAGGGCGAATAGCGCCCTGGCTCATTTTGATTAACTAAATTAATTGCGACAGTTAGGATGTCAAGACCACGCGTAGAATTTACATAACGGTCCTGGTTTTTTCCCTGAGCCACCATTCGAGGGTTATCCGAATTCCCTGACCTAGCGAGGTCTCAGCGCTCCATCCCAAGCCTTCCTTTGCTTTGCCTACCACCAGGCAACTTCTCCTGATGTCGCCCGGTCTGGCCGCCTGCGCAGAGATCGCAGAGAGGGACTGGGGAAGCCCGGGGCTGCTTTCCTTCACGGCCTCGTAGATGACGTTGTAAAGATCCAGGGTCTTCGTTTCCTTTCCAGTCCCAATGTTGAAAAATTCGCCTCCACCCCGCTTGAGGGCCTGAAGATTTGCCTTAACCACGTCCCCGACAAAGCAATAGTCCCGGATCATGCCTTTGGGCTCGTCCGGGAAGTGATTCAGAATGGAAGGCTTACCTTCCAAAAGATTGGTCATGAATATGCTCACCACCCCTGCCTCCCCCTGTGGAATCTGACGAGGCCCGTAGATGTTGGCGTACCTCAAAATAGTGTATTCGAGTCCGTGCTGATGTTTGTAATAGCGAAGGTAGAGCTCTGAGCAAAACTTCGATATCGCGTAGGGAGAAAGGGGCTTCGGAGTATATCTCTCGGGCGTAGGATACTCTCCCGCCTCTCCATAAATGGCTCCTCCGGAGGAAATCAAGATCACTTTTTTTGTTTTCTGTGCCACCGCATTCGCAAGAAGGTTCAACAACCCCCTTAGGTTGACATCCAGATCGAATTGAGGATCAGAGACCGATGCGGGAACGCTGATTTGGGCGGCATGATGGTTCAGGATTTCCGGCTTCTCACGCTCAAAGATCTCGCCGATCTCCGGTGAGCGGATATCCGTTTCATAAAAGGTCGCCTTTGGGTTCAGGTTGGACTTCTTGCCTGTAAAGAGATTGTCGACGACCACGACATCATGTCCTGCCCGGATGTACCCGTCCACCACATTGGATCCGATGAACCCTGCCCCGCCAGTGACAAGAATTTTCATGCAAGCCTCCCCTTCCCGAGCATGAGTGATCCGAAGAAGATCGTTGCCCAAGGGTGTTCAAAAAGTAAACTTGTGCCTACCATTTTCGGCAGACTCGAGTCAAGAAATTCTCGTTCTCCTTCCGCACTAATGTATTGCACTCGAGGCCTCTATCGTCATAAAATCAAATTTTATGTTTTTGATTTCGTTCTCCGGGGAGATATTCTCTTGGTGCGAAAGAAACACAACAACGTTCTTGACCACATCGGCGGGACGCCCCTTGTCCCTATCCGCCAGTTGAATACCAACCGAAGCCTTCAGATACTGGCTAAACTCGAGTCCTTCAACCCCGGCGGCTCCATAAAAGACAGGCCGGCCTTTTACATGATTGAAGAGGCGGAAAGAACCGGGGACCTGACCAGGGACAAGGTCATCCTGGAGGCTACAAGCGGCAACACGGGCATCGGGCTCTCTCTTGTGGCCGCCGTCAAGGGGTATCGGATACTTCTGGTCATGTCCGAAGCGGCCAGCGAGGAGCGGAAAAAGATCCTGAAAGCCATGGGCGCGGATCTCCAGTTCACGCCCGCGCACATGGGGACGGATGGATCCATCGAATTCGCCTACAATCTTGCCAGAGAAGAACCGCTGAAGTTTTGGCTCGCCGACCAGTTCAACAACGATGCGAACTGGCTCTCCCACTACCATGGAACCGCGGAGGAGATATGGGAGCAGACCGGCGGCGACCTGCACATGATCGTGGCCAGCATGGGCACCACGGGAACCCTCATGGGCCTTTCCCGGCGTTTTAAAGAGGTCAAGCCCGGGGTCCAGATTATCGGTGTAGAACCCTATATGGGCCACAAAATCCAGGGTCTCAAGAACATGAAGGAGTCCTATCCACCTGGGATCTACGACCGGAAAAGGGCTGACAGGATTGTCCACATCGACGACGGGGAGGCTTATGAAACCGCCAGGCTCCTCGCGAAGAAAGAAGGCCTTTTCGTGGGTATGAGCGCAGGAGCAGCCATGGCTGTGGCTTTCCGGCTCGCTAGGGAAATGAAAGAGGGGAGAATCGTCGTGATTCTGCCGGACGGAGGAGAACGCTACCTGAGCACTTCGCTTTTCGTAGACCGGAAAACCTCGGGCCTTTGCTTGTACAACACGCTCACGCGCAAAAAAGACGCCTTCGTTCCCCTCCAGGAAAACCGGGTAACCCTTTACAGCTGCGGCCCTACCCTTTGCCAGGACCTCCACATCGGTCAAGCACGGCAGCTCGTTTTCTCAGACCTGATCCGCCGCACCCTCGAGTACAAGGGCTATGAAGTCACTCATGTGGTGAACGTGACAGACATTGACGACCGAACCATTGCAGGTGCGGAAAAAGAAGGGGTCGGTCTCAAGGAGTTTACGGAAAGATATTATCAGGGATTTTTGAAGGACCTGGATTCCCTCCTCATCAAGAAGGCGACGGCCTATCCCAAGGCGAGCGAGCACATTGAGGACATGATCCAGTTCTCCGGGAAACTCCTTGACAAAGGGTATGCCTACGAGAAATTCCGCTCCCTCTATTTTGACATTTCCAGATTCAGAGACTATGGGAAGCTTTCCAAAATCGACCTGGACAAGATTCACCTGGGCAAAACCGTAGACCTCGAGCGCTATGAAAAAGGCAATCCCAGAGACTTCACCCTTCTCAAGCGTTCCACTCTCAGCGAACTCAAGAAGGGCATTTTCTTTCAGACCAAGTGGGGAAACGTGAGACCCAGCTGGCACCTCGAGTGCCCCGTCATGGCCATAAAATTCCTCGGCGACACCCATGACATCCACACCGGAGGAGCGGACCTTGTGTTCCCTCACCACGAAAACGCCATCGCCCTCGGCAGGGCCATCACTGGAAAACCTCTGGCTAATTACTGGCTCCATCACGAATTGGTCATGGTTGACGGCAAGAAACCGGTTGACGGTAAGGAGGGCGACACCTGCACAATTAAAAGCCTTCTAAAAAGTGGGTATACGGGAAGAGAAATCCGATACTGGCTCATCAGCCATCACTACAACAAACCGATCTCCTTTTCTCTGGCCAAGCTGGACAACGCGAAAAAAACCCTTTCCAACCTAGACAAGTTCATCAAGAAAGTCTTCTTTTGCCGTTCCGGTGAAACCAATCCTGAGATGGACCAGGTCATCTATAACCTCAACCACAACTTCACCGAGGCCATGGAGGACGATCTCAACACCTCTAAGGCCCTGGCATCCCTGTTCGAGTTTACGCGTGAAGTGCACCGGATCCTTGATCAGAAGGGTCTCTCTCAGGAAGATAAACAGCGGGTGAAAGAAGCCCTGGGAAACGTCAATTCGATCCTGGAGATCATGGAACTGGAAGCACCCAGGGGGGGCGAGGCGGTTGAAGCCCTAATTCTTGAAAGGGAAGCGGCTCGAAAGGCGAGGGACTGGGAAACGGCAGACCGGATTCGGCAAAAGTTGAAGAACATGGGCATTGAAGTCGCCGATACCCGAGACGGAACACTGCCCTTCAGACGAACCCTCTGAGACCATGAGCCGTGCTGCGCAGCAAGCTTGATCTGTCTTGGCTCGGGCGTCTCAGTAGAGAGCACCCTCCGCAGAATCCACTCTGAGTGCCCTTTGCTTTTTCACCGACCTTTCCGCATCAAAATGTTGACGCCCTAGGCCCTCACACCACGGGAAGGGACGCCTCTCCTTTTCCTGACTGTGGTAGTTGTCCGCACGAGTCTCTTGGATGTTTTTGTTCCAGTCTTGCTGGTATTCTTCCCGCACAAACAATCATATCAGAAAGCTCTCTTGAAGCTTCAGGAACACCGTGGCTTTTCATTCCTTTTTCACAGAGTCTCTATCCTCCCTCGCTACGCAACAAGCTTAACTCTTCCTTTTCTGCATCGGAATATGGTAGGGGATATGCGAGTTTTTCCTTTGACCTTTGCGGATCTCTGAATCCTTCCGGATTAGCTCTTCCCGGACAACGAAGGAAAGGCTCGTGCGGGCACCATCCAGGCTATTGACCTCGTCCAAAGGCTCTTCGAGCCTGGGACAGGACTCAATGCCTTCCGGGCTTCTTGAGAAGAAGTCCTTATCTGAAACTCTAAGAAGGTACAGGTGACGTAACGCGCTGATGGAACCGGAGAACTTGTACAAGGCTTTTTTCGACCATGCGACCGACGCCATCTTCTGTCTTGAAGTCGCTGGCCGATTCGTCGATGTGAATCCTGCCGGGTGTCGGCTACTGGGCTTCGAAAAAGCGGAACTGATTCAAATGCACCCAGAAGGCCTATCGGTTTTCAGTGCGGCCTGCCTCGATGAACATCTGAAGCGCATCCACGAAAAGGGCTACGCGAACTGGCATTCAAAGCATGTCCGGAAGGACGGCTCCCTTGTCGATTTGGATGTGAGGGCGACCTTGCTGGGATACGGAGGTAGACCCATCCTTCTGGCGATCGTCAGGGATATCTCGGAACAGAAGAAGTTGGAGGGGCTCCTCATCCGAGCCCAGAAAATGGAAACCATCGGCACCCTGGCAGGCGGCATTGCCCACGACTTCAACAACCTGCTCATGGGAATCCAGGGAAGGATTTCCCTCATGCTCATGAACGGTTCCATACCGCATTCCTTCACGGAGCACCTCAACGCCGTGGAGCAATACGTGCAAAGTGCGGCCAATCTGACCAGACAGATTCTCGGGTTTGCCCGGGAAACCCGATATGGGGCAAAGGTCACAGACCTCAACGACCTGGTGAGACGCATTTCAACGATGTTCGGCCGGACAAGGAAGGAAGTCAAAATCCATTTCGCTCCCCAAAGAGGGCTCTGGTCTGTTGAGGTGGACCCCGGGCAAATTGAGCAAGTGCTTTTGAACCTTTGCCTCAATGCCTGGCAAGCGATGCCGCTTGGTGGGGGCGTCTATCTCGAAACAAAAAACATGGTTCTCGATGAAATCCATGTCGCCCGTTACGGTCTTGAACCGGGCCATTTTGTCCGGGTCTGCGTGCGCGATACGGGCGTGGGCATTCCCCAGAGCGTGGTGGGGAAGATATTCGATCCCTTTTTCACCACCAAAGCCTCTGGCAAAGGAACAGGGCTTGGGCTCTCCACCGCCTACGGCATCATCGCCAACCACAGAGGATTCATCGAAGTGTCGAGCGAGGAGGGAGCAGGGAGCACGTTTTCCTTCTTTCTTCCTGCAACGGGGAAAAAGCCCGATCCGTCCGGGGAGCGCCTGCAGGAGATTGCAAAGGGCACGGAAACGATCCTGCTGGTCGATGACGAGGAGATGGTTCTAGATGTGACAAAAGAAATTCTTGAGAAGATGGGCTATCAGGTCCTTACGGCTCGCAGCGGAAGAGAGGCCGTCGAACTCTATAAGAGGAATCTCCCCCCCATCGACCTGGTGATTTTGGACATGATCATGCCGGACATGGGCGGGGAGACGACTTTCACGACTCTGAAGGCCATCCATCCTGACGTGAAAGTTCTGCTTTCCAGCGGCTACAGCGCAGAGGGCCTCGCGTCAAGAATGCTTGCGAACGGTTGTCGCGGCTTTGTTCAGAAGCCTTTTCTGCTACAGGAGCTATCCAGGAAGATCAGAGAGGCGCTAGGCTAGGGCCTCTTTCAATGACGAAGAGCACCGCTCTCCTCGGCCTCAACTACTCCGGCGCAACAGGGATGTCTTCTCGCTTGTCCTGCATCCCCTCTTCGTAGGCCGGAAGCAGAACCTCGAAGGTGGTCCCCTGGCCTTTCTCGCTCATCACGCTGATGAAGCCCCCGTGGTTCTTGACAATGCCGTAGGCCGCCGCAAGACCTAAGCCTCTTCCCTTGCCCATCTCCTTTGTAGTGAAAAAGGGCTCGAAGATACGCTCCTGCGTCTCAGGATCCATGCCCACGCCCGTGTCTCTGACGGTCACCCGGACATATCTGCCCGGTTTCACCGTGTAGGGACGGATATAATTTTCATCTAGATGGAAGTTCTCCGTCTCGAGGTAGAGATGTCCACCGTTGGGCATGGCCTGGCCCGCGTTAATGTATAGGTTCATCAGCACCTGCTCGATCTGGCCCTGGTCCGCATTGACACGCCACAGGTCGGGCTCCCTCTCATGATGGAGGATAATCTCCTTCTTGTTGGAGGCGAATAAAGCGGTTGTTTTGTCCACCACCTCATTCAGGTCAAACTCCTTGATCTCGTACTTGCCCCCCCTGGCAAATCCAAGGAGCTTGCGGGTCAGATCGACTCCTTGCAAGACGTAGTCCTCCACCCTCTTTAATTTCCTATAACTGGGGTCGGCAGGGTCCAAATCCAGCAGCAGTAACGATACGGTCCCCAGGATGCCGGCGAGCAAATTGTTGTAGTTGTGCGCAATGCCTCCCGCCAGAGTGCTAAGCGACTCTATCCTCTGAGTGGCCCGGAACCGTCTTTCGACGTGCTTTGTTTGCGTCAAATCCCGCACAATTCCCCAGAGACCGCTCACGGCTCCTGAACGGTCACGCTGAGGGATTCGTGTCACATGAAAGGCGCTAGGAGTCCCTTGCATGGGAATGACCAACTCCCTCTCCAAGGTCTCCCCATCAAGCACACGTCTATCCCCTTCTTCAATGCGTTTTGCCGTATCCTCCCCAAAAAGATGTTGGTCGGTTTTTCCAACCCACTGCGCCACGGGAAGACCGGAAAGCCGTTCCATGGCGGGATTGACCAGGGTGTAAGCCAACCCCCGGTCTTTCATGAAGATACCATCCTGAGCGCTCTCAAAGAGGGAGCGGAAGGAGGCATCCCTTTTCAAGGATCCCACTTCTTCTTTTAGGCGTTTGTTCATTTCGAGAAGGTGTAACGTCTTCTCCTGAACCACCCTATCTATTTCTTCTTTGGATTCCGTTAATTCCGCTTCCGCGCGTCTTCGCTCGGCCACAACCATTCTCTTCTGCTCCACGGCGTTTTCAACAGTTTTGAGCAGAGCAGCCCTGCCAAAGGGCTTGAGGACGTAAGCGTGGGCACCGCGTCTGAACCCATCGAGGGCCCTCTCCGCGGAATGATAGTCGGCCAAGAGAACCACCCGCACGTCCCGACACTGTCCAAGCAGCTCATCCACGATTCTGAGAACATCCCTGTCTTCAAGCCCCACGTTGACCAGCGCAGCGTCGAAATCGAGCCTTCTCACAAGTTCCAAGATCTCCACGAGGCGGTGAACCGAATGGAACTCCCAGCCCTGCCCGTCCAGAAGGGCCTGAAGGCGCAGGCTCGCTTCTCGATCATCCACAATGAGAATTCGGGGTGTGTGGCGCATAGCCGTCTCAATCTCCGAAAGGAGGAATGGTTGGTAGTGTGTCGGGCAAGATCGCCACTGAAGTCTTACTGAGGGCGATATTTTTAGCGCCCATCCAATGAAGGGTCAAGAGAAAACTCCTCGAAGGAGACGCCCTCGGACGTAGAATCGCTGCAAATAGCATGCTAAACAGAGAAATTCAAACAAAACAAGCAATTCCATTTCGTTATACCGAAACCCTTTCGCAGTTTCCGCCTGCTGTGAATCTCTTTGTCCCTTGCCTGTGTACTCCTTTACCCTATTGTGGCCGAAGGGTACCCACTTTGCCTACTAATGTTCTCCTGCGTTTCAGGGAAAGATGTCCGGCCGTGGTGCTTGATGTGGTTTGAAACAAGTATGCCCTGCCCTTTGTGTTATGCGTCTCATCGTTGACGCGGAAAAAAGCAAACAGCGGGGACTTGTATAAGCCACAACATCCTGAGCCCATATCGCCCAGTGCGGACAGAGTGATTGAAGCCCTTTAACGGGAAGGGAAGGGGATCGAAAAATAAGGAAACTCGCGAACGGCTGGTCACATTCCTCAGGAAATCCAGGGCATGGGGATTGAACTCACGGATACCAGGGATGGGAGCATATGGCGGAGAGATCGGGATTCGAACCCGAGGTACACCTTTACGGCGTACACTCGCTTAGCAGGCGAGCGCCTTCAGCCAACTCGGCCATCTCTCCGCAATCGAAGCTGCCAGCTATCTGCTGACAGCTGTATGCTGAAACCTGGTAGTGTCCTTCTGG